>WBZR01000323.1_pt1 | contig 79540 bp, 70 predicted proteins | sample 5204231 | NCBI WGS metagenome assembly WBZR01 (sample SAMN12412403, study PRJNA552823) | activated sludge metagenome | isolation source: activated sludge from anammox sidestream of wastewater treatment plant... | place: USA: Virginia | collected 2017-08 | reverse complement strand
TCGATGGCTATGTTGGACCCGGTTCAGAGATCTATGGCTTGCCCCTGATCGGTCCCATCCCACATTGGAGTGATATCTATGACAAGCCATTATTAGGATGTAAGTTCCAAGACCCACATTACCAGACTCATACAGGTGCAGACTTTCCAGTGAATGAAGGCACGCCCATTCATACAACCATTGCAGGCAAGGTTGTGTGGGCTGGTTCGAACGGTCCCTGGGGTAATCTGGTGGTGGTGGAAAACAGTGGCTATCAGGTGTGGCTGGCGCATCTGAGCAGCATTCAAGTGACAGAAGGACAAATTCTCAATTACGGTGATGTCGTTGGATTGAGCGGCAATACCGGCAACAGCACCGGGGCACATTTGCATTACGGCATCCGCCAGAAGACGGGCGAACAAAGCGCTATCTGGCTGAACCCTCAAAACTATTTTACGGTTGATGAGTACATCAACATTGGATGTTCGGATTAACCCATGACTGTTCAGCTTGGTGAAGTAACCTTCTCCGATTGGATCAGTCTGGAATATGAGGGTGGTTTTACCGATACCTTCATATTCGATATTGACGCCTTGAATGGACTGCCACCATTTGTTTTTCATCCCCTCCTGCAGCGTCTGGTTGCCGAGTTGGATAAAAAAAGACCTGGCGCGTCCCTTTGGATCCGTGTGACATCTCCCGGGGAATGGTATTTGATGGAGGTCAAACGCTCCATGACAGACGGGTTTTCCGTTCCATATGTTGTCACTTCAAAGAACAAGACTCCGGATTATCACAGTTTCTCTTTTGGTCCAAGATTATTTTCTCCTGCACTCCCTCGTCCTCCCAAGATGGATGATGAGTTCTCCCATTTCTCTCGCGAAGAGTTGAAGTGTCTCCAGGTTTTGACCCGAAACCGAAAAGGAAGCCTTGAGGAAATCGCTTCTCTGGTGGGTCTTCCTGAAACAATAACCCTTGATGTTTTACAAGGGCTTCAAAAGAAAAAAAAGGTGATATTCAAACTTGGCGAGGTGTTCCAAAAAGACAAGTCGAAGCCAAAGAAAATGGATCCGTACTGGATGTGGCATCCGACCCGCAAAGGAGTATCCGCTGCCTTGCGCAGTTGGGGAGCATCAAAGGGCGTGGATTTTAGCGGCGTGAAGGAACTGAATCAGCACTTAATCGGGACGCCACACAGGGCGAATTCCCGTAGATGGCTGGCATGGCTACGATCCGCCTATCCGCTCACCGAAATATGGACGGGTTGGACCGAAGTGCAACTTCCTGAAATATCTGTGCGCCCTGATGCACTTGCCTGGGGGCGAATTCAGGGTTTCGAGACTTTGTTCTGGTTGGAATTTGGGGATGAACATAAAAAGAAGGAGGAAATAGAAGGCATTACACGAAAGAGATGGACGGAAGCCCTAGCATTCTGTCGTGAAACTGGTGTGAGGCTTGTATATGCACAGGTAAGCCCCAACTGGGTCAGGAAGGCAGCTCGATGGGCATTTAAAAATTTACCCGATGATATTGCAGTAGTGACGGGGATTGGGCGAAAGTATGGAAAACTACCAGTCATCGAATGGGGAAAGTTTATTGATGTTGTATAATCTACAAAATGCAATTAAAAACCAAGCTGTAAGAGAGACCACACGGCATATAATTCGGTGAAGTGGGGTTTATTTCGACCACAATGAAATAATTCATTTGCACTATGGATAATAAAAACTTCGGTCGCAGGAGAGGAAAAGATGCCTACTAGAAATGATATGTTAATTGCACTTTACCGTGAGGTCATTGGACCAAGAAATGGTCCAAACGAAATCCTGCCGGAAGAACAAGATCCGCGAACTGAATATATTACCGGTGTTTTGGAGCCTGTCACTGCCTCCAGCACTGATGAAAGAATTGAAGATAACATTGATGAAATCATAGAAGAGACAAGCAGTGAAGAGGATCAAGACTCGCAAGGTTATGTGGCATCCCCTGGAGTATTTGCACCTGCATTGGATCCCAAGGCACTACCACGATCTATAGGTGTATCATTTACTCTGGAGGCTGAAGATGGCATTCCGCAAATTGAGGTTTGCGCGACTTGGGCAAGATACTATTTGGAACAGGACGGTTGGCATCGGAATCCATCAGGCTATTTGAGTGGCAGTCTGGATGTTTCACAAGCATCCATCGATCTAACCGCAGGGGCAGGGGCAAGACTGCATATTCGTTCCCGACAATTAATTCCTGGGGTTTGGAGAGTCTCCATTTTCCTGATAAATGTTACACAGATAGTTGGGGAACACCCAACCACAAGCGAATATCTTTTTCAACCGCAATTGCGTACTCATATACTTCATGGCACAAAATTAGTCCCTGTCAGACATCTTGACGAAAATCATACTCAACCCCATGAACAACCATCTGATAATCAACAAGAAGAATTATCACTTGCTTTGCTATACCGTCAACGCACAGCATTTGCACGCGGACATATGTGTGGCGCGATGTGGAAAGAAATTGATCCTGAACGTCCCTTTGAATTGACCAACCGCCCACAAGAGGCTCCTTTCGTATGGACAGATTCAGAAACCATTACTGAATCGGAGCGAGGAAAATATTCACCTGCTGATGTGCGCTCCGAATTAATACCAATCTATTTAATTCAAACGCCTGATATGGATTGGCAAAATGAATATGGACAACCACCTGAATTGAGGCCAGAAATATTAGCCGAAACATGGGATCCTGATCGAGTCAGAGCTGCCCTGCAACCATTAGTCGAGGGCTATCAGGCATGGTTGCAAGTACAACAAAGCGAACTTGATCGACTTGAGGATGTATATCAAGATGTTGCCAGAACTCATCTTCAGGAATGTGACCAAGTGGCATCACGTATCCAAGAAGCAATAGAAATTCTTTGTTCAGATGAAGATGCCAGATTGGCGTTTTGTTTTGCTAACAAAGCCATTGATATGCAAGCGAGATGGAAAAATCCCCAGAGATCCCTGGCTTGGAGACCTTTTCAACTTGCATTTATTTTGTTGAATATTCCATCACTTGCAAATCCATTCCATCCTGATAGAGACATATGTGATTTACTATGGTTTCCTACAGGCGGTGGTAAGACAGAAGCATACCTGGGTTTATCCGCATTCGTATTGGGACTTAGACGTTTGCGTGCCAAACATAACAGTCCAGGACAAGATCGAACGGGCGCTGGAGTTGGCGTATTATCACGTTACACACTACGGCTACTCACAATACAACAATTTCGAAGAGCATTAGGGGTGGTTACAGCATGTGAAACCCTCAGAATAATGGGAGCAGGGAGAGGCAGCACTATTGGCTGGCGTCCACATGGGTGTCAAAAAACAGACAACCTTATCTGGGGTGGAATCCGCTTTTCAGCCGGGTTATGGGTGGGGGGCGGAGTAACGCCAAACAGCATGATGAGCATTGGTCCAATGCCTGTGCCGGGGGGAACTGGGTTTATGATGATAGCTGGCGCATTGGATATTTTGCGCGGATTGCGTCCAGATTATGATGGGCCTGATGCAGAGCTTGCCAGGTATGTGCAACAGGTCAGAAGAAACTTACAGGTGGAAGGCGAACCAGCACAGGTAACAAACTGCCCCTGTTGCCAAGCACCGCTAGCCATCTCTGACGAAGGACTTGGAGCAGGGGAATTCACCTTACATTTTGTTTATCAAGGTGGGAACCCGACAATTCCGCCAATAAGCATGCTAACACCCCGCCGTCCCGTACCATCTCTGGTAATTAATTCAGTTAATATTTTTTCACACCAATCGCCAACATATCGCACCATATCCATTAACTTTACAATACCCGACGGGTCATTTCTTTCGTCTCTAAACGTTGATGATTGGTGGGAGCAATCCATCAAACCCGCATTGGGCAGTAATGCACAAATACAATCTGCCCGCCCATCGCGTCCGGGCTATTTTATTTTGAAGTATTCCACAAACCAGGGTAGTTACAAACAAAATGACTTTGATATTTTCTGCCCCAATCCGAATTGTGAACTAAATCAGTCGCTTTGGGCGGAACAGGTTCCGGAACCTCGGGAACGAGAGGGCTCCCGGACAAATGTCCGACGACAGGTATCCACTACTCCAAATCCCAATCGTATACCAGACCCGATAATTGACTTAACCGATGGCCTTTTGTGGCAGGATATTCCAGAACCATTCCGATTGGAACAAGGCAAAAAGTGGTCAACCCGGATTCCCATTCCTGCTTTTACCGTGGATGACCAGATTTACCACAGATGCCCTTCTCTTGTTATCTCAACCGTCGACAAATTTGCGCGTTTAGCTTTTGAACCAAAAGCGGCATCACTTTTTGGAAATGTAACACATTATCACAGCAGATGGGGATATTACCGGATATGGTGTCCCCCATCGGACGGCTCCCAACAAACCGGTCTTCGAGATCATCCTGCCGGCCGCGCCGTTGGAAATCCTTTACATCGAGGAGTTCCATCGTTTTCGCCACCCGAATTAATACTTCAAGATGAATTACATCTTATTGAAGGTCCCTTGGGTAGCATGGTTGGGTTATTTGAAACGGCAGTTGATATGCTTAGTCAAAGAATTATTGACGAAAGATTTGTGTTTCCCAAATATATCGCCTCCACAGCAACTGTCCGTCAGGCTGAGGCTCAGGTGAAATCGCTTTTCAATCGAAGACTAACTCAATTCCCGCCATCTGCAGTTTCCTCAGATGAGCGGTTCTTTGCCACTGGAACAGAAGCTCATCCTCTTGATGCAAGAAAACCTGGCAGGCTGTATGCAGCTGTTTGCGCACCGGGTAAAGGCGCGCAAACCCCAATTGTCCGTATTTGGTCATCACTGTTGCAGGGATCATTTGATCTATCACAAAGCACTTCTATTAATGAAATAGATCCTTTCTGGACACTTGTAGGATATTTCAATGCCACCCGTGAATTAGCCGGGGCGCTATCACTATACAGGCAGGACATCCCGGAAAGAATGGAGAGCCGTTCCGGCACTGGAGCACGGGTTCTTGATGAGTCACGAAGGCTGGAACTCTCCAGTCGAGCCAGTTCGATGAATCTTCCTGTCCTGTTGCAAAAACTTGAAATACCGATGCCAAATGCCCAAGATGCCGTTTTTGCGACATCCATGTTTGGAACCGGAGTGGATGTGGATCGTCTCAGCCTTATGGTCGTGCATGGTCAACCCAAAACCACATCATCCTATATTCAAGCCACCGGTCGTGTAGGTCGTAAAACAAGCGCACTGGTGGTCAGTTTTTTCCGTGCAAGCAGGCCGCGAGACCTTGACCACTATGAATTCTTTACTGGTTATCATCGTGCGCTATATCGATATGTCGAACCGGTTACAGTTGCTCCTTTTTCTCCAAGAGCGCGGGAACGGTCTTTGGGTCCATTAGCTGTCGTCCTTCTACGTCAAGCGAAGGCTCTAAATGGAATCCGTGTTCATGAGCAATGGCGGATTCAACAACGCATAGGAAGTACTTTTCATTCGCTGGCAAATCGAATGGCATCCGCACGGTTTGACCCTGAAGTGATGATAATTCCAGAGTTATTTGAACAAAGGTCAATCATACAACCTGTTGGGCGTAGACCGGTGCCGGGTATTACCAATAATGAAACGTCCTCAGAATTGGATAGATGGAGGGCAATTGCCGCCCTATATCCGAATCCAGATCAATTTGTCTATAATGAACCAGCAGTGCTGCGGCAACCTCAACGCCATGTAGTGTTGGGGGATGCCCAACATCGTGGTCGCCTAGAGGAGGCATTTGAAAATGCTCCACAATCACTCCGCGATGTGGAAGAGACAACAGGATTTAAGGTGTAACATATGGCGCAAAGTTTACGTCGTTCACAGTTTGTAACCACCTATGGACCTGGTTCAATCCTCGAAGGTCCCGAAGGTCCAAAAATAATTCCTTCACTTGATCGCTCCGGACTGTTTGGCGCACGGAGGCCCGAAGACTTCGAGATCACTGATCAACGGCTGTCGCAATCTTTACTTGGCGGCGCCGGCATTGTAAGGCTGCCATCCAATGCTGAATTAGGGGAAACTGAAAGCAAATATATATACAACACCAAACGGTTCCCATCCTGGTCATTGTGTGTAAGACATAGAATTTTATATCGAAAGACTCAAGGCAATAGTAGAGCTTGTCCACAATGTAATGAGCTGGCATCCTCAAGTGATGCCTGGTCGCAAGCCAATAGACAGGCCATTCGTTTTGTTATGGCTTGCCCGGAAGGACATCTGGATGATGTTGATTGGATTGGAGTAGTCCATCAAGGTAGTATTGGTTGCAACCCAACCTTTTTGATTTGGAGAGGAGGGGGAGGTGCGCTTCGTAATATTACCATCCAGTGCCCGGATTGCAATCGTTCAACAAACCTTGGAACTGCATACTCCCGAACATGGAGATGCTCAGGGAGATTTCCTGAAAGAGAGCCGGTTTCAGGCTCACAGCCCATAAGGCCCGGGTGCAATGCCGACGCGCGAATATTGCAACGCGGTGCGGCAAACCTCAAAATTTCTGAAATTCAGACAGCACTGACAATACCACCGCGCGCAACAAGTTTGCATCGCCTGTTGGAAATATCCGCCATTCAAGATGCCCTGGCTGTTGTTGATACTCCCGCCACAAAAAATGATTTCATGGTTGTTTTAAGAAATCTGGTTTCCAGAAATCGTCTACCTCAATCAGTGTTTGATGAGATTCAATTGTACGATCAACAAACTCTTTTGTCGGCAATCAATGATACGGTTACAGGGAGCCTGCCAGCCGATGTACACACCTTGAGACTTGAAGAATTCAATGCCTTGAAAGAGGCAGCAACAAATGGTCACCCACCTCAACCCTCATCCCAGCCAGGTAGACCACCTCAATTTGAAGTTGTTCAGAGTAACGTCCGGTCAGTTCAATATGATGGTGGGCGGCAACTCAGAATTACTCCAGTAAATCGTTTAAGAGTTGTGATGGTCCAAACGGGCTATCGCCGGGTCCCAGGCGGGGATCCTTTAAATTCCGCCGTTGTTAATACATCCTTCGCAAATGAAGGTCGAAACTGGTATCCTGGGGTTGAATTGTTTGGCGAGGGTATATTCATCGATTTGGATATTGAGAACCATCCTCAAAACAACCTGCAACTTTCGGGAGGTGCGTTTGAGATTTGGAGCGACGCTTGGAGAAATCCTGCCAGATTCACCAATCGAACACTGGTGGGGGAAGACCGCAACCAACTTCACCCTGTTTTTGTTTGGTGGCATACCTTTGCTCACAGGATAATCAACGCACTATCGGTGGATTCCGGTTATTCATCGGCTGCCATAAGAGAACGCGTTTTTATTGATGTAAATGAAACCAATGGAGCAGCGAATGGTGGGATCCTTTTATACACTGCCCAGCCCGGTGGCGATGGAACATTGGGTGGGTTGATTGCACTTGTGCCCGAGTTTGAAAGAGTGATACGTGGTGCATTAAGGAATATTGATGCCTGTTCAAATGACCCACTCTGCGGAGAGGAGCAGTTTGGATATGGAAAATATAATGGCGCCGCTTGTTATGCTTGCAGCCTGATTTCCGAAACATCATGCGAACATCGAAATATGCGCCTTGATCGGAACTTATTACTACAAAACCTGCCATGAAAAATCAAACCTCAGTTGTAGTAAGTGGTCTTGCCTGGATGGGTTCAGGCGTTGGTTCTATTGAAACATCAATGGAGAAACTTTTCCGGGAAGCCAAGAATGAAATCTTGATCACATCCTATGCAATTAGTGGAGCAGCAGACCACTTCCTGGATTGGCTTGAAACATCCCTTTCAAAGGGTATTCTAATTCGCATTGCTGTCAACAAGCTTGGTCAACAGCCAGGGGAAGTGGTGGCTCGATTGAGTAATCTAAATTCCATTTACCCTCATTTTCATTTGTATGATTTTCAAGGTAATGATGTCGAGGATTTACATGCAAAAGTAATAGTGGCGGATCGTCAATCTGCAATAGTCGGTTCATCAAACCTTTCGCGACGAGGGCTTTTGACCAATCATGAATTGGCTCTCGTAGTCAGTGGCCAAACTGCTGAAGAAATTGCAAACACATTAGATAAACTGTTCACCGGAGAATATCTGACCAGGATTGATAAATCATCCTAGTCTTTGACTGATAAACAGAATGACATTGTAATACTGCAAATAACATGACAACACCTATTCCTGTAATTGACATATTTGCCGGTCCCGGAGGTTTGGGGGAGGGCTTTTCATCTTTTAAAAATAAGGAAGGAAAGCCAATTTTTAAAATCAAACTTTCCATCGAAATGGATGAGTTCGCACATAAGACTCTGGAATTAAGGGCATTTTTCCGCCAATTTTCAAGTGATACCATCCCGCCAGAGTATTATGATTATTTGAAGAATAAAATTCGCAGGGAAGAATTATTTGGAAAATACAAACGCCAATCCCTGGCTGCAAAAAAAGAGGCTTGGAAGGCAACTTTAGGAGAAGAACCAGTAAAGGCGGTTAGAACTCGAATTTCAGAAGCCCTTAATGGGGCAACCAATTGGGTCTTAATCGGTGGACCGCCATGCCAGGCATATTCATTGGTTGGACGTTCTCGAATGCGTGGAGAAAATCCCTGGAAATATGCGCAAGATCACCGTCATCACCTTTATAAACAATACTTGCGAATTCTGGCGGATCATCAGCCCCCAGTATTTGTGATGGAAAATGTAAAAGGCTTACTATCTGCAACAAGAACAAAAACCAACAAGCAGAACACATTTGATTTAATAATCAAGGATTTAAAGCGACCACTCAGGGCGAAAAGGAAAGGGACAGAGGAACCTTTGTCTTACCATCTGTTTTCATGCTCTACAAAGAAGGCAGATAATAAGCTGGAAGCCAATGATTTTGTTGTTCGATCTGAGGAATATGGCATTCCTCAAGCCAGACATAGGGTCATTATTTTAGGGATTAGATCAGATTTATATTCTTCAGACCCGGATATTCTTGTTAAAGCTGGGAAAGTTTCAATTAATCAGGTAATAAGTGATCTTCCAAAACTGAGAAGCGGACTCTCAAAGGAAATCGACACCCCGGAAAAGTGGAGGACAGCAATACAATCCATTGTGCAAGCTGGACAATGGTTTAAAAAGCTTTCCCCAGAACTGAAGAAGGCTCTCAACGAAAACGCCTCGAAAATTAATCTCACCCTGACAACTGGCGGTCAATTTCTACCAGCAAACATGACATCAACCAAACTGTATCAATTTGATTGGTATATCGATAAATCTCTTGATGGAGTATGCAATCACGAATCAAGGACTCACATCAAAAAAGATTTACAACGATATTTTTTTGCCGCCGTTTTTGCAAAGATCAATAAACGTTCTCCGACTCTGGACGATTTTCCGAAAGCCTTGCTCCCAAAGCATAACAACATCAAGACCAAGGTTGGTGAAACCATTTTCAATGACCGCTTTAGAGTTCAGGTCAAAGGGAAGCCTTCCACAACTGTAGTTTCTCACATCAGCAAAGATGGACACTACTACATTCATTATGACCCTCTTCAATGTCGTTCCCTGACAGTTAGAGAAGCTGCACGCCTGCAAACATTCCCGGACAACTATTTTTTTGAGGGAACCAGAACCCAACAATACCACCAGGTTGGTAACGCCGTTCCCCCACTTCTGGCAAAGCAAATTGCAGGGATTGTTTACGATGCTCTGCAGAAAATGCGCAAGAAAAATCATGCCTGATGTTTTCACAAAGCAAAAACGCTCAGAGGTAATGTCCCGTATCAGAGGCAGGGGAAACAAGGATACAGAACTTGCTTTGATTCGCATCATGAAAAAACATCATATTTCGGGCTGGCGCAGAAACTATGATTTATTTGGAAAGCCGGACTTTGTGTTCCCAAAACAAAAGGTTGCCCTGTTTGTGGATGGCTGTTTTTGGCACATGTGTCCAAAACATTTCAATATGCCACAAAATAATAAGGCGTTTTGGGAGAAGAAACTTTTGGGCAACAAGGTGCGTGATGGTGTTGTCGTAAAAACGCTTAGACGGGAGCATTGGAAAGTTCTTCGTATTTGGGAACACGAGCTTGCCAGCCCTGAGCAGGTTGCGAAGAAGTTAGTAAAGTCTTTACAAACTTAATTGTTATCCAACACATCCCCAAGGGATTTATGATTTTCCGAAATTCCCTGGACAAACAGTACTCACCCTGGTATCCTGGGGAAAGGAGATTGCACAATGTATAAATCAAAATTCAGCATCGATGGCGACGAAGACCCGGAAAACATCGTTGAAGGATATACGGATGGTACTCTTTGGAATGGGTGGGCTAATGTCTGCTTCACGCGTGAGCAGGTTTCAGCATGGCTGGATGCCTCGCCATATGACTATAGGTTCCTTGAAGCAAATACAAAAATGAACAAAAGGGATTATCCTGTTTTGTTGATCTACTTTGATGATCGCGAGGAGATTATTGAATCAACACCCCTTCCAACAGATGACGGGGAAATCCTGGAGGGATATTTTATGGAGGGGTATTGTTTTGTAGATATAAACAAAGATTGATATCCCTTATTTTCAAGGGGGTATTTGTATAAGATTACATTCTTTTCAAGTAGCGGGATATTTTAAAATATTTTCCTCAAAAACCATTATTCCAGTTGCCAATTTACCTTTATACTTGCTTTCTGGAGACCAAACGAGGAACAAATGGACGAACCCAAAGATGATTTTGACGACTCTGAACAGGAACCCTTGGTGCTTCGCTTCCAGTGCTTTATCCCTGAAAACGAGTACGGAATTGAAGAGGGATACTACATCGGAAACGCCCTGGTTCAACTTCTAAGAGACAACAAAGACAAGCCCGATGTCATCCAATTCATAGCGGATATGCTTGAAGAATAGACCCTCTCGGCAAGGAAATGAAAAAAGCCTATATTCCTTCCCCTGATTACCTGACATCCATGTATGCCAAGCCTGAATTCAATGGCAGATGGGTTGTCATGCCCAAAGTCCCAATTGATAAAATCAAGGTTGACAAAGCCTTGTTCTCTAATCAAAACGAAATCAACTGGGCTGAAGTCAATTCCATCACTGAGGATTTTGAAATTGGCGCCTGGTTCCCTATTATGGTGAACCCCGACTTCTTTTTACTTGACGGTCAACACAGGCTGGCTGCCGCCCAAAAAATGAAATTAAAATATCTGGATGTAGTCGTAGACAACGGCGAACAACCCGCAACTCAAAAGGATAGATAACGGAATGCCCATTCTGCACTGGCTCAATGACGAAGAAGCACGCAAAACATCCAGCCGAGTACCTTACCGCCTCCTTGAAGCGGACGAAACGCTTTCCTACGGCGACCCCAACGCTGAAAACATGCTCATTCAAGGTGACAATCTTGAAGCCTTGAAAGCCTTATTGCCATATTATGCTGGTCAAGTGAGGTGTATCTATATTGATCCTCCTTACAATACGCGGAGTGCTTTTGAACACTATGATGATAATTTGGAGCACTCCACATGGTTAAGTACCATTTATCCTCGATTGGAGATTTTGCGCGATTTATTGTCACCTGAAGGAAGTATTTGGGTATCAATCGACGATACAGAAGGGCATTACTTGAAGGTGCTTTTAGATGAGATTTTTGGTAGAGATAACTTTGTTGCGCATATTGTTTGGCAAAAAAGTCATACCAGAGAAAACAGAACAGACGTATCAACGGTTCACGACACTGTCTTGCTCTTTGCAAAAGATAGAAGTATTTGGAAAAACATAAGAAATCCTCTTCCGTCCTCCGAAAGTCAGTTGGAAAGATACTCAAATCCAGATAATGATCCTCGTGGTTCTTGGGCTTCTCTCCCTGCACATGCGAAAGCGGAGAAGGGTAGACGGAAAGAACAATTTTTCACCATTACTACACCTTCGGGTCGGAAGATTGACCCTCCTGCAGGTAGATGTTGGCTTTATACAGAACCAAGATTTCTCGAAATGGTTCAGGATAATCGCATTTGGTTTGGCGCAAATGGAGATAACGCTCCGCGTGTAAAGAAGTTCTTGTCCGAAGTGCAAACAGGATTGGTGCCATCAAGTCTTTGGTTACACTCAGAAGTTGGAACTACTGGAAGCGCAAAGGCAGAAATAACAACTTTATTTCCAGGTGAAACTCCTTTTTCCACCCCCAAGCCAGAAAAATTAATTGAGCGTTTGATTCAAATTTCAACAAATCACAATGATATCGTTCTTGATTCTTTCTTAGGTTCAGGTACTACTGCCGCTGTCGCCCACAAAATGGGGAGACGATATATTGGAATTGAAATGGGAGATCATGCCATTACCCATTGCGTACCACGTTTGAAAAAAGTAGTGGATGGTGAACAAGGTGGCATAAGTGAAGGTGTCAATTGGCAAGGCGGGGGCGGGTTCCATTTCTACAAACTCGGTGAAACCATCTTTGACGAAGAGGGCAAGGTTAACCCATCTGTCAGATTCCGCACTTTGGCGGCGCATGTCTGGTTTACAGAAACCCATACACCGCTGGAGGTCCGAAGCAAAAAAGCATCGCCCCTGCTTGGCGTTCACAATGGTATCGCCTATTACCTGCTCTATAACGGTATCCTCGGCGATAAATCCAAAGACGGCGGAAACGTCCTCACGGGCAAAATCCTCGCCGGTCTTCCACCGTATCAAGGACAAAAAGTGATCTACGGCGAACTGACCACCTTCAGTTCGCAACGGCTGGCACGCGAAAACATCATCTTCAAGCAAGTCCCATACGACATAAAGGCGCGCTAACATGACCTTCCAACGCAAAGAATATCAGGAAACCGCTTTAGGAATTTTGAAGGACTACCTCGAAGTAGCCCGCGTTCACGGTGCAGCGGATGGCTTCGCCCGCATCACTCGTGACTTGGGGCTGACTCGCACGTACAAACCTTTGCCTCCTCTGCCAGAAACACCTTATCTCTGCCTACGCATCCCAACAGGTGGCGGCAAAACCTACATGGCAGCCCGCAGCGCTTCCATTGCCTCGAATGTCTACCTTGAGGATGAATACCCAGTAATCCTGTGGCTGGTTCCAACCAACGTTATCCGCCAACAGACGCTTGAAACCCTCCAAAAACCCAACCATCCCAACCGTGAAGCCCTGATGGATGCCTTCAAAGGGCAGGTCAAGGTGTTGGATATCAGCGAGTTTACCCAGATCCGTCCGCAGGATTTGCGTGACCGTGCCTGTGTTGTTGTTGGAACATTTGCCAGCCTTCGCGTCAAAGACACAGACGGTCGCAAAGTCTATGCCCATAACGAACACCTTGAACCGCACTTCGTTAACCTACCAGCCGGGATTGAAGGATTGGATACCATTGAGGAAGGCGCAGAAAAAGGAAAACCAAAATATTCCTTCCGCAATCTTCTGACGATTCATCGTCCACTGGTCATCATCGATGAGTCGCAGAACGCTGCGTCAAAACTCATGCACGAAGTGTTTGAGCGCATCCAGCCTGCCTGTGTTTTTGAGTTTACCGCCACACCAACACCAAACAGTAATATTCTATATAACGTATCTGCCTCTCAACTCAAACACGAGCAAATGATCAAACTGCCAATCGTGTTGACCGAGCATCAGACCTGGGGCGAAGCCATTCAGGATGCAATCCTCACCCGCAACAAACTTGCAGAAATCGCCGCCAAAGAGCCCGATTTTGTCCGCCCAATTGTCCTGATCCAGGCAGAGGAAAAAGGACGCGAAGTCACCGTGGATGTGGTGGAAAAATTCCTGATGGAAACCTGTCGTATTCCGCGCGAGCACATTGCCATCGCTACAGGTACACAGCGCGAGTTGGATGGCGTCAATCTCTTCGATCCCAACAACAAAATAGAAGCTGTCATCACCATTGAGGCTCTAAAAGAAGGCTGGGACTGTTCCTTTGCCTATGTATTTTGTTCGGTTGCCACCGTCCATTCCAAAAAGGATGTTGAGCAGTTGCTTGGACGAGTGCTGCGTATGCCGTACGCCCGTGAAAGAGTCCACACCGAATTAAACCGCGCCTATGCTCATGTCTCATCCACAAGTTGGACAAGAGCCGCTGAACAGATGGAAGACTGCCTGGTAGATATGGGCTTCGACAAACTGGAAGCTGAACAGTACACACAGGTTCAACTCCCAGTCAGCACCGAGCCTGTCACATTCAAACCACAGGAACCTGTTGTCTTCATCCTCACTGAAGAACCTGACCTCTCGAAGTTTGATTTAGTGGAACAATCACAACTCAAGATCGAAACAGGCAGCGATAACCGCCTGCTTCTTCGCGTATCAGGAAATGTCACTCCTGAACTGGAAAAGAAGATTATTGCATCTGTCCAGGAAGAAGACCGTCCCAAAGTCGCTCAAACCATTGCGCAATATCACCAGCTCCCCAAACGCCCTCTCTCACCAGCAGAACGTGGTGAACCATTCCTTGTTCCTCAATTGACTCTGTTTCAGGATGGCGAACCTGAACTGGCTGAATACGTTTTGGACGACCATCTTTGGAACATTCTCGACTATCCCGCCGAACTCACCGAAGACGATTTCAAGATCGAAGAAAAAGCCTCCACCTATGAATTTGACATCAAAGGTGAAAGACTGACCTACAAGTTTTTAGGCAAACAACTTCCGCTCGATTTCAGCGATACAGAAAGCGGTCTAACAGATTTGCAACTTACCCGTTGGCTTGAACCGCGATTGAGACAGCCAAACATCCGCCCCGAAAACCTTTTGGAATTTACCCGCAAAACCCTAAAACAATTGCTTGATAAGCGAAACATCCCGCTTGTCACGTTGGTGCGCGCTCGTTTCCAACTGCTCAAAGCAATGGCTGCCAAGATCAAGGAATACCAGGTCAAAGACAGCAGCTCCAACTATCAGGCGCTCCTGTTTGGTGACAACACCACCGCAGAAACCACCTACGATTACTACTTCAAGTTTGATCCAAACACCTATCCAGCCAGCGATTTCTATCATGGGCGATACCAATTTAATAAACACTATTATGGTAGCGTTATTGGCGCCTTCGATACCGATGAGGAATTGGAATGTGCCAAAGCAATTGACCAATGTAATGATATCAAATACTGGGTGCGAAACCTAGTTCATGACACTTGGGCTTTCCGCCTCCCACTCTCGAACGGAAAATTCTTCTACCCCGATTTTGTTGCATTGCTAAATGACGGGCGAGTAATGGTCGTCGAATATAAAGGTGAACATCTTATAGAAGCCTCCCAGGAAAAGAAAAATATCGGCGAGAAATGGGAAGACAAGAGCAACAAGATAGCGCTTTTCCTTATGACTGTGAAACGTGACGAAAAAGGCAGGGATGTTCACAAGCAAATTGAGGATAAGGTCAAGTAAAGATAATCTATTAGTAGCGAAAGTCCATAGCGAGTGGGCAGAAAACGCTAATAGTTGTAGTTCCAAATTTTTAGGTGGCAGAATGAAGGCAGAAAGTCACACTTATGAGTAATTATGATCAAATAAGCCCGATAAGCAATGTTGCCAGGGTTCGTGCCATCGAGGATAATGGCTGCCGACTTTATTTGGAATTTCCAAATGGTGTGGTCACTACGGTCAGTAATGATGAGCCATTTGAATTTAGAGTCGGCTCTGTCGTTTTAGTCCGTATTAACGAGAATTATATTGAGTCCGCTCCTGATGAATTGTGGCCCGAACCGCCATTTATCGGCGTAGTTCGATTAAAGCTCGCGGATACTACTATTGTCGATGTTGGTGGTCGTTGGATCATGCTTCCCACAAACGATATCGTCTATAGTGAAGGGAATACCGTTGAAGCAAAGAATTCTTCTGGGGTAATTCGTGTCCTGGCAAAAGACCCTATTAAGTACCTTGACCTGCCAGCTATTGATGATGCCACCATTTCGAGTTTTAAATTGGCAAAAGGGGCAATTAAAGACACCTTTGATGACTTCGGTGGTCTGCAGGATGTTGTCGAAAGAGCCAGAAAACTCATTGAAGTCCCTTTACAGCATAAAGATAATCTGGCAAAGATTGGAACGCGCCCAATCAAGGGTGTTCTGTTCACGGGACAGCCAGGTACGGGGAAAACAATGTTGGCAAGGATTATTGCAAATAGTACAAAGTCAACGTTTTACGAAATTAGCGGACCAGTGATATTTAGTAAATGGTATGGTCAAAGCGAAGAGTTACTCCGCAAGTTGTTTGCAGATGCGGCACAACAAGAACAGGCGATTATCTTTTTCGATGAAATTGACAGTGTGGCTGGTCAGCGTGCCGACGAATCTCATGAAGTCTCCCGTAGAGTTGTCGCCCAACTTCTTACTCTTATGGACGGCTTTACCAAAAACAACGTTGTTGTTATCGCAACATCTAACCGACCCCAAGATATTGATGCTGCTCTAAGGCGACCAGGTAGATTTGATTGGGAGATCAATTTTCCTCTCCCGAATCGGCAGGATCGTGAATTAATTCTTCAGACATCAGCAAAACACTTGGCTATTTCAGGCGATTTGCCACATGCATGGGTGGCACAAAATACTGAGAGATGGTCAGCGGCAGATTTAGCAGCGATATGGACCGAGGCAGGTCTACTGGCAGCCGCAGATGACAGGTCGGTCATTTTGACAGAAGACTATATTGGAGGCTTTGAATTGGTTAAGGACCAAAAGCGCCGAGCAGTGAAGTTGTCAATGAAAGGTGATGCAAAATGAGTTTTTTGACACGTTTCCAGGTATGGTTTCGCCAATGGCGTAGGAGACGGGCCGCCCGGAACAAAACAGGGACATTAAGGGAGTTTGTCTATCTTGATGAAGTAAGTGTTTATAGCCTTATAGCTTCAAGGCTTGGTCCAATAGCTACGGAATTTACAGATACTGAAACAACCTCCTTGCAAAGCGAGATCGGGAGTTCGATTGGAGCCGGGGCAGGGCTCGCTAAAGCTGACGTGAGTTCCCGGATATTGAACAACCAAACCAGTGGAACGCAGGTGCTCCGAAAATCGATTATCCAGACCGCATTTAAAGATCTTTATGAATACGAACTGGATTCATTAAGCATTAAGCCCGTGCCTGGTGTCCTGAAACCGCCTAAGATAAGCAACAGGAATGATCTCCTTGTTGCGACCCAGTCGTATGTAGATGGGTATTGGATAATTGATCCAGAAAAATTGTCACGGGGAGAGTTGTTCGAATTAGAAGTTCAACTTGAAGCCGATCCGATATTCCGTGTAAACGCAGTAGCTTCAACTATTCTTGAAATTCTTGAAAAAGATGCTGAAAGTCTTGGCTTGAATACGAATGATGAACTTGAACAGATGAAATCTGTTGGTCGCATTCTTGAGAAACTCCTTGCGGGGCTTGTTCCAATTCGCGGTAAAGCCATTGACTATTGCGGAGTTGAACTAGATGGAAAAGAATGGATTGTTAACCGCAAGCTCTTGCAGGATATCCAAACTGACGATGAATTACACACCTTTCCAGTTTTCGTAGTTGGTGTCGCCGAGCAGGTTCTTTTTTGGAAAGACCTTCGTCGCATATTGTTCTCGAATGCGTGCTATCGTGTTCTTTGCAGAATTGCGCAGACTGGCTTACAGGCGTCATGGACTCCAGTTAAACTAGCTCAGGTTTTCGAATCAGTGATTCCTGGCTTTTCCAACCAAATCAATTTGGCAGGATTGAATACCCTTGTGTCCATGACCGAGACAAACAATGCTGGAAAAAAGGCAATTTCAACACAACAACGTATGCACACTGCCTTGTTGAATTATGCCAAGTTGATTTCAAATCATTTTAAAATAAAGCTCACACCGCAAGATGAAGAACAAATCGATCTACTTGCAATCGAACATTCTGCATTATTTGGCACACAAGAAACAAGACTGGAAGCATTTGTATCCATCTCTACACACCTAGCCGAAAAATTTAAGACCAAGACAGAGCCACTTATATTTGCCGAGTATCGAGCGAGTGCGCTTGCAGGCGCCGGACTTGATTTCGCCGGTAAACCTATCCCGTTGGCTTCTGTCAAAACAGAAGTCTCCCAAACAGATACCCATGAACGCTTCATCAATTCTGAGGTTGTTGCAATTTACTGGTGAGACGTTTTGTGAAGGACTATCGCATTTCAAGCAGAAACATCATATAAGAGCAGTGCTCCCGTCAAGCCGCTTTCATTAGTGCATCTGATTTGGCCATCCAATCACTGACTGTAAGGTTAAAACAAAAAAGCCCCTGATTTTCAACCAATCAGGGGCTTGCTGTCTATATAAACCTGAACCTTATCAGATATTGTTGCAGCCTTTCATGCGAGATCACTCTTCCGCTGTAGTCTTCCCGCCACGACCCATCTTCCAGCGGTGTGTACACCAGCGGCTTTCTCGCTGGCAACACCAACCCGCATTGGAACGGCAATCGAGTCTCGAACAACCGTCGGCGTTCCTCTCTGCGTCTGCGGAACAACTCTCTCCTGCTAAGCCGCTTCTTTGGCAATTCACCCCTGAAAAGTGGTGCTTGCACCTGGACTAGCGACTTATCAGAATAAGCCGTGCGAGAACTCGGTTTGCTTCGGGTACGAACACTCTTCCCAGATGTTGATGTAATTCCCGCACACTTGGGACCCATCCCACGAGCAATGCTCATGGGAGACTTCAATCGCCGACCACATTTTTTGCATCTTGGTTGTTTTTCCATCGTGACCTCCATCATAGGATAGCGCAGTCCGGGCTACACACCCGGACTGCTGTCGTTTCCTGCTTCAATTGTGGAATACAGGGCTTTAGAAAAGGGATACTTGATTTTGTGTCACCTGTCTGGAACGTACTCGACTAGCCGACCTCCCGACCACACCTTTGTTGGTCATCCAGTCAGACCAGGAAACCGTCTTGGGCATTTCAGGAACTGGTAACGGCGCACTTGGAACTGTCGGGCACCCCATTGGCGAATTGGAAACCACTACTTCATCGGCAAACAGGGATTGCAGATCGGGCAAGTCTGCTGACTCCAAGGCTTCACGTGCCAACTTCATGAGGATGTCCCCTTCTTCCTCAGGAACAATGGCACCACCCACATTATCACCATACAACAACTGGGCTGCTTTCATTTTCGCACCGATGAGCGCGAGGGCTCGTGACTCCATTGTGTCGTTGTAGACCGAGAAGATTGCCTTGACCGGTTTCGTCTGCCCCAAGCGCCAAACCCGCCTGAGACTTTGCCAAAGCACATAAAGCGAGTACTCGATCTCAAGGAACACAACGGACGAGAAGGCGATCAGATCCAACCCGGTTGCCACGAGTTTGGGATTCACCACCAAAGCATCCAGTCCGATGACACGCCTTGCAATCCAATCCTCGCGCTTGCGAGGATTGACACCGCTGGATAAAACCTCGGCACGCACCCCGCCGTCCCGTAGGATTTTCAAGATACGATCCTGAATGTCCCGCGTTCCAGTCTGGCGCAGGTAGATCAAGACCTTGCGCCCCTGTTGGCGTTCCGCACGGCAGAAATCCACCAGCCAGGACTCCTTGGGCATGGTTCCGTCATCGACCACAGCCGGCAGTTCCATCAATTCCTTTCTTCGAATTACTTCTCCTTTCTGATTAACTTCATCCACCTCCACCACTTCATTTCGGAAGGCGGAATTTGGTCGCGCCAGAGTCCATTGCAGCCAGGTGGAAAGATAGCGCCTGTTCTTGATGGCCAAGTCGCGTAACTTCTTTGCCATCGAACGATACTGCCCACCCTGTTCGTCGGTCATTGTCAGCGTCACAACTTCTTCTGCATAGTGAGGCAGGGCAAGTCCCAAGTCTTTCAGGGAAAGGAATACAGTCGTATCGAGCAGGCGGTTCACAATGGCGGGTGAAATCCCAGGTTGTTCCTTTGCTTGATTCTGGTATCGCCGATTACCGGTGAAACCATCCTCATCCCCATCCTCCGTGGCGCGTTTGCTTTTACGGGTCATCTCCAAGACACCATACAACCTCGCCCAGCGTTTTTCATCGTTGAAGGCAAAGTCTTTTCGTACGCTGGTATTCAGGCGATGGAGCAGCCAAAAGATGGATGTGCTTCGACCGCCAAAGAAGGTTCCGGTCAGGGTCAGGGTGTATTTGGTTGAGGCAACCAATTGATGAAAAGCGATACCCCGATCCGATGCCTTGGCTGCGAGTTCGTGACATTCGTCCGCGATCAGCAGTTTGAAAGCGCCTCTAGCTTGTTTCGCAATGTATTCGGCGATTGCCCACCGACGACCAGTGAATTGGAACAAGGGTGTACCGCAAATCCGTTTTCCCCAAACCGGCTTCCTGTTTTCATCTTGTACAAGCCTGCCTTTATCGTCGAGTTCATATCCACTGATCTCTGCCTCACAAAATCGGCGTTTGTCACCAAGGTCATCCAGACTGGTAGCCACCTTGGTAAAACCACCCGGCAGATTGATCTGAATTGGCGATCCGCATGTTGGGCATGTCAGTGCTTCAAAAACCCGCCCATCTTCATCATCCACAAACTTTCTGCGCGTCACGGCATGTTCCCAACCTGCGCCATATTTTGCGGAGGTATGGGCAATCACAGCAACTGCCCTATGACCTAGTTCACCTGCTTTATAAAGATTCAGGAACCTGCTCACATCATTTACATCGCCCAGATCATCCGCATTGCGACCAATCCGCTTCAGTTCCATTGCTCTTGCGCCTGGGATGGTCTCTTCGATTTCCCTGATCCATTTGGGCACAAGATGGGGTGGACATACCACAATGGCGGGATAGGCATTCAGAAGTTCCATGACCGCTGAACCCACCGAGCTTTTACCCACGCCCATCTCGCCCTGCACGTTACCAACGCCGTGTTTCTTTATTGCCCTTGCAACGCCAGCCGCAATATGACGTTGTGTTGGTAACAGTCCCGGTTTTTCCTGTCCGGGCAATGGCTTTCGCTTCGTTCCTAATGTGTCCAGGATCGCGGTCTCTTCCTGAGTCGGATCGAAGTTATACAGAGGGCGGTACGTGGACAGGATATGTGCCCCGATCTGATCCCCATACTTGTGCATGAACTTGGAGAGTGGATCAACGGTATCAATGATCTCGATCCCGTTTTGGCGCAGGATGGCAACCGTGGAAACGAAACGGTCACGGAAGATTTCAGAGGTCACATTCCCTTTCTTGTCTGTGTTTTCCTCGATCTTCTCCGTGACTTTCACTACCCGACCTTTGACCAGCATCGGTTTACCGTCATCATCGGTCAGTCGCAGCGTTCCCATCATGCCGGATGCCATCAACATCGCGATGTGTCCCTTCTTTAAGGGCATGACCGGCTGCTTCAATTCACCCAACCCACGTGACGGGTTGAGCAGGTCCAACCACTCCTTGGAGGAATGCAATCCGCGTTTCTGAGTGGCATCCACGATCTCTTCCGGCTGCCAATCCAGGCGGGAGAAACGGATGGGTTGTCCTCCCGATCCTTTGTCTGATGCAGGAAGCAGTTCATACAAAGGTTCATCCACTTCCACCAAGATGGGCGGTTCCACATCTGCCCATGCCTGCACCTGATGGACTTCCTCATGAGATGGGATCTTGTACTTCACCCGCTTGGTCGCCATCACAATGACCTGATTGAATCCGGTTTCAGGATAACGGTAGATGCGAATGTTCTCGTAATACCCAGCCAGATGGGATGCAACATCCGGATCACGCAGCAAGGGATGCGGGACGATGTAGATCAAGACACCGCCACGAACTAGTTTGGGAGTGGTGGATTTCAGAAATTCCAGTTCCAAACGCTTCTGGTCGCCGAGGCGATCATGGCTATAGGGTGGGTTGAGGAACAACAGCGTGATGGACTCGCTGGTCAGATGACAGGAACCCCAGGGCGTGTTGAAGAGGCGGTCCATCTTTTCTGCCGCCAGTGCGGCACGGGCTGGGGAAAGTTCAGCGCCCCAACTCTGGCAGTTCAAGGCTTTTGCCAGAATGGATGCGGCGGTACCTTCACCGGCGCAGGGATCAAGCAGCCTGCCAGAGTCGGCAGGCTTGAAATAAGTTTTTAGTAGTGTAGCGACATAATCTGATGTGGCGTAGAAGCCCATTTTTTCGAGAGCGGGGGGACGCATGGTAATCTCCTTTTGGAAAATAAAATCCCCCACACCAATTGGCATGGGGGATCGGGTTTATTTTTTCTACTTACTTCACCTTACAAAACAACCGCCCGGCGATGTTCACAAAGCCGAGCGGTTCATTCTTGTCCAGGTTCACGAATTCCGGTGTGCCGCATGACCAGTCCGACTCTGAATGACGGAACTGGATCACCAGCGTGCGATGTTCCTTGCGGAGATCGGTCCACAACTGCCAGACCTCTCCACGTCCATCGCAGATGGTGAACTCGAAGCGCTGGAGGGCTGCTTCTGCCATATCTTGTTTCTTTGTCTTCACTGGAATTTTCACATCCACGAACCTCAGCAGATGCTGCCAGTCGGCTTTGCGCATTTGCGCCAGCCAGTATGCCAGGGGATCGTTCGAATTCAAGGCTTTGTTCATATCGAAGATCTCCTCTGTAGGAATGGAACGTAACATGGGTTGCCTCCTATATCTTCAAGACTTCCTGCTCCAGCAGGTTCTGCACCAGGTCCTGCCAGGGTTTGGACAGATCGAGCCTGACTCCACCACGGCAATCCCCACCCGTAACCAGCCGCTGAATGTATTCTGCATCCAGCGCATACTCCCAGAGCGTCTTTGCCCACGCGTCCAGGATGGGAAAGGCAAGCGTCTCCTGCAGGCGTTTCAGAGTCAGTGCCTGCAATTGTGCTTCAACATTCCCATCTTCAAAGACCAGGGCATAGGCGGCATCGTCCTTTGCCTCCCACTTGCCAGGCAATGCCTTGCGGCAGACGATCCCGGCGTGCAAGACGTTGAACTCCGGCAATGGTTGTGTCAGCATCTTCACTTCGCCGTCAGCGAGTACGGATGTGCCACGCATGGAACAACTGCCTTTGCCACGGATCAGTGACGCCCAGAGACTCTCGACGCTGGTCTTGTGGGCGGCGATGCCGACATACACCAGTGTGTGCTGATAAGGTCGATCCTGCAACACTGCAAAGCCGGTAACATCGGCGCGCGTATGGGCATTGGTCAGGGCAGGAATGCGTCCTTCCGGGTAGAGGTGCTGAACAGGAGAGGCATCCTCCGCCGGTTCGATGCGATAGACGTACACACCCGCATTGACCCGTACCAATTCCTGGTTGATGTCCCGCAGCAATTCATGCGCGTTCAAGCCCACATTGATGGCAGTGAAGGTGATCTCGATCTCCTCCACCTGAATGCGGACAGTACGAGCGTTCATATCCACGGTTGCGTTCCCCGACACCCAATCCTTGATGTTCTTCAAGACAGGCGGCAGATCAGCGCCGGGTAATGGGGTAAACCACAACGCCCCATGAAATGGGACATTGGGAACCGACTCAAATTTCCCATACGGCGCGGTATACCGATCCCTGCCCTGAAACTCGACATCGGGCAGGTCGTTCAATGCTGGCAGCCAGAACTGTTCATAGGAGGACACAAGTATCTTTCCATTTGTGGTTGCCTCTTTTTGAGCAGTCCTCAATTCTTCAATGCGTTCCTTGATGTATTCATCTTCATAGGTTTCTGTCCATGCGTACATTATTCCTCCGGGGTAGTGATGGTGAGATGGAAATCCAGCAGCCCGAAGACCTCCCCTTCCTCGGGGTCATCACCGGCTGTGACGGCTGGTTGGTATTCGGTCAAGTAACGCCAGTCCAGGATGTGACTGCTATCCGAGCAAATGCCGTTCTCGGATAGCAGTGCGGACATTTCATCAGCGACTGAGTCCGGGTCGGCATCGGCGGCGACCGCGATCTGGATGGTCAGGATGCGAACCTGCTGATTGGGTTTTACGGCGTGCATGTTTCCTCACTTTCCTCCACATGGATGCGGTCCTCCTCGCGGATGACCGACAGCCACGGCTCTACCTCCTCCGAATGGCGCGGCTCACAGCCGATCAGGATCGGCACGTTCGGCGTTTCGTCCGCCAAGGATTTGGCAAGTGCGAGTGCCTTCGGCAGATTGCCGTGAATGTGGTTTGGGAACAACCCGACCTGATGGGCGATCAGGTTCCCCTTGCGCCAGACCTTGAAGACACCTTGTACTTCCGGATAACGATCTTCAGGCAGGCGTTTCCAGTCCAGGTGATATTCTTGCAGGGCGACTCCCAGCGTGATCCAGGTGATCCCCAGTTCCGCGTCGTGTCCTTCAAAGAGATCCTTCAAGACTGCGACTGCGTCGTCCTTTGTGATCGGGATGCCCGCGTTCAGGGCAGTTTCCAGCAGGTCATCGATCTGCCAGACGGGGGCAATCTTGTCCTGCCAGTAGCGATGTAGGATGCACAGCACGTCCTCGTTTGGGATGTGCAGTTCGGTTGAAATGGCGTCGGCCATTTCTTCAATGACATAATCGTTCATGGTTTATTCCTTTACAGATGCAGATGGGAATAGGTCATGCCATCGTCACCAAGCAGCGAGTAGTGAATGGCATAGGCTTTGCGGATGTGGCGGCGTGCGCCGCGTTCGAAGCGGAAGAGGGGTTCGTTTTCGTACAAATACTTCCTGGATGTACGGCGAAAGATCGTCCAGCCGATGGCATCCGGCGCGCCAGGTTGACTGCGTTCGATCTGAACACGTACACCGCTCCGCAACAAGGATAGGGTCCGCTCCAGAGTCAGCGGAAGCGCTGCCTCCGGCAGGGTTGCCTTGAAGGGCAGGATGACCAGGTCCGGTTTGGTCGGCATCATGGTGTCCCGTCCCCTTGTGTATCGAGCCAGCGCTTTAGCTCCTGCCTTTCCTTTTCGATCTGCTGAATGAGATCATCACGCACCTGCTTCTCATCCCAGCCGGAGCGATGCGCCTGGTCCAGTTCCTTTAGGAATTGCACGATGTCGCGCTTTTCCTCAGGGACAGGATCAAAGGTGGGATCGGTAGTCGCCTCCACGGAGACATACTCATGCCAGGGATGATCGTCTTCGCTCACGAGATCGAAGAAGCGTTCCTCAAGTTGCACCTGTTGGGCGATGAAGAACAATCCATCGGAGAGAACGGAACGTATTTGTGTATCAACTTCCTCAACGCTCCGTTGTGTTTCATTCGGGAGAATGACTTCGCCATGCTGCTTGTAATTGCTGGCATCGCGGTACATGTAGACAAAGCGGATGTTAGTCATCGGACACCCTGCCTCCCTCCGCCCATCCTTGTGCCTTGATATTGCGCGCCCACATGCTCAGGAAGGAGGAGACATCCTTGTGGAAGCGGGTGTCCACATAGGTCTTTCCATCGCGCTCGATGAACTTCGAGCGATACCCGAAGAAGGCTTGGGTGATGCCGGTTGGCACCCAGGAGGGATAATGCAATTCCACATCCGGGTCGGCGATCAGGTCGCCGTTTTGTTCGAAGTAATGTGCGACGGAGATCATCTCGCCGTGACGTTCGATCACCAGCGGTTGATAACCCTGCTTCTCAAAACGCACATGGAAGGAGTCTTTGTTCTGGAATTCCTCCAACAGGTTGTGGGACTTCAACAGATGTTCGATGGTTTCTTGAAAGAGTGTGGTCATTTTGGTTTCTCCATAAAAAGTTTGGAGGGCGACATGGTCGCCCTCCAAATGTCTATTGATCTATTCGTCCCAGCCGCTGATGCTGTCTTCCATTGCGGCTTCCAGCCAACCGTCATCACCGAGACGGGAGGCATTTTCGTATTGTTCAACCAGTGGACCTTCATCCGGTTCGATATCCGCCTCCTGGTACTCGTGATCGGGACGCAGGATGACATCTGCCGGGAAATCACCTGCCTTCCAGATCGGGAGCGTGCGCGCGACTTCATAGCCGGGCTTGCAGAAATCCTGTGGGTCGAGTTCCGGTGAAACGATCACCACGTATTCATCGGAGTCGGAGGTGTAGTGCACCAACATGTACGGTCCGATTTCGGAGAGCGCCGCCTGTTTGTATTCAAAAGGCGGTAAGGACACACCGGCTTCGCCAAACAGCCAGGTGATCTTTTCCTTGAGCCACTCGATGTCGGCATCGCGGTTGAAGATCGTGCGGCGTTGGAAATCACGGGGGATGTCGGTCAGGTTGCAGAACTCGTCCGGCTTCTGGTCTGCCAGGGCGTAGGCGGAGGTCTCGATCTCCAGACCGACAATGATGTCTTCCTCCCATTTCCAATGCACACTGCCGACATACTCACAGGGCTTCGAAAACGCGCCGGGATTCATCACGATGCCATCCCAGCCTTTGGGATGATCCTGTGGAATACACCAGACTTGAAAGCCGCCACTGCCCGCTTCGAAAATCGCGGCAGGATGAGGATTGGCGGCGATGTCCAGTTTGCGCGCCAGGTCGAGCACAGGTTTCATTTTTTGATGTTCAGAATGGTGAGACATGATTTGCTCCTTGTAGTTGTGATTTGGATCTATCCGCCGCGCGGACCGTCGTATTCGTATTGATGATGAAATTCCTCGATCCCCTCAGACCAGCGGGCATGTCCGCTGAAGCCCATGCCGCCTTCGAAGTATTTCAACTCGAAGGTGTGGTCGGGGAACATGGAGGCAAGTTTCTCGATCACGGGGATGGGTGGACTCCAGGCGGTATCGAATTCCAGGAAAGCCTGGATGGGTTCCGCATCCGGCAGGGGACTGCCGCACTGCTGGCAGGTCAGGACAACCATCATTTCAGTCTTATGAACCGTCTGGCAGTAGGCGCACTTGGATGTCTTGCGGAGAGGCTTGGATGAGTCGGCGCGTGTGGTGAGATGAACATGACAGGCGTTCCATTTTGTCTGCCAAAATTCACAGCACCACTCATAGCCGCCTGAGTTGAAGCCATCCTTGATCCACGGCGTGCCGGGTTCCACACCATATTCCGCGCCGAGCGCTTCGAGTTTTTGTTTGCGTTCCGGGTCATCGTTTGCGATGGCGTTCAGTTTTTCCCGATACTCTTCCGCGCGTTTATCCATATCGCGATACATCTGCGGATAGGGGATGATCGTGTTGAAGTCCAGGATGCGAACATCTTCATCCTCCCCGGATTGGGAACGGATGGTTTCGAGAATCTTGTTTACATCGGGACCGGTAATGGTCAGTTCGTTTTCAGCCCAATTAGGCATGGGATTGCTCCTTGTTTTTTAAAAATTTCCTGCCGGCTTGTGACCGGCAGGGTGGGACTTGGCGAATATTCAGCTTGATCCTGCGCATCGCATTCCAACGCAATGGAGAGTGCCTCAGGCGTCATGTTTTCCTCGACGATGAGCTGTTCCATGCGTGGGTCGGCGCGTGCCAGGCGTTCGGCATCGGCGGCTGTGCGGATGTTTGGATTGTTACTTCCATAACGTGCGAAGTAACCTGCGCCGACGCGACTTACGAAGGGTCCGATCACAGCCTTGTACAAATGTCCGTGAGTTTGCTTGTTGGGAATGGCAGTAGAGTGAAACAGGATCAAATCATCCTCTCCACGCTTGCCGAGATAGAAAGGCATGTTCCCTCCTAAAAATCCTGGATCAGTCCCAGCAGGATCAATTGCTCCTTTTCCTCGACATGCAAGCGCAAACTGGTTTCGATAAAACTACCACTGAGCTTGTCGTCGCGCAGGAAGTCGAACGTGAAGGAAAAGGAGGGACGCTGGTCAAGAACCAGATGGTGATGCGCCATCCAGAGAGCATCATAGAGTTGCTGATCGTGGTCGTCCTCGTCATCGGCATGAATGGGCATCAAGGCATCGCTCAACGCTTGGCTGATCTCCACCTTTTTGGTGAAACCCAGGCAGGCGGTTGCCCAACCCGCATTCAACCAGGTGGTGTTCTTGAAGATGCTTTTTACAGCGGGTGCAACAGCAAAGGTGAGATTGAGAGTCAGTTGTTTCATCTCGCCTCCTAGTTGAAGCCTAACCCGCGTTCTTTGAGGCTGACCCACTTGCCCTGCCCGATCACGAGATGATCCAGCAGGTCGATGTCAAGCAGTTTGCCGGCCTGCACAATGGCACGTGTGACCGCCACATCATCCGGCGAAGGCGTGGGGTCACCGGAAGGATGGTTATGAATCAAAATCAGGGCGGAGGCATGGCGGCTGATTGCGGCTTGAAAGACCTCGCCCACCCGCACCTGGGAGGAATTAACCGATCCCTGATACACCTCCACGATCTCCAGCACGCGGTTGCGGCGGTCCAGCAGGATCGTTCTCAAATGTTCCTTTTCGAGCAATGACATTTCAGCCTGCACCAGTGCAGCAGCATCGGCTGGTGAGTTGATCGCCGTGCGTTCATCGCTTGGCATACTCAAACGCAACCCCAGATTGAGCGCCGCCTTGATGCGGATGGCGGTTGCCTGATGGATGCCTTTTACTTTGGCGAGTTCGGAGGGATGCGCCTGGTACAGGCGACGGATGTCGCCATCGAAACGCGCCAGCAGCGCCTGCGAGAGTTCGATCTGTTTGGCCCCGCCGATCACTGCGGCCATGAGTTCGGTGATGTTGCAGGCAGTGGGATCCTGGGTGATGCGATAAGCAGGTTGTTCGCGCAGGGGCATGGTCTTGAGGATGGGTTGTTCATAGGTGGACGGGGATTGGAGCAACAGGGAATTGTTGTCGTTCATGGGACTCCTTGGGAAATGAAAGACGGCATGGAGCCAATGACTCCATGCCGTCTTTGTGAATATGGTTTACTGGTTATGCCATTGCCATTTCGGGCAGAGAGATGGCGATGGCTTCATCCTCCGGGAAGGGATCGCGGCTGCCCTCCACCATCATCGGCATGATGACCGCTGTGAAACTCCCGGCTTCGATCAGGATCGGCTTTGTGTTATTCGTGATGCGCATGACCAATTCGCCCTTGCAGGCCTCCGCCGCGCGTTTCAGGAAGGTCGCGGATAACCAGGCTTGGGCATTCTCACCGCTGGCAGTCCCTTCCAGGATGTTGCGACCCTGGCCGGTTTCGGTTTCTGCTGACGCGATCTTTGCAACGCCATTCACGGCTTTGAGGAAGGTGCTTTGTGTGCCCATCGCATTCACCATGCGGATGGATTGCATCAGGCTGGCTTGCTGGATTTGAAGGATGGCGATGGCGTTCTGCCGCGCCTCCTCGATCAGGGTCTTGATCTGCGCCGATGGGAAGTTGCCATCTGCCGTGACAGTCGCCAGGGTCAGGTCTTTGGAGTAATCCGGGTTGGTGATCTGAAAGATGTAACGGTTCTCACCTGCTGTGCCCATGCGCACGGTGTCCCGGTCCTCAACCAGTGTGGACAGCAGTCGTGCGCTGCTCAACGGGAGCGATACGGAGGTTGGTTCAGTGGGACCCTCGATGCTCTCCAGCACGAGCCCGGCAGAATATCCATCAGCGGTCTGCGCCATCACCGTGTCGGAGTCGAGGATTAGGTGAACAACCTGCAGGACGGCGCGCGAGTCATCCGTGGAGGCAAAGGGCAGGGCGCGCATCAAACTGCGAAAGATGGTTCCGGAGAACGTGGCAACCGTTTGAATGCTTTCCTCGCCGATCACCGGAAGAGGTTCATCCACAATGCGCAGGCTGGTGCGGTTGGAGGTTCCCTGCTCGATGACCAGCGACGACCCATCCACATGCAGACGGAGTTGACCTGCCAGAGTCTCCACCACGGCTTTCAAGGTGGCGGCATCCACACAGACGGAAAGGTCTTCACTGCAATCGACATTCACAGTGGAACGCGCAGCAGTCTCGCCGTTGAAGCAGGACAGGCGCAGGATGCCATCTGGTTGCACATCCAGACGCACGAGGGCAAAGGCGGCCATCAAGGTGCTTTTCGTGCTGGCGCGGGTGACGGCATTCAATGCCGAGTGTAATAAATCTTGTTGAATGGTGATCATTTGTTAGCTCCTGAAAAAACAGGTGGAAGTCCTGTGGACCTCCACCTGTGATTCAAATTGGGTTAATACTGAATGTCGTCTTCAGCCGTATCTGCTTGCGCGACAGCCGGCTCATTGTTCTTGTTATCCAGGAAATGGATCTCCAAGACTTTGAGTTCGTAATCCGCCGCAGCCGTGCCGTCTTGACGAATCCAGATGCGTGGACGGCCCGTGGCTTTGTCCGGTGTCAGCCGGCCTTCGATCAACACCTTGCTGCCTTTTTTCAGATACTGGTTGCAGACCTCACCGAGTTTGCTCCACGCTGTACAGCGGAACCAGGTGGTGACCTTGACCGTCTCGCCCTTCTCGTTGTTGTACTGGTCATTGGTGGCAACGTTGAACGTCGTCACGGCTGTGCCTGTCGGGGTGTAGCGCATTTCTGGTTCACCACCGAGGTGACCGACGAACACTGATTTGTTGTATTGCTTGGACATAGAGACTCCTTGTTTTGATGTTGTTTTTTGAAATTACTTGCAGATGTCGTGCAGGTGCTGATCCACCTCGTACACAGAGAGTGAGAGAAGACATTTTTTATTCTCCTTGGAGAATAAAAGACGGCGCACAAGCAGTCCGCCGTCTTCGTATTCATTTTCTTTGTGCGTTTTGTTTTTTACTACGAGGAATGTGATCGTGATGACTTCATCATCGAGGAAGGGATCCTTGCTGCCGTTCTCCGAAACCTATTCAATACTATCCAGGATAGTTTGATGTTCGGTTCCTGCTTCAACGAGCGTTGCCTGGAAACCAGGTCTTACATGCTCTCCACAGGCATATCATTCCGCGGAACTCGCGGTAGCCATGCTTTAGGCCATATATATCAATTGCTCAAGATTTATGGCTGCATTCAAGTCACGATCAATCTCAAAACCACAGATATCGCAGTGATATATGCGCTCACCCAAGGAGATACTTACTTTCACCTGCCCACATCGCGAACAACGCTTTGTGGAAGGAAAATATGGATCAGCCATACGTACGTCACAGCCATACCATATACCTTTGTAAGTCAACTGGCGCTGAAACTCATGCCAGCTCACATCGGAAATGGCTTGTGCCAGGCGATGATTTTTCATCAACCCCATGACGTTTAGTTTTTCGACCATGATGATTGACTTGGATTTAGCTAGCCAGGTTGTAGCCTGGTGGATGGAGGCTTTTCGAATGTTTGCCACATGCGCATGTGCTTTCGCAAGTTTTCGTACAGCCTTCTGGCGATTGGCACTTCCTTTCTTCCGACGAGATACCGTGCGCTGTAAGTGTTTGATCTTTCTAAGAGCCTGTCCCAAACTATGTGGGTTTTCGAAATACAGGCCATCGCTCACTTGTGCCATGCGATGAATTCCAAGATCCACACCGGCGACCGGCTTGTTGGAATTTTCCGGATCAGGTATTTCCATTTTTACCTTTAGTGAAACGTACCAACGATCAGCTTTTTCACTGATCGTGGCACTCAGAATATGAATATTGTGGGTGGGTAAATATCCGTGTTCTTTCATTCGCAGGAGACCCAGACGTGGTAATTGGATCCTTTTTTCAAAAACATGTATCTTGCCGGTCAGACGAAAACGAGCCGGGCTGCGATTTTTCGTTTTGAATTGTGGAAAACCCACCTTGATATTTTTGCCCGCTCTCTTCTGCTTCACCCTTTGAAAAAAGCGTCGAAAGGCATTGTCCAGATCACGCAGGGCTTCCTGGGGTGCACACTTTGAAACTTCATACATCCAGTTAAATTGAGTTTTCTTGAGGGCGATGAGCTCCTTGTGCAGGTCGATGGCGGTGGGTGTCTTTTGTCCAAGTCGATACGCCTCCATCTTACGGGATAAACCCCAGTTGTAAGCGAAGCGCGCCGCACCAGCATTCCGGCTACAAGCCGTTATTTGGGCTTTGGTTAGGTCCAACTCAGTTTTGTAGGCACGATAGATTTCCATAAATCGGTAAACCTAATGGGATGCCATTGAGTTGGCAAGCCAGAATTCATGGGCACCTGCGTAGCAGCCAATAACTACCCTTGCTCTTTGTTGCTTTGACATGAGAGTCTCCTTGTTTTAGGTTTGAAATTACTTGCAGATGTCGCGCAGGCGCTGGTCCATTTCATACTCGCCGGAACCAACGTATTGGATGAACCGCACGATGAACCAGACCGCCCAGATCAGGATCAGGGCGGCGATGATGGAAGCGAAGAGAGTGAGAGCAGACATTTTGTTTTCTCCTTGGAAAATGGAAATCGGGGAGCGATGCAAGATCGCTCCCCGATTCAGGGAATGGGTTGGATTTGAATTTATAGAATGGACGGCCACCATCCACTCAGGATGGCTTCGTCCGGATCGAGCGCGTCGGGAGGTCGCAGGGTGCGCACTTTCGCGCCACCGTGTCGGATGGATGCCGACACACTTTGCGCCCATTCGACGCCGGCTTTGTCCGGGTCGCGCAGCAGCAGGTACTCGTACTGCGGATGTTCGCGCAACCACTGGTGCATTTTTGCGGAGGGACTGGCGCCGTTGGTGTAGACCGCGACCGTGTCGGCTTCACGCTCCAGTTGATGGATCTTCTGGGCGGCGATGAGCATGTCGAACAAGCCTTCGAGCACGATCAGGGTGCGGGTGGTGGGCGTGATGCGCCAACTGCCGAGGGGCTGTACGCGATTGCCCCAGGTCTTGTGATTCTTGAGCGGGGTGAAGTTGCGTGTGCCTTTGGGAAGTTGCTCCTCCGGGATGTAGCGCACGTTCATCACAGCCGGGTGTGTCGGCGGGTCGGCATACACCACGCCACCCGCCCACAACCAGATCCCGTCCCGGCGTACCATCATCGATTGTCGTGCCGCATCGAGGATCTCACGATGAACCCGTGGAACGGGGATGCCGTATCCGAGTCCATACACCAATGCCGTATAGGGTGTCACACCGCGCCCCGCCAGATAATCCCAGGCAGGCGAACGTTGGACGATGGAACGCGCTTCCGACACGGCTTCATCGAGCAACTGCACCTGTGTCGGCGGGCGTTTGGGGCGTGTCGGTGTGGTTGCCGATACACTTGGCTTCCATTTAGCATCCCCTTGTGGGACCTGACCCAGCTTTTTTTGTAATGACTTCAACGAACCGCCACTGGCGCCACAGCGCAGGCACTTCCAGTAGCCGTTGACAAGATTGACGCCGAAGTTGGGTTGCCCGCCTGTTCCCTCCCGACTCGCGTCGTTATGGAAGGGACACCAGAAGATGGCCCAATTGCGATGATCCTCCACTCGAACCGCCGTTCCCAAAATTTCTTCGGCGGCGGACAGGATGTTTTCCATGTGCTTTTCTGCGACCTCCTTTTCGTCTGATTATCTGCCGATACAGCGTGCGATGGCAGCCATGAGGACCGTGAGCCAGTGATGAGGCTGGCTGGCGGCGATGGCGACCAGGATGAGAAGCATTGCGAAGGTTCTCATGATCTATCTCCTTGTTTGGATGGATTAAATAGTCCCAGGGAGAAGGCATGATCACGCATCCGCGCAGTCCAGCATTTCGGCTCATTCCACCTCCACGCTGGCCCAACTGGGCGCGGTGGTATACACGGCTGCATCTTCGTGCAGCAGTGTAACGTCGGCGGTATACAGGTAGTCCCCTTGCTGTCGTCCGGCGGAGGCGGCGACGTTGATCGCCTTGCCATTTACGATCACCATGCGTTCATTGGCTGGAAGCGGAAAAGGCGCGTAAATCTTGACGGTTTTTACGGTTGTGATATGATCGGGCTTGTACATTGTTACACCTCGAAACCGTCCAGCCACTAACTGGGCGGTTTCACTTTTTATCTGCCGGGCCTCTCACTCCGGCGAGTCCTCGCTGTCTTGTGCCCCACGTTAGTGGGGTAAGAAACGAAAACGGGCGTTGGCATGGGAAGTCCATGCACAACGCCCGTTTGTGTTGAGGGGAGTATTCAGTTTTGGGTTTGGTTCGATCAGCCTCCTATGAGGGTTTCCAGGGAATATTTTTCACCGACACACCCATGAAAATCATGCAGTGTGTCGGTTCCGACATTGGGCTTGTTGGGGAAGGTTGAACCTGTTCTGATGGGTTCCCATTTTCCAAGCGTTTGTTATTTCTTTCAGTGAGTTCATGCAAATTTCCAAACAAGCCTGTTTCGTACATGGGGAAAGTGGATGATACGGATGAATTGATTTGGGGATGGTGAACTTGGGCTCCTTTCGTTGAATGGATGGTGGGGATTGGATACAACAGCAGAAGCCCGGCGGTTTGGCCAGGCTTCTTGAAGAGAGGGATGGATTGTGGAAAATAGGAACAGTGCGGATTATATGGAGTTTGAGAAAACTGTCAAAGTACGTAGGCGGCAGATATTCCTCTTGCATATTATTATGCGACCTGTAAAAACGCCCCTATTCCCTACGGGTGAACTTGTGTGTGGGGACCGGGAAATGCAGCCACAGGATGCCATCGGACACATCAATAATCCCCTTTCCGGGGATTATTCAGAGGCGACACGTTCCTCATACCCCCTGACAGCCTTTCGTATCATCGCGCAAAAAACGAATAAGGATACGAAATGGACATCAAACAAGAATGGAAAAAACGCTTTACATGGATCGTGCTTCTGGTTTTGACGCCGGCAGTTTTATTCGCTGGACTTAACTTTCAGCAGTTGGTTTCCGCCTGGACGGTTTCGAATGAGACCCGGCAACTGGAACGACGAGCCGCCTTTGCGCCGGAGGGTCTGCAAAATCCTGCGTCGGTGACAGATGATTTCGAAGCTGGACTTTCCACGGCATTTTGGGATTTCACGATCATCAACGGCGCCGGACAGGCTTCGAACGAAACCGCCTGGCACGTGGCGGAATTGGAGATCGATCATCAACTCACCCTCCGACATGTCCAGGACCCGGAGTTCGAGATGGAAAGCGCGGACTGGCAGGAACCCTCCAGCGAGCAATACAACAATGTCACATTGATCGGCGGCAGTGGCTTCCAGCCCACCTCATCGAGCGACGTGGTCGTGGAGTTCAAAAGCCGGGTGGATGAGAGTTTTTATGGGACGGCGGGAGTCGTCCTGCAGCCGCAAGGCACACTACAGACAGATGGTCTCTTTGCCAAGCCATTCGATATGTTCGGATTTTCAGTGATCGGTAATGAGTCCTCCTTCAATAGCGCCAATGGTTCGGTTTGTTATCTGGCGCTCAATTGGGCGCCTGTTCAGGTCAAAGCCATGAATGTGGACCCGGAAGTGTGGCACACTTATCAAATCCGTCTGCATCAAGTCAGCAGGATCAAATGGATGGGAACCGTGTCGGTGGATGGGTCGGAACTGTGTCGGATGACGATGCCGGCATTTGGACCGCTGGAGATCCAGGTCTGGAGCGACAATTACCTGGTAAGCACCCAGCCGCAGCGATGGTGGCAGATCGCATCAGTTCTGGAGTTGGGTTTCCAGGATGGCGGGAACAAGGAGTTTCATCTGGATGACATTCGGATCTTTGAGGAGGTTCAGGAATAAACAGGCAATGATCAATACGCCCGGTCGTGAACCGGGCGTATTTTTGTGGGGATGGTAAGCGACACATTCAACCCACCTTGTCCTCCTGAACAGTATAGTCACGCCCATGAGTGAGTCGTACCAGTCCAAACAGGAACGCCGGCAACGGTTGTTGGAGTCAATGCCCGAGGGACTTCGTCCGCACGTCTCCGTACGCAACATCGAAGCCGTGGCAGCGCTTTCCCCACAGGCACAGACTCGTTTGCTGGAAGCCGTTCAAGCCGGGCTCAAGCGATTGCCGCGTGCCATTGAACAATTACGCGCCGACCCGCAGACTTCTGTTGCAGAACTGCTCGACCCTCCTGCACAACCTGAAACGGAACTGCCTGCACAGACCCACTCTGCATCCATTGGACAGGATGTAGCGGATTTGATCCAAGAGTGCTTTCCGGATATGCCGCGTGTGTCGGCGGAGGCGCTCGCAGATGCGGACGTGATGCAGGTCGTGCGCACCGTAGCAGAGACCCATCAGCAGGTCTTCAAGTCCAATCACATCAAGACGGATTTCATCATGCTGACCCTGCATGGACTGATGTGCAAAACACTTGAACAACTCGAAGAGATCATCGAAGAAACGCCTGCCCTGCGGCAGGCATTTGAAAAAACCAACGAATGGAGAAAAGAAGAAACATGTTGAAACGTATTGCTTCGACCGGTGTGAACCTGGTGGTACTGGGCGTGTCGGTTGGAATCTTTCTGGTGGCGTTCATCGCTTTGAACGCTCTGGGTGCGGCACAGAAGCCGCCCACCATTTCTGTGTTGTCCGCCACACGTGACTTAAACATCGGCGATGTCATTATGGCAAATGACCTGGCGGTCAAGACGGTCTTTCAGGATGACAATGCCAGTATGTATATCCCCGGTGAGGAAGTGACCGGTGTGGTCGGCGGAGTGGTCGCGCAACCCATCTTTAGTGGGCAGCCCATCTTTCGTTCAGCGATCTTGGCGCAGGCGGCGGAAGGCACAAGGCTCTCTGCGGTGCTCGCCCAATTCCCCGGTCATAGCTTGTTCCCCCTGCCATTGGATGCGATGAACTTGGTATCACCGGACGCGGAGGCGTTTTTGCCCGGCGACCTGATTGGCGTGACAGTCGTGATCAGCACCCGCCCACAACGGATGAGCACCCCTACCCCAATGCCGGAACTCGTGATCGATCCGGGTTATGTGGAGCCGACCGCGCAGCCCTCGCTGCTTGAATTGGAACAGGCAGATGCCATCCACCGTTCCTTCCCGCCGCTTGCCAAGGATCTGTTCCCGATGGGCGTGCGCGTGATCGCGGTGCAGGGACTGCCCCAACAAACAGAATCTTCTGAAGACACGGGCTCCTTCAACCTGGACACCCAACCGAAGATGTTGATCCTGCTCGTGCCGAATGAAAGTCGCGAAGTGTTGTCACTGGCATTGCAGCAGGGAGATCGTTTGGTGGTCTCACTCATGGCGCGTGGTGATGAAGCACCCTCTGCCGGCTTTACCTATTGGGACTTCGAAGACTTGTTCAAGCAGGATCGTGAAGAGGTCTTGGGAGGAGGACAGTAATGCAAGTTCTTTTGCTCGGTGCAGGTACTGTCACTTCGCGCCTCAATATGCAATTGGCGGAGCAGGGTCATTCGGTCATCGCTCAGATTGCAGCTTTTACCCCACAACACATTGACCTATTCGATTTCCGTGCCTTGGTGGTTGTATCCCCTGAGTCGTCGGTCTCCCCGGAGAGTCTGGTCAAGGCGGCGGAGCGTGGCAAGCTGATTTTCGTGATTGCCGGCGTCGGCGATGGCATGGCGTCCTGGGCAAATGGGGTCGGTGTGCCATCGATTGCATATCCGCCTTCGGATGTGGACATCAATAAATTGTATGAAGAGATGCGTCGCGCAGATGCCGGCAATCTCGCGGCGGATGACCAATACCGCAGAGCCGTGCTTGGCAGTGATATGTCGGCACGCATTCAATCCGGCATGGCGGTGCGCAAGATCGCGATTACATCGCCGAAAGGCGGTACGGGTAAGACAACGGTAGCGGTGAACTTGGCAGTGGCATTGGCTCTTAGTGGTATCACCACCTATCTTGTGGATGCCGATGGCAACGCCGGCGCGCTCCAATATCACATGCGCATGGAGCGGGTCAATACCACCATGATTGGCTTGTTACGGCGTGAGATCGCCAAAGCCAGTAAAGGAGTCATGAGTGATGTGGCATCCGGTGCGGCGTATCTGAATGCATTTACCCCGTTGGAAAACCTGCCGACCCTGCGAGTCCTGCCCGGACTGATCACCGATGACCTGGGTGATGAAGTCCTGCAACAGGAGGCGAAAGTTGCCGAGGTCATTCAAGGCTTGTATGAAGCCGGCGTTGCTGCGGGTGGTGTGGTCATCATGGACGTAGGTATCAACCCAGCGCATGTCGTGCATCGTGCCGCCTTGAAAGCCGCCGAAGGCATTGCGATTGTGATCAAGCCGGAAATTCCCGATCTTGCAGAAACGCGCCGCTGGATCGCAAGGATGATCAACTCACTGGCAAGTGTGGTCGGCAAGGGCAGCGCGCATGAATTCGTCGGCAGCCGCGTCAAGCTATGCTACAACCAGGTGGTTGGCGATGGCTTCAAGGCGGCGCATAAGATGTTGCAACAAGCGCTAAGTGAAGACAAGATCGAACTGGCATTAATCCCCAATGGCATCATTCCGATTGTCGATCCACGCCTCGCTGCCCAAGCTGTGAACTCGGATCGGCGTGAGGATGTTTTGATCTGGCGGTACAAGAAAGAGAAGTTGGAGGAGCTCGGACCGTTCGCTGATTCATTACTTGGCTTTGCCTCCCATTTTGTACCAGCGGTGCGTGAAGGCGCATCCCGGATTGGGTTATTGCCGAACGCTCCCAAAAAGCGCGGCTGGTTCGGGAAGGGATAGCCATGTTCGATATTGCTGGAAAAACAATGAAGCCCGTCTCGGAGGTACGATCCTCGGATGAGATGGAGCGCTGGTGGAATGTTCTTGCTGAGGAAGGACGTGCAAAGAAGGCAATTGAGTCGTTGCAGAAGAGTCTGACCTCCACAGAGATCGAAGTGCTGGCTCGTCAGGTCTTCGAGGAAGTGAGTCTTCGTGCCGTCGATGCGGGCGTCTCTTTACCCAAGGAATACATCCTGCGGCTGATCGGGGAACTATCCGGCATGGGTCCTTTGCTGGAACTGATCGCCCGTTCTGATATTGAAGACATCGCCATCAACCTGGGACATATCTATGTGTACACGACATCAAATGGTTGGGAACATGCGGGTCCTGCACCGGATGGGATCGGCGACGCATTGCGCGTCATGATCGACCGCGCCGGACAACGCGCACCAACTCCCGATTACCCGATTGCGGATGCCATGTTGCAGGTCATGGTTCCGCTGGTGGATGGAACAGTGCGGAGAAAAGGTGTGCGTATCAACTATGTTATGCCACCCGCTTCGCCTTATGGCGATACGATCACCTTACGTGTCTCTAGCTATCGTACAGCATCTGACCTCACACATGGAAGTCTTGCTTTACTTTGCCAAAATAGACTCCCACCTGTCCCACGTCCAAAATTCGACCCGAAGGATTTCCCGCGTGGCAATGGCATTCTCACCCCCGAAGCCGCCAATTACTTGTTGAGTGTGATGGTGCATGGTGGGACGCTCGTCATCGCCGGCACAACCGGTTCCGGCAAGACCTTTGTGGGGCAGCGTATCCTGCAGGAAATGCTGGACTATTACCCGCGTGGTGCGATCCGTTTGTTTATCGTGGAGGACTCGAACGAGATTATCCTGAACGGCTGGAATGGCGATGGCAAAACCGATACAGGCAACATCATCTACACTGTAACCCGTCCTGAAATTCGCGGCGGTCCGCCGCCCGTCACCATGTATGACCTGATCCGTTCAGCCTTACGTTCGCGTCCGCATGGCGTCGTCATTGGTGAAGCGCGTGGTGCGGAAGCCTGGGAATTGATCCGTGCCGCAGCGACCGGACATGGACATTCTGCCTTCACCATCCATGCCACCAGCGCCGAGCATGTCTGGCCGCGCTTTTTGCAGGTGGTACAGGCGCATCCTGATGCGGCACGCATGTCCGAGATCCAGATCGCGCAGTCCTTTGCGGAAGCCGTGACCGCAGCCGTGTATATCGAGCGCAATCCGCAGCATGGACAGATCGTGCGTGAGATCGTGGAGGTATCCACCATCGTGGAACGCTCGGCTGCGCGCCCTTCGTTTTCCCCGTTGTTCAAGTATGAAGCCGGCAAGGGGTTGATGCCAACAGGCAACCGTCCCATGCGACCGGGCTTTCGTGCCAATGACTTGAACATCCCTGAGTCCATTTTCAAGGCAGGGTTGTAATGGCGGAGCAGACCATTGGTTCGACGAGAACCTTTGTATTGGCAAAGGGCTTTATACAGGTCGGCAATCACTCGGCTTTGATGGGTGAAGATGATACCAAGCGCTTATTTGCGGAAGTGTATGCCGACCCGGATCGCCCCGATGTGCGAACGCAGGAGGCATACAAGGCGATCCTGTCTTCCATGCAGCCAGGCTGGACACTGCGCGTTTTGCAATTGTTCTGGCCTGATCCCGAACCGAGGTTGGAGTTCCAGAAACAGGCAGGCCAATGGAAGCGACCTGAGATGGAAGGCTTGGATATCCTGTATCAGGGACTGACCTTGGCAGTGCAGGAGTATCCACTCCCTTTTGTACGTCGCACTGTATTCGAATTTGTATTACCAGGCGATGAAGGCATCGCCTGGTGGGAAGGACTCGTGGGATTATGTGCCGGCTTTGGGTTGCGGATTCGGTATCTGGATCAAAATGCAATTGAAGGCTTGACCCGCTGGGTGCTCAATCCAAATTTGGAATATCAACCTTGATGACACTCTTTTGCTAATGCATATTAAGAGATTAATAAATTGTCTTTATCTTAATAATTTATTCAGCTAACCAATCTATGATTGTTAGGTCACCTGAAATATTAAGATCGAAAACTTGCAAATCCTCAACATTTACAAGCAGAATAGTATTTATTGCAGTTTCAGGTTTAAAAGCATTTATAGCAAGCCAATTACTATTCGGGCTCCACGCAAGATTCTGCCCTCCAATATCCCACTCTGCTATCTTTTCACCATTCCGATTAAAGATAAAAGTTCTAAGTTGCGGTGTTAAATCTTCGTCTGAACTTTCAATTGTTGTAAATGCTAACTGTGAACTGCAATGACCTTTGTAACATGAAAACTGCAACAAGGTTGGTTACACTTCTAAAGCGAAAAACTGCAATAACCTGGGTTACACATTCTACCCTCAGAACCATGAGGAGTAGAAATGAAAACAAAGGTTGCTCTGCGGAAGAAAGCTGTACGGTTACATTTGCAAGGTGTACCCAAAACAGAAATTGCCGAGCGATTGAAGAAGTCGCGACGCTGGGTGTATCGTTGGATCGCTCGCTATGATCGCAAACAAGGAGCCAAAAGCCTGGAAGATCGCTCCAGTGCGCCAAAACACAGAAAGGAGATCTATCCGCAGAAAATCAAAGACATGGCGATCCAATCACGCCGGGCTAGAAAGGCTGGACATCGCAAGTATCCGTATGCGCTGGTGAGCGCCGAAGCGATCCACTATGAACTGCGCGAGTTAGGCATTTCGCCTTTGCCACCGCCTCGCACCATTCACTTCTGGTTGAAACAGGCAGGCGAGATTGACGAGCGGACAAAGCGACGCAAGACATCGAACCCAACGTATCCTGTTCTTGCCTGCCAAGCCGTCAACGATGTTCACGAATTGGATTTGAAAGGCCCGTTCTACTTGCAGGACAGTTCACAGAAATATTACCTGGCCGTGGTGCGTGACGTTTTCGGCAAGAAAGTGGCATTGCGAGTGCTGAAAGAGAAAGAAATGCAGCCGATCATTGATTTTTTGGTTGAAACCTGGCAGAAAATTGGACGACCCAAGTTCCTGCAAATGGACAACGCCTTGGAGTTTCGCGGCAGCAATGCCCATCCACGTTCGTTGAGCCGTTTGGTGCGCGTGTGTTTGGATGTCAAGGTCCAACCTGTTTTCATTCCGACCAGCGAGCCATGGCGCAACGGTGTCATCGAAAATCTGAATAGTCTCATTCAACGCCTGTTCCTGAAAGCCAAGACGTTCAAGAACGAAAGGCAGCTATTCAGGGAAGCGCAGAAATTGGAAACGGGTATCAACGCCACCCATCGTCTGCCTGCCTTGGACGGAAAAACTCCTGATGAATTTGCCGCACAAGCGACGCTTCGTCTCTTGCCTTCAGGATATGACTGGCGCAAACGCAATCTTCAGTTGGTAAAGGGCAAAGTGACTTTTATTCGTTTAGTACGCAAGAGCGGCAGAATTACACTGACTGCCAATGATAAATTTCTGGTTGGCAAAAGATACAAGTGGCAATACGCCCAGGCGATCGTCGATATTCAGAAAAAGCGGCTTGATTTTTTCTCGATGGGCAAACGGATCAAGTCGGTTGCCTATCCATAATTTCAGTGCAAACTTGTAACCCATGTCGTTGCAGCGCTTTACTTTAGAACCAGGCGTAACCCATGTCATTGCAGTTTACAGCTAACCATTTACTGTCCGGACTCCAAGTCATAAAAAATCAGGCCATCTGTCCCATGCCGGAAGTGCCCCCATATACGCTCCCGGGCTATAAACATAGAAAATTTTTGATGAGTTCATTTCAAGGTCAAAGACAATTACACCTATGTCACCAGCCTTTCCTATATGACTTATCCAAGCAATTTGTTTCCCATCTGGAGACCATCTGGGATTTATCAACTCTGGACCATCTTCATGTACAGGTATCTCAGTCAATAACGGCGAGTCACTGTTATTGACTGGGAAAAGAGTAATATTTGTTTTTGTTTTTATGTCATAGATATGCCCCCCATCATAAGCAATAAGTTGCTTATCAGGAGAAATTGCGGGTGGCGTCAGAACACCACTTACCTGATCTATAAAATCTTGCTTTTGGTTATTAATAAATAATATTGTTGGAAAAAGTGAACAATTTCCATTTTCCGTATGGCATTGTGCTTGAAGGGACGCGTTTTGATGTACTTCATTCCTTCTGGAGCCAATAATCATAAAGTTTGGCATTTGCCAATTTGAAATGCACTTCCCAGGGTAAATATCAATGCATGTTTCGTGAATATCAAGAGTTTTCGAAAGGTTGGTTAGCTCCTCCTTTTCAATATCAAATACAAACACATCATCTAATTGGTCATTTCCACAACCAAAAAAGGATAGTAACTTGTCATCTGGCGACCAAAAAGGATCCCGTTCCCAACATTTTTCTGTACTGGTTACAGGTTTCTGATCGCCGCTTTGCAAATCTAACAGCCAAATATCAAGTTCTTTTTCATAGGCAACAAAACGATTATTATTTGAAATAGATAGGTTGTCGCCATTGATTGGAATTTGAATTGATTTACCCTGAGCGGCTGTAATCCATAGATTTTTTCCACAATCGCTCTTGCAGTTTTGAACAAAGACTAAACCGGGTTGAGGTGCCATTTCGGGAAATACAAATTCAGTATCTGTTGGGTCGCTTGTAACCTGGATTACTTGCGGCGATACGCCAGTAATTGCGGGGACAGGTGTAGAATATTGAACAGATTGAGTACATGAAACAATCACTAGAGTCGCAATCAGGTAGATATAAATTTTGGAAACCATGAATTTTGCACCTCGTTATTGGGTGGGACAACTTAGCATGTTTGTATCATTTACAGTCTGGTATGGATAATTGTTCACAACATTTTTTGAAAATTCGACAAGCGCATGATGTTGATTTTTGTAAAAAAAGTATATTCCTATCCAGTAACATTCATTTTCAAAATATGCAGATTGTTCATATAATACTTTGCCATCGTTTGGTCCATCGTGTGGGTTGTTTGGATCATCGTATGCTGGGTAGGTAGTGATATCGAAGGCATCTAATGCGCCTAACTCAATAAATCGTTCTTCGGTGAGACTGGTAATGGCGGAATTCTATGTGAGTTTCAGGAGCCTGCTCCTGTCTCTAAAATTTCATCCCCCCCTTGGAGGTAACGCAATGCGTAAGATCTCGAGGTTCGTTTTACAAGTTACTCTGCTCGGATTTGAAATGTTGTTGCTTTTCGTTTTGCGAGATCGTGCATCTGTCACTAAACACGAACGTCGTTGTCCGCACGGGACTGTACGACTCGCGCACCGGGGCAGGTCAGCATACCTAAAACCTGAGGGCACATGGACATGCCGCCTGTTTCAATATCGATGAATCCGTTAGCCTCGAACCTGGCTGACGTTGCCCAAGGTTTGCTCAACTTAAGATTGGAAATCGGAGGGAATGGTTACACCTCACATCCCATTTTTACAGCTCGCTTGCCGCTTGAGATGACCTTCACGGTCAATTTTAAATATGCAGTGTCTATGCACGGTCACTTTGCGTCGCCCGATATGAAAGGCATCGTTGTGGCAAGCAAAACCGTCGCTTCGATCAATAGAGGCGTAAGAGCTAGATAGACTCTTTCCTACATTATTTGCGAGAGAAGCTGATTTGCTTCTCTCACAAAATCAACCTTGGATTTCACCACTCTACGGAGCGCTTTGGTAATGCCCAACTTTTCGGGATAAGTTCTCTGTTTTTGTGATGTAGAATTTCCTTTCGCTGGTGTTATGGTCAAGTAATGAGTTGGTGCAATAGAAAGTGAAGTAATCATGGCTTGTACTTACACAATTGCGTCATCCGCCACGGCTTTTGTATCTTCTTCCTACGCTGAGCGAAGACTTCATTTGATTCATTAATCAAGTTTAGTCGATCAGCATATCCACTGCACGCTTCCCAAGTACGAAAACTCAGATGATGGTAGTTGCTTTTTATCACCATGTTATAGTAATAATGATTGGACCAAAATATTTATTCGAGTTTGAAATATAGTCACCAATGGAACTGGGATATTCTACAACTTCTAGGTTTCCATTTTCTACGTCTAAAATATTAATTGTTGGGATATTAGGTGACTTATCATCAATGCTAACACACAATATTTTTTTTCCGTCATCTGACCACTGCCAACTTAATATTTTCCCTAGCAATTTTGAGGCGTTCAAAATGGTCTCCCCATTTCTTGCATCTACTATTATTAAGCCAAATGGGTTTTCTGAACTTATTTCTCTTGTGGCAATCCATTTGCCATTTGACGACCATGCAAGAGGGGCCTGATATTTCCCCGCAGATGAGGATGGTAGAAAATATCCATCACTGAAAGTCTCTGTATCAACTATGTAGAGACTTAAATCAGGGTTTTCAGATTGCTTTCCAAGGATTATCAGACGCTTGCCATCTGGTGACCATGATGCCCCAAAAAACTCTTTAATTATTTTGTTTGCACCGATTACATCTATTTGCTTTTCAGGATTGTTGATATCTACAATCTTTAGTTTTTGTGAATTATCATTTAGATCAAATGAAATCACAGAAATTAAGCTACTACTAGGCGCCCAAGAAGGATTTGATCCATCTGTCAGAGTAGTAAAACTTTCATCACTATTATTCCATAGCCACACTTTATGATATTGGGTTCCCGAATTGCTGGTTTGTTGTTCGTCAAATGCTAGATAATTTGCGCTAGGTGACCATTTTAAATTACTGAAGAGCCTTTCAGTATCAATGGTTGAAACAATAGAAAGTTTGTCTAATCGCATTATTTTGATACTAGATGTGCCCATGCAATAATTTCCTGGACACCACTCATAACTTTCTTGCCATGCAAGAAGGTTACGATCCGATGATAAGGATAAATCAGATATCCTGATTTCAAATTCGTCAAAATCCATCATCCCTTTGTCCTTTACTTTCTCAACAAGATCAGGGGAAACATCATTTGAGTGTGAGGCCTGTAAAAGTGAAATCCCTACGGGCGCCTCATAAATCATTGTAGGCTCGCTTTCATCAAGAGGAACGGACCAAATTTGGTTGACATCACCCAAATACTGGATATATACAACTTTCTTGTCGGAATTCTTACCAAATGGGGCAGTTAAGCCTTCAAACACTTTTATCATGACAAAAGATGATATGCTGACAGCCAATATTAAAAGGCTGACTACTAAGATCGCTTTTTTTCTATTTGTCTTGTCCATAGAAGTTGTTTTCCTATCCGCAACTCACTGGTATCGTGTAGAGAGATTGCCAGTGTCCATAATTCTCGACCAAATCTTTAACCTGGTTACATGTTGTTTGTCCAAAAAACACATTGTCCATAGGTAATATATCTCTCCAAAGATTTATCGTATTAGGTGCGGCGTTATAATCAAACCGGGTAGTGGCATGTCCGCCATAATTTGTATTCCAATTGGGGATACCCTCTTCACTCTTGATTATATTAAATGCTCGATATTCATCATACCCCTTTATCTGCCCAAGATAGGGATCAGCGTCAACCTGCAAACTTTGTTCCCCTATTGAGGAAATGGTTTTAGCCTTATTGTATGCACTTTCAAAATCTGCGATTTGGCTATCGTCAGGATATAACATTGCGGCTAACGGATCGCGAGCTTTAAGTTCTTCGGGTCGGGTAACATTAAGTGCGCCTTCAACAATATTAATAAGAGCTAGATAGACTCTTTCCTACATTATTTGCGAGAGAAGCTGATTTGCTTCTCTCGCAAAATCAACCTTGGATTTCAGCACTCGACGTTGAGCACTCTAGCAATGCCCAATTTTTCGAAATAAGTTCTCCATTTTTGCCGATATAGAATTTTCTTTCGTCGGTGTCATGGTCAAGTCAGGAATTGGCGTAACGGAAAGTAAATCAATAATGACTTGTGCTTACATAATTGAGTCATCCTCAGCGGCTTCCGTGATTTTCTTGTCGTGTTGAGCAGACACCTCGTTTGTGAACGCACCCAACTGGTTGATGGTGGAATTGATCCTTCCATCTGCCAGTCCCTGAATGGCGGCATCCACTTTGGCATAGGTTATTTATTGGTTACACTCCACAAGGTAATTATTGCTTGGTCATTCATTGAAATTCTATCCATTTCAGTTAACAGAAAATTGCCGTTTGGGCTAAAAGCCAATATTTTCACGGCATTTGGCAGTTTTTCAGATTCAAACATAAGCTTTCTGCTTACAACATCCCATATCTGAAATGCGTCACTGCCACCAATTGCAAGTAATTTACCATCAGGGCTTATATCAGCACTATAGACCTTGGTTATTATTTTGGAATGTATAGTGACAATAAAGTTACAGGATTCAGAATCCCACAAATCAATGTCTTTTTGATTGTTCAAGTTTTTGGCAGCAATTATATTTCCCCTGGACGAGAAAGATACAGGTTCTCCCCCTGGGAAACTACAAATAATTTTTTTCTTTCCTATATCCCATACATGTACTTGTTGTTCAGCATCTTTTCCTATTTTACTCAACCCTAAAACTAAAAACTCTCCGTCTTGGCTTAATTCAAAATTAAAAGCAGTTCCTTTTTCCTGAATTAGGGAGCCTTGGCACTGCTCTCCTTCCGAATCCCACACAAATATCTCAGAATATTCATTGCCAATTCCTGCAACTGTATTAAGTGAGAAAATTTTCTTTCCGTCTGAACTATATTTGATTTGCTCAATTCCAAAACATGGCTGCAGTTTGTAATCCCCCACTTCCTTGATAAGTTCTCCTGTATTTTGGTCGAGAAGAATAAGTAACGGGAAAGTAGGAATTGCGATAACTTGATTGTCGGGGCTGAAAGCTAATCCAAAAGAAATATCTACTTTATGGAACCAATCCTTTCCAGGATCACTTGCCCTATACATGTAAACACCAAAGACATTGTCATCTTTTTCGTTGCCAAGGACTGCAAAACTTAAACTATCCATCGACCAAGTGATATTCTCAACATCGTATAACTTCCACTCACCGATAGGAGTTACCAGCAGTACTTGTGGCTGTTTCCCAAGAAAAGTATTACAACTTGAAGTCAATAAAATCGCCACAATCAAAAGAGTGCTGGTTTTTATTATTATCCTTGATATCTTATCTACGATTGGTGTAAAGAACTTTAAGTTGATCATTTTATTTACCATAGAATATTATTTGTATACCTTAACTGGCACTGGAAAGGCGCTTATAACGTTCTCATATATCCTGTATGCATTTGTCCCTTCACCAACGAACAGGTCTAAAGTTTGATGTGACCTTCTGCTGACTTCAGGACATAGTTTTTCTCCCACATCTCTTACTGTAAAAATTGTATCTTTGCTATAGCTCTGCATAAAATCTGCCATGTCTGGGATACTAATCTCTGTGCCAAAGGTTAGAGAACCGCCTTCATCCGCTAAAGAGGGGCATACCGCTACTGTTTCGAGTTCCAAGACAGAATTTTCCAATCTGTTTACTTTTTCATCAAGTTGCCAAGAAAATTCTTTAGGACTTCCTGGAGGAGTGGTGCAACTAATATACCAGCCATTCTCAAGCTTTCCACTACCTTGTAGGCACACACCATCATCGTCATTGAGGAATCTCCAATTAGCAAGCTGCCAATTGCCTTGATCATTATAATAGTGAGGACCTTTTGATGACAAATATACATTCATCTGATCAGGAGAGTATCCAGAATTTATTTTGCTTTCTCTATTGGCTGGTATTTCTACATTAATAACATCATCAGCATATTCTCTTTCCAAAGGAATGTAATAGGCTGATATGAAAAACTCATCAACCAATGTGCAGTAGATACAGGTCGGAGTTGATGTCGGTACTTCCGTGGTTGACCCCGGGTTAGCAATGGCATTGCCATTGTCGTTTCCACCCTCTGCAGTTGGCGTTCCTGTAGGCGGTGTTTCTGTGTTTTGGGCTGGCGACGAACTTGTACAAGCAGTAAGTAATAACCCACCAATTACAAATACCCATGCACACGAAAGCAGAGTTAAAGCTAATATAGATACAAAACTTAACTTTATAAGGTGCTTTTTCGTTTTTCTTCTTACATAATTTCCAGAAATTAAACCTAAAGGTCCAATAATCATCCCAATCGGATTCCACGGCACATATGGGTTGGGACTGTTGGGATTCACACCTCTGGTTAAGAAGCGTCCCGTTTCGGGGTCGTAATATTGTCCATTGCCAACATAAATCAAGCCAGTTGTGGCATCAATCAAAGTGCCAATGAAACTGGCGTCGAAGTTGCCTGTACCACTGGTCTCAATGGGTTTGCCCCACGGATTGTATCGTATCGCCAAGGTAGTCAGTCCACTATTATCCGTCAACTGGCGCGGAACATTCACGCCATCACTCAGGACGTAATTCCATTCATCGGTTTTCTCTGCAACAGGTCCCAAACCATATAGCACTTCTGTGGTCTTGCCACCGGAATAAATTGTCAGAGGCATTTGTCCATCGGAGGCATATTCGGTCGTTACTCCCAAGGCGCTGGAAGTCATGCGGACGCCAAACCCGTTGTAAGTCATTTCGGCTTGGACGTACCAACCACTCTGATTGTGCGTTTCTACCTTCACGAGGTAGCCTGCTGTATTGTAGGTGTAGCGTTTCGCACCATTGGTTTCATTACCGTTGGGCAGTGTCTTGATTAAACTGCCGTTACCATCATATTCATACTGCCAGACCGTACCATCCATTTCTGCGGTCAGAAGCTGGTTGGCGACATCATAGGTGTAGTTCGTGGATGTCGTCTCATCGCTTGCCTGCAAGGTATTGCCAGCGCCATCGTAAACATACGAGAAACTCCTGCCATTGCTATATACAGCGCTCTTCAACCTGTGCAACGCATCGTAAGTGTAGGAAATAGTCAACGGTCCAGCAGGTGGGATTTCGGTCGCGGTCGGAAGCGGAGTAAACGTCTCTGTAGGAATCAGCGTTTCCGTTGGCGTCAACGATGGAGTAAAGGGTATTGTTGGAGACGGAATCTCGGTCATCGTCTCCGTGGGGAAAAGAGTAGGCGTGAGGGTCGGAAGTTCCGTGGGGGTATCCGTTGGAAGCGGGGTTTCCGTATTTGCAAATGTAGGCGTTTCCTCCACTGGGGTCATGGTCAATTCAGGAGTGGGGGTCGCAGAAAGCAATGCAATAATGGTTTGCGCCTGCGCGATCAGGTCATCTGACGCGGCTTCTGCGATCTTTTTCCCGCGCTGGGCGGAGACTTCATTCGTGAAAGCGCCCAACTGGTTGATGGTGGAATTGATCCTTCCATCTGCTAAACCTTGGATTGCAGCATCCACTTTGGCTAACAAACTCTTCTCAGATTTTTTATCTACGCTGCCGCTTTCAGCGTAACTCACCACACTGGCTCGCAATGCTTCCAACAGATCGGCTGGGGTTGCTTCCGGAGTGGGGGTGAACTCGGGAGTCGAAGTCGCCGTGGCGGTTTCTGTCGCTGTCGGTTCGGAAGTTTCGGTTGCAGTAGAAGTTTCCGTGGGTGTGGACGTCATCGTCGCCGTGCTGGTGGCAGTTTCTGTCGGAGTCTCTGTGGGTGTGGAGGTGTTTGTGGGTGTGGTAGTGGGAGGAATTGGTTTCCCAACATTCTCCCTTGCCTCGATCAAATTCCCGGACGGGTCATAAATGTATTGGTAGTCTGCCAATGATCCCTGCGGAGCGGTATGCGTCAACTGGATCAAACGCCCGGCAATATCGTAGGTGTAATTGGAGGTCACACCATTGACACGCGATACCACACTCAAACGATTCGCATCATCATACTGATAACTGATCACTGTTGACTGTTCATTGACAACATTCGCCAACTGATCTCCAGAGGTGTATGCATAGCTCACTATATGCCCGTCAGGATAGGTCAGTGACGTGCGATTACCATTGGCATCATAGCCATATTTCACCACGTTGCCAAAGATATCACGGGTCTCCACCAAACGGTTGAGGTCATCGTAGATCCAACTCGTCGAGCCGAGCGCATCCTGCATGGACTCGCGCTGCCCCGTCTGGGTGTAGGCGAACTGCACGACCTCATCTGGGCGTTCGATCTTCACCAACTGGCGCGCATCATCGTAGGTGTAATTCGTCGTCTGCTGGTTTCCATCCGTCATGGAAATCTGGTTGCCAGCAGCATCGTAGTCGTACTGCCAGATGTTCCCAAGCGGGTCCTGTTTACTCATTACCCGGTTTAACTCATCGTACGTGAAGCGGGTGATGTTCCCGTTCGGGTCTTTTACCGTCTCACGGTTGCCCACAGAGTTATAACCGTACTCATAACGGACGTTCGTTTCCGCATCCGCCGCGACCGTGGGTTTGAAGTTCAAGACGACGGCAACCTGCCTGCCGAGCGCGTCATATTCAAAATGAGTCACCACACCATTGGCATCCGATATACCGGAGACCTGTCCTAATGAGTTGTAATAGGTTCGGGTGGTATTTCCCAAAGGGTCTATCACTGCGATACGTCGGTTCAACGGGTCATACTCATAGCGGGTCTTTTCGCCGAGCGCGTTTTCGGTAGCGATCAGGTTGCCTGCCGCATCGTAGGTGTTGGTCGTGCTGCTGCCGTCAGCATTCGTTACCGTGTGGACCCGGTTGAGTTCATCGTATCCATACTGGGTGTCATTGCCATTCGCATCTGTGCGGATCAGCGCATTCCCAAGAGCATCGTATGTGGTGTGGGTTTCGCCGCCCATTGGGTCTCGAACTGTGATGACACGATCCAGCAGATCATAGATGTAGGTGGTGCGATTCCCTGCCGCATCCACGCTGGCGATGCGCCGTCCGTACTGGTCATATTCTGTTCGGGTGATCCTGCCCAGCGGGTCTTTGGTCTCGATCAACCTGCCGTATTCATCGTAGGTGAATTCCGTCCGCTTTCCAAGCGAATCAATGCTGGCGATCCGCTGTCCTTTGTCGTTGTAAACGGTCTCAGTTACACCGCCTTTGGGGTCAATGGTGCGAATGAGGCGATTCAGTTCATCATATTCATAATGTGTCTCACGTCCCAAGGCGTCCTTACGTATTTCTACATTCCCATTGAGGTCGTATGTGGTGTAGGTGGAATTGTCCAACGCATCCCTGGTCTGAATGACGCGTCCCAATTCGTCGTAGTAGAAGGTGGTGGCTGCCCCCGCAATATTGGTTACGATGGAGGTATTGGTGGGGATATCAAACGTGGTGGTACCGGAAGAGATACCCAACGCATTGGTGGTGCTGAGCAATCTGCCTGTCTCATCGTAGGTGTACTTGGTTTCGTTGCCGAGGGCATCCTTGGTCGAGATCAAGCGCCCCAAAGCATCGTACGTGTTGGTGGTAAAGTTCCCTGCGGCATTAATGGTTTTGATCAGCCGTCCTGCGTTGTCGTACATATATTCGGTGACATGACCATAGGTATCGGTCACTTTCCATTGTTTTCCGCGCGCAGTGTATTCATACTGTGTGACAATGTTGTACAGATTCTGGTCGTTCTGCGAGCGGGAAGGCGCATAATTCTGAACGGAGCGGATGATCTGTCCTGCTGCATTGTATTCGGTATGGGAAACCCGTCCGCGCGGGTCGGTGGTATCCGTCAAGCGTCCCAGGGCATCATACGTGTAATGCCAGGTATTACCGCTCGGGTCAGTCATGCTCTCGCGCTGTCCGAAGGTGGTGTATGTATAGCGGGTAACTCGCCCGCTCGAGTCGGTCACAGACTCCAAATACCCTTCCGGGGTGTAGGTGTATCTTGTCTCGCCGCCCAGGGCATCGATGGAACTCAGCAGAAGTTTGCCGTCATACGTATATCGGGTGGTATTACCCGCTGGATCTGTCGTGGACGTCAAATTATGTAATGCATCATAGGTATTATGGGTGGTGTTGCCTGCTGCGTCGGTCTTGGTCAACAGATCCACTCCATCGGCGCTCCAGGTCATGAACAAGGTGTGCCCGGCGGCGTTGGTTACCTTGGTGGGTTGGAAGTTCATCCCATATTCGGTGTTCATATCGGCGCCCACAGCGTTGGTCTCCACAACCAGTGTGCCGCGCGCGTCATATTTATGAGTTTGTTCGTTTCCCATCCCGTCTTTGACGGTGGTCGTGCCATCCGTGTTATAGATCAGTTCAACGACTAGATTATTTTCCCCGTCATACTGTCTTACTGCCCGCCCCTGCGCATCGTATTCGGTGTGCTCGACGATGCTTTGATCTGGCGCGGTCACCTGCGTGATGCGATGGGTGTTGTCATAAGTGTAGGTCCAGGTTTGTCCCAACACATCAATGAAGGTCGTCAGGTCACCGGCAGAGTCATACCCGAAGGAAACTTCCCGCGATATATGGTCGGAGACAGACACAATCCGCCCTTGGAGATCGTAACCAAATTGAAGATATGATGTTCCGTTGTTAGCGGTGACGCGATCTAAGTGTCCGTCGCTGTTGTAGCTGTAAATCCAGGAACGCCCCTGTGAAATGGCAAATGAGATGATCCGTCCGTTCTCATCGAAAAGATACACGTTTTGGTTGGTATCCGTCACGGTATAGCGGGTTGACGAGGTCCGAACCAGCGTTGCGCGGATTCCAGGCGCAGCCTCATACGTGCCATCCGCCTTTTCGTAGAAGGAATATTGGTTGGCGGAACGTGACTTGAGCAGGACAACGCCTGCTTCTCCACCTGGATCGTCCTCGAAGATCAGGCGCATATCCTGGTTGTGGGTCCAACCCGGCGAGAGGTTCGTTTGCAGGTCGAGTGTTAGTGAAGAATACGTGCGTACGAAGCCCAATTCACCAGCAGTCGTGATAAAGGACAGGTCGGTCTCGGTGTAATCATATCCACCAGTGCGGGTATTGATTGGACCTCCAACACTGCCTTGCGTATTGTTAACCGAACAACCAATACAATCGGTGCATTCCTCCCCAGCGGAGGCGGAAGATGCCACAGACTTGTCTTCGATCACAGGTCCGCTCACGGGTTGCGTAAATTCCACGGAGGCTGTGTTTAGCAACGTTTCCTGGTTGCCGCGCACCTGGAAGACTCTTGTCCCGGTTTGTTTCGTGGTCAGCGAAGCGGTTGCCACGCCGTTTTCGTTCGTGTTTCCGATGGAGAAGAATTGATTGGGGGCGACGGATTGCCCATTGATCTTTATGCCAAACCCCTGGATCACGGCGACCGACACAGGTTTATTTGCCATCGGATAACCGTCTGCATTGATCAGGGTCACGGTGATGGTTGCAGCTGTGCTCCCATCGGCAGCGACTTGGGTGGGCGAAATCTCCACCGTGGAATTTGTCAGATCCAACACGTCCCGGAAGATTGTGCCCTTGCCCGCTGTTTCATAGTTTGGAGCACCGTTCGCTGTAAAGGTCAAGGTATGGTTGGAGGTGGTGGCATAGATGGCGATTCTTCCACCGCCGCCATTTCCACCACCGTTTTGCGGTCCACCATTGGCATGGACCGAACCGTTCCCAGTCAAGGTCCCGGCTTCGATGATGATGCTACCACCCGATCCGCCGCCAGAACGTCCCGCTCCGATTGCGCCGTCTGCAGATACAGTTCCATTGATCGTGGCAGTATCACTGACTACCAATCGGATCGCACCGCCTCCCGCCCCTCCAGGCAATGTACTGTGATAAATATCCTGACCTGCGCCACCCGAACTTCCAAGCAAAATCGGATAGCTTACCGAATCATACGTGACGCCTCCAGCTCCCGCCGATGCCTGTCCGGGTCCACCATGTCCACCACCGCCGCCGGTTGCCCAGGCGCTTCCCCCCGCTCCTGGTCCGCTTCCTGATTCGTGTTTTCCGGGATAGCCCGTTCCATCGGCAGTGAGGACGCCGCCAGTTTCCACAGTTAAGTTGGTGAGGTTTAGTTGCAGATAAGGGTCGTTTGTGTAATTTGTATCACCATTCCCGCTCGTAACAGCTTTGAATGTGCCGCCATTTTCTATGGTGAGGTTTGTAAAGGTATAGATTCCGGAATGAAGAGGGGATGTGGCATAAAGAGAAAGAACTGCCGGGGATTGGATGGTCACGTTCTCCGCCCCCTGGATATTTCCTAATACTATGAGAGATACACTCGATAAAGTCAGGTCTGGTGAAGTAGTGATCGTGCCTTCGATCTCCAATTGCCCTGTGCCATCTCCCACCAATACATCGTTGCCTGTCAGGTTGAATTGTGAAGACGACCCGATCAGGCGTAATTTTGCCTTACCCCGGACTTCGATTTGATCGTAACTATAGCCGCCTGCCGGATGAACGGCATAAGTTGTAACGCTGTTGCCGTTGTTATCTACGACCAGTTTATTTTGTTGGCTGCCTGTATCTTTGAGATATACCGTTCCGGGTCCACCGCCATTGCCATTGAGATACATACCACGGGCTTGAAGGTGTTGAGGATCAAGGGAGAAGGTACTGGTTCCGTAGTAGATGGCAATGCGACCACCTGCTCCATCGCCACCACCATCCGAACCGGCTCCACCGATAGAGCGGATCGTACCGGAACCGGAAAGGGTTCCGGCTTCCACCATAATGCTTCCACCGGATCCGCCGCCTGCACGTCCACCGCCTGTCAAGCCGTTGGCAGAAATATCCCCATCCAACAAAAGGGTTCCACTGATTTGAAGCTTGATAGCGCCGCCACCCGCTCCGCCAGGACATATGGAGATCAGCCCGCATCGACCAACCCCGCCCGCACTGCCAAGCATGACCGGCGTTGTCACGGAACCATAACCAATGCCACCTGCCCCGTCACCATTCTCGCCTACCCCGCCATGTCCGGCGCCTCCACCCGTCCAGGTCGGATTGGGTCCATACCCACCGCCGGGTCCGCCGCTGGTATATCCTTTCCCATCTGCGTTGATCTTTCCACCCGTCTCCACGGTCATGGAGTTGGCAATGATGGTCACGCCTTTGTTCTGAGTTGTATTGCCAAGGAGGATCAAGGTTCCCCCGGATTGAATGGTTACAGTGTTATATGTATAAGTGCCGGTAGATAAACTGCACGTCTCTCCTGTGGCAATGACCAGGTCGCCGCTGGTTGCGCAGCTTGTGGTCTGGTAGATGTTTTCATGCGACGATCCTGCGTATGCAGGTGTGGGATTAAATGCATTCAGCATCACGATCGCAATAGACAGGATGCGCGTGAACATGCCAAAATAACGTTTGGTGGCCATAAATGGGTTCCCTCCAACTTCAACGAAATATTGAATTTGTATTTGAATGGCAGGTGATTCTTTTTAACTCCCGCCTACGTTGTTGTCATCTTAGTGGCACTTCATAGAATCGTCAATAAAACAAGATTCCAGTTGTGAAAGGTTTAAAATTTAATAAAAATATCTTAAGAATTACTTCTCGAACAATCAACCATTTTTTTCTGAAAAAATATTTGCGTTTTTTACCAATGACCACAGACCACCCAGTGGGCGTTTTTGTATCATACGCCAATGCTGGACCTCAAGAACGATTCGTCACCTCCATCGCGCCCGAAACTGTGGAAGTACTGGAAGGTCATCTTCTCTTTCCGGGCGGTTACTTCCTGCAGTTTTGTGTCGCTGTCTACTAATCCATCCCTTTCCACGTTGTTCAAATATGGACCTGGAAAGGGTATCCTTCCAACCGGTAATCGCCCATGCGACACGGGTTTCGCGCCAATGACTTGAACATCCCCGAAGCGATATTCAAGGGAGGGTTGTAATGGCAGGGCAAACCATTGGCTCTACAAGAATCTTCGTTTTGACAAAGGGATTTGTATGGGTCAGCAATCACTCAGCGTTGATCGGAGAGTATGATATCAGGCGTCTATATGCCGAAGCCTACTCCGACCCAGCTCGTCCCAATGTGCGGCAGCGCGAGGCGTATCAGGTAATGCTGTCTTCTATCTAGCTAGGCTGGATGCTACGGCTCCTGCAATTTTCTAGCCCGATCCGGATCCAAGGTTGGAGTTCCAGTGACAGGTAACTCAATAGAAGCGGCCCGATACAGAAGCATTGAATATTCTTCCCCAAGGTTTGTCCCTTGCGGTGCAGGAATTCCCACTGCCTTTTGTGCTGTAAACTGTCTTGAAGTGGTGGGAAGGGCTAAGTGGATTGTGTGCCGGTTTTGGGTTCTGGATATGGTATTTGGATCAGAATGCAATTGAAGGATTAACCCACTGGGTTCTCAATCTCGAATTGGAATATCGCTCTTGGCTCAATTACCTAAATTTTTCTCGGCGTCGTGCGAAAGATTGAGCAATCTTCATAAAATTTACATCATTTGGTGTCAGAGTGATTTTGCTGAAAATTTTCTTCAGATATCAAAGCTGCAAGGTTATTCCTAATTTGAAGAATTACATCCTCTTTTGGTATTCCCCATATTGGCACTAAAGTATTCACTATGTCAATTGCTTCCCAAGGCATAAGAGGAGCCGAGCGATTCGTAGTGAATGGTCCGTCTGTCTCCGGCAAAATTTTATTAATAGGTAATGATGCAACTATAGAACGTCCGTTTGCACCACGTAGCATTGCAGGTCCAACACTAAACCAACACCCAAGATCTTGAGCCCGCTGTGCTTCGGTTAGGCTTCCTGAGAACCAGTGTAAAACTACAGTGCTTTTTCGGCAATTCTTTTCAACTAAATCAAGAACGCGGCTTGATGCATTTCTTGAATGAATACTGAGTATTTTACCGCCTGCCCGCTCACATTCTGTAAGTGTATCGTTCAAAATTGATTCTTGCAAAGATATAGTTTCTTTATATTTAGGTGAGCCATCAATCCCAATCTCGCCTATGTATTTTGCTTTCGGGATACAAGATAACAAAAGCAATCTCTCTCCTGCCTTTTGTTCCGCAATTTCCGGGTGTAACCCAAGAGCGACTTTTATGTTTTCATAACCTGCAAACACGTTGGATGTAGCCAGCCACGCTTTAGGGCTGGTAGTAACTACTAGTGTAAAAAGATTCCGCGCCGAAACTATTGGAAGAAGCTTAAGTGCATCAGGATAAAGATCTAAATGACAATGGAAATCGATCATAAAACGCCATGTTTCTTAAGCAATTGCCCCAATTCATCCATACCACGGGCAACAACTCTTTCATACAATACGCGCTCTTGATTAGATGCAAACGCTAAAGCCCCGCCTATGAAATAAGGCAATCCTTTTCGTTTATATCGTAGAAATGCACTCGCAACAGCAAGGAGATCCCGAGACGTTGAATCCCTAAGTTTTTTGCTAAGATAGCCTTTCTTTGTTCTATCTGGAATACCAGCTGCAAGAAATGCAGCCCGCCGCACAAGACATGGAAAGCATTCCCCACAATGAGTCAAGTTGTGTCGCTGAATTTTTCCACAACTCTTTGATTCATTGACCAGTGCCTTGAGAATTGCCTGATCTGAACATTCTGCAAATAATTCTCCTTTAGTTTTATAACGATATGGAAACAAGAGTTGAGCATTAATGCCGCAGGCATTCCAAAGTGATTGAATTCCATCCATGTAAAGAGGATGTGTAGTTTTTGTACTCAAACTTCCAGAACGACCGGGCGTAAGAGAGATATTAAGGCTTACGAACCCATTTTCAGGAACAATAATTTCTACACGTTGGTTTTCCTCTGGTTGAATGGCAGAAGCCGCCAGAGCTGCGAAGGCAAAGAAAATTATGGATCGACCCCTTGTTGATGGCTCTGATTCCCCAGCATGATTCACGGTAAAGCTCCATTGGTAATGCCGATCCTGGGCTCCTAATTCTCGCACATACCTTCGTTGTGTCTCTGCATCTCCCCTAACAATTCGAGAGACAAAAAGCGGCTTTCTGCCTGCTGCTATGAGGTCAATGCCTCCAACCAAACTATCGGCTCCCCCTGAAAGAAGGCAAACACAATCTGCATCATTTAGACGCCCCTGCTTCGCCCTTGGTGGTTCAAGCCCTCCATCTATAAATCGCAGTGTCCAAAAATCGCCTGTAAGGTGTTGAAGGCATGACTCTAATAGTTCGCGCTGGGCTTCCCACACAGCTGGTTCATTGAGACAAATACTCAGCTCAATCATTCGTGTCCACCCATCGGGACTATCTTTTCTCAGAACAACTTGATCAGCCGCAGCAACAGAAAGAGCGATTGTAGTGAAGTCCCAAGTTTGTACTGGGGGCATTAGCCCTGCTCTTTGGACAAGAGATGGTAAAGTAGGCGCAATAGAACCCACCAATGGACGGCCGGCGGGAGCATGCGAATAGAGGCTCAAATACTCTACTTGCCGGTCTAGTCGAGTTGGCAAGAGAGAAGTTGGATAACACATTACCTTTTTCATAGGGAATCCTCGTAGACTTGAAAAGTATTCTCCACCGCCTTTTGCAAGATTTCTTGAAGTTGTTTCCGAGTTGCATTTGGCGTTTTTTGTCGTAACTTTCCAATTTGCGCACTCAAGTCGGCTCTCAAATAGTCATACATTTCATTCATTCGAAGAACCGTCTGGACACTAAATTCTTTATTCTCAAAATACGCGCCGTTGTCAAAATATATGCGACTGGAAGCTTCATATCCAAGAAAGGATTCAATCAACGTCCAAATGCTTTCATCACCCAATTGTAGTAGGTCTACATTCGGATCATTTGCTAATAAATCTTGTAATGCAAAAGCCATAGAATCTCTACAGGAGTTTTCTTCAACACTCCCACCATTTGGGGCGACATAGCGAATTATTTCGTTGACAATATCCTGCGCGCTCGTGCTTCGAGCTAATAATGTTCTAACCCACTCACTGATATTTGGATCACTATTATCGCGGGTAGATTGCAAAACATGAAATAAGTTGGCAGCGGATCTGGTTGAGACGCGCATACGATTGGCAACCCTGCGTGCTCCACCCATTCCCGATCGTGAATAATGGCCAATCGCACTACGAAACGCTTCTCTATCACCAGTACGTATAAATTCTCCGAGATTTCGACGAGCATTACTGAAACGTGCTCGTGGGGCTACCGCTGGAGAACGGTTGGGTTGTTCGTTTGGTTGTGGCTTATCCTCTCCATCATTATTTGGTTTCTCGGGAAGTGGAGGCTTGCCATCGCCCGGAATATCTGGCAATACATCATCCAACCAAGGAGGGTCAAATGGAACCCCCGAACCTGCACCGGAACTAGCTGCCGAAGTTCCCATTTGCTTATGCTCCCCCTTTTAGACTACCAATCGCTTTCTTCACTTGCTGAGAAGATCGTTGATCGGCGCTCCATTGTTGCAACATTTCTTGTGCCCAAGCTTCATCCTTAATTAACGGGATGAGAGGAACTGGTCGATGGTCTGTGGGTATCTCGTTAAGGAAATTGACAAAAGTAGATCCAAGACTAGGAAATGCTTTTGGAACGTGCAAGGCTTGGATGAGTCGTGTCCTATCCCATTGATCAGATCGAGCTTGGCGAAGTATACGAGTAAGTATGCGTTCGGCATCCATTTCATCAAGCGACTTTATTTGATCGACAAGAGGCTGCATGAAATTCTTCGCCTCCAATATTGCTTCAAGCAGCGCTTTTCCTTCCGGCGAGATTTCATCGAAACGAGCAAGAGACAAGGATCGATCTCGACTTAAGTAAAGTAATGGACGAAGATCAACCTCTCCCAGTTTCGGATTTAATTTGAGCCACTCAAAAATAAACGAGGAATCCCAGCTTTTATCCGGTGCTTGGTAGACTTCATCTTTTGTTAAAGTCTCCTCTATCTTTGCAATGAATGCAGCTTTACCGTCTTCACTAGCAGCAAGTTGCTTAATCAGATAATCGAAAGCAGCCGATGATGCGTTTCGTTCAAAGAGCTGTAATTTGACAAGTTGATCAAACGAAATTGCCATTCCCTGGGCTTTTGCTACTGCATCCCTAATCAAAAGGTTATTAAGAAATCTCTTGATCAGGCGTGGATTTCCTGCTATGCGTTCGGCAGACACCATAATGCCGGCAAGCTGGTCAGCAAGATCAATTTCCTTGCTTAGTTTTGCAGCCTTGGCTCCGAAAGCTTCCTGCATCTTTTTTCGCGTAAGACCACCTGCCCAAGGCTGGCGGGCAGCCAACAAAACGACTTTCTCTGCCTCAGCCAGTTCCTCAGCTGTGATTTCTCCACGTTGCTTTGCTAAATCTGAAAACAGAAGTATTAGAAATGCTTTGACCTCAATGACGCCCAAGCGAGGCACCTGCAATGGAACTTGGATGAGTTTGTCAAAATAGCTGGTTACAAGATCATCTGTCAAATCTATATCATTGAAATGAGCACGAACAGCCCCCCGAATCATTTCTTCGTCAGCAGCAATTATGAATGCGGTCCGCTTAAGGAAGAGAAGCAAACGCATTGCTTCCAAGGTGGAAATGGCAGTAGAAGGCAGGCATCGATCCAGATCATCTACCAAGACAACTAATGTTATATCCATTGTCTTAAGTAAATCCTCAAATGTATTTCGCAATGCAGAAATCTCTTCAGGGAGCGAGATCTGTTCTTTATCCTTAAGAATGCCGACCAACTCTGGTTGCACAGATTCGTATGCCACCCTTAGTTTTTCGATATCCTCTGCTGATGGTTGTCCTGTTCCTTTAATTAATCCACTCGCTGCTCCAAGCAAAGCTCCAAGAGGGCCGGCAAGAGTGCCACCAACCACTGCACCGTAAGTTGTAGGCAATATCAACTTTCCAAGCCGCAACCAATTTATTCGTTTTGCAAAATCAATCGCTTTGTCCACGGCTTTTTGCCGGTTTTTTGATTCCGCAATCAGCTTGTCTGCAACGCTTTGGAGTAACGCCATCCTTGCATCGTCATATCCTTGATATAACCACGCATTAAATTCAAGGAAGATATATTTTTTATGTTCATCTGCGTTTTTTAGTGAGTTACCTATCATCTTTACTAATGATGATTTCCCAGTCCCCCATTTTCCAGAGATGCCAATAGATATAGGCTCTCCACTCGATTCTCTTATAAGTTGAGCCGCAGTTTCAGCGACAACAGAAAAATTAAGAAGATCTTTTGTCGTTTCAATATCATGCCACATCGCAATTCCCTACTTTCTATGTTTAAATAACATGGCTGTTCGAAGATTCTACCTTAGTCTTGTTATTTATACACTGCTGGATTTTCTATTTTTTCAAATAGATACATTAGCCCGGTACTACAAAATACAATACGTTGATTATAAGAAATATTTAGCAAACACTCCATTAATATGCCGCTATCCAAAAAATAATATGTCTGTTGGTAGCGACACGGACGGACCACCCGTCCGTGTTTTTTTATATCATTCCGCGCATGTCATCCGATCACCCCATCCAAATTCCCTTCATCCTGCGCGGTCAAGTAGTCACTGCAAAGGATCTGTTGTATCAAAGCCGGGACGGAAAGAATCAGTTTCATTTTCCTGACCCGCGTCCCTTGCTGGACCGGATCGTACTCTCCGATCCCGTTCAACTCCAGCGCGACTTTGCCTCTGTGCGTGTCAGCGAGATCATCGACTTTCTTGCCGAAGCAGGCAAAGCCATGACCCTTAATCATGCCCGCATGGAACAGGCTTGTCGTTTCAGCATGCCGTTCAGCGCCCTGCCGGAGTCCATCGTGCGCGGCAGTTATGACCTGATCCCGGTGGTGTTCTCGAAACTGGCGTTGCGCACAATGGTCGAGAATGAGATCGGCTCAAAGTATTTGGACGGCTGGGTCGAGATGCCGTATGCGGACAAGATCGCCAGACGACGAGCCTATGGCGCACGCACCCTGCATTTCATCTCCGGCAATGTTCCGGTGGTGGCTGCCCTGAGCATCGCCCGCGCCGCGCTGATCAAATCGGACAATATCATCAAGGTCACGCCCAACGATCCGCTCACCGCCGCTGCCATCGTCGGCGCGATGATGGATGTCGATCCGAACCATCCGGTCACCAAACATTTCTCGGTCGTGTATTGGTCAAAGGAATTGCAGGACTTCGAGCACGAGCTGATCCAGCCGCGCTATTTGGAGAAGATCATCTCCTGGGGCGGCGCGCTGGGCGGGATCAACTCGACCCTCAATCACGGAAACCTGCAAGCCTCCGGCATCGATGTGATCGCCCTCGGTCCGAAGTTCAGCATTTCCATTTTAGGACGTGAAGCCTTCCAATCCAGTGCAGAGATCGAAAAGGTCGCCAAGCTTACCGCCAAAGATGCAGGTTCCTTCAACATGGAGTCCTGCGGTTCATCGCGCTTCCATTTTGTGCAGGCGTCTCCGGATCAGGCGATGGAATATGCCCGGCGCTTGTACGATCACATGCAGCACCAGGACCCATCCTTGAGTGCCATGCCGAAGAATTTCCCAGCTGACCTGCGCGATGAGATCAACGCTACCCGCGCCCAGGACGATTTCTATTATGTGGTCGGCGGGGATAGGAACGAAGGCGCTGTAGTGGTAAGTCTGACCGGCAACCTGCCCGACTTCTTCCCAATGCACAAGGTTGTGGTGGTCATCCCCTATGAAAATCCGCTGCAACTCGTGGATCGCATCCATCCTTCCACACAGACGGTTGGCATCTACCCCGAAACTCTCAAGAAGCCCTTACGCGACCTCCTGGTGGCGCGCGGCGTGTGCCGCTTCATTTCCATCGGACATACTGTGGAGTATTCCATCGGCGGTCCCTTCAATTCAACCGAGATCATGCGGCGCGCCTGCCGCTGGATCCTGGATGAACGTTTTCCATCCAAATGGGAACTGCCCGGTTTCTATCTACGCAAAGCCTGGCAGATCTTCAAACATCATATTTTTTAGGAGATTCATTTCATGACCAACTCTATTCTTTCGGGCACGCCCGAATCCTGGACCCGCCTGCCGGTCCAGACCTTGTTCTCGCTTTCCAAACCGGAATTGGATGATTTGCAATTGCATTGGGCGCAAACCCGCTTTCAACAATTGCAGGAGCGCATTCCCGCTTTGGATGCTTTGGCGGAAAAGCAGGGTGTGAAGATCATCGCCGACTTCGAGACTCTTGCAACCATCCTCTTCACACACCAGGTCTACAAGAACTATCCCTTTGCGTTCATCGAACGCAAGCTATTCACCGAGTTGACGCGCTGGTTGAACAAACTGACTGCGCATGATCTTTCCACGCTCGATATGCGCGGCGTGAACACCATCGATGAATGGCTCACGCGTCTGGATGAAGCTGGCATGTTCGTCTTTCATTCCACCGGCACGAGCGGCAAGTTAAGTTTCTTCCCGCGCAGCCAGACCGAGAAGGAAGCCTGGGTCGAAGGCACCTACACCTTCCTGGAAGCCTTCATGCCGGGCATTCGCGATCTTCATCTGCCGGTCTTCTGGCCCGCGTATCGCAGCGGACGGCAGGCTTCCATGCGCCTGATCACACATTTCGGTCCGGCGCTCGCGGGTAGTGAGGCGGAATATCACAGCCTGTTCAACGCACCCATGTCGGCGGATTTCATGTCGCTGGCCATGCGTATGAAACATGCCCAGGAACACGGCGACCTGACGGCGATGGATACGATCAAAGCCATCTTCAAAACGAAGGGCGAGATCGTCACGCTGAAAGCACGCAGAGCAGGTCTCACCAAAGCCTTCTTCGACAAGATGGTGCGCGAGTATCGCGGTCGGCGGGTCTTCCTGATGGCTTCCGCCACGGATCTCCTGGATGTGGCAGTCGAGGGCTTGGCAGCCGGACAGGAGAGAGTCTTTGCGTCCGACTCGGTTCTTTTGACCGGCGGTGGTTTCAAAGGACGCAAGACAATAGCCGATTGGAAGGACATCCTGAAGAAATTCTACGGCGTGGATCAGGTCTTCATGTCCTATGGAATGACCGAACTCAACACCTATAACATCGCCTGTTCCAAGGGCGTATATCATGTCTTCCCCTGGAACATCCCAATGGTATTAGACCCGGACGGCACACCTTTACCGCGCACCGGGGTGCAGACCGGACGTGCTGGCTATTTCGATCTGCTCGCTCAAACCTATTGGGGCGGCATCCTGACCGGTGACCGCATCACGGTTCACTACGATGAGGAATGTGGTTGCGGTTGGAAGGGTCCGTGGATCGAAGACAACGTGCAGCGCTTCAGCGAACTGATGGGCGGCGAAGACATCATCTCCTGCGCCGGGGTGCAGTCGGCATACAGTGACTTCATGGAATACATCGCCGCTGATGTACCGGAGGGAGCGTAGGTAGTATGGACCTTGCCGCATTGACCATGCTGGTTTTCGGCATGGTGATCGTGGGATCGGGGCTGACCGGACTCCTCGCACCACAGCTCCTTCTGAATGTGTTGGGCATATCGGACAGCGGTTCTGCCAATCAACTATTTCTGATGGCGACTTCCCAGGCATCGCTGGCGATGGGACTGTATTACATTCTGGCTTCCGTCAACGAAACACGCATCTTTTTTCAATGGAGCGTGCCCTTGCGGATCATCAACTTCCTGGTGTTTGCCGTCATGATCCCACTAGGCATTGCACCAACCCAATGGCTGCTGGTGGCAGGGCTCGAACTGGCAGGCGCATTGGCAACAGCGATTGCATTGGCTTCCAAAAGCGACTTCACATACAACCCGTTCCATGTAGTACGGATTGCCAGCCTGACTCTGGCTTTGATTGGAGGCATCCTCGCGTTCAAGCCATTTGGCATCTATGGCAGCGCCTCCGCCTTCCTGCTGATCTCCAGCGCTGGCATGATGTATGCCTATCGCCGTTTCGCGCCTGCGATCCCGGATCAAGCCCGATAAAACGATCCTGCCTCCCCTTAGCGACACGGACGGAACACCCGTCCGTGTCTTTTTGTATCATGCCGTCCATGTCTGAACCTCAAGACCAATTCGTTACCTCCATTGCTTCGGAAGCTGTGGAAGTGCTGGAAGATCAGCTGCTCTTTCCGGGCGGCTATCTATTACCGCTCTCCGCGCGTGGCACAGGTGTACCGGGAATGACAGATCGCCCCTGGTCGCGTCTTTCTGCCGATGTCTTTTATCCCAACCTGCCGGTGATGTATTCCTTATCCATGCGTCGTGAACCGCCGGATGTGCTACGCGGATCCTTGCGTGCGCGTCGCACCTTGTTCGAAGGTTTCATGATGGCGCTGGCAGAGAAGACCGGTCGCCGACCTTCAATGGCAGAACGTTCCGCCGATCACGCGATGGATGCTGCTGAGTCGGAACTGACCTTCGGCAAGCCGGCCTTCAAGATCGCCCTGATGTCAGCACTCTTTGTAGAGCGCAATCGTTTCGAAGAAGCGGAAGCCGCACGACGAGTCATTGAGTCCAATCTTCGCGCGCGTGGGCTCACAGCCCAAAGACTCTTCTATATTGCCGAACGTGCCCTGCATCACTTCCAACCCGGAGGAAAGTTATTTCCCGGATTGGATGAGCCGACGCTGTTCCTGGAAGAAACACTTCTATTATTGCCTGCACCATCTAGACAGGTCATGCCGGTCGAGGATTCCGTCTGGATCGGCACGCATGCCAGGGATGGACGGGACATCCACTTCTCGTTCACCAAGGGGCTTGATCCGGCAGTTCCGCCTCCACCCCATGCAACAACTCTTATTCTTGGAGAACCAGGTGCTGGTAAGACCAGCCTGTTGCGCTGGATCATGTTGCAACGTTTATTACAAGGCAGGACGGTCATCTCCATCGATCCCGAAGGCGAGAACAACAAACTCTGTGAAGCTGTCGGCGGAAAGGTTGTACCTGCTGGCATTCCCGAAGACACAGAAACCTGCCTCATTCATCCCCTGCAAGGCGAAAACCCGGCAGAGTTGTTGCTGGCTGTCCGTTTCCTAATCGCCTCCCTCGCCGGTGAGTCGGTCCTATCGCCAGCTGTGCAAGCTGCCCTGCATGAAGCGGTAAAGCGTCGTTGGGATCGCAGACCCGGCGCGATGTCGATTGCGGAATTCGTGGAGACTTTGGGGACGATCAATGTTCCTGAAGCCGCCATGCCATTGGCACTACTTAGACCCTTTATGCGCGGCGGACTCTTCGAAGGTTTCTTTGATAGACCCAAAGCCCTGCTTTCCCCCCACTTCCCCTCCGGTCAGTGGTGGAATTTCGATCTTTCTTCATTGCGTGAAGAAAACCGTGCCATCGTGCATTCGGTGCTGGCTTGGTTTTTGTATCATGCCGTCACGGTCGGCAAACAACCGATGGACATCTTCATCGACGAAGGTTGGCGCTTGTTGCGCAGTGGACCCTTCACAGATCTGCTGGATGAACTGGGCAGACGCGCCCGCAAACGTGGGGTCGGCGTGACGCTCATCACCCATCTGCCGGCCGACCTGATGAAGAACCCCACTTCATTGAGTCTGGCATCCACCGCCTTCATCGGTCGGCTCGGACCGGATGAGGCTTTCGCCTTTTATCGCTCACTGGGCGTGCCTGAAAGCGAAGCCAGGAAGAATGCTGAGACCACCTCACGTTTACCGCCGCGAGTCTTTCTAGCAGCTCCTTCTGCGGGACGTGGTGCTTTGTTCCCTGTCCTTGTCTCCATTCCACCGACATGGATCCAGTTCTGGAAACAGCTTGGGGCATTGGGAGTTCAGCGATGATCTGTATCAATTGCGGTTATGAACACGCCACCGCTCCAGATCACTGTCCCTTGTGCAAAGGGAAGTGGCAGGGATGGGAGCTACTCTTTGCGCCGCACGCCTTGGAGGATCTGCGTGCGCAGGTCATGGGTTGGATCGCGCAGTTGCCGTTCCCTTCGATCATGGAATGGATCGCATCACCAAAAGGATTGCGCGTGCGGCTGTATCTGCCTCCCCATGTGGCAGATGGAGTCGTCCAGTCATGGTCTGCCATGACCGGACAGCATTCCAGATGGTGCAGTTTGGGAGTGGCAAAGATTCAATTCGATGGATATGCCCTACACACATCGAACCGTTTGCCGTCGTTGATCGCCTCCGCGAAAGACAGCGATCCCCTGCTTGCCATCGGCAGCCGGTTGATCAGTGCCGCCCGTGACGGGAAAGATGCGAGTCTTCGTTTATGGTTGCTTGGGAATGAAGACCAACTGCAGGAGAAGTTGCGCAGCCTGTCCTCCTATTCGTATGGCACCGAAGGCGGCGTCGGCAATGACACACCCAACTCCTGGGGCTTGCAATTGGATTTCCTGCGGGCAGGACTGTTCTTCGGGATGATCATGGCAGGCATCAGCAGTGGAATTTTGTTCGCAGGTTGGTTCAATCCCTTTGGGGTATCCATGTTCGTGATTGCTGGCATTACGATCTGTGTTGCCTCTGCATTGGGCATTCGGGACTGGCTTGCCTGGAGATCAATCCCCAAGGAAGTTGTAGAGAGACGGATACAGGAGCCGTTGTTGAAGGTTGCCTTTTCCATCGCTGAACCGATCCAACTTCCGTTATTGGCTGGAGAACAGACTTGGCAACCCATTGAATCAGTCTGGCCTGCAATCCAGAAACACACATTCCCCTTGCCAGCCGGTGAACTTGCAGGTCTCATCGCTCCCCTACAATTAGGTGAAGGATCGGGCTTGTTGGATCGTGCCGTTTGGCAGGAAGTGCCAGCACCGCCGCCATCTCAACCCTTGCTCGAAGCGGGCTTCAAGATCGGACAGAGTGTCGCCACTGGCGAAAAGGTGGGCGTCGATCCGGATGGACATGGTCTTGCAACAGGCGGTAGCCGTTCGGGTAAATCTTCATTTGTGTATTCGATGTTGGAACAGTTGATCGCCCGTGGCGATGATGCGCCAGGCATATTTCTCGTTGACCCGCACGTCTCCCTGGCAGATGCCTTCCTGGATGCGATTGCTCAATTGCCGGAGGAACAAAAGCAAAAAGCAATCAAGAGATTACGGGTAATCACTCCGGATCAGCCACAGGTCATTCCCCTGAATCTTCTTGCTGTCCCCGACTTCACCTGGGCCGGCAACGCCATCGTACAAGTCGGGCGACGCATCTGGGATGACTACTGGGGTCCGCGTATGCAAGCAGCGTTGCTTGGACTGTTTCGTCTGGCTCATGTCTGGAACCAGCATCATCCGGAAGCGGGACTGGGACTCTTGCATATCGTTTTCATGGCCTTCAATAAGAGATGGCGGCACACGGCAATGGCGTTGCTGCCGCCCGGCGAACGCATGGGCGCCCTGGCGCTGGATGCCTTATTGGGTCAAATCGGGGAGGAGGATAAAAAGAGTCAGAGTTGGATCACGGAGGTGATCAGCCCGGTACTCTCGAAGGTCATGGCTTTGGAACTCTCGCCGTGGCTGTTCTCCGCCATGCACCAGGAAAGTTTCGTGGACCTCAATCAATGGATCGACGAACGCGCCTGGATCGTATTACGTCTGCCTTCCGGTGAAATGGGACGTGAAGGGGCAAGGTTGACCGCCTCCGTTCTCTACAACGTCTTCGAGGCTGCTTATCGCAAAGCGACCTTGGAGAAACCTGTACCCTTTTATTTCATCGTCGATGAAGCGCAGGAGATCGGTTCGGGCATGCGACTGGAGTCAATGCTGGCGGAAGGCGCCAAGTTCGGCGCACGCATGTTCGTGCTGGCGCAGTCCTTATCCATGATGCGCAAGGTGGAAGGCATGGAGCCGGTCGTACAGGCAATGCTTGCCAATACCTCCACGCAGATGTTCTTTTCCCCCGACCCGGAGGATGCCGACCTGATCCGCGCCACCTTGAGTTCCACGGTGCGTTACGGGAACATGACCCTTGACCTGCCTTCGTTGCAGTGCTGGCTGCGGGCGCGTATTGGTGGGCGCTGGCAGCCGCCGACCCTGACACAGATCAAACCTCTGCCGCGTGCGGATACCGCAAGAGTCCGGGCATTGATCGAGGAAGTGATCGCTGTCCATCCCCGTGATTATCTGCCAGCGAACGGCTGGCAGGAGCAGGCATCACGTGCGCTGAAGGACATGCTCCCCAAGGCTCTGGCGCCCCTCCTGGGTGAATTTTTAGCGGCGTGGATCGAGGAGCAAAACAATACCCAAATACAGCAGCCAGCGCCACAGGAAGATGAAAGGCGGTTGGGTTTCTGATGACAGCGATGATGTTGCGTTTTCTATTGGTGGTGTGTGGCGGTTCGCTTGCCTGCGTATTGACGTGTATTGGCGTTATTTATTCCGCCTGGAGAATGTCCCGGCGAGACAACCCCCATTCTGGGGGCATTGGATGGGATCGATGAGTGAGTTAAATGTGTTGATCGACCAAATGATATTGGACATCGCAACACAGGCTTATCAGCTCGATGACCTGCGTTTGCGAATGTTCCTGAATTGGCTGGCGGCTCATAGTGGCAGCATGAAGGTCCTCACAGGCAATGTCCTTGATATGGACATCGCCGTTCTTCGCGGGTCAGACATGCAGGAAGGATTCAAGTCGGCTCTGAAGACCTGGCTGGAATCCCTGCCGGCGCAGGGCATGCTTTGGGAATACCGCACCATTTCCTTTGAAATTGCCTGGTGGCGCAACCTGGACCCTGTACGGTTGAAGATGATCGTGGAATCGGAAACTGGGCAGTGAGATGATGCGCTTCCTTGCCGGCCTGGGTGTCGGCATCTTTAGTGGCTATCTGCTGGGACTCGTGATTTCGATCCAGGTGTTCATGATCGCCTGTCTTGTGCTTCTGGCGTTGGTGATTTTGTTGTTCTTCCTCTTCCATCTCGGCATCCGGGATTTCCAGGAATATTAGGAGTTAGTTATGAAGCGTTTTCAATGGATTGGGATAATCCTATTCCTTCCCATTCTCTTTTTGTGGACATCCGCGTCCACCCATGCAGCGCCTCTGGCGGCGTATTCATTGCCGGAGGGACGCACTTATGACCAGGCTCACAATACTGGCTACATCGACTGGAGTGGTTCTGCCCAGTATGTGTACATCACCCATCGCGATGGATCCTCGCTTCCACCCGAGGAAGGTGGTACGTTTTGTGGTTCCAATTGTTCCGAGTGGGTTACACGGCTGGGCAATGGTGGGGTTGCCAGCGGTTCCTTTGACCGCGATGTTTCATACTTCGAGATCATGGTCGGCTTCACGCCTGACTCAAGTGTGGGCAATGCCGTGTTGCGGGCATGTTCCTCTGTGGATACATGGTACTTGCAAACAGGCTCTGGACTCCCAGGGTTTGTGAGTATGGCGATTGCTGTTCCAGCTGGCTGTCGTTCCTGGTCTTTAACCGCATCAGGTGGATATGTGGATTTTCGTTCCATCGACGTGGAATACATCGGTCCACCGTCCACTGCCACACCCACCCCGTCGCGGACACCCACGTTCACACCGACCATAACTCGCACACCGACAGCAACCTTTACACCCAGTCTGACGCCGACGTTGACCTTCACGCCGACCATGACGTACACGCCCACGGCGACCTTCACCAATACGCCGTCGCCCACACCCACTCCGTTGCCGCCTCAAATTACAGGCGTGGTAGTTTGTGATCTATGGGGCGATGCTGGTTGGTGCAGGGGGGATGAAACATTGGAACTCACCGCCAGTGATCCACAGGGATTAGATGTGACGATCACTGGTGATTTGAACGGTCAACCGTTTACCTGTGGCGCTTCCTGTGACTTGCCTTTGCCAGAAGGAACTGGTACAGCCAACTACACTGTGACATCCACCAGTGGGCGAGCTGCGAGTGGTTCGTCCACCTGGCAGCGGGATTGGACGCCACCTGATCTTGAAGTCAGCCTTCCGCCTGTTGATGGCAGGAATGGTTGGTATGTTTCGGAAGTGGACTTGTCTGCTACGGCAACAGATGTGATCTCTGGACTTTCATCCCTGCTGGCAAGCGCTGATGGTGGAGCAAGTTGGATCACTCCACCGATGCACTTCACAGATGGGTCACATGCTGTCCTGATATATGCCAGGGATGTGGCTGGAAATGAAGTGACAGCATCCAGGGTAATCCGCATAGACACGGTTCCTCCGGTCGCTCAAATCACATCCCATTCCAATGGAGAGGTTGTGCAGGGTGATGTACGCTTCGCTGGAAGTTTGGTGGATGGCATGTCCGGTCCGGATGGAGGTGAAGTCTCGGTTGACGGAGGAAATACCTGGCAGGCAGTCTCGATGAGCGCAGGAGATGGCTGGTCTTATATCTGGCATTCCGGTGAAGTGCCCAATGGCGAGTACACCATCCAGATGCGTGGCAGGGATCGCGCCGGCAATGTTGGCGATTTGGTTTCGATTGCGTTGACTGTGGACAATGCCCCGCCCGCCGTGTCCATCACAGAACGGTGGTGGATTTGGGAAAACGGAACTCTGAAGGTTTCCCCCAATCACTTTCCGATTGCCAGCATCCAGGTGACCATCCGTGATCCGCGAAAGCGTTGGAAGGAGTTGGTGTTGGACTTTGATCCCGGCAGGAATTCCTATGTAGTGAAATGGGATCGGCGCTTTGGGGATGGAACGTTGGCGCCAGTTGGGGAATACCCAGTTCTGGCAGAAGCTTGTGATGTAAATGGGTTATGCGGACAGGATGCGGGCAGGATCGTGATCCCAGAGGTGGCAACATTGACTGCCACTCTGACTCCATCTCCAACAGCGACCAGCACTTTGATGCCTTCGATAACGCCGGTGGCAACACAAATACCGCCAACAACGACCTTGGTATTGAGCACACCTGTACCAGAGGAGATAACTGAACCTGCTCAGTCCTCCCTGCCACTTTGGCAGATCATTGGCTTGTTGGGATTGTTTATGGTGATCGCGTCTGCCAGTGTAGTTGACCCTCGCCCCAAAGCGCTGGAAAGATTGGGTGAAACGTTCAGGAACATGTCTGAAAGCTCAAAAGACGAATCTATTAATAACAAATAACGAAAAGGAAAAGGAAAAGAAAAATGGAAATACTTCTTGCTATTGTGGTGGCATCCGCCGTGATCTTCTTTGGCGCATTGATCAGTATGGGAAACGAACGCCAAAGACGGGCATTAGACAACTTGCGCGAACAGGTCTTTTTATGGGCTGTAAATGATTTGCAGATCAAGAGAGAGAAATTGGCGCGTGATGTCAAGGTTGAACATCCGTTGGGCTGGTTCAAAAATGTGATTTCAAAAACATGTAACCTTGAAGGAGATTTTCAGTTAGTTGAAGTCTTTGAAAGTCCTGCAGTGATGGTATGCACCTATTCCGAATCAGGAAAAAATATTATCCTGACACCATTATCTCCTGATGCAATACGCAGGCTGGCGTATAAGAATCATAGTCGGATAACCAAATTTGCCGATGGAAATCCATTATTGACCCTTCCGCGCAACGTCGCGGTGAAGGAAGTATCTGTGTTGAATGGCGGTTTTCTTTTTGATCTGGAATTACCACTTGCATGGAAGGGGCTGACTGGACGGGATGTACTACATATGGATCGTTTATGGGTGTATGCGTTGCCCTAGTTACTGCACCTGGGTTAGCTTCCTGCCGACCGCTCGAATAACCTTTACCATATCTTTATAGTCGCTTTACACCCTTTTCAACCACCAATCCTATACTGGTGTCATAAAACAACACACAACCGTGTGAAACATCAAAATAGGAGATTATCCATGAACAAAACTTTAAGTATGACCCTGACCGTTATTGCAGTCATTGCGCTGGCTGCAGTCGTCTTCTTCGCGGGGAGCATGTATGCCCGCGCGAACGCCTTTGGACCGTCCATGATGAGCGGTTACGGTTGGAACAATAACAATGCCTACGGACCTTCCATGATGAATGGTGGCGGACCCAATATGATGGGTGGCAACGGTGGAATGATGAATGGCAGTACTGGAATGGGACCCAACATGATGGGCGGATACGGCTACAATCCCACCAACGTTACTCCTCTCACCATTGACCAGACGAAAGCCGCCGCTGAGAAATATATGGCGAATCTGGATAATTCCGATCTGGAGGTTGCCGAGATCATGATCTTCGATAACAACGGCTATGTGATCGTCAAGGAAATCAGCACGGGGATCGGCGCCTTCGAGTTGCTTGTAGACCCCACTTCGCAGATTGTCTACCCTGAGCATGGTCCAAACATGATGTGGAACCTGAAATACAGCGGACTCAATCACCAATACATGATGGGCGTCAACGGTGGAATGATGGGCATGATGGGCGGCAATAATGGAATGATGAATGGTTGGAACAGCGCCACCCCACTAGATGTCACTGCTGAACTGACAGTCACTCCCGAACAGGCTGTTCAATACGCCCAGCAATATCTTGATACAAATTATGCGGGTGCAACCGCCGCGACTGATCCTGCACAGTTCTATGGTTATTACACTCTTGATTTCGAGAAGGATGGCAAGATCATTGGCATGTTGAGTGTCAATGGCTACAGTGGACAAATCTTCCTGCACACCTGGCATGGGACCTTCATCGAGGAAACCGAGTAAGACTCGGACTCAAACTATAAGATGCGCCGAGATAAGCCATTCGGCGCATCTTAATTTATGCAGGTGAAGTTACAATACTGGCAAACTCCTCAACCAATTATCCAACTATAAGAGTAGCACATGACAAAAATCCTGGTCATCGACGACGAGCCTTCCATCGTCAATCTTGTTACCGCCTATCTCAAGCCCGAAGGCTATGAGATTTACACAGCGACGGATGGTCCGTCGGGTCTTAAGTCTGCCCGTGCTTTCAAGCCCGAACTCATCATCCTGGATATCATGCTTCCTGGCATGGATGGAATTGAACTGCTCTCACGCTTGCGCCGCGAATCAGAAGTGTATGTAATTCTGTTGACCGCGAAAACCGAAGAGACCGACAAGGTTGTTGGTCTTTCCGTTGGCGCAGACGATTATGTGACCAAACCTTTCAGCCCGCGCGAATTGGTGGCACGAGTCAAAGCCGCGATCATGCGCATTCAAACGGGATCAGGTTCAGGGTTCGAAACGAGCGTGCTGTCCTTTCGTCATTTACATATGGATGTTGGCGCACGCATCGTTAAGGTCGATGATCAAGAGATTGAATTGACCGCCATTGAATTCGATTTGTTGAAAACGCTGGCTGAAAACCGCGGCAGGGTACTCACACGCGAGCAGTTGCTGGAGAAAGTATGGGGCGGCGAATACTTTGGCGAAATGCGCGTCGTGGATGTGCATCTCGGACATGTCCGTCAGAAGTTGGGACATGAAGATTTAATCGCGACGGTGCGCGGCGTCGGTTATAGATTTGAAGATGAACCGTTGTAAGTGAGGAATGATGATTGATTATTTCCGACGTCGCTTGGGCGCAAGGCTGTTACTGTCCTATCTTGTAATTATCGTGGTCGGGGTGTTGGTATTGGTGATCGCTAGTCAATTCATCCTGCCAACATCCTTTAACCGCCACATGAATGGAATGATGGATGGCGGCATGGGAATGGGGATGGGTATGAACAATTCGATGGGACAACTGTATGTGGATTTCCGCGCCAGTTTCAACGAAGCCCTGACGTATGCAACGCTGGCAGCCATGCTCGCCGCATCCATTCTCAGCTTATTCTTCAGTCGCAGTGTGATCGCTCCCGTCCATGCCATGTCGCTTGCCACACAACGAATTGCCGACGGGCAATATGACGAGCGCGTGCAAGTCAATGGCAATGACGAACTCGCACAACTTGCAGTATATTTCAATCAGATGGCTGAAAAGCTAAATGAGGTTGAAACCATGCGTCGCCAACTGATCGGTGATGTCAGCCACGAATTGCGCACGCCGCTCACCGCCATCAAAGGTTCGATGGAAGGATTGATGGACGGTGTCCTGCCCGCGACAGACGAGACCTATCAACAGGTCCATGCAGAAGCAGAGCGGCTTAATCACCTCGTAAACGATCTGCAGGAACTCAGCCGCGTTGAAGCCCGCGCCTATCAACTGGATATTCGCCCATTGGATGCTTCCACGCTGGTACGAACGGTGACCAAGCGCCTTTTCCCTCACGCGGAATCAAAACGCATCACACTCGACTTTGAACTGTCTCCTGACCTTCCACATGTTCTGGCTGATGAAGATCGCGCCGTGCAAGTGTTGGCCAACCTAACAGGCAATGCTTTGCAATACACGCCAGACGGTGGTAGAGTCACCATTTCCGCAAAGAGGATCAGTAATGCGATCCAATTTTCCGTTCGTGACACGGGGATTGGAATACCGCCCGAACATCTTTCGCACATCTTCGACCGCTTCTATCGCGTGGACAAATCCCGTTCACGTCAGACAGGTGGTGGAAGCGGCATCGGCTTGACGATCGCGCGCGCCCTCATCGAAGCGCACGGCGGACGTATCTGGGTAGAGTCGGCAGGTGAAGAGCTGGGAAGCGTATTCAACTTCACAATACCCATCGCAAAATCAAAATAGCGGCAGGATTGTGCAATCTCGCCGCTATTTTGACTCTTGTGGATTTTATGGAATCCAATTAGACAATACGTTCACGATCATATCTGGATTTTCAGGGTCATTCGTCTTAAGATGAACCGCAAAGTTATGCGGACCGTCCATGCCTGCGTGCATCATAAACACGCTAGACTCGATGATCGTGCTTTCGCCAGGTTTAAGTACCATCGAACCGATGGTCAGTTGAGGAGGTCAGCACCCCTCCACGACTTCAACATATGGGTCTTCCTTGAAACGCAGTGTGCCATCACCCGTATTGGTGACTTTGATGGCGAAAGTCTTCTCGACGTTGAACTTCACATCGCCGTAATCGATCAGTTGCTGATCCACCGCAATGGATGGCGTCCCTCCTCCATTGCCACCGCCTTGGTTGGCAAAGAAAAACGCCGCCGCTGCCAGAAGAATCCCACCGAGTGCGACAAACAACCAGGGGAAATTCTTCTTTCTCTGCTTTTGATACTTCTTATTTTTTTTGCTCATTGAGCCTCCTTACTTTTGATATTCAAACTGGAACGAATAGATGTACGCAATCAGGTCCCAGATTTGTTCTTCAGTAAAAATTACGCCCCACATGGGCATGCCTGTTCCCATGCCACCGCGCAAGATTTTCCCTTGCAATAATGCTGGGCTCGCGCCAAGTATTCGACTTGGATCGGTGAAATCAACAGGGGTTTGCATGACCATATCCGTTGCGCCTTCCATTGTTTGCATGGAGGCTTCGCCCGCTTCGGCAAGGTCGTCGGCAAAGACGCCGTCGCCCGCGCCGTTTTCGCCGTGACACGCCGCACAGTTTTGGGCGTAGAGTTCTTTTCCGTTGGCAAGCGATTCAGGTGTGGTATTGGATTGCCAAAGATAGGCAACTGCATCCCACTTTTGGGATTCGGTTAAGGATGTGTCCGATAAGTCGGTGAAGACCTGGTAGGGGGAGTGAGAAAGATAGTAATCGAGTGATTGGTCGATTGGTAAATTAGCTCCAAGTAATTGACCATTCATTGCTGATGGCTTTTCATTTGGAATAACAGGCGAGTCGTGCGGAGCGTCAATGTCCAGGTCGAGAGAAACGTAGAGGGGAACAGAAGCAGGCTCGGATGAGCCCCCTGCGGTGATGATATCCGAACCGCCTGTTACTTCTATCGTGCCGCGCATGCGCCAGTGATTGAGTCCACACCAACGGGTGCAGAAGAAGGTATAGATCCCAGGCTTGTCGAAGGTCAACGTGATCTCGGTGACTTTGCCGGGGAGGATGTCCACACTTTGCATGTCCATCTGACCGACTGCAAAGCCATGCACAACATCATCGGAGGTGAGTTTCAAATGAAGGGGCTTGCCCGTTTCTGCTTGAATCACATCGGGGTTCCAGCCGCCATCCTCCGCCATGCGGGCGTGGATCAAAGGCGTGCGCGCCCAAAGAAACAATGGAGCACCAACGGCAAGGAGTATCCCTGTGATAATCAGGATGCGTGAGATGAGTTCGGGACGTTTCATAGCAATAACCATAGCATGATGGATGTGGCGACGAAGCAGTAGACGATGACAGGGATTGTGGACGTCCCCGCTTCATTCACCTTTTGGGCTGTTCGCGCCGACCAGACCAATCCTACGACCAGAGCGAGTGTCTGCGCGGGCGCAAGGATCGTGGTGAGCATGGGCTGCCATGCGGCATTTGCGGTGCCAAACAAATTCCAGCCAAGCGCCAGCGGATCGGACAATGCGGCGAGAATGTAAGAAGCATTTGTTAGAACGAAGGATAGACTGAAAGCAACCCAGAACATGAGTCCCAGTGGGATGAGAGCAGTGGAAAGAGACATGAAGCGTTGTTTGAGAGATTGCCTGCCTTTGGTTGTCATAATCCCCAAAGTGAAAAGCCCAGGCAGGACGATAAAGATGATCGCAAGAAAAATTACTGCATACATGAACCATGCGCCTGTACCGACGTTGTATGCCGCGTCTTTGAGTGTGCCCCACGGACCAAGCAACACGCCCGCGTAGATCATGGCGGCGCCAAACATAATGAAGGCTTTGAAGGCTTCGTCGAGTCGCGCTGTCGGTTTGGCAAGGTCAGCAGAGAAAGGGCGTAGGTTGACCGCGATATTGTCGTGCGGGCAGGTGCGGATACATTCCATACAAAGTCCGCAATAGGTGTTCTTGGTCATGCCGCCGGGGAAGACATCCCACGGACAGCCGTAGCCCGCGTCCGAGCCGTTGTAGCAGGGCTTGCCCACACACTTCACGCAAACTTGTTTATCTTTGATGCGTAGTTCGATGGGCGCGGTTTGTGAATACAAGCCGATGAATCCACCCACGGGACAGAGATAACGGCAGAAGGCGCGGCGCTCGAAGATGGCGCTCAGTCCGATTGCGACAAAGAGCATGGCAGCCAGGACAATGCCAGTGATGTTTGGGGTAGTGAGCAGGGCACTGCTAAAGAGAGCCAGAAGGAGAAACGAAATGTTCTGCATCCAGATATTGCGGAACATTTTTGGCACACGGAGATTCAACCATTTCGGTCGTTTATCTGGCGGGGCAAGGATCGCGCCGCGTTGCAGCCATTCCCCTGGAAGCGGGATCGGACAGACCGCGCACCAGCCGCGTCCGAAGAAGGGGACCGCGACGAGAATGAGGATCGCCCACCACGCGATCCAAACAAAGACAATGCTGAAGTTGTGACTGCCGACAGGCGTTCCGATGAGTCCCGCAAGGATGGCAAAGATGTAACCGACCAGCATGACGATAAAGACTGCCAATTGCGGGTAACGGCTTTTGAGAGTGTTCTTTATAAAAGGGATACGGGTAAGTTCGATGCGGTTCATGTTAGGAAGCAATATTTCTTTCATCTTTCTTCTTACTTTGATTCAGGAAAGACGAAAGAGGAAAGAAGCCAATGACTGCAAGAGACGCCAACCCTATTGAGCGATAAAGCCAATCGTTTGTGCCAACGGTTATTTTCCCGATCATGAAGGGATGCATGGCTCCGCAAGTGACGTTACAGCGGAAACGGAAGGAACCGGGTTTGTCGGCAACGAAGGTTAACCTGGCGCTTTGTCCGGGGTCAGCTTCGACGGAAATGTCGTAACCATCCACATATAGCCCATGAACAACATCTGTGCTGACCAGTTTGATGGTCACGGTGTCGCCAGCGTTGACCTTCAGTTCGGAGGGGGAATAGGCATATTGGCGCGCGTCCACCTCAAAGGTCCGCTCCTGAGGCGCAACGGCTGGAACTGGCAGAGGCGCGAACGCGACCACCAGTCCAGCCATCACGAGAAGGAGAAGAGAGAAATGAAGGCGCATGAGATTAGGGGATGTTGGAGGGTCCGTACTTGGAATACGTTGCGTCGATGTAAACCCTGGCATCCTGCGGACTTTTGCCATCCCGCAACATGCGCATCACATCCTGGGTGATGTCCACGCAGATGGAACAGCCGAGGGCATGGTTGTCGAAGGTGATGTTGTTTTTGTCATCGATGTTCGAGACGTAGCAATCGTAATTGGAAGTGTGACCGATGTCGCCGCATCCGCAATAGCAGGGAATGTCCTGCATGATGTCTGGGTTGGCGGTATTGAACTGGTAGGCTTCCTGCACTGCCACAGGCGCGGACTGAACTTCCATTGGCATTTGGTCGAGCGGCATCATGGCAAGATGCGCGTCATCAGGGTTGGAAGTGGAGCAGGCAGAAACCGCAGTAGCGGTCAGCGCCAAAATAACGAGAAGGAAAAGGAACTTTCGGGTCTTTGAAAACATATTGGGTCCTCCGTGTTCGGATGACCCAATAGTAGTCTGACCATTAAGTTATCTCCAGCGCAGTACGGCGGGTGGGGATATACGCCAAATGGCTTATGATGAATGTCATCTG
>WBZR01000322.1_pt1 | contig 79564 bp, 48 predicted proteins | sample 5204231 | NCBI WGS metagenome assembly WBZR01 (sample SAMN12412403, study PRJNA552823) | activated sludge metagenome | isolation source: activated sludge from anammox sidestream of wastewater treatment plant... | place: USA: Virginia | collected 2017-08 | reverse complement strand
CCCCCCCGATGAGGATGCAGACAAGGTAGACGAGGGTGCGGGGGCGAAGGCGATGCGAGCGGATCGACATGCGCACAAGCCCTCCACCGCGGAGTTTACCACGGGATGGGGGCGATCGAGCGCTAAATATCGCCTAACCGCGAGGTCGAATCGGCCGGCTCGTGATCGACCCACTGGGTGGTCTACGGGGCATGCGCGCCTTCGCATGACCGGCCTCGACGACCCGCGCCACCGCACGGTGGCGCTCGGCACCGGGGCGATGACGACCACGGCAGGGACCGTCGCCATGATGCCCGTGTCGTTCGGCGGGGCGCAGGTCGCGCTACGGCCCCGGCACGCTCATGCGACGATGACCCATGCCTGCGCCTCGGGCGACTTCGGGGCGGTCAAGGCAGCGATGCGGCGGTCCAGCGTCGCCAGCTTGCCGCCACGGCGGAGCGCAAGGCCGAGCAGGTAGGCGTCGGTCACCTGCTGATGACCCACCAGGCGCGGGCCCACGAAGCGGCTGACCTCTGCAAATGGGGCGTCACTCGGCCAAAACACGTGATCGGGGGCCGTCGTGTTCGCCGACAGCACCTCGACCGCCTCCTGTGGCCGGACGGCATCGCGTGAGAAGGCCGGATTGGACACGATGCGGACGAACCCGGCTTGAGTGAACGGGCAGGTTGCCCGGCCCCTATGCCGCGCGCTGGTGGACCACCGGATGGCGGTCTCGTGCTGCTCGTGGCTGGGCCAAAGGAGCGCGATCAGCAGGTTCGTGTCCAAGAGCACGGCGCTCACGCACCCTCGACCTCCAGCCGGCGGACGTCCGCGGCGGTCACAGGCGGCGAGTCCGGCGGGAGCCGGAACACCACCACGCCGTCGATCTCCTGGGCCGGCATCGAGGCATCGAGGCCGCGCCGCACGAGGTCGGACAGCGTCCGGCCGAGCGACTGCCGACGCAGCCGAGCCTGAAGCTTCGCCAGCTCGAACATATCGTCGTCCAGGGTAACGGTGGTCCTCATGGCCACAGTGTGCCGCACGTGGTGGTTGATGGCAACCAGGCACACGGCGCATCAAGTTCGATGCTCGATGCGGGTACGGTCACGCAGGCGACATCGTCGCCGAATGCCAGCGTCGGCACGGGGACGTCGTCGTGCTTCACCGGGAACGTGTTCCGCTGCGGGTCGCGGGCAAGCGCTGCGATGCAAGACCCCGGGCGGCCGGCAGCGCCTGCCGATGGATGCTTGCTTCCGACGCCAGATCATCGCCCGGCGTTGCCGCCCCCCAACCCCGGCAGCCCGAGCGCCCGCGCCGCCCACGGCAGCGCCGTCGTGAGCTGGGCGCGCTGGATCGAACGCACCCGCCGCGCCGTCGGGATGGTCGGCAGCCCTGCCTGGCTGGCGAAGTAGCCGCTGATGGCGGCGGCCAGCGGCGCCGCATCCGGCAGCAACGCTTCCGGCGCAGGGCCGCCCTCGAAATGGAGGCTCGGCGCCCAGCCCGCCAGGTCCAGCGCCCGGTTGCCGCGGCAGGCCCAGTTCCAGTCGACGAGGACCGCCCGTTCGCCGACCAGGCAGATGTTGTCGCTGCGGACGTCGAGGTGCAGGCAGTCGTCGCCGTCGATCGGGGCGGCGGCCTCGGCGTCGCACAGTCGCGGCAGGGCCCGCGCGAGCCATGCCGCCGAGCACAGCCCGAGACCGAGGAAGGGCTCGGGCTCGGCGGCCACGCGGCGCCAGCCGCCGGTCAACGCTTCCCGATCCTCCGCCACGTCTCGGAGGTGCGCCGGCGGCGGCGTGTCGGCGAGCCGGCCGAGCGCGGCGCGCACCGCTTCGACCTGGCGGGGCGTCCACGGCGGCGGCCAGTGGGCGCCCGACAGGTCCTCGAGCAGCAGGATCGGGGCCGCGCCGTCGTCGTCCCACCCGACGAAGGCCGGCATGCAGTCGGCCCGGATGGTCTGGTAGGCCAGGTGCTCGTCGCGCAGCCAGCGCGCGACGTTGGCGGCCGTGGCCACCTTGGCGAACACCGTCGCGCCGTCGTCCAACGTGACGACCCAGCGCGCCGCAGGCGTGTAGCCGCCTTCCACCCGCCGCGCCGCGCGCACGCCGCGGCCCGTGCAGGCGGCGATGCGGGCGGCAAGCGGCGCGTCCATGGCGCAATTGTAGCCCGTCCTCGGTCGAACGGCGCCGCGGCCGGCGTGCGCCTCGCGCGGCGCGCCATCCGCCCCCTTCCAACGCGCCTCTAGCACCCCGCTCATCCGCCGCTAAGCCACGCGCCCTATCCTTCTCCCCAGCCGACGCCGACCTGCGGGGTCCCCGCGATCCCGCCGCATGCCCAGACCCGACGACGCGTTGAACGGCGCGGCACACACCACAGGAGCTTCAACCATGGAACCAAACGTGCGACGTGGCCGGCGCTGGCCCTGGCTTGCCGTGGGCGCGTTGGCGATGCTGTTCGTGACGGTGGCCGGCATCGGCGGCGGCCTGATGATCGCCGCCCCGCTGGCGCGCGAGTGGCTGGCGGACGTCCAGACCGGCGCCGGCCGGACGCTCGCGGCGCTGGAGGCGGCCGATGCCGCTCCGGCGACCGGGGCGGCCGGCAGCACCGAGGCGGCGTCGGCGCCGCCCATCGACGCCGCCGACGCCATGTCCGTCGTGGCGGCGCAGGAGCAGGTCCTCGAGGGCGTCTACACGCAGGTGCTGCCGTCGGTGGTGCACCTGCGGGTGACGCAGCGCGCCGGCGCGGCCGACGCCCAGCCGTTCCAGTTCCAGATGCCCGACATCCCCGGCATGCCCAACCCCTTCGGCGGCCCCGACGGCCAGTCGCCGTTCGGCCTCCCCGGCGGCCAGGGGCCGCAGGTCCAGCGCGGCGAGGGCTCGGGCTTCGTGTGGGACGCCGACGGGCACATCGTGACCAACAACCACGTCGTCGACGGCGCCGACAAGGTCGTCGTCGTGTTTGCCGACGGCACCGAGGCCACGGCCACGGTGGTCGGCAACGACCCGGGCGCGGACCTGGCGGTGGTCAAGGTCGCCGCGCCCGCCGGCCAGCTCCGGCCGATCGAGATCGGCGACAGCGACGCCGTCAAGGTCGGCCAGATGGCCATCGCCATCGGCAACCCCTTCGGGCTGGCCAACACCATGACCTACGGCATCGTCAGCGCCGTCGGGCGGACCATCGGGAGCGGCGCCACGCCGTACTCGATCCCCGAGGTCATCCAGACCGACGCGCCGATCAACCCCGGCAACTCCGGCGGGCCGCTGCTGGACCGCCGGGGCCGCGTGATCGGCATCAACTCGCAGATCATCAGCCGCACCGGCGCCAACGCCGGCATCGGGTTCGCCGTGCCCATCAACATCGCCAAGCGCGTCGTGCCCGCGCTGATCGCGGGCGGCGACTACGACTACGCGTGGCTCGGCATCAGCGGTCAGACGCTCACCGCCGAGGCGGGCGAGGCGGCGGGGCTGCCGGCCGGCACCCGCGGCGCGCTGGTGGCGGCGGTCGTGTCCGGCGGGCCGGCCGACAAGGCGGGCCTCAAGGGCAGCGACCGTCAGGTGGCCGACGGCGCCACCGGCGACCCGCTCGCGGTGGGCGGCGACGTCATCGTCGGCATCGACGGCCAGGCCATCGAGGGCATGGACGACATGATCGCCTACCTGACGCGCGAGACCCGCCCCGGCGACCGCGTGACGCTCGACGTCGTCCGCGCCGGCGGCGAGCGCCGGCAGGTGACGGTGACGCTCGAGGCGCGCCCCGACACCGTCGACACGCCCCAATCGTTCCAGGGCCGGCCGTGACCGCGGCGGCCGCCCGCGCGCGGCCCGTCCTTCGACCTTCCTCTACCTGATTCCCTCGGGGCCATGGCCGCTCACGCCGGCCATGGCCCCGGCGCCTTCCGGCCCCTCGAACGCCGCCAGCACGCGCGCCGCGGCCGCGGGCGGGGTTTCCCGCCCGGACGTCACGGCCGCCTCGGCCTCCGCCAGCACGGCCGCGACCCCGGCATGGGCGCGCAGCCGGGCATGCAGGCCCTCGTCGAGCAGCGCCCACAGCCAGTCGCGCTGCTGTTCCGCGCGCAGCCCGGCCAGGGCGCCCGAGGCGGTCAGCGCGGCGTGGTGCCGCACGACGGCGTCCCACACCGCGTCGAGCCCGGTCCCCTCGAGCCCGCTGCACGTGACCACCGGCGCCGCCCAGCCCGACGGCTTGGGGCCGAGCAGGTGCAGCGCGCGCGCGTAGTCCGCGCGCGCCGCCGCCGCACGGCCGGCGTTGTCGCCGTCGGCCTTGTTGACGGCGACGAGGTCGGCCAGCTCGAGGATGCCGCGCTTGATGCCCTGCAGCTCGTCGCCGGCGCCGGCCAGGACGAGCACCGCGACGAAGTCCACCATGCCCGCCACCAGCGTCTCGGACTGGCCGACGCCGACGGTCTCGACCACGACGACGTCGAAGCCGGCCGCCTCGCACACCAGCATGGCTTCGCGCGTGGCGCGCGCCACGCCCCCCAGCGCCCCGCCGCTGGGCGAGGGCCGGATGAACGCGTTGGGATGGACGGCCAGCCGCGGCATGCGGGTCTTGTCGCCGAGGATGCTGCCGCCGGTCACGCCGCTCGACGGGTCCACGGCGAGCACCGCCACGCGGCGCCCGGCGTCGGCCAACCGCAGCCCGAGCGCCTCGATCAGCGTGCTCTTGCCCGCGCCGGGCATGCCGGTGATCCCGACCCGCCACGCGCCGCCGGCGTGCGGCAGCAGCCGCGCGAGCAGCGCCTGGGCGTGGCGCCGGTGGTCCGGCCGGCGGCTCTCGATGAGGGTGATGGCGCGGCCGAGCGCCACGCGGTCGCCAGCGCGGAGGGCGGCGATCAGGCCTTCGGCCGCGGAGGGCGCGTCGTCCGCCCCGCCGTCAGACGCCATACTCCGGCGCCTCGACCCCCATCAGCCAGCGGTCGAACCACTTGCGGATGTGCGCCTGGTTCTGCACGCGGCGCGACGGCGCGCCGCTGCGCGAGAGCTCGTGGCTCTCGCCCGGGAAGCGGACCATCACCACCGGCTTGCGCTGGGCCTTGAGCGCGCGGAACATCGCCTCGCCCTGCCCGATCGGCGTCCGCCAGTCGTCTTCGCTGTGGATGATCATCAGCGGGGTCGTGATGTCGGCGGCGTACGTGACCGGCGAGCGCGACCGGTACTCCTCCGGGTCCTCGAACGGCTGCTTGCGGAACCAGTACGGCAGGAACATCGCGAAGTCGGCGCTGTACATCATGCTCGCCCACTCGCTGACGCAGCGCTGCGTGACGGCCGCGGCGAAGCGCGGCGTGCGGGCGATGATCCAGTTCGTCAGCAGCCCCCCGCCGCTGCCGCCGGTGATGCCCAGCCGCGCCGGGTCGACGTAGCCGCGCGCCACCACGGCGTCGACGGCGTGCACGAGGTCGGTGGCGTCGTCGCCGGGGAACCGGTACTGGATGCTGTTGGCGAACGCCCACCCGTAGCTCGTGCTGCCGCGCGGGTTGGTGTACACCACCACGTAGCCCGCGCCGGCCAGCACGTGGAACTCGTGGAAGAAGCCCACGCCGTACGCGGTGTGCGGGCCGCCGTGGATCTCGAGCACCATGGGGTAGCGTTGCGACGGGTCGAAGCCCGGCGGCTTGACGATCCAGCCGTGGATCGGGGTGTCGTCGAACGACGGGTACCAGAATTCCTCGACCGTGCCGAGGTCGATCCCGGCGAAGAGGGCCTCGTTGGGCGCGTAGAGCAGCGTCAGGGCGCCGGTCGCGGCGTCGAGATGGTACAGGTCCCCCGGCCGCGCGACGCTCCCGAGCGTCACCGCCCACCCGCGGCCGTCGGGCGTGCACGTGCCGGCGACGAGGTCGCGGTCGGGGCCGGTCAGGGCGTGCGCGGCGCCGCCGTCCATGTCGACGCGCAGGAGCTGCGACGCCCCGTGCCGCGCGCCGCCGACGAAGACCGCCCGGCCGTCTCGAGCGACCGCGAACGGGGTCTGGCCGCCGCCCTTCGGCGGGTGCTGATCGGCGTTCACGCCCTCGCCGAACGCGTGGTCGCGCTCGGCGTTCACCGTCTTGGCCGGCGCCAGCGGCCAGGCGGCGCCGGCCGCGCCGTGCACGAGCACGTCCCACTGGTCGTAGGCGTGCGGCGGGCCGGTCAGCTCGCCGCCCAGGGTCACGAAGCGGCCGTCGTCGGCCTCGGCCCACGCCAGGACCGGGCCGGGGTGGTCGAGCACCGTCGCGAGGTCCGTGCCGTCCGTCGGCGCCGGAAGGTCGGGCGAGACCGCGTACAGCCGCGAGGCCGGCAGCTCGAACCACGGCTCGTCGCGCCGGTCGGACACCGTCAGGATCCAGCGGCCGTCGCGCGACCAGCGCGGGGGCCCCTCGGCGAACCGCCCGGTGGTCAGCTGGCACGGCGCGCCGCCGTCGGCGTCGACCACCCACACGTGCGGGCGGTGGTCGAAGTCGATGAAGCCGCCGCCGTTCTCGCGGAACACCGGGCGCGTCACGATGCGCGCGGGCTCGTGCTTGGGCTTGTCGGTCTTCGCGTCGTCGAGGGCCGGGTTGGTGCCGCTGGTGAACGCGATCCGCCGGCCGTCGGGCGACCACGCGGGCGACGCCGCGCCCTTGGCCAGCCGGGTGAGCTGCGCGGCCTCGCCGCCGGCCATCGGCAGCACCCAGATCTGGCCCGGGCTGTCCTTGCCGCCGCCGCGGACGAAGGCCAGGCGCGACCCGTCGGGCGACCAGCGCGGCTGGGCGTCCTGCGTCCCCGCGGTCAGGCGGCGCGCCGCGCCACCGGCCGCCGGCACCATCCAGATGCTGGTGGCGTAGCCGTCGTCGTCCTTGTCGACGTGCACGCGGGTGAAGGCCACGCGCGTGCCGTCGGGCGAGATCTGCGGGTCGGCGACCCAGACGAGGTCGAGCAGGTCCTCGGCGCGCAGCGGGCGCCGGCCGGCCGGCGCCCCCGACGCGGGCGGCGCACCGGCGTCCCCGGAGGGAGCGCCGGGAACGTCGGCGGAGGTCACGGGTTCGGGGGGGCGGCCGGCGCCGCGCCGTCGCCCTCGCCCTGCCCGTAGCGGCTCTCCATCTCGGCGCGGATGCGCTCGGCCTGCTCCTCGGCGCCCTCCTCGAACCACGCGTGCTCGGGGCGGGCCAGGATGCCGTCGATGACGGCGTCGGCGCGGTCCGCCGCCTCGCCGAGCCCGGCCTCGCGGCCGCGCTCGGCGGCCTCGCGGGCCTGCGGGATGAGCTGCATGTAGAACCGCTCGGCGACCTCGTACATGCCGTGCCAGTGGGTGTAGTCCGGCGCCATCATCGAGGCGCCGTGGCGGGCGCGCCGGCCCTCGTGGTGCCACAGGTAGAACCACGTCCACTCGACCTCCTCGTCGAAGTCGGTGGGGGTGCGCAGGCCGTTGTCGACCAGCGCCTTCATGATGGCCTGGCCCGGCCGGGCGAACTTCTCGTTGTAGAGGATCACGAGGTCGTCGTACTGCTGGTAGAAGGCGGTGACGTAGTCCGGCGTGTGGCAGTGCGAGCAGACGTCCTTCATGCGGTTGCGCTTGTCCTCGGCGGTGTCGACCACCAGCGCGCGGCGCTTCTCGGGATCGGTCTCGTTGACGATGGCGTGCTTGGCGTCGGTGTCCATCACCAGGCTGACCGGCGGGCGGTTGGTCCACGAGATGCGCTCGCCGGGGTCGTGGGTGACCTTGCCGCCGTTGCGGGTGTGGCCCGACATGTGGCACGTGGCGCACGTCGGCGCGGCGGCGTAGTCCTCGCCGAGCACCCAGGTCTTGGCGTCGAGGTTCATGTCGTCGCGCAGGTCGCGGTAGGCCACGCCGTGCTTCGACTCCTCGTAGATCTCCTTCTGCGGGTGGTCCGGGCCGAGGTGGCACTTGCCGCAGTTCTCGGGCTGGCGGGCGCGCCGCGGCGAGAAGTCGTGGCGGCTGTGGCACGCCGAGCACGACCCGCGCGACCCGTCGAGGTTGAGCCGCCCGATGCCGGTGTTGGGCCACGTGCCGGGGTGCAGCACCGGGCGACCGTCGCGCTCGGAGCGCGCCACCTGCTCGAGCAGCGCCACGTTGGTCGGCTTGCCGCTCTCGTCCGGCGCGAGGTCGTCGACCGTGATCATGCCGCCGTCGACGGTCTGCAGGGCCACCTTGGAGCCGTGGCACTGCTGGCAGCCCGAGAAGGCGCTGGCGGTGCCGTTGACCATGTCGACGTCCTTGCCGGGCGTGGGGGCGTGCGGGTTGAACGGCGCGCGCGCGCCCTCGACGGTCTCGGCCAGGAAGTTGTCGAGCGAGGCCAGGATGTTGCCGCCCGCGGCGTGGTGGCTGGCCGCGAACTCCTCGGTCTCGGCCTGGTGGCAGCGCGAGCAGTCGCGCGGCGTCACGATGGTGGCGATGAGCGCGCCCTCGTGGCGGAAGCCGTCGGCGTCGCCGTCCTCCGCCTGGTGGCAGTCGACGCACGCCACGCCGGACTCGGCGTGGGGGCTGCCCTCCCAGTGGTCGATGATGCCGGGGTTCTCCTCGCGGTGGCAGTCGACGCAGTCGGCCGAGGCGTCGGGCACGGCGACGCTGGCATCGGCGAGGCCGACCTCCTCGCGCTTGCGCGCCGTCTCCATGGCCTGCACCAGGATCAGCGAGACGAGGAAGAGCCCCGACAGGGCGGCGATGATCCAGCGTTTGGCTTCGAGCGACATCTCGGCACTCCCGATCAGTGCTTGACGAGGGCTTCCCAGACGGTCAGCCCCACGATGGCCACGACGCCGAGGATGCCGATCCAGACGCTGGCTTCCTGGAAGCGCGTGCGGCGGCGGATGGCGGCGTCGATGAACGGCCAGGCGAACATCACGAAGACGACGAGGCCCATGCTGAGCACGGCGGCCGTGCCCGAGAAGAGCTTGAGCCAGCGGAAGGCGACGTAGAAGAACCACTCCGGCTTGATGACCTCGGGCGTGACCAGCGGGTCGGCCGGCGGGCCCATCAGGGCGGGCGAAACGGTGGCCAGCACGCTGAGGACGATCATCAGGATGAGGCCGATGATCAGCTCGGTGAACACGTGGTCGGGGAAGAAGCTGAACGTGCGCGCCTTGCCCTCGGGCTCGTCCTTGAACTTGTACTCGGTGACGCCCTGCAGCCGCACGATGGCGATGTGCACCGCGACCAGCGCGGCCAGCGTGGCGGGCAGCACGGCGGCGTGCAGCACGTAGAACCGCGGCAGCGTGCGCGGGTTGTACGCCTCGCCGGCCAGCAGCATCTGCTTGGCCAGGCCGCCGACCACCGGCACGGTGTCGGCGATGTTGGCGCCCACGGTGGCGCCCCAGAAGCTGAGCTGCTCGTAGACCAGGCTGTAGCCCGTGAAGCCGGTGACGAGGGTGGTGAGCAGCAGGCACATGCCGACCATCCAGTTGAGCTCGCGCGGCTTGCGGTATGCGCCGGTGAAGTACACCCGCATCTGGTGCAGGATCACGGCGGCGACCATGAGGGTGGCGCCCCACTTGTGCACGCCGCGGATGTACCATCCGAACGCGGCCTCGTCGGTGATGTAGCGCACCGACGCGTAGGCGGTGGCGGGCGCCGGCTGGTAGTAGAACGCCAGGAGGATGCCGGTGACGATCTGGACGACGAACAGGTAGGCCGGCGTGCCGCCGAGCGCGAACCACCACCGCTTGAGGTGGTACGGCACCGGCTCGTTGGTCAGCGACTTGAGGTCGTCGCCCGAGACCGGGAACCGCTCGCCGAACCACTCGCGCAGCGCGGTCATGCGCGCCCTCCCCGCGCCCGGGCGCCGGGGCCCGCGGCGGCGAGCGGCTCGGTGGGCACCTCGATGAACAGCAGCCCGCCCTCGAGCTTGAGCGGGTAGCGCGGCAGCGACTGGCCGGCCTCGGCGGGCGGGCCGGCGGTGGCGACGCCGGACGGGTCGAACGCGCCGTTGTGGCACGGGCAGAAGAACCGGTTGTTCTGCGGCTCCCAGTGCACCTGGCACCCGAGGTGGGGGCACGTGCTCGAGAGCGCGATGAAGTCGCCGGCGTCGCCGGCCTCGCCCTGGCGGGCGATGTTGACCGGTGCGCCGTTGGGGGCGCGGTAGCGCACGGCGGCGCCGGGCGCCAGCTCGTCGGCGCGCGCCACGAACATCCAGCGGCGCGGGGCGCGCCCCGCCGGGTAGAGGTAGCGCAGCGCCACCTGGGCGAAGGCCCCGTAGCCGGCGGCCAGCCCGGCGACCATGGCCACGCCGGAGGCGCGGGTCAGGAAGCCGCGCCGGGTCGTCCCGCCGGCAGCGGCGGGATCGGGTGGATGTGGGGCGCCGGTCGTCATGCGCGGCTCCTGGCGGCGCGGAGGTCGGTGGCGTGGCCCCGGCCGGCGGGCGGATGTCCGCGATGCCCGCCGGGGGACGCGCCGCGATTGTCCACGCCGGGGCGGGGCTTGTCAAGCGGGCGTTCGCGCCCGCATCCGAGGCGGTCGCGGCGATGCCCGGGCAGCCGGGACGGGCGGCCGCCGCGGCGCTCCGCGCGCCGTCAATGCCGCTGGCGCTCCTTCTTCGCGTCGTCGAGCCGCTGCTGCGCCTCGCGGATCCGCCGCTGCTTGTCGTCGGCCGCCGCGCGCTTCTTCTGCTCGGCGGCGGATCGGGCCTGCTCGCGCTGCGCGTGGGCGTCGGCCCGGGCCTGCGCCTCGCGGCGCGCGGCGTCGTCGGCGGCGGCGGTCAGGCGACGGTGGGCGTCCTCGCGCTGGCGGTCGGCGTCGGCCGATCCCTGGGCCAGGCGCGCCTGGGCGTCGGCCAGCGCCTGGTCGTGCGCGGCATGCGCCGCCGTCAGCTTCTCGTGGGCCGCGCGGGCGGCGGCGAAGCGCTCGGCGTCGGCCTTGGCCTGGGCTTCGGCGCGGGCGCGCTGGGCCTGGACGAGCTTCTCGTGGGCGGCCAGCGACCTGCTCTGCAGGGCGATCGGCCCGTCGGTGGCCAGCGGGAAGAGCGGCACGGCCGGGCCGAGGCCGTCGCGGTCGCCGGACATCAGGTAGGTGACGCCGTCGGAGTGGTGCAGCAGCGAGCGGTGGTGGGCCCGCGCGGGCACGGCCTCGGGCCGGAACGGGTCGGCGAAGCGGGCGGCGACCTCCTCGTCGGACAGGTCGTGGTTCCACAGCTTGAGGAGCGCGATCTCGCCTTCGAAGGCGCCCAGGTCCGCCCAGTTGTTGCGGCCGACGAAGCACTGCGTGCGCAGCACGCTGCGCGGGACCAGCAGCGCGCCCTCGGCGACCTTCTGGCCGTTGAGGTAGATCCGACCGGCGCCGGCGGCGTCCATGGCCGCGACCACGTGCACCCAACCCCACAGCGGCCACGTGCCGCCCGCGATGCGCCTGGATTGGCCCGGGCCGTACCACGTCTCGACGCACAAGCGGTCGGACGTGCCGTCGCGCCCGACGACGATGTTGTCGCGCTCGCGCCCGTTCCCGAGGTCGACGATGCGCTGGTGGGCCTTGACGCCGGTGCAGCGCACGACGGCCTCCAAGGCGAAGCCGCGCGACGCGTCGAGGAACAGCGGGCCGAGGTCGACATGCCCGTCCTGGCCGTCGAGGGCCAGCACGCGGCGGGCCGGCGGGAGCGGCACCGCGGGTTTGGGCGCGGGCTCGGGCTTGCGCCAGCGCCAGCGCTCGTCCGGGTTCGGGCTCGGAGCGTGCAGGGTGCGCGTCGTCGCGTCGGTCAACGTCTGCGGGCTGGCCTCGAAGACGGGCCCGTCGCCCGCGGCCGGCGGCGCGCCGGGCGCGGCGGCCAGCGCCGCGACGTCGGCGGCGCTCAGGGGGCGGTCCCAGACCCGCAGCGCCCCGAGCCGGCCGTCCGTGTCGAAGTCGAGCCCCAGCTCGAGCTTCCCGGGCGGGGGCCGTTGCGACGGGCTCTCGCCGACGGGCTTGCCGTCGACGAAGAACGCCGCCGTGGCCTCCGACACGACGGCCGCCAGGTGGACCCATGTCCCGATCGGCGGGCAAGTGAGGTAGTGGTCCTGCATCTGATCGGCCCGCCGATAACGCGCGACGTTGCTCCCCCAGCCTGCCCGCCAGCCGATCTCGGCCTCCCAGCTCGGCGCCAGCGCGTCGGACGGCTGGCCGCGGAGCCTCAGCCGCACCGACTGGGTCGGGTTGACCCGGATCCAGCCCTCGAGCGTGCAGGCGCCCTTGAAGTCGATGCCCTTGTCGACGTACAGGTAGTCGTTGCCGCGGGCACAGACGTAGGCCACGTCGAACGGATCCGCCGCCGGCTTGCCGGCCTTGCCCCAGGCCGCGGCGTGCAGCGCCGTGTCCTCCAGCGCCGCCACGCGCTGGCCGGAACGGTCGGCGATGCCGGCGAGGCCCGGCGATCCGTGGCTGCCGGCGGGCCGGGGCGGCCCCGCCGGATCCTCGAGGTGGCAGATCAGCCCCGGGTCGTCGAGGATCGCGGCCTCGACCGGGCGGGTGTGCCCCGCGCACCAGTACAGGCGGTCGCCGTCGATCGCCAGGGCCGCACGCGGGTCGGGCGCCGCGTACAGCGTCTGAAGCCCCCCGCCGCCGCCGTCGGCACGCCGGACCTCGCCGAGCACGCGGTCGACCCAATACACCTTGCCGTCGTCGGCATCGACGGCGATGGGCCCGGGCGACGCGCCGTGCGGCACCAGCACGCGCGCCGACCCTGCCTTGCCGTCCGGCGCGACGTCCGCGCACCAGACCTCGCGCCCGTTCGTCCACAGCAGGCGCCGCGCCTCCGCGTCGAACGCGAGGTCCCAGATGCCTTCGGGGCCGGGGATGAGGTCGGGCACCACCACGCTCGCGTCGGCGCCGCCCGCGAGCGGGGCGGCGCACACGGCGCCGGGCGCCTCGATCCAGAACACCCGCTTGTGGTCGGCGTCCGCGAGGTCCAGCGCCAGCGCGTGGACGGCCCGATCGCGGCGCCGGACCTCGCGCACCTCGTAGGGTGCGACGCGCGCGATCCCCGGCCAGGGCGCGCGCAGGGCGACATACGTCGTGCCGCTCTCGGGATCCTGTACGGCGTCCAGGGCGTAGCACGCGTCGGACCGCTCGCGGTTGAGCGGCGTGCCGCGCACGCGCAGGACCTGGTAGCCGCCGCGGAGGTACTCGAACGTCGCGACCAGCCGCCCGTCGCCGCTCAAGGCGACGGCGGCCACCCGCTCGAACTCCGGCCCGAAGCCCGGCAGCCGCTCGCCGGTGGCGGCATCGGCCCACGCCAGCGGCGACGGCGGCTGCCACCTGTCGTGCGGCTCGCGGATCCAGACCACCCGCGACGAGCCCGGGCCGACCGAGACCGGCTGGCTCGTCGCCATGCCCATGCCGAGGACGCCCCACCGGGGGTCGAGCACCTTGACCACGCGGCGCTCCTCCAGGAGGGCGACCTGCTTGACGTGGCTGCCCGTGCCGTCGTCGAGCTCGGCCCGGTGGACGGCGCGGCCGCCGGCGACCTGGTCGAACGGCACCCCGCCGCCCGTCTGCTCGAAGCGGGCCGACCCGCGTTCGAGGTCCCACACCGCGATCCACTGGGCACTCTCCTTGTTCCCGCTCAGCCAGGCCGTCCGCAGGTCCGCCGACAGCGCGAACAACGGGGTGTCCCAGAACAGCCGCCCGATGACGAGCGGGCTGCCCTCCTTGAGGTCGACGGACACGCCCGTGCCGTCGTTCTGGTAGGTGTGCGTCGCCGGGGGGCCCATGTGGCTGCCCGAGAAGGCGTCGATGACCTGAAGCGTCAGCTTCTCGACCCGACCGTCGTCTTCCCGAGTGCGCTTGAGGAAGGCGGCCATCCACTTGTTGTGCCAGCCGCCGGCCCGGAAGACGAGCGGCCGCCAGCCGTCGTCGTCGACGATGCCGAACGCGTCGAGCGGCTTGCGGGCGGCGAGGTCGTAGTACAGCCACTTGCCGCGGCCGCCGTGGCTGAACAGCTTCCAGCCGCCCTGGTCGAAGCACCACACGTTGTTGGCATCCGGCACCTTGAAGCGATGCTCCTCGGCCAGCGCGTCGACGCGCCAGACGACCGCCGTGCCGTTCTCGTGCACCACGAGCAGCCGGCGGTCGTCGTCGAAGAACTGCATGCGGCACGGCACCGACTGCTCGAACCACCAGCACATCTCGTCCGGGCGCACGACCGCGCCGCGCCCGTCGACGCGGGCCGGGCGCCCGCCCTGCAGCCAGTGGATGGCGTCGATCCGGGCCGCGGCCGCCCGCGCGCTGCCGGCGTGGCTGGCCGCGGCGACGCGCAGCGCCGCCTTTTGCTGCGCCTGCGACACCCGGGTGTGCGACTCGGCCCTGGCGGCCTGGATCTGCGCCTGGCCGTGCTGGTCGGCGCGGCTGAGCAGGTGCTGGCCCAGGCCCGTCGCCAGCGGCGAGCGCGGCAGGGTCGCCCGGACCCAGAACGCCTCGCCCGCCGGCAGCGGCAGCGTGCCGCCCGTGACGAGCTCCGTCGCCGGCCCGTCGCCCGCCTCCATCGGCCAGGCCCGGACGAGCTTGCCATCGGCCTTGTCGGCCTGCGCGAAGCGGCCCGCCGCCAGCGCCTTCGCGTCGCGGGCGCCGGCCCGCGCCACGATGCCGCCGATGTCGCCGCGGAAGCCTTCGCCGATGCGCCAGTCGCCGCCGAGGTCGGGCGGGTCGCGGTCCTCGCGCTTGACCTCGCGCCCGTTGACGAACCACGTCCACGCGCGCCCGGCCACCGCCAACGCCACGTGGCTCCACCTGCCGGCCTGCAGCGGCGCGCCGCCGAAGGCGATCGCCTGCGCCTGCACGGCGTGATCCGGCGGGACGACGTCGAGGTGCAGCCCGAAGCCGGACGGCGCCGCCAGCACGCGCTCCTCGCGCACGACCTCCAGCGAGCCGACCGCGGCGTCGGCGAGGTCCGCGACGTCGGCATCGAGCCGGCGCGCCGTCCCCCCGAAGTCGCGCTTGTCGTACACGACGACCCGGTGGCCCGGCCACACCGCCAGGCTCCGAAACGCCCCGAACGGCCGGAGATCCGCGTAGCGTCCGAACGGCAGCTCCCAGGCGGCGCCCTGGTGGCCGGGTTGCGCGAACAGCGCCACGCCGGCGGGGCGGTCCCCGGCCGTGCGCGCGATGCGGACCGAACGCGCGCCGGCGACGACGTCCGGCCCGAGCGCCGTCTGGCTCGCGTGGACCGGCGTCGTCGACCCCTTGCCGTCCGCCGCGCCGTAGAGCCGGACGCGCCAGCCCTCGGGCACCCGCAGCGACGGGGGCGTGCCGGCCCTGGCGCCGGGCACGGGCAGCGCGAGCGGAACGTCGGCCGCCAGCGGCACGGGGGCGCCGCCGAAGGCCGGGGAGGGGTAGAGGGTCGGCATGTCGACCTTCGGCCCGAGCGCCGGCGCCAGCACGAGCGAGCGGGCGGGGTCGGGCGCGCCGGCGACGAGCCCGTCCTCGCCCTCGAAGCCGGCGCGATCGCCGACACACCCCGGCTGCGCGTACAGCGCGATCTCGAGCCCGGGCGGGACGGCGACCGAGCGGACCCGCGCGTCGCCCAACAGCGCCTGCAGGTCCTCGACGCGCCCGAGGTCGACGGCCCACGCGCGGCCCTTGAAGTCCGGCTCGCCGTAGATCAGCGCCAGCGTCTGGCGCCGGCCGCGCGCGTCGAGCACGGCGCAGCTCTTGACCTTGCCGGCCCAATCCGCCCCGAGGTCGGCGACGTCGTCCCGCAGCGTGCGCGACGGGCCGCGGCAGCCCGGCTCCTGGAAGAGCACGAGCCAGTAGCCGTCCGGCACGCGGGCCGAGACGGCGTCCGTCCCGACCCGGAGCTGGCCGAGGTCGTCGAAGCGGCCGGGCCGGAACACCTGGCCCGTGCCGCCCAGCCGCGCCTCGGGGTACAGGACCGCGCCCTCGGCGACGGGGTCCGGCCGCACCCACGCCTCGAGCGTGAAGCCCTTGGCCAGGCGCGCGGCGTCGATCGGCCCGCACGCGATGGCCTGGTCGCCGGTGACGCGCAGCGCGTGCCGCTTGGTGTCGATGCTCGGGATCGTGCTCATGACGGATGCGCTGCCTTCCTCACAGCCACGACGTCGCGGCGTGCCACAGGTCCTCGCCGGCGTGCTCGATCGTCCGGCCGACCTGCTTGGCCTTGTCGACGATCGCGTTGATCTCGTCCCACACCTGCCTGGCGGCGCTCTCGAGCCCGTCGACCACGGCCTGCGCGGCGTGCAGGAGCTCCGCGGCGACCTGCTCGGCCTCGTGGGCGATGGCGGCGATCTCGGCCGCCGCGGCCCTGGCGATGTCCGCCACGGCGGCGGCGGCCCGGCCGGCGATGTCGGCGATCCGGTGGCCGATCCTGGCCACCTCGTCGGCGACGGCCGCGGCCGCGGCCGCGACCGCCCGGCCGGCGTCCTTCAGCGCCGCCTCGCCGGCGTCCAACAGCAGCTTGGCCTCGGCCGCGGCCGCGCGGCCGACGTCGAGGACCGCGCTGGCCGCCGCGCTCGCGATGGCCTTGACCTTGTCCGCCACCTCGCCCGCGATCTTCTCGACCTCGTGGGCCGCCGCCGACGCCGCGCGGCCGACGGTCTCGCCGACGTCCTTGATCGCCGCCGACGCCTTGGCGTAGGCCTCCTCGCACAGCTTCGCGCCGGCCTCGGCGATCGCGGCGACCTCCTTGCCCGCGGCCTCCAGCGCCTCGCCGATGCCGTGGAACAGGTCCACGAAGATCGCGGCGGCCTTGTCCTTGATCCACGCGAGGACCTTGCCTGGCAGCTCCTTCAAGCTGCCGAACGGCACGTCGATGGTCAGCGTCGGCAGGTCGAACGTCGCGCCCTCGAACGCGAAGGACCCGTCGACGCTCAGCCGGAAGTCGTCCTTGGTCACCGACAGCGTCAACGACGCGTCCAGCCCGGCGTCGAGGTGGATCGCCGTGAAGTCCAGGCCGGGGATGATCGGGCCGGTGTCGAGGTTCAGGTGCATCCCGAACGCGCCGTGGGCGTCGAAGCGCACACCGCCTTCGGTCTGCAGCGAGCAGCCCAGGTCGACGTGGGCCAGGTCGCCGATGCCGCCGTGCAGCCGGAAGTCGAACCCCTTGTCGGTCACGTCGGCCTTGGCCGAGGCGTGCAGCACGCCGAGCAGCTCGACCTCGAGGTCGGCGTGCAGGAAGGGCGAGTGCTGGCTGCTGACGATCAGGTTGGGGCCGCCCGGGGGCACCAGGAACTCCGGGCGGGCGGGCGGCGGCGGGGCGGCGCGGCCGATGGCGTCGCGCTGCGTCAGCGCCTTGGGCGTCAGGGCCGGCTTGACGACCCCCTTGCCGTCGCCGGTGATCCGGAGCACGTCGAAGCCGTCGATCGCCAGCGCGATGGGCGCGAGCTGCAGCTCGCCGGAGATCTGCGGCACGCTCGAGCTGGTCGAGACCTCGAGGCGGCTGAAGGCCCGCCAGCCGCAGATGTCCGCCCAGCCGCGGAACCCCAACCCGAGCGGGACGGGCGTGCCGTCCGGCAGGATCACGCCCGGCCGCTCGCAGAAGTGGAAGGCGACGTCGTCGAAGCGTATGAAGCGCAGCACGCTCTGGAGGTTCTTGTACTGGCCGCGCAGGAACTCCAGCCCCGACGCGCCCAGGCGGGCGGCGCCGGCCGCCGCGCCGGCGACGGCGCCGGCCCCGGCGGCCCGCGCGGCGTCGGTCTTGGCCACGGCGTCGGCGCCGGCCGCGACGGCGCCCATCCGCTCCTCGGTCGCTGCCAGGGTCCGCATCATGCCGGTCTGGAGCTCGAACATCGCCCACAGGTCCAGGGTGTCGATCGAGGCGGCCAGGTACTGCGGGTCGGGCACCTCTTCGACGAACGTCAGCACGATGGCGAGGTCGCCGGTGTACTTGGCGGGGTCGTCGCCGATGTAGAACTGGCCCTGGAACCCGAAGTCGACGCCGGTCGGCTCGAAGTCCACCCCGAGCTCGATCCAATAGTCGCGCTTGATCCGCAGGCCCGGCAGGGCCGGTATCGCGGGCAGCGGCACGCCGTCCTTCTGGTAGGCGCTGCCGTCGAGCGCCTCCGGGCTGACGGTCATCGCCACCTTGAAGGCGTGGTCCGCCCCGAACAGCCGCGCGCTGCCGGCGCCGCCGAGGCGGAAGGCCGGCCCGCCGGTCTGGAAGATCAGCCCGAGGTACGGGTCGACGAGCGCGAGGTCGCCGGCCAGCCCGGTCGGGATGCGCAGCGTGCCGGGGATCTTGGCGAACACCTCGGCGTGGCCCGGGCCGACGCCGAGCTTGCCTTCGAGCCGGTCCAGCCCGACGACGTCGCGCACGCGGCGGATCGCGGCGTCGGGGCTCTGGCCGATGTCGAGCGTCACGGCCAGAGACAGGCCCTTGCGGACCTGCAGGTTGCCCTTGCGGAAGGGCAGGTCGCCGGCGGGGTCGGCGACAGGCGGCGTCGGGAAGCTGGCGGCGTCGATCGAGCTCGCGATCACGTAGACCGGCTCGACCACCAGCGCCTTGGCGATGTCGCCGACGAACGGGATCTCGCCCAGGACCTTGACGTCGCCGAGCCGGGTGTGTGCGCGGAACGAGGCGCCGACGACGACGCCCCACTGCCCGGCGGCCCGGCGCGCGGCCACGAAGATCTGGTCGAACGCCGCGTGGGCGGTCTGGCAGACGAACAGCAGCGTGGGGTCCGGCGCCGACACGTAGCTGAAGCTCACGCGGTGGAAGCTGAAGACGTCGCGGCCGATCTTCTCGACCTCGTCGAGGACGGGATCGCCGCGCAGCCCGACGGCTTCGAGCAGCGTGTCGACGCCGATCCGGGCCTCGGCGTCGGCGCCGATCCACTCGGCCTCGAACTGGCTGCCGTCGCGGCCGAGCACGGCGTCGACGGTGGCCACGCCCTTGCCCAGCGGGGCGACGGCGCGCAGCTGCAGCCGCCTCTCGCGCAGGTCGAGGTAAGCCATCGCCTCGCGGAACGCGAACAGCGTCCAGTCGTGGCCCGCCGGCAGGCCGGCCAGCGCGTCGAGCTTGAGCGCCCGGAAGAGGTCGGCCAGGCCGAGGCGCGTGTCGTCCGGCGCCACCCAGCTCGCCGAGACGCTCGGCCCGCCGGCGGCGAAGAGCGCGTGGGCGTCGAACGTCCGCCCGCCGGACTCCCACGCCCAGTCGAGGATCACCGCCACCGACCGCGACGCCGCGCCGGGCGCCTTCTCGACCTGCACCTCGAGGCCGACGTCGATCTCTCCCGACGCCCACGGCACGCCCGAGGGCGGCGTCCAGCGGGTCTGGGCGTAGGCCCGGAAGTCCCGGGTGCGGGTGGCGAACGCGACGCCGAGCCGGCCGAGGTCGAGCACCGGCAGGTCGAACGGCAGCTCGGCGTCGAAGCGGTGCAAGACGTCCTTGACCAGCCGGTCGAGCGGCACCGTCACGCCGCGGCCCAGCCCGCCCTGGATCAGCCAGCCGAGGGGCGCGCTCCACGTCCCCGTCAGGTTGAACGCGATCCCCGCCAGCTCCAGGCTCCCGGCGATCGCCCGCGCCGTGACCTGCCCGGCGGTGCTGGCGATGCGGACGTCGACGCCTTCGACGACGACGAGGCCGTTGCCCACCAGGTCGAGGTGCCCGCCGAGGCTGGCGGCCACGGCGCGGTCCTTGGTGACCAGATCGTGCTCGACCGTCAACGACAGGAGCGCCAGGTCGACGTGCGGCAGCCCCGTCGGCTGGCCGAGGAACCGCTCGAGCACCGCGGTGGGGTCGAGGTGCTCGGGCCGGTGCAGGCTGGCGCGCAGCGACCGGCCGGGCACGAGCTCGAGGTCGAACGTCAGCCCCTCACAGTCCAGGAGCGTCGCGCTCCCGAACACGACGATCGTCTTGTCACCCGGGTCGGCCAGCGGCACGTGGACGTGGGCGCTGGCCTCGTGGAAGCGCACCAGCCCCGGCAGCGCCTCCCACTCGGCCGGGCGCGCGTTCGCGCGGTCCCACAGCACGGCGGTGAAGCTCACCGACGCCGGCCCGTGCGACAACGCGGTGAGCGCCAGCCCGCCCGGCAGGGCGCCCACGGCGGGGTCGGCCATCAGCGGCGCCAGGTGGTCGGCGTCGCCCGCCACGCGCGGCGCGTCGAGGACCGCGGTGAAGTCGGGCTGCGCGCCGGCCGACCACGGCCACCCGAGGTGGATGGGCGGGCCGCCGTCGGCGGGCGCGACCTCCTGCCGCCACGCCACGGCCGGCGCGCCGGGCAACCCGGCGTCGAGCCACGTGTCGACGGCGAGGCCGACCGCGGTGATCGGCGTCGCCAGCGGCCCGGGTTGGGTCGCGCCGCGCACCGGCCACCACCACGTCAATGCCAGGGCGGGCCGGCGCATGTCCTGGGTGATGGTGCCCTGGACGCGGCCCGCGGGCCGCCCCTTGACCTTCTCGAGCACGGCGTGCGCGGGCGCCGGCAGGAACCGCTCGAGCGGCAGCGCGCCCGCGGTGGCGGTGGCCAGGAGGTGCACGCCGTCCTCGAGGACGGCGTCCTGGAGCTCGGCCCGGGCGTCGGTGATGGGGGGCGCGCCGGCCGACACCACGATGACGGGGCGCACGAGCGGCACGTCGAGCAGGCCGGCGCCCGCGACGTCGGGCGCGAGCTTCGGGAAGGCCTTGCGCAGCGACCAGTCGGCGGCGGGGGTCGCGACGAGGTGGTAGGCGCGCAGGAAGCCGCCCCCGAGCTGGAAGACGGCCCGGACGGCCATCGGCTGGCCGAAGACGACGGCCCGGCCCTCGAGCGTCAGCCGGTCGCGCGGGCCGGTGCGGGCCTGCGTGACGCCGGTGATCTCGAGGTGGCCCGCGGCGTCGACGATGTCGGCCAGCGGCGCCGCAAGGTCGCCCAGCACGGGGGTCTGCGGCGTCAGCGTGATGTCGTCGGGGCCGGTCTTGAGGCTGGCGAAGAGGTCGCTGCGTAGCATCGTGAGCTCCCGCGGGCCTAGAGGTAGAGCCCGACGATCTTGTTGGACTTGCTGAACGGGACGACCTCGACGCCGCGGGCGTCGAAGAGCGTGAGCGGGCTGGCCCGGAGGCGCTTCCACGCGAGCTGCGTGAGCGTGGCCAGCTCGCGGTCGTCGTTCTCGACGTCCTTCTCGCCGTACTTCGCCATCTGCTCGGCCTTGTAGCGCGCGGCCTCCTCGGCCGTGGCCTTGGCGGGGTCGTAGTCGTGGAAGTAGCCCTTGATCACGTCGGGGTCGAGCATGTACAAGAGGTAGCACCCGAGCAGCGGGCAGGCGTGGACGGTTCGAAGGTCGATGGTCCCGCCGCCCCCGAGCACCTTGTTGGTGTCGCGGCGCAGCAGGTAGAGCTGGAACTTGGTGTGCAGCATGTACCCCGTGCGCACCCCGATCGACACCGTGGCCGACACGCTGGTCGGGTCGAGCACGCCCGTGATCGCGTCGTAGGTGTACGTGCCGAGCAGCACGGAGTGCCGGACGATCTTCTGCATCAGGATGTCCTGGAGGGCGCGCAGGCTGAGCTGGATCCACTCCTCGGACGGGTGCGCGGCGCCGATCGCGCCGGCGGCGCGATAGGTCCTGACGGTCAGCCCGCCCAGGGTGGCCTGGGCGGCGGCCTTGACGCCGGCGACCAGCGGGCGCAGCAGCGGCGCGTTCAGGCCGATGTCGAGCGCGAAGTCCCGGGCGATGCCCGGGTCGACCTCGAGGATCTCGCCGAGGTGGGCGAAGACGGACGCGTCGCCGGCCTTGGCCTCCTCGGCGACCTTCTTCAGGGTCCCGGCCGCCTCCGCGAGGTCCTTGCGCGCCTTGTAGAGGCTCTTGCCGGCGGTGTACGTGTCCTTGCCGCCCGACGCCAGGTCGGTGGCGGCCTTGAGCTTGCCGAGCGACGTCCATTCCAGGCGGCAGCCGGCGAACAGCCGCGCGATGGTCTGGTCGGCCTCGACGCGCGCCTCGCTCCCGGCGATGTATGGCTTGACCTGGATGCGGCGGTACTCGGGCTCGGGCTGGAACGTCTGCTTGACCGCCAGCCACGCCAGCTGGGCCTGGTACCGCAGGTCGACGTCGCTCGAGGGCTCGTCGGGCTTGGGCTTCTTGGTCTTGGCCTCCTTGATGAAGGCCTGGATGTCGCGCTTGGCCTGCTTCATCTCGGCCGCGACGTCGTCGGGCCAGTTCATGACCTTGCGCCGGGCCTGCTTGACGAACTGCTCGAGCTCGGCGACGTCGTGGGCGATCGCGACGCCGGCGGCCTCGAGGTTCTCGAGGGTGGCGGCCTGGGCCGCCTTCTTGCCGAGCTTGGCGACCTGGTGCGGCGTGCCCTGGGCCACGTCGGCGGCCTTGCCGCCCAGGATCCCGACCCGGCGCATCATCTCGTCGACGCCCTGTTTGCCGGGCACGACGGGGATGAGGTGCGCCGTGTCGGTCGCCGGCGCCTGGGCGCGGGCATCCGCCCAGCGTGCGGTGGTGGTGTCGTTGCCGGGCATGGCGATCGGAGCCCCCTGGCGAGGTGTGACGGTGTGTGCGGCTGGCGTCGGCGGGCCGGGGGGCGTGCCGGCGGGCCGGGGGCACCCGGCCTGCGGTTCCTGAGGGGGGCCCGAAGACTGGCGCGCGAGTGTACACCCCGGGCGCGGGGTGTGTCAATCGGCCGAATGCCCTCACCCGAAGCGCCGCGGCCTGAGACGCGGCTGCGGCCGGCGCAGCTCCCTCAAACGAGGATGTGCATCGAGGCGGGGGCGATGCCGGCGGGGCGATCCGCGGGGCACGGGAACCCATCGGCCCCGGCGGACGTTGGAATGCATCGAGGCCCACGAGCGCCACGAGCCATGCTCCAACTGCGACTCACGTTCGACGATCCGACCGGCGGCCAGCCGACGCCGCCGCCTGCCGGCTGCCCCCGCCCGGGGTGTGGCGGCGGGCGTGTCCGGCGTTGGCAGAAGGTCGCCAAGCCGGTGCGGGGAAGGGCGGGCGGCGCGGTGACCGCGGAGCGCCACATGTGCCTGGATTGCCGGCGGACGTTCCGGGTGTATCCGCACGGGATCGACCGGGGCACGGTGCCGGCGGCGGTGAGGCACTGGGCGGCGGCGCTGCACGCCCTCGGGCTCCCGTACCGCGACGTCAGCCGGGCGCTGGCGGTGCTGGGGGTGGCGCTCGGCAAGAGCAGGCTGCAGACGCTGGCCAGGCCGCTGGCGGGCGTTGGGAAGCCCCGGCCGGGGTGGCTGGGCGCGGTGCTGGAGCGGGTCGAGATCGAGGGTGAGGGCGCGGGCGAGCTCGGCGGCGCGGGCGAGGGCGCGGGCGGGTTCGCGCGCGACGACACGCGTGCGGGGGTTCGGGCGGCCGCGCGCGACGCCGACGGTCGAGCCGAGCGCACCGCATGGGTGTGGATCGACGGCCAGCGGCACGCGCTGCGCCCTGCCGTGGATGCGCGCGGCCGGGTGGCGCTGGTCGTCGACGGCGTCGGGCGTGACCTGTGCTACATCGTGGACGCCTGGGCGGGAGCCATGCTGGCGGCGCACGGCGTGCACGCGGCGGTGGTGTACGGCGGGGACGCGGGCCGCTGTCGAGACAGCGCGGGCGCTGCTCTGGGCATGGCCGTGGGCGGGATCGGGCGGTATGGGGCCATGGGGTCGGCGGACGATTGCGGGCTGGCGGACGGTTGCGGGCCGCCGGGTCTCGATCCGACGGACGAGGAGCGCGCCGCTGTCACGACCGCCCCGGATCTGACCGGGTGTCGCTCGAACCCGCCGAACGTGTCGTGGGGCGACATCCCCGGTGTCCCGATCGTGTCTGGCCCGGCATCGGTCGCGCCACCGTGGGGACCGGCGCCCCGCCATCGAGGGTCTGGCGGCGGCGCGGGCCGACGTCGCGCCGGCATCGGCGTGCCGCCTGGCGCGTTCGAGCCCCGTGCTGGTCGTGCCCGGCATCGGCCCGGGCGGCCCAAGGGCCGCGTGCCCCAGGGGTCACGCGGCCCGTGTCACGCATTCGATACGGACGTCGCGGCCCGCCCTGCGGCGTAGTCGGTGCGCCGGCCGCGCGGGGGCGGATCTACCACGTCACGTTCAACCGGCCGCTGGACGAGGCCGCCGGGATCCTGGCGGGCATGGCCCGCTGTCGCGGCCGAGACTGCACACGTCTTTGTCTCGGATGCCACGCCAAGAGGCTGATCCCGGCCCGGTTCACTGGCTGTCGCGGGTGGCGTGCCTGCCTGTGTCGCCGCGGGTCTTTGGCTGGTGCGGGACGGATGCCGGCCTGACCGGAGCGGGGTGCTTGGCTGTGGTGCGAAGGGATGGGGGCGAAGGCGGGCGCGCCCGCTGCATGGAGCCGTACGCCGAGGCGCCGTAGGATCGCCATCTGGCTGGGGAGTGGGGCCACGCCGAGCGCACTTCGCTTGCGGTGGCCGGTCGGCGCTGGGCGATTGACCCTGCAGGGGCCTCGGCTATATCATGACTACATAGATGGTGTAGACAGGATGCACCTGGGTATGGCTTGCCCTCCATCGAGCGCGCAATGACGACGACGCCCTCTCCGCTCAGCCCCGGTCAGGTTCTCACCGGCTCTCTCTTCGACGAGCCGATGCGGATCGAGACGATTAAGGCGAATGGTGCCCAGGGTTGGGTGGTTGGTGTCGTGGGAACCCGGACAGAACGCTTCCGAAGAGTCACTTTGGATGCGGCCGATCTGGCTGACCTCGACATTCTGGATACGGGGCATGCCTATGACGGCGATGGGAAGCTGCTGCGTCTCGGTCTCCAGGCCTACGCGCTGGGGATTGCCTACGAGTTTGACCCGTACTTCGGGCTCTCGATCTCGCGGGTCGACCCTCTGCCGCATCAACTCGAGGCGGTCTACGACTACCTTCTGAAGCCGGCACGGGTGCGATTCCTGCTCGCCGACGACGCCGGTGCGGGCAAGACGATCATGGCGGGCCTACTCATCCGCGAGTTGGAGCTGCGGGGTCTGGCCGAGCGCATCCTGGTCGTTTGCCCGGCGAACTTGGCATTTCAGTGGCAGCGCGAGCTGAGGGAGAAGTTCGACAGTCAGTTTCTGGTGATGAAGGGGCAGGAGATCCGCGACCAGTTTGGCTTGAACCAATGGCTTGAGCGTAACAGGGTCATCACATCGCTCGATCTCGCGAAGCGCGCCGACATCCTCCCCGGCCTTCGACAGGTTCACTGGGATCTCGTGATCGTCGACGAGGCACATCGGATGTCTGCCGCCGACGAGTCCCACAAGAGCCTGCGCTACAAGCTTGGCGAGCTTCTACGTGACAGCACCGACCACATATTGCTGCTCACGGCTACGCCGCACAAGGGAGATCCCGCGAACTTCAGCCTGTTCCTGCAGCTCCTTGACGCGGACGCCTACGCCGATGTGCGGTCGATCCGAGAGGCCATGGACCGACGCCGTGCGCCCTTCTACCTGCGGCGCACGAAGGAAGCGATGGTCTACTTTCCCGAACGCCGGCCGGATGGCACTTGGGCGACCGAGCCGATCTTCAAGAAGCGCATCCCTCACACGGTCGACTTCCAGATCGACGGCGACGAGCACGCACTGTACTGCGACGTGACACGGTACGTGAAGCGCGAAAGCGCCCGCGCCGCCGATGGCGGCGCCGACCCGCGCGCACGCGCAATCGGGTTCTTGATGTCGCTGTACCAGCGACGGCTGGCGTCGAGCACCTACGCGATGCGCCGTTCGCTGGAAAAGCGCGCCGCACGCCTGGAGGAAGCGCTGAAGAAGGCCCAGATCATGGCGCTCAGTGCTCCGACCATCCCGGACCCGGATGAGATCGAGGAGATGGAGGAGAGCGATCGCGAGCGGTTGGAGGAGATGATCGAGGCCATCTCGCTGGCTGAGAATGCCGACCAGGTACGTCAGGAAATCGCAGAGCTTCGAGATCTGGCGATCCAGGCGCTCGCCGTGGAGCAGGCCGGCGTCGAGTCGAAGCTGTCGGAGCTCAAGGCGTTGCTGCACAAGGAGGGCTTCTTTGACGATCCCGGCCAGCGGCTATTGCTCTTCACGGAGTTCAAGGACACCCTGGACTATCTGGTGGGGCGCCTGAGGGAATGGGGTTTCCGCGTCGGCTTTATCCACGGCGGTATGAAGCCGGGCTCGCGGGACGAGCCGGGCACGCGCCTCTTCGCCGAGCAGCAGTTCAGGGAGGATGACGGGATACAGATCCTCGTGGCAACGGAGGCGGCCGGCGAAGGCATCAACCTGCAGGTCTGCAACATCCTCTTCAACTACGACATTCCCTGGAATCCAAACCGCCTTGAGCAGAGAATGGGGCGGATCCACCGGTATGGCCAGCGGAAGGACTGCCTCATCTTCAACTTCGTCGCGACCAACACGATCGAGGGCCGTGTCCTCCAGCGGCTGCTCGAGAAGCTGGAGGAGATTCGCGATGCGCTGGATGACGACGCGGTGTTCAACGTCGTCGGCGAGGTCCTGCCGGCGGCGAGCATCGAGCGCGTTCTGCGCGAGTACTACTCGGGACGGATGGGCGATGCGGACCTGGAAGAGCGGCTATTGCGTGACATCGACGTGGACCAATTCCGGGCAATCTGTCAGAACGCGCTGGAGGGCTTGGCGAGCAAGGCGCTGAACCTGGAGATGTTGATCGAGCGCCGAGCCCGGGCGAAGGAGCGGCGGGTGGTGCCCGAGACGATCGAGCGATTCCTGCACGATGCGGCTGAATACGTGCCGATCGCGCTGAGACGGGTGCAAGGTTTGCCGCATGCCTTTGATCCGGCTCGTACGCCGCCCGTTCTGCGCCAGTATGAGAAGGAGTCGAGTTGGCGGCTTCCAGCGCTGGCGGATCGCTATCCGCGTTGTTCGACGGACCGGGACGCGGCCGAGGAGTGGAAGCTCGAATGGATCACGCCGGGGCATCCGTTCTTCGAAGCGGTCCGCCGGCACACCTATGCGCAGGCGGTTGACGTGCTCGGCCGCGGCGCGACGTTCTACGCACTGTCGTACGACCAACCGGCGCGTATCGACTTCTATCGGGCGCGGGTGGTCGACGGTCTCGGGCACGTGATCCACGAACGGCTCTTCGCGGTCGAGATCTCTGAGCACGGGGCGCCCAAGCTCCATGAGCCGGGTCTCGTGGGCAACTTCACCCCGGCGGAGGTACCGTATGACCTGCCGGGGGTCGTGGCGCTCCCAGAGGCGGCGGAGTGGCTTCACGAACGTGCGCTCCGTCCCTTCATCGAGGAAGTCCGCCGTGACCGCCTGGCGGAGATCGAGCGGGTGCGCGAGCATGTCGAGCTTTCGCTCACCGAGCTCTTGCAGCGAGCGGATGACGAGATCGGGCGGGCTGCCGGGGATGTCGAGCAGAAGCTGCCCGGCGCCGAGGGGCGTTTGGCGATGGCTGAGGCGCGCCACGCGGAGCTTCTTGCGCGGCGCGACCACCGGCGGGCCGACCTGCAGCGGCAGCAGTCGTTGTCGCTGCAGTCGATCGACCGTCTGGCGAGCGTGCTGGTGTTGCCCCACCCCGAGCGTGAGGCGCCTGAGGTGCGGCGGCTGCGGCCGAACTTCGAGACGGAGGCCAAGGCCATGGGTGTGGTGATGGCTCACGAACGAGCACAGGGTCGCGAGGTCTACGACGTGTCGGAACACAACCTGGGCTATGATGTGACCAGCCTGGATCTTGCTTCCGGCGACTTGCGCTTGATCGAGGTGAAGGGCATTGGCGCGAGCACTGGGACGATCTTGCTTACCCCGAACGAGCGCCGCGTGGCGGAGGATCGGCGCGACTGCTATTGGCTGTACGTGGTCACCGACTGTGATACCCACCCGACGTTGCAGGAGCCGATCGCTGACCCGGCACGGATGGACTGGCATGAGGTGATGAAGGTGGCGCATTACTACCTCTCGGTGGACGCGATGCGGCGGCCGATGGGGGTGCGGGAGAGACCTGCTGACTATGGAGGGCAATGACGATGCACGAAGTGCGTTCGATCGCTGAGCTCTTGAAGCAGATTCAACTCAATGAGATTCTCCTTCCAGAGTTTCAACGGGGCTATGTGTGGAAGTCTGATCAGGTGCGAGGATTGGTCCAATCGCTGTACCGCCGACACCCGACGGGGCACCTGCTGATTTGGAAGACCTATAGACCCTCACCCGTGCGAGGCGGGATGGTAGCTTCCGAAGGTCACTCACTGCTGCTGCTCGATGGCCAGCAGCGCCTGACCAGCCTGTACGTGCTCTTCGAGGGGAAGGCCCCCCCGTTCTACGAAGGCGAGTCGTTGTTCTGGAACCTGTACTTCAACGTACAGACCGAGGAGTTCCGTTTTTGGCAAGTGACTTTGATGGAGAAGAATCCGGCCTGGATCAGCGTCCACGAGTTCTTGCGAGAGGGATTGAACGGACTTCTCGAGAGGATGGACAGCTTCTCGGATGATCAGCGAGAGATCTATCAGAGGAATCTGGCACGGCTGAGTCGGCTCGACCGCATCCGGGACTACACCTACACGGTCGATCAGCTGTCGGGTGAGGAGTACTCGGTTGCGGAGGTGGTGGAGATCTTTAACCGAGTCAACAAGGCCGGGACGCCCCTGACGAAAGCAGATCTGGCGCTGGCTCACATCTGCAGCATCTGGCCCCAGGCGCGTGAGGAGTTGCGCGGCTTCTCACATGCGATGAAGCCCCTCGGCTTCGGGGTGGACATGAGCTTTCTCGTCCGCTGTATCGCCGGTGTTGCAGCGGGGTCGGTCCTGTTGGAGGGTACGTTCTATCGCGTCGAAGCTGAGACGCTCCAGCAAAGCTGGACCGCGGTGAAGGGTGCCTTTGAGCGATTGGCCCACGTGCTCCGGCGAGAAGCCTTCATCGACGACATCGGCGACCTTCCGACCCTCTACGTCTTGGTGCCGATGATCGTCTACCTGGCCAAGCACGACGGGGTCTTCCCAACCGATACGATCATGCGGCGCTTCATCCGTTGGATGTACTTGGCGGGTCTTTGGAGCCGCTACTCCGGGGCGACCGAGACCAAGCTCCAGCAGGACGTCAGTCTGGTAGGCGGAGGCGACATCGACCCGACCCATGAGCTGGAGCAGGCCATTTTGCGCGAGCGCGGCCGCTTGACCCTGGAATCATCGGATCTGGCGGGGGCGAAGATCGGCACGGCCTATGCCCTCTTCAGCTACGTGCTTGCCCGGTCCCGTGGTGCGCGTGATTGGTTCACCGGGATCAAGCTCTACGATCAAGCCATGGGGAGGTCGAACGGTCTGGAAGCGCACCATATCTTCCCCAAGAGCGTGCTCAAGGCGGCCCACTTCGACTCGGCAGACGATTTCAAGATCATCAACGAGCTTGCGAACCGGGCTTACTTGGTGGGTAAACCGGACGCCAAATTCCTTAAGCAGGCGCCCAACGCATACCTGCCCGAGGTGGACGAACAGCAGCCGGGCGCTCTGCGCGCTCAGTGCATCCCCATGGACCGTGACCTGTGGTCGCCTGATCGCTTCCTGGATTTTCTCGCCGCCCGACGGCTCCTCCTGGCTCAGGCGATGAACGAGTTCCTGGCGGCCTGGCTACCGGTCACGGACGCGGAGATCGACGAGACTTGGGTGCGCCGACACATCTCGGCTGGAGAGAGCGAGACGCTGGAGTTCAAGTCCAGCCTGCGTTGGGACCGGAAGGAAAACCGGGCCAACAAGGATCTCGAAAGGGTCGTCGTCAAGACGCTCGCTGGCTTCCTGAACGCCAAGAAGGGTGGCTCGCTCCTGATCGGGGTGACCGATTCGGGCGAAATCGCGGGCTTGGCGGATGACTACGCATCGCTGGAAAAACAGAACCGGGACGGCTTCGAGCTGCGCCTGCACCAGATCGTCTCGCGTGACCTGGGCGAATCGGTCTCGGCTTTTCTCACGGTGACCTTCCACCAGCTCGACGGCTTCGACGTCTGCCTGATCGCGGTCGAACCGAGCGATCATCCTGTGTACGTGACGGAAGGCGGGGCATCTGCCTTCTACCTGCGTGTTGGGAACGCCACTCGGCCACTTCCGGTGAGCGAGGCGGTGCGGTTTGTCCAGACCCGGTGGGGTGGCGCATGAGCGAACTGGCGCGTAGGCAGCGATGATCCCCAAGGAGTGCAAACGCCTCGCCGAGGTCGACTTCCCGATCGCCACGGTCTCGATCCATGCGGCGCGCGAGAAGTCGATCCGGCACGGGCACCCGAGCACGCTCCACTTGTGGTGGGCGCGTCGACCCCTGGCCTCCAGTCGCGCGGTGCTCATGGGGCTGTTGTTGCCCGACCCGTGCGATCCATTGTGCCCGGAGGCTTTCAAGCGGCAGGCCGCGGAGGTTCTCAAGGACGTCCGCCAGCCGCCGACCAGCGACGCTGAGTTGCGCAAGGCACTCCTGTGGTTCATCGGTTCATTTTCCAACTGGGACTTGGCGGCCAACAGCACGTATCTGCGTGTAGCCCGCAACCTCGTCCTGGCCGCGCACTCGGACGAGCCGCCCCTCGTCGTTGATCCGTTCGCCGGGGGCGGATCGATTCCGCTGGAAGCGCTGCGGCTGGGATGTGAGGTGTTCGCGAGTGACTTGAACCCCGTCGCGTGCCTGATCCTCAAGGTGATGCTGGAGGACATTCCGCGCCACGGACCGGAGCTGGCCGAGGATCTGCGCCGTGTCGGGGCGGAGATCAAGCAGCAGGCCGAGCAGGTGCTGGCTGACTTGTACCCCAAGGACCCAGACGGTGCTGCGCCGATCGCCTACCTTTGGGCGCGCACGGTGCGCTGTGAGGCGCCGAACTGCGGAGCGGAGATCCCACTGGTGCGATCTTTCTGGCTCTGCAAGAAGGCGAAGCGAAAGCGGGCCCTGCGCCATCGAGTCGAGCGTCCGGCAGGCGAGCCGCCCCATGTGGCGTTGGAGGTCTTCGAGCCACGGGCCGAGCAGGACGTGCCTCTTGGTACGGTGACCCGTGCGAAGGCGACGTGTGTTGCTTGCGGTGCGGTGCTCCCGCCCGAGCGCGTGCGCGCGCAGCTTGCCGCGCAACGCGGGGGGGCGGACGTCCAGTTCGACCCGAGTGGGAACCGTGCCACAGGCGCACGCCTTCTCGCCGTCGTGACCCTCCGCCCCGGGCAGAACGGCCGTCACTACCGGCTTCCCACGGATAGCGACTACGCGGCCGTGTATCGGGCACAAGCCTGCCTCGCGAAGATCCTCGACGAGTGGGGACGTGGCGGCAGGCAAGGGCTATGCCCGGTACCGGATGAGCCACTGCCTCCCATCGGCACGCTTGGCTTCCGCGTCCAGCGCTACGGTATGTTGCAGTGGGGGGATTTGTTCACGGCGCGGCAGAAGGTGGCGCTTGACTGGCTGTGCAACCAGATCGCACCATTGGCTGGCCAGGATTCTGCAGCCGTACTCGCATGTGCTCTCAGCCGGGTTGCCATGAGTGGAATGTCGTGCACACGGTGGAATGCAGTGGCTGAGAAGATGCAACATACCTTTGGTCGACAGGCGCTCCCCATCGTTTGGGACTTTTCGGAGGTTGTGCCGATCGCTGATGCACCCGGGAACTGGAAGAGTGGTTTCGAACTAGTTGCGGAAGTGATTGAGGCGTCCCGGAGCAGTCGTCGTGGACAAGCACAACTGGCAGACGCCAGCCAACACCCCCTACCTGATGAGGCTGCGGATGTCTGGTTCACCGACCCGCCCTACTACGACGCCGTACCCTATGCCGACCTCTCGGACTTCTTTCTCGTCTGGCTAAAGCGTGCCTTGCCCGGTCATCCACTCCTGCGAGATGCTTTCGATCCCTCGAACCCTCTATCCCCGAAGACGCGTGAGGTCGTTCAGGACGAGACCAAGGTAGACAACGGCCACCCCAAGGATCGCACCTGGTTCGAAGAAACGATGGCCCGCGCCTTCGCCGAGGGCCGCCGCGTACTCCGTGAAGACGGCATCGGCTCGGTTGTATTTGCTCACAAGTCTACCGACGGCTGGGAGGCACTTCTGTCAGGTATGATCCGTGGCAGCTGGACGATCACCGGCTCCTGGCCCATCGCAACCGAGATGGCGTCCCGCCTTCGTGCCCGCGATTCCGCCGCCCTCGCCACCAGCGTCCACCTCATCTGCCGCCCCCGCCCCGACGACGCGCCGGTCGGTGACTGGGCGGACGTGCTGCGCGAGCTGCCAAGGCGCGTCGCCGATTGGATGGAGAGACTGCAAGGCGAAGGCATCCGCGGCGCCGATCTCGTGTTCGCGTGCATCGGGCCGGCGCTCGAGATCTTCAGCCGTTTCTCGCGCGTAGAAACCGCCGACGGCCGCCAAGTCACGCTCGCTGAATACCTGCCGAAAGTGTGGGAAGTCGTCGGCCGCAGCGCGCTGGAGCAAGTCCTGGGCACCGCCGAGGCACGGGCGGGCAACGGGGCGGCCGGCGCCATCGAAGAAGATGCGCGCCTGACAGCGCTTTTCCTGTGGACACTCCAGGCCACGAGCGCCGATGTGGATCTCGGCGCCGGCGAGACCAAGCCCGTCGACGACGCTGATCTCCTCGACCAGGACGACGACGAGGAGAGCGGCGGCGTCAGTCGCGCCAAGACCAAGGGCTTTACGCTGGTCTTCGACGTCGTCCGCCGCTTCGCCCAGCCGCTCGGCATCGACCTGCCGCGGTGGGAAAGGCGGGTCATCGACACCGACAAGGGCGTCGTGCGCCTCCTGCCCGTTGCCGAACGCGCCAGACAACTCTTCGGCGAAGAAGGCGCGCACGCCGTGGCCGCGCGGCTCGAGCACGAGCCGGTGCTGGGCGCCAAGCCGCTGCAGGGGCTGCTCTTCCCCGAGTTGGCCGCGCCCGCGAAGACCACCACGCGCGGTCGCGACCGCGGGCGGTTCAGCGGCACGGACGTGTCCGACGACAGCCTGGCCGCGGCGCGCGAAGCCACCACCCTCGATCGCGTCCACGTCGCCATGCTGCTCCAATCGGCCGGCCGCACCAACGCCCTGCGAGCGTTGCTCAAGGCCGAGCAGGATCGCGGTCCTGACTTCCTGCGCCTGGCCAACGCACTGTCGGCCCTGTACCCCATGGGCAGCGAGGAGAAGCGCCTGCTTGACGCCATGTTGCTGGCGGTGCCACGATGACAGCCATGGAACCCGTGATCAAGCAGCTCGTGCTCAAGCGCTTCCGCAGCATTCCCGTGCAGCGAATCACCTTCGACAACCCGACCATCTTCGTCGGCCGCAACGGGTCCGGCAAGAGCAACGTGGTCAGCGCCTTCGCCTTCCTGGCCGAAGCGATGCAAGCCCCGCTCCAGGCCGTGTTCGACCGCGCCGGCGGGATCGCCGCCGTGCGCAACCGCTCGTCCGGCCAGAGCTACCCACCCAACCTCGGCGTGCGCGTGGACTTCAGCTGCTTGAACGGGAGCGCCGCCGGCGGCTTCTACGCCTTCGAGATCAAAGCACTCCCCAACTACGGCTTCGCCGTGCTACGCGAGCAGTGCCGCGTGAGCCATGGTTCGACACAGGCATGGTTCGACCGCAACGGGACGAGCTTCCGGTCAAGCGTCAAGGGGCTGACCCCCGCCATCGACCCCGCCGCGTTGGGGCTGCCACTCATCGGTGGCGAAGAGAGCTTCGCGCCCGTCTTCCGGACCCTGGCCGGGCTGCGCGTCTACGCCATCGATCCCGCCAAACTCGCCGAGCTGCAAGAACCCGACAGCGGCGTCGCGCTCCGGCCCGACGGCGCCAACGCCACCAGCGTGCTCAAGGAGATCGAGCGCCAGTCGCCCAGTGACTTCGCACGCATCTCGGAGATCCTTGCCACCATCGTGCCCAACACCAAACAAGTGCAAGTGCTGAAGCACGGCAAGCACCTTGCCCTGTCGTTCATCCAGGAATGGAGCAACGGACGCCCCAAGCGGCTGAAGTTCGAGGGCTTCAGCATGTCCGATGGCACCCTCCGCGCGATCGGGCTGATCGCCGCCGTCTTCCAGCGCCCCGCACCCATCCTGATCGCGGTCGAAGAGCCGGAGCTGACGATCCACCCCGGCGCACTGGAGTCGATCCTCGAGCTGCTCGTCAACGCCAGCAAACACATGCAGGTGGTGATCACCACCCATAGCCCCGAGCTGCTAGACGCGAAGTGGATCACCGATCGCCACTTGCGGCTCGTCGAGTGGCAGGCCGGTGCTACACGGGTTGCAGAGGTGTCCGACGCCAACCGCGAGGCCTTGCGGACCCACTTGATGGGCGCCGGCGACCTCTTGCGCGCCAACGCCCTCGAACCCGCGCCGTTGTTCGATCGCGATCTCGAACAAGGACGCCTCTTCGAGGATCTCGCGTGATCGTCCAGCCAATCGTCGAAGGGCAGGGCGAAGCGTCGGCGTTCCCGCTGCTGCTGCGTCGGCTGGCGGCAGAGGCGGGCGCTTGGGACATCCAGATCGCGCGTCCGCACCGGCGGCGGCGCATCCAGCTTGTGCAGAAGGACTCGCTCCAGACAGCGGTTCGGGTGGCTCGACTGACGCCCGGCTGTGCCAGCATTCTGGTGCTTTTCGATGCCGACGATGACTGCCCCAAGGATCTCGCCCCCCGGCTGGAGGGCTGGGCCCGCGAGGCCGCCGGCACCCTGCCGTGCCACGTGGTCATGGCCAACCGCGAGTACGAGGCCTGGCTGCTGGCGAGCATCGAGTCCTTGAGAGGCACCTGCGGCATCCGTGACGATGCGTCTTCGCCGCCCGATCCCGAGACCCCGCGCGACGCGAAGGGTGAGCTGGATGCCCGGATGCACAAGGGCAATACCTATTCCCCCACCGTCGACCAGGCCAAGCTGACCGCCAAGGCCGATCTTGCCAGCGCGTATCGAGCCTGCCGCAGCTTCCGCAAGCTGGTCCGGGCATTCGGAGGCGTGCTTCAGGCTGGTGGATTCCATCCCGATCCCTGGCCGCCCGCCGAATGGAGTGCTTGACCTACCACCTTTCCGCTCTTGCCGCCACCTGACGGCGCAATCGCGGATGACGTCGAGACTGAACCGCCGGAGAAGAGGAGAAACCAGATGGACCCATGGTACAAGGTCGCCACCCCGCGCCGCGAAGTGCGGGAAGGCCGCTCCTTCAATCCGGACGAGTTCGCCATCGCCCTGGAACAGGTCGTGAACGGCACCGCGCCCGACGACTATCGCGATCCTGCTCAGTTCTTCGCCCGAACCTGCCTCACCCGCGCCCTCCGCGAGCACGCCGGCATGGTCCTCAGGCGGCTGGCCGGCCAGACCGAGAACACCGCGCCCGTACTCACTCTCATCACGCAGTTCGGCGGTGGCAAGACGCACACCTTGACCACTCTCTACCACCTGGCCAGTGCTGGCGACGCGGTCGCAGGTCTGGATGGCGTGGCCGATCTCCTTCGCCAGGCTGGGATGACGAGCATCCCCACGGCCAAAGTCGCCGTGTTCGTCGGCAACGCCTGGGACCCGCGACCCGGCCGTGAAACACCGTGGATCGATATCGCGCGGCAGCTCGCCGGCGACAGCGGCGTTGCCGCCCTGGGGATGGACGCCAAGACGACGGCGCCCGGCACGGACGCCATCGCACGGGTTTTCGACGCGGCCGGAGCGCCGGTGCTCTTGCTTTTCGACGAAGTGCTCAACTACCTCAACCGCCACCGCGGCGGTGCCGACGCCTTCCATGCGTTCATTCAAAACTTGACCGTCGCGACCACCGGCACGACACGCGGCGCGTGCGTCATCAGCTTGCCGCGCAGCCAGGTCGAGATGACCGAATGGGACCAGGAGTGGCAGGATCGGATCGCCAAAGTGGTGCGGCGCGTCGCAAAGGATCTGATCGTCAACGACGAGACCGAGATCGGCGACGTCGTACGACGCCGCCTCTTCCAGGACATCGGCACCGAGCGGATTCGCCGAAACGTCGCGCGAGCGTTCGCCGACTGGTGTTTCGAGCGGCGCGCACAGCTTCCACCGGAGTGGACTGCGGTTGACAGCGCGATGACGGAGGTCCGGGCCCGCGAGTTTCTGCAGGGCCGCTTCGAGGCCTGCTACCCCTTCCATCCGGCGACCCTGTCCGTCTTCCAACGCAAGTGGCAAGCGCTTCCGCAGTACCAGCAGACACGCGGCACGCTGGCGATGCTCGCGCAATGGATCGCCATCGCGGCCAAGGACGCGTTCGTCAAGGCCCGGACCGAGCCGCTGATCACGCTTGGCTCGGCGCCGCTGGGGGAATCGAGCTTCCGAAGCGTCGTGCTGGGGCAGCTCGGCGAATCTCGGCTCATCGCGGCCATCGACGCCGACATCGCCGGCGACCAAGCCCACTGCCGGGCGCTCGACGCCGATACCAAGGGACCGTTGCGGGATATCCACCGGCGCGTCGGGACGGCAATCCTCTTCGAGTCGTCGGGAGGCCAGACCGACAAGGTGGCCCATCTCCCGGAATTGCGATTCGCCCTTGGAGAACCTGATCTTGACACCACCTCGATCGACACCGCGGCACTGACCCTCGAAGACCGCTCGTATTTCATTCGCAAGGCGGGATCGGACGGCTTCAGGATCGGCTACCAACCCACGATGAAGAAGGTCGTCAGCGATCGGCGCGCGTCGCTGGACGACGAGTCGGAAGTCAAGCCGGCCATCCGCAAGCTGATCGAAGAGGAATTCCGTCGCGGTGCGAGCCTACCCATCGTCGCCTTTCCGCTCGACGGCTCGGAAATTCCGGATGCGCCCAAGCTCACGTTGATCGTCGCCAGCCCGGACGTCGAGTGGTCAGGCCATCCCGTGCTGCGCCAACAAATCTCCGAATGGACGCGCCAGCGCGGCAAGTCGCCCCGACTTCACCCCGGCGCTCTGGTATGGTGTGTCAAGAAGACCGGGCGGGACCTTCGCGACAAGGTGGAGCTCTGGCTCGCCTGGCAGCGCGTGGCACGGGAGGTTGCCGACGGCACGCTCGGCGGCGAGTTCGATCGCGGCGATCGTGCCGAGCTTCAGTCCAAAGTGCGAGATGCCGAGCTGGCCGCGAAAGATGAGGTGTGGGGGGATTACCGTTACGCCATCTTGGCCGATGCTCAGACGCCTGACGGACTCAAGGTCATCGACCTCGGCGCTGGCCATTCATCAAGTGGCCAGACCCTCTGCGGCCGCATCCTTGCGGCCCTGAGGTCCGAAGCCCTCCTGAACGACTCGGTCGGCTCCGGCTACCTCGATCGCAATTGGCCGCCTGCGCTTCGCGATGCTGGCGCTTGGCCCCTCGCAAGCCTTCGACAGAGCTTCCTGAATGGCTCGCTTACCCGTCTCGTCGATCCCGATTCGACCTTGCGGCACAAGATCGTTGAGTTTGTCGCCAAAGGCGACTTCGGCCTTGCCTCAGGCCGCCTGGGCGACGGGGGTTACAACCGGGTCTGGTTTGAAGAGATCGTGCCGTCTGACGAGGTCACGTTCGAGCATGGGGTGTACTTGCTCCAGCCTTCCACTGCGCGATCGCTCAAGCGTTCCCTCGCGATACCCGACGTCGTGACGACCAAGAGGCCTGACCCCGTCACTCCCATGCCACCCGAACCTGATCCAGGGCTCACGACCGTCCCTTCTCACCCCGCCACGCCAAAGACACTTCGGATGTCAGGGTCAGTTCCCGCGGAGCTGTGGAACCGTCTAGGCACGCGCATCATTCCGAAGCTCCGATCTGGAGCCAACCTCTCAATCCATGTCGACATCTCGTCGACCATTGGCGCTGACTCCGCCGAGATCGTCGAGAGGGAGTTGCAGCAGGCCCTGCAAGAGCTTGGACTGAAAGAGCAGATGCGCATCTCCCTTGACGACCGTTAGGACTCGTCAAACAACAAGGCCACTGCTGGGAACGCCGGCATCTTGCCGGCCTGCGTCGTCCGATGCCGCCTGGAAGGCGGCGCTCCCAGGGTGGGTTGTTTCTTGACGCGACAATCCGATGATGACCACCCCTGCGGATCGCTCCATTCCAGGCCCGCGCCATCCGCTCCCAAGTCGTGCGGATGCTGCGAGCGGCTGAAGCGCTGAGAGTCCCACACCCGGTGCGTGCGTGTCGCGCGTGCCGGCATCAGTCATGGCCGCCATTGCTCCGCATACGGCAGGTACACCGACGCGCAGCCGGCGCACGCCGGCGTGGCCGTCGGGACCGCCGTCGCCGGCCGCGGCGTGGCGGTGGCCCCGGGCGTCGCCGGCGTGCCGGTGGCGGGCGCGCACCGTGCCATGGCGTCGGCGCCGACAGACGCCGGCACCCGGGCGAGCGGGACGCCGGACTGCACCGACAGCGCGTCGCCGGCGGGTGCCGTCCGCCGCGTCACGGCCACGGCGCCGAGGCCGACGAGGCTGCCCACCGGCCCGCGGCCCGCGCCGCCGACCGGGTGGTGCCAGGCCGTGGCGGAGACGAACGCGCTGCCGCGGAAGCCGTCCGGCAGGCCGGACAGCGCGCCGAGGTCGACCGCGGCGACGTGGTCGGCGTCGATGCGCAGACACGTGCTCGCGACGAGCCCGTTGGCGTCGTACAGCAGCACCGCCGCGTCGGTCCAGCCCGGCGCCGGCACCAGGTTGGTCACGACGAGCTCGCTCGTCGCGTCCACCCCGGCCCCGGCCTTGACGATCCCGGGGACGACCGCCGCCCCGACGCCGGTCGCGGGGCCGCCGGCGGCCCCCGGCACGCGCGCCAGGACCTCGCGCTCCGAGTAGAGGGCGTAGGCGCCGGCGGCGACGGTGGCGAAGCGCCAGGGCTGGTCGTAGGCGAACATGTTGGCCACCGCGGCGATCGGCGCCGGGGCGTCCGACGGGTCGCCCGCGTACGGCTGGCTGACCACGCGCACGCTGCCGTACCGCCGCTCGGCAAGCGCATCCTGCACCGGCGCAAAGAACGTCTGCGACCCGGCCGGGCAGATGTAGTCGTCGAGCGTCTCGACAGGCGTGCCGGCGGCGTCGAGGAACGCGACGCTGACGTGCGCCGGCCGGGTGCGGCTGAGGTTCTGGACCTGGATGCCGGTGTCCCAGCCCGTGGCGGGATCGAAGAACACCGGGCCGTACGCCGTCGTCCGGCCGCCGGCCGGCAAGGGCGCGCCGGCGGCGTCGTAGGCCACGTCCCGCGACAGCGCCTGATAGGTCGACCGCACGTCGCGTCCGAAGAGGTCGACGACGACCGCCAGCGGCTGGACGCTCATCAGGCGGATGCTGCCCTGCCAGTCCGGGGAGACGCACGGGGCCGGGCTGCGGTTGGGGTCGATGGTCAGCACGGCGCCCGGGCCGATCGCCGCCACGGTGCACAAGTGCTCGTCGCTGCAGCCGTCCTGCGGCATCGTCGCGATGCCGACCGTGGCTTCCGCGGTGCCGGCGTTCTGGACGTGGATCCGCGTGTGGAGCCCGGCCTTCTTGGCGTACACCAGCGGGACCACCGTCTCGTACATCCCGGTGACAGGGTCCGGCGCACCGAGCCGGTGGCCGCCGACGGCCGGATAGGCGGAGACGGCCCGCGCGCCGCGCGTGACGTCCGCCTGGCAGTCGCGCTGCACGCTCGCGGTGATCGCGCTCCCGGCGGCCTTGCCGAGCGGCACGCCGGCGAAGCTGGCACCGGCGTCGAAGGCGGCCTTGAAGTCGCGATAGGCCGCGCAGTCGCCCGGGAGCACGTTGGGCAGCGCGGCGCACAGGTAGTCGGCGGCCGGCTGGTCGCCGCCGACGGATGCGCCCAGCGCCGACAGCGGCGTGGCGTTGAAGCTGAAGACGACGGCGCTGCGCGTCTTGGGCGGCAGCGCGAAGGGCGGGAAGTCGAAGCTCCCGCCAGGGCTCAGCAGCACGCCGCAGGCGAAGACCACCAGCGCGCTGCATCCGCTGCCGCCGGCCGCGCCCCATGCCATGAGCAGCGGCTTGGTCGGCGCGGCGCCGACGTTCGTCACCGCCACGACCGTGCCGCACACCGTGTCGTCCCCTTCGTCGTGCAGCACCGGCACGTACGCCGCGTCGCCGCGCGGCCGCGGCAGCGCGAGCGCCGCCCCGTCGGGATCGCGATCGGCGCCGCACAGGCTGCGGCGCAGCATCCGCAGGTCTTCGCCGTCGATGACGCCGTTCGCATCGAGGTCGGCGCGCGGGTTCCAGCCCGGGCCGCCGGGCACGCTGCCGCGCGCCGTCTCGATCGCCGCGTGATCCGCGCCGTCGACCCGCCCGTCGCCGTCGACGTCGAACGGCAGGCGGCCGGGCCGGGCCGCGACGGTGTTGGGCGCGGGCGCGTCGAGCACCATCGCGCTCACCGTCAGCGGCTCGCGGCTGTGCAGCGCCACGCTGCCGGACCATCCCGGGCCGGCGCAGCGGGTGGCGTCGAGGCTGACGCTGCCCCGCGGCGGGATGCCGATGGTGCAGATGCGGTAGCGCAGGCAGTCGCCGAGCGCCTGGAAGTGCAGCCGCACCTCCGTCGGCCCGGCGCCGTCGTTGCGGATCGACAGCCGCGTCGTGCCGCCGGGGGCGTCGGCGAACACCGGGACCACGGACTGCCAGTGGCCGTGGGCCGGCGGCGCGGCGGGCCGCGCCGCGTGCATTCCGCACGGGTCGACCGGCAGGCCCGCGGGGTCGGGCCAGCGCGCCAGGGGGACCCCGATGGCCACGGCCGCCTCGTCGCCGGGAATGTCCTCGCCCATGCGGGTGCCGCTGCGCGCCACCGCCGCCGCGGCGAGGCCGACTTGCTGCGCCGCGGGGTGGTCGGCGGGCCTGTCGGCGGACCCTGGCGCCGGGTCCACCCAGCCGATCTCTCCGGTCGAGTGCTCCCAGTACGTCGCCGAAACCACCGCGCTGCCGCGGAACCCGGTGTGGATGGCGCCCATCCGCTGCGGGTCGATGTAGGTGGTCTGCCCCGCCCCGAGCCGCCGGCAGACCACGTTGACGAGGTCGTTCTGGTCGTAGACGAGCACCGCCACGTCGGTCCAGCCCGGCACGCGGACGAGGTTGCTGACCGCGATCTCGGTCGTCGGCTGCTCGGCGTCGAGGTCCTTCCACACCGACGGCAAGGCGACGACCGGGCTGCCGGCGGCCGGCCCGATGGGCCCGAGGCCGTCGTCCGACCACCCCGCGCTCGCCATGGGCACGAGGTTGTAGGCCAGCGCCTCGACCGCCGTGCTGCGGGCGGCGTCGTCGTACTTCCACAGCGTGGCCACGGCGCCGATCGCGGGCGCCGGCGTGCCCGCCGTCAGCGCGATCGCCGCCACGTGCACGCTCCCGACCCGCGGGTCGGTCCGGGCGCCGGTCACCGGGAGCGTGAAGCGCTGGCTGCCCCACGGGCACAGCCGGCCGCGCTCGGCGGCGATCGGGGTGCCGCCCGCGTCGAGGAACCACACGCGGACGTCGGCGACGTGGTCGGCGTCGAGGTTCTGCACGGTGATCTCGGTGTCCCATCCGGCGGCCGGGTCGAACAGCAGCGGGCCGTAGGCGGCGGAGGCGGATTGGCCCAGCGCGTCGCCGGTCGGGCCGGACGCGGTGCGGGCGGCCACCGCCCCGAAGCTCGCCAGCGCGTCGCGCCCGCGGGTGTCCACCACCACCGCGAGCGGCGCGGTGCTGCGCAGCGTCAGCGCGCCGGTCCAGTCGTCGCCCAGGCAGCTCGGGGCGGCCACCGCGCTCGCGCCCGGGTCGATGTCCACCGTCCCGCAGAGGTGCCCCGAGCACGCGCCCGCGGTCTGGAGCCACAGCTCGACGCGCGCCGACGCGGCGCCCGCGTTCTGGATGTGGACGGTGCTCTCGAGGCCGCCCTGGTTGAAGAAGACCGGCGCGGCGTGGTACCGGAACTCGCCCGACGCGGCGTCGGCCATGCCGAGGGCGGGCGCCCCGGTGCCCTCGTACAGGCTGGTGATGACGTCGCCCGACGTGCCGTCGGCGCGGCACCGGCGATGGACCTCCGCGGCGAGCGGGCTGCCGGCCGCGCGGTCGAGCGGCAGGTTGAAGTGCGTGCCGCCGGCCGCGAACACCGCGGCGAACGCGCCGTACGCGGCGCAGTCGCGGACCAGGGCGGCAAGCCGATCGCACGCGAAGTCCGCCACCACCTCGTCGCGGCCCGGCGCGGCGACGCCGATCTCCGACAGCTTGCGGGCGGTGAAGCTGTACAGCACGCCGCTGCCGGCTTCCTCGACGCCGGGGTCGAGCGGGAAGTCCCACGCGCTCCCGGCGCGCAGGAGGCCGGAGCAGCGGACGCGGGACGGGCCGATGCACTCCGGCCCGCCGTCGTCGACGTGCGCCCACAGCACCAGCACCGCCTTCGTCGGCTCCGGCCCGAGGCTCGTCACGCTGACCCGTGCCGGGCAGCCGCCGTGCCCGCCGCCATCGGTCAAGCGCGGCAGGTAGACGCGGGTGGCGGTCGCGCCGGCCAGCGCCTGGTCGGCGGCGTCGGCGACGGGTGCCCGGTCCGCCATCGAGGCGGACGGCGGCGCCGCTTGGCCGCTGGCGTCGACGGCCCGGCCGGGTCGCCCGAGCACGGCGAGCGCGCAGCCGGCGGCGAAGGCGAGGGTCGTGAGCGCGATGGCGCGGCCGGCGCCGGCGAGCGGCGTCGAACACCGTGTGAAGCGGGACATGGGAGGCCTCCGATAGGGTGTAGGATCGACGGGCGCATGGCCGGGTCTGCGGGCCGGGCCCTCCCGCCGCTGCCCGCACGCAGCGGCCCAACGCGCGGCTGCGCGACATGGAGACGAGTCTACGGGGGAACCGTTGCACCTGCGTCACACGGCGGGGGGTGGGGGTAGGGGCGTGTGGCCGAGGACGGATCGGGACCGCACTCGGCGGCAGGTGCCGATCGAGGGTTCGAAGCGGTTGGGAGTCGTCAAGAAACACCCCCCTGGGAGCGCCGCCTTCCAGGCGGCATCGGACGACGCAGGCCGGCAAGATGCCGGCGTTCCCAGCAGTGGCCTTGTTGCTTGACGAGTCCCAAGGAAGGCGTCGGACCCACTCACAGTAATATCACAGCCGCCTCAGGCCCGTACGCGGCACATCCGCCGGGCATCGCCGCGGCGGGCCTCGCGGGCAGCCCGCCGGACCCGACCGCCCGATCGGGCCGATTAACGTTCCTTTACCGCCATTCAACCTCCCGTTCCGTGTCTTCCGCCCGCCTGCGACGTCTGAACATGGTGTCCGGCATGCCCGACGCACCGCACCGACCAAGGGGGAGATGAAGCCGATGTCACCAGAGATCACGCGCGCTGGCCGCACCATGCCGCTCGCCGCGCTCGCCGTGGCCGCCGCCGTGCTCGCGGCGGGGTGCGCGGGCGGGCCCGACGGTGCCGCGACCGGCGCCGCCAGCGCCCCGACCGCCCTGGCCGTCGTCGCGACACCGGGCGACGTCGGCGCCTCCGGACCCGCTTCGGCCGCCGGAACGGCGGCCACCGAGGCCGTCGTGCCCACCGCCGCCGACGCGGGCGACGGACCGGCCCCGGCGCCCGCCCCCACCAACGTCGCGCCCGACGTCGTGATGGTTGACCGCATGACCATGGTCGGCCCCGAAAGCTTCCTCGACGGGTACGCGCCCCGCAACCCCGACGGGACGGTGAACGCCGTGGTCGAGATCCCCGCCGGCACGACCGCCAAGTGGGAGGTCACCGACGACGACGGCAACCTGCACTGGGACGTCGAGGACGGCCAGCCCCGCATGGTCCAGTACCTCGGCTACCCGCTCAACTACGGCATGGTGCCGCGCACCAAGCTCGCCGAGTCGATGGGCGGCGACGGCGACCCGCTGGACATCCTCGTGCTCGGCGACGCCCTCCCGCGCGGCACCGTCGTGCCGGTCCGGGTGGTCGCGGTGGCGCGGTACACCGACGACGGCGAGCGCGACGACAAGCTCGTCGCCGTCCGCCCGGGCACGCCGTTCGCGGACGTCGACGGGCTGCCCGAGCTCGAGGCGTCGTTCGGCGGCGTCGTCGCCATCGTCGACACCTGGTTCCTCAACTACAAGGGGCCCGGCGTGTTCGAGGCGCTGGGCTGGCAGGACGCCGGCGAGGCCATGACGCTGCTCGACGCCGCGGCCGCCGCGTACGCGGAAGGGGCGCCCTAGCCTCCCCCGTCGCGCACCCGCGGCACCGTCACCCGCACCCGCGTCCCGCCTCGGGGCGCGGCGTCCATCACCAGCTCGGCGCCGAGCGCCGCCGCCCGCTCGCGGATGCTCGTCAGGCCCAGCCCGCCGCGGCCGGCGACCGCCGCCGGGTCGAACCCGCGGCCGTCGTCGGCCACCTCGACCGTGGTGGCGTCTCTACCGCACGTCAGACGCACCGAGACCGCCGTCGCCCCGGCGTGCTTGAGCGTGTTGTTGAGCAGCTCCTGCACGATGCGGTACAGGTCGCCCTCGATCGCTTCGTCGATGTCGCAGCCCGCCGGCGCCACCAGCTCGGCGCGCAGCCCCGCCCGCTGCTCGACCGCCTCGAGCCGGCGGCGGACCGCGCCGACGAAGCCCTCGGTCTCGAGCTCGAGCGGGCGCAGCTCGAACACCAAGAGCCGCATCTCCTTCAGCGCCTGCTGCGCCGTCGCCGACAGCCGTTCGAGCGTCGCCGGCAGCCGGTCCGCCGCGCCGTCGCCCGAGGTCGCCAGGCGCTGGCCGGCCGCCGCCAGCAGCGTCAAGCTGTACAGCGACTGCGTCACCGAGTCGTGCAGCTCGCGCGCCAGCCGCTGGCGCTCCACGATGGCCGCCGTGCGCTGTGCGTCCGCCAGCAGGAGCGCCACACGCTGCTCGAGCTCGCCGTACGAGGCGGCGAGCTGGCGCGCCATGTCGTTGAACTGCGCGGCCAGGTCCTCGATCTCGTTGCCCGTCCGCACCGTCAGCGACTGGTCGAAGTCGCCGCCGGCCACCGCGCGCGCCGCGTTGGTCAGGTCGCGGATCGGCCGCGTGATGCGCCGCACGCCGACGGCCGTCACCAGCGCCGGCACCAGCACGCCGAGCGCCAGGAGCCCGATCAGGAACTCGCGCCAGCGCCGGCTCGGCTCGAGCAGCGTCGACCACTGCTCCTCGTTGACCAGCCCCCACGGCGTGCCCGGCACCGGCGCGAACCCCGCCACGATGTCGCGGCCCTCGACGTCCCGCGTGCGCAGCGCGCCCGCCTCGCCGCCGACGACCGACCGAACCGCGGCCAGGCCCGCGTAGTCCGCGCCGATGCGGTCGCTGTCGGAGTGGTAGAGCACGCGCCCGGCCTGGTCGACCACGTACAGCGCGCCGCTCTCGCCCAGCCGCAGCCGGACGATGCTGCCGTAGAACGCGCTCACCTCGGTGGCGCCCAGCCGGAACATCCCGGCCAGCACGCCCGCCAGCTGCCCCTGCTCGCCCAGCACCGGCACGCCCAGCGCGATCACCGGCACGCCGCCGATGGTCAGCGCGTCGGAGAACACCGGCTCGGCCCGGCGGACCAGCTCCTGGAAGAACGGCTGCCCCGACCACGCCTGCCCCACGAGGTCGCTCCGCCTCGGCAGCGCGTGCGTCACCACCCCGTGGCTGTCGAGCAGCACCACGCCGGCGTCGAAGACCACCAGGCGGTTGCGCGCCCGGTCGAGCGTGGCGCGGCGCTCGACCGCGCTCGGGCCCGCCGCCGTCAGCGCCCGCGCCACCGCGTCGAGCGTCCCGACGAAGTCGGTCAGGCCGGCGGCGAGCTGGCTGGCCGACAGGCGCGTCACCTCCTCCTCGCGCGCCACCGCCAGGTCCGCCGTCACCTGACGGTACGCCATGAACGACACCAGCGCCACCGCGATCAGGATGATGGCGGTGGGGACGAACGACCACGCCACGATCTGGACGGCGAGACCGGCGCGGCGCGGGGGGCTCATGCGGCGGGTTGCGACCGCGGCGGCGGGCTCACGCCGACCCGCGCTGGGCGGCGTCGATCGCCCGGCACGTCTCGGCCATCGTGGCCGCCACGGGGGCCTGGCCGAGCGTGAGCACCCGGTCCCATGCCGCTTCCGCCAGACGGGCCGCCTCGCCCATGTTGGCGAAGATCTCCGCCGTCACCGAGTAGCCGTTGCGCTGGCCGTGCGCGAACGCGTCGAGGTCCATGTCGCGGGTCTGCTCCGGGAACTCGTCGCGGATGTAGCGGATCCAGTCCGCCACCAGCGACACCCGTGCCGGCTGCAGGAAGTTGGCGCGCGCCATCGCCCGGCCGTAGTCGGCGCCGATCAGGAACTTCAGCAGCTCCCAGGCGGCCTCGGGGTGGCGCGTGCCGGCGTAGATCCCGAAGCCGTCGGTGGTGGCCAGCGTCACGCGCCGGCGCGGGCCGGCCGGGAAGGGCGCCACGCCGACCCGGAAGCGCGCGTTGGTCAGGATGTCCTTGAGCGCCCACGAGCCGTCCTCGACCATCGCCAGCCGCCCGGCGGCGAACGCGTCGCGCGTCGGCATGTTCTCGACGTCGAGGAAGCCCGCCATCACGCGGTCGTCCCAGATCCGCGCGCGCAGCCATTCGAGCGCCTCGATCGCCGGCGGGTCGGCCATCCGGCAGCGCGCCGGGTCGTCGGGGTCCACGAGGTGGCCGCCGAAGCCGTTGACGTGGATCTGGATGCGGTCCCAGAACACGTCGAGCATGCTGCCCCACACCGCCGGCCGCCCGTCGGCGTCGTGCCCGGACGTCACGGCGCCCATGGCGGTCCGGTAGTCGTCGTAGGTCCAGTCGGCGGTCGGGTAGGCCACCCGGGCCGCGTCGAACACGTCCTTGTTGAAGTACAGCGCCAGGGCGCCGTGGTACTTCGGCAGCCCGAACTGCCGCCCGTCGCGGGCGAAGAAGCTGCGGTACTGGGCGGCGTCCCATTCCGCGATCGTGGCCGCGTCGAGGTCCGCCGCCACGAAGCGCCGCAGGTCGAGGCAGTAGTCGCGCTGCGCCCAGATCGGGAAGTAGTCGCAGCACCCGGCGAACACGTCCGGCGCGCTGCCGGCCTCCATCGCCGCGCCGGTCTTCTCGCCGACGTTCTCGGGGTCGGGCGTGTAGAACACCCGGATGTTGGGGTGCTGGGCGTGGAACTGCTCGAGCAGCTCCTGGGCCATCGGCGGGAACCAGTCGGTGCGCCAGTCCTGGTACACCAGCTGGACCTTGTCGCGGACGCGCGGCGCGGGCGGCGCCGCGGTCGGGCCGCAGCCGCCGACGGCGGCGCCGGCGGATGCCGCGCCGGCCAGCCGCAGGAACGCGCGCCGCGACCAGCCGGGGGTGATCGCGGCGTCGGCAGGCAGGGCGCCGACCGGCTTCGGGCCGACCGCGGCGCCGTCCGCGGTGCCCGGCGTGGCGGGCGCGATCGTCGGCAGGCCGGAGGTGTCGGGTGTCATCGGGGGCCCATTCTACCAGCTTAAATGCAACGCGGCCCGCGCCGTCCGAGATCCTCGGACCATCGCGGGCCGCGCGTCGGGCGCCGGGCCCCCTCGAGGGCGCCGGCCGCCTGGGCGGGAGCGGATCATCAGCAGGCCGCGTCGCCGGTGCTCGGGGTGGTCGCGCGCGGCCGCAACGCCGACGCCAGCCGCTTGCGCCACGACCCGCCGCGCCGTGCCGACTGCCCGAGCTGACGCTCGTCCTGGGCGCGGCGCAGGTGCTCCTGGTGCTGCGCCATGGCGAGCTGCTCCATCAACAGAACGTTCAACATCGCCGGACTCCTTTCATCGGTAGCGCTGGATCCGGGTGGATCCTCACTTCGCTTACAGGATACCCGGACGACGCGCGTTTCGCATCGGTCCCGAGTCGGGTTCGCGGCAAGACGAAAGGCGGAGGCGCGCCCACCGACCGCATGGCGGAAAGGCGGAGGCCGGTCTACGACAAATGACGGAGGCGGGGGGTCAGCCTTCCGGCCCGAGGCTCGCGATGCCTTCGCGCAGCGCGTACAGCGCGGCCTGGGTCCGGTTGGCCAGGTGCAGCTTGGCCAGGATGCTGCTGACGTGCGTCCGGACGGTGCGCTCGCCGATGACGAGGTGGTCGGCGATCTCCTGGTTCGACAGGCCGCGCGCCACGAGCGCCAGCACCTCGACCTCACGCTCGGTGAGCGGCTCGTCGGTGAGCGGCGCCGCCGGCGGGCGCGACAGCTCGCGGATCACCTTGCGGGCGATCGACGGGTGCAGCGCCGACTCGCCGCGCGACACGTCGCGGATGGCCTCGAGCAGCTCGTGCGGCGACGCTTCTTTCAGCAGGTAGCCGAGGGCCCCGGCCTTGATGGCCCCGAACACCTTGTCGTCCTCGGCGAAGCTCGTCAGGACGAGGATGCGCGCGTCGGGTCGCTCGCGGCGGATCTCGGTGATGGCGCCGATGCCGTCGAGCCGCGGCATGATGAGGTCCATCAGGATGACGTCGGGCTGCAGCGACCGGGCGAGCGCGACGGCCTCGGCGCCGTCGGCGGCGGCGCCGACCACCTCGAGCCCAGGCTCGGTGCCGATGAACGTGCACAGCCCTTCGCGCACCACGGCGTGGTCGTCGGCGATGAGGATGCGGATCGGGTCGGCCATGGCCGCGGATTGTACCACGGGTGGTCGCGTGCGGTGCGGGCGGGTCGGGCAAGGCGGCCCCCCGCGCCGGGGGGCGGGCGCGGGGGGCCGGAGGGAGGCCGTGCGCGCGGCGCGGCATGACCGCCCGCACGGCGCGGTTCAGATCAGGCCTCGGCGGCGATCGCCGCGGCCGCGGGCGACGGCGCCGCGATCGGCCCCGCCGGTGCGGCCGCGCCGCGCCGGCCGGCGCGGGTCCGCACCGCCCGCACGCCGAGCGTCCCGAGCGCCACGCCGAGGAGCCCGAGCGCCATGGGCCACACGACGATGCCGATCGGCCAGCCCGCGCCCGCCAGCACCGCCGGGTCCTCGGGGGTGTACTCGAGGCCGCGGGCGCTCCAGCGGGCCACGGCCGCGCTCTCGCCGCGCGCCAGGTCGGCCAGCGTCAGGTCGAACGGGAACCGGTCGGCCGCCAGCGGCGCGCCGAGGTCGCCGCGGAGGTACGTCACGCCCACGCCGTGCCGGTCGCGCGCCCATGCCGCCAGCGGCGCGTCGTCCAGGGCCCCGCGGGCGCCCGGCACCACGACCCGGTCGAGCCGCGGCGCGCTGGCGAAGTCCCAGCGCGGCACGAGGAACAGCCCGTGGCGCGAGCGCACCACGCGGCGGGTGTCGGCGACCAGGCGCGTGAGCGTCGTCCCCGAGCGCGGGTACGTGTCGAGCACGGCCGCCAGGTCGATCTCGCCGACGCCGTCGTGCAGCACCACCCCCATCTCGGTCTTGTCGAAGCGGAACGCGTTGGCCAGCAGCACCGCCGGCAGCGGCGACATGCCGAGCGTGAAGCGCGGGTCGGCGAGCTGCGCCACGGGCGCGTAGCCGACCTTCCGGGCCGTCTCGAGCGCCACGGCCTTGCCGAGGATCTTCTCGACGACGTGCAGCGTGGCCGGGATGCCGTTGGCGATGCCCGCCGACGACACGATGTTGCCGTCGTCGACGAACCGCTGGCCCTGCACCCATTGCACGGCCGGGTAGGCGCGCGGCACCCAGGCGAAGAAGTCCCAGTACGTCGTGGCGCGCCGCCCGTCGAGCAGGCCGGTCTCGGCCAGCGTGACGGCGCCGCCGCAGATCGTCAGCAGCGTCGTGCCGGGCCCGGCGTGGGCCTTGATCCACGCGACCACCGGCCTGTTGGCGGCGCCGCGCCAGTCGTTGATGAACGGCACGACCAGGACGTCGGGGTCGGCGCCGATGCGCGCGTCGTAGCCCGCGAACGAGAGGTGCGGCACGATGTCGAGCCCGGCGCCGAGCGGCGTGATCCGGGCCTCGGGCGCCACCGCCAGCACGTTGAACGCGCCGGTGGCGGCCAGCACCTCGTAGGGCGCGAGGAAGTCGGTGAGCTCGGTGCCGGTGTTGCTCATGACGACGACCGCGGTCCGCTTGCCGGGGTCGAACGGCACGTCGATGTCCGGTGCGTCGAACGCGGGCGCCGGCGCGTAGCCGGTCAGCGGGGCAATGCGGCTGAAATGGACCGCGCCGGCGGCCAGCGGCGGGGCGGCGAACGCGGCGGCGATCCCCGCGAGGCGCAGGGCGGTGCGGAAACGGCGGCCGGGGCGGAGCGTCGACATGGCAGTGGTTCCTTTCAAGGGTGTCGAAGGGCACGGTCGAGACTTGCCGACAGTCTATCGCGCGCCGCGCCCCGGCACATCGGAGGAACCTTGGATCGTGTTTCGGACAAATGACCGATCCCGCGGCGGCGCCGGCTCGGGCATTTGATCGGGGAGGGGCGGCGGGAATGCCGGCCGAGGTCGGGTCAGCCTGGGACCGCGGGCGGGAAGCCCGCCAGGCCGTCGGCCGTCGCGAAACCGGGCGGGCTGGAAGCCCGCGCTCCCAGGGACAAGCTTGCCGCAGCGTTTCAGCCCACGGCGTTGAAACAGCCCTGCGCCCTCGGCCCGGTCAGCTCTCGCCGGGCCAGCCCGCGGGGAAGCCGAGCCCGGCCAGCCGGCCGAGCGAGACGTCGAGGGCGCGCAGCCGATCCGGGTGGAGCGCTTCGGCCAGCGCCGCGTCGTCGTAGACCTGGCGGGCGGCCTCGAACCAGCGCAGGCCGTCGCGGCGCTCGTAGTGCCAGTACTCGATGCCGGTCCACGATCGGCGCCAGTCCAGCCGGCCGCGACCGATCGACGGGATGCGATGCCAGCCGTAGCGCGCCGCGAGCGCCGTGAAGTCCACCCAGTAGCCGCCGGGGACGGTCGCGCCGCGCCGCCCGCCCGTCTGCGCCAGCCCGGCGTCGCCGCTGCCGGCCGCGAACGTCCAGCCCGGCTCGAAGAGCGGCCGGCCGGCGCTGCCGTCCTGCGCGCCGGCACGGAGGAACATCCGCCACTGGGTCCGGCCGCCCGCCTCGTCGCGGACCAGCACCATGTCGCGCCGGCCGCCGGGCCCCCACAGCTCCATCTGGGTGTCGAAGGCGCGGCCGGTCTTGTGCCAGCTGAAGAACGCCGAGCCCGAGCTCTTGAACCCCAGCGGCCGCCAGGCGTCGGCCAGCGTGCCCAGGAAGTCCCGTCCCGTGGCCGCGCGCACGTCCGCCCGCAGCGCGGCGAAGTCGTCCGCCAGCCCGGCGTGGATGCGCGCGCCGGGGACCTCGATGCCCGCGAGCGTGGCGAGGCCCGGCCGCGCGTCCGGCGCGCCCGTGACCGGCACGGCGCCTGCGATCTCGACCGCCGGCAGCTCGGGCGGGGCGGCGCCGGCCGCCCAGCTCACGTGGCCCGAGCCCGGCGGCAGCACCGCGACGTCGCCCGCCGCCACGCCGTCGACGGGCCGGACCTGGAGCCCGCGCCCGCGCCGGCCCGTCGTCGTCACGGCCACGGCCTGGCCGCCGGGGAACCACGCGAAGCCCACCACCTGCGCGGCCAGCGTCGTCGTGGCCGGCGCGGGACGGGCCGCGTCCGTGTCCCCAGGCTCGGCCCATGCCTGGACCACCACCTGCCCCATGCCGTACCGCTGGCGCAGGTACGCCAGACGGCGGCCGTCGGGCGACCACGCCGGCGCCCGCAGGTCGATGTCGCCGCCATCCCCGGCGCCGCCCGCAGCGCCCCCGGCGCCGGCAGGACCGGCCACGACGCGGGGCGCCCCGCCGGCCGCGCCGACGGCTTCGATGCGGTACGCCCCGGCATGCCACGCCGCGTAGGCGATCCACCGGCCGTCGGGCGACCACGCGGGGTCGACGGCGGGTCCGTCGGCGCCCGACACGCGCGCCGCGCCGGCCTCGCCGGCCGCGAGGTCGAGCCGGTACACGGCCAGCGCCCCGTCGCGGTGCGAGACCCAGGCCAGCGCGCGGCCGTCCGGCGACCACGCCGGCGCGCCGTCGAACGCCCCGTGCGCCGTCACGCGCCGCGGCGCGCCGCCGCCCCGCGCGACCGTGAAGACGTCCCAGTTGCCGTCGCGCCGCGCGGCGAACGCCAGCGCCGTGCCGTCGGGCGACCACGCCGGCGCCTCGGCCGCGTCCAGCCCGCCGACCAGCCGCCGCGTCGGCGCGGCGCCGATGGGGTCGACCAGGTCGATCGCCTGCCCGCGGCCGTCGGGGACGACGACCGCCACCACGCTGTCGGCCCACGGCACCGGGGTCGGCGGCGGCGGGCGCTGCGCGATCGCGGCGGCGCCGGGGGCCGGCGCCGCCGGCCGGTCCGCCCCTCCCGGACCGCGCAGGGTGCGCACGGCGGCGCCGGCGGCGAGGACCGCCAGCGCGGCGACGGCGGCGATGCGGGTTCGGGACATGGCGCGGAGGCTCCGAGCGTCGGCGATCGGGTGTTGCCGCCGACGATACCACCTACGGATGAGCGTGGGATGAGCCGCCGGCGCCGTCGGCGGCGCCCGCGGACTGCGCCAGCGCCTCCGCCGCGCGCGCCGTGGTCACGAGCTGCACGCCCACGATCAGCACCGGCAGGCTCAGCAGGGCCGCGCCGATCAGCTCTTGCGACCACGTCGTCCACGGGCCAGGGCCCGCCATCGCGACCGCGAAGACGCCGAACGCGGCCGCGATCAGCATCCGACCGCCCAGGCGCTCGCGGCGCCAGCCGAGCACGACCGACACCACGACGAGGGCGTAGGCCACGCCGAGCCCCGCCAACCGCGGCGCGGCCTCGGGCACGGCGTCCTCCCGGTTGAAGAGCACGAAGTAGCCGAAGAACGCGATCCAGGCCAGCAGCACGAGCGACGTCAGGCGCGCGAGGCGCCGGGCGAGGCGGAGCTGGCGGGCGGGGTCGGCGGCGGGGCGGTCGGCGGTCATGGGTCGCTGCTCCTGGTTCGGCGATCCGCGTCGGGCGCGGCATCGGGGGGCGTCGGGTCGGGCGCCGCGTGCCCGAGCCTTCGGCCGAGCTCGGCGACGAGGGCGCGCGCCGCGGCGGTGATCACCGTGCCCGACCCGAAGATCGCCGCGGCGCCGGCCGCGCGCAGCGCCGCGTGGTCGGCCGGCGGGATCACGCCGCCGACCACGATCACGATGTCGTCGCGCCCCAGCGCCGCCAGCGCCGCGCGCAGCGCCGGCACGAGCGTCAGGTGGCCGGCGGCCAGCGAGCTGACGCCGACGACGTGGACGTCGTTCTCCGCCGCCTGGCGCGCGACCTCGTCGGGCGTCTGGAACAGCGCGCCGACGTCGACGTCCCAGCCCAGGTCGGCGAAGGCCGAGGCGATCACCTTCTGCCCGCGGTCGTGCCCGTCCTGGCCGAGCTTGGCCACGAGGATGCGCGGCCGCCGGCCCTCGGCCGCGGCGAATGCCGCCGCCCGGTCCCGCGCCGCCCGCACGTCCGCCGCCGCCTCGCCCATGGCGCGGGAGTATACCCCCCCGGCCAACCGGACCTCGGGCCGATGGCGGCCGAACACCGCCGCCAGGGCCTCGGACATCTCGCCGACGGTGGCGCCGGCGCGCGCCGCGTCCACCGCGTGGGCCACGAGGTTGTCGCCCGTTGCGGCCGCCGCCGTCAGCGCCGCCAGCGCGGCCGCCACGGCCGCGGGGTCGCGCGTCGCGCGCAGCCGCGCCAGCCGTTCGGCCTGGGCGGCGCGCACGGCCGCGTTGTCGACCCGCAGCACGTCCACCGGCGGCTCGTCGGCCAGCCGGTCGCGGTTGACGCCGACGATGGCTTGCCGCCCGCTGTCGATGCGCGCCTGGGTGCGCGCCGCGGCCGCCTCGATGCGCAGCTTGGGCAGCCCCTCGGCGATGGCCCGCTCCATGCCGCCCAGCGCCTCGACCTCGCGGATGTGCGTCCACGCCCGCGCCGCCAGGTCCCACGTCAGCCGTTCGACGGCATGGCTGCCCCCCCACGGGTCCACCGACCAGCAGGCGTCGGTCTCGTGGAGCAGGTAGAGCTGGGTGTTGCGGGCGATGCGGGCGCTGAAGTCCGTCGGCAGCGCCAGGGCCTCGTCGAAGCTGTTGGTGTGCAGGCTCTGCGTGCCGCCGTGCACGGCCGCCAGCGCCTCGATGGTGGTGCGCGCGACGTTGTTGTACGGATCCTGCGCGGTCAGGCTCCAGCCCGACGTCTGGCAGTGCGTGCGCAGCGCCATCGCGCGGGGGTCTTGCGGCGCGAACGTCCGCATCAGCCCGGCCCACAGGAGGCGCGCGGCGCGCAGCTTGGCGACCTCGAGGTGGTAGTGCATGCCGACCGCGAAGAAGAACGACAGGCGCGGCGCGAAGTCGTCGACGGCCAGCCCGGCCGCCAGCCCGGTGCGCACGTAGGCCAGCCCGTCGGCGAGGGTGTAGCCGAGCTCGAGGTCGAGCGTGGCGCCGGCCTCGTGCATGTGGTAGCCGCTGATGCTGATGCCGTTGAAGCGCGGCATGTGGGCCGCGGTGTAGGCCAGGATGTCGCCGACGATGCGCATCGACGGGCCGGGCGGGTAGATGAACGTGTTGCGGACCATGAACTCCTTGAGGATGTCGTTCTGGATGGTTCCGCTGAGCTGCGCGGGGCGCACGCCCTGCTCCTCGGCCGCCACGATGTAGAGGGCGAGGATCGGCAGCACCGCGCCGTTCATCGTCATGCTGACGCTGACCTGGTCGAGCGGGATGCCGTCGAACAGCACGCGCATGTCGAGGATCGAGTCGACCGCCACGCCCGACATCCCGACGTCGCCGACGACGCGCGGGTGGTCGCTGTCGTACCCGCGGTGCGTGGCCAGGTCGAAGGCGATCGACAGCCCCTTCTGGCCCGCGGCGAGGTTGCGCCGATAGAACGCGTTGGAGTCCTCGGCCGTCGAGAACCCGGCGTACTGCCGGATGGTCCACGGCCGCGTCGTGTACATCGTCGGGTACGGTCCGCGGACGAACGGCGGGAAGCCGGGCAGGGAGTCGACGTGCCCCAGCCCGGCGACGTCGGCGGCGCGGTAGCGCGCGTGGACCGGAACGCCCTCGGGCGTGATCCAGGCGGGCCCCTCGGCGCCGTCGGCGGGCTGGGCCCCCTCGGGCGCACCGTCGGCGGGCGGGGCGATGGCCGGGTCGTCGAAGTCCAGCGCCGCGAGGTCCGGCACGCCGAAGGCGGGCTCAGCCATCGCCGGCCCCCTCGGCGCCGGGCGCCACGTAGCGCGTCTCGCCGACCACCACCGCGTCGCCCGCGGACGACGCGTCCCGGCGGGCGCGGGCGGCCTCGGCCATCTCGGCCGCGACGCGCCCCGACGCGATGGCCCGCCCCATCCCGCCGCCGCGCTCGATGGACCGGAGCACGTCCCATGCCCGCCGGGCGAGCGCGTCGGTGAGCGCCTCGACCGACGGGCTGCCGGCCGCGGCGTCCGCGATCCGGCCGGCGTGCGCCTCGGCCTGGAGGATGGTCTGGGTGTGCGTGGCCAGCCGGCGCCCGAGGTCGCCCGCCGCGCTCCCGATGCCGTCGAACGGCAGCGTCGCGATGCTGTCGGCGCCGCCGACGGCCGCCGCGAGGGCCTGGGTGGTCCCGCGCACGAGGTTGACCCACGGATCGCGCGTGCCGCGTGCCCGCGCCGATGTGACGGCGTGGATCGCCATCGGGCCGGCGGCCGCGTCGACGCCCGCCCCGAGCGACCGCACGACGCGGCCCCACAGCCGCCGGGCGGCCCGCAGCTTGGCGACCTCGGCGAAGAACGCGTTGCCGACGGCAAAGACGAAGCGCATCTGGCGGCACGCCGCCGCGGGCGGCCAGCCCAGCTCGGAGGCGGACCTCAGGTAGGCCATCCCGGTGGCGACGGCGTAGGCCAGCTCGTGGACCGCGGTCGCGCCGGCGTCGTGGTACGGCACGGCCGAGATGCCGACGGTCCGGATGTGCCGGTGCGCGCCCGCCGCGACGGCCGCGTCGTGGATCGGGCGCAGCACGGCGGCGCCGTCGGGCGCGGCTCGCGCGGCATCCGGGCCACGATCCGGATCCCGGCCGAGCCGATCGGGATCGAGCTGCGCGGCGGCGAGCAGGCCCAGCGGGTCGAAGTCGAACGCGAGGCGCGCCTGGTGGAGGGCCACGCCGCGCGCCGCGAGGAAGTCCGTGCCGAGGATGACGGCCGCGAGGCGCGGGGCGGCCCGGCCTGCGTCGAACGCCACGTGGATCAGGTCGAGGCGGACCCCGTCGAGCGCGCGGCCGAGGTCCTCGGCGGTGGCGATGGCGATGCCGTCCGTGGCGCCGCCGGTGCCGTGGCCCCCGGCGTCGTCCACGGCGCCCGTCGGGCACCCCTGCCGGCCGGCGCGGTCCAGCCGCAGCCAGATGCCGCCGACACCTCGCGCGAGGTCGGCGTGGAGGTGGCGGTTGGCCGCAGCCGGGTCCGGGTGGTCGTAGCGCTGTTCGATGCGCCAGCCGCCGGCGCCCGGCGCGCCGGGCGGCGCGTCCGGATCGACCGGGCGGGGGGCGCCGGTGGCACGCCGGTAGAGTCGGGCGACCGGGATGTCGCCCAGCGTCAGGGCGGGCGGTGGGCCGCCGCCGGGCGGGCGGGCGAGCCCGTCGGCCGCCGCCTGCCAGTCGGCGAACGCGACGGGCGCGAAGGCCACGAGGTCGGCCAGCGACAGGTCGGCCAACGACGGGCCGGTCTGCGGCGGGCCGGCCATCAGCGGGTTTCGGCGATGGTGTACGCGGTGCCCTCGGCCGCCGCCGTCACCGTCAGCCCCGGCGGCGCCAGCCGCGCGGCGTCGGCCACCAGCCGGTCGAGCGTCGCGTCGTCGTGGTCCGGGCTGTGGTGGAACAGCACGACGTGCCGCACGCCGGCGCGGGCCGCGAACCGGACGACCTCGTCGGTGGTGCTGTGCCCCCACCCGGAGTGGCCGTCGTACTCGGCCGCGGTGTACTGCGCGTCGTGGATCAGCACGTCGACCCCGCGCACGAGGTCGAAGCCCGAGATCCACGCCGGGTCGCCGTCGAGCGACACGGCGCCCAGCCGCAGCTCGTGGTCCGGCAGGTAGGCCATCGACGCGGCGCCGGCCTCGATGCGGTAGCCCAGGGTGGTGCCGGGGTGGCAGACCAGCCCGGACTCGACCTTGAACGGCCCGATGTCGAAGTGGCCGCCGGCGATCTCCTGCAGCGTGAGGCAGCACGCCAGGTCGCGGAGGTGCACCGGGAACAACGGCGGCGACAGGTAGCGGATCAGGCGCGACCGCAGGTCGAGCGTCGTGCTCGGGGGCCCCCAGATGCGGACGTCCATGTTCGGGCGCTGCAGCGGCGCGAAGAACCCCAACCCCTGGATGTGGTCCATGTGGAGGTGCGAGAGGAGCAGGTCGACGCGCGGCAGCGACGGCGGGAGCTGCATCCCGAGGCGGCGGATGCCGGTGCCGGCGTCGAGCACCAGCACCGTTCCGTCGTCGGCGCGGACCTCGACGCACGACGTGTTGCCGCCGTAGCGGGCGGTGTCCGGGCCGGGCGACGCGAGCGAGCCGCGGGTGCCCCAGACGACGACCTTCATTCGCCGGGGTCTTCCCAGAAGATGGCGACGGCGCCGACGAAGCGGTCGGCGACGCCCACGATCGGGAAGGCCGTGACCTCGATGCGGCGCAGCGTGTGATCGAGCCCGTGGATCCAGAAGTGCCCGTGGGTGGGGCGACACTCGGTCAGCGCGACGACGAGCGGCAGCGACTCGGCCGGCAGCGGCACGCCGGCGGCGTCCATGGGAGAGAAGATCGTCGACCAGCGCTCGACCGGCATCTCGCCGGCCTCGTCGAAGCGCTGGCCGAGCACGCGCTCGGCCGGCTCGTTGAAGTACAGCAGTGTGCCGGCCGGGTCGACCAGGAACACCGGCGTGGCCATGCAGCTCGCGAGCTGTCGGGTCAGGATGATCTCGATCTCGTGCTGGGCCATCGGGGCTCCAGGGTGCCTCGGGTTGGTCGGTGCACCGGGCGTTCGGCGCGTCGTCGGCCTTTCCAGGCCGGCTCCGGGACCGGGTGTCGCGGCCATCGCGCCGGCGGGGGCTGGCGCGCGGTCGCGCAATATAGCGCGATTGCCAGGCGCATGCAATCGCACGACGGCGCTATCATGATTCGGCGCCGGCGTGCGGACGGTCGTCCGCCGCCGGCGCCGTCCCCGACCCCACCCACCCAGGAGCCGCGATCGTGAGCCAATGGCGCGCCGCCGACGGCGTGGAGATCTACTACGAAACGCACGGCACGGTGGGCGCCGGCGCCCCGTGCGTGCTGCTGCCGGGCCTGCTCGGCTCGGTGGCGGGCCAGTGGGCGGCCCATGTCGATGCCCTGTCGGCCACCCACCCGGTCGTCGCCATGGACCTGCGCGGGCACGGTCGGTCGGGCGACGGGGCGGGCGGGCTGACGCTCGGCGACCTCGCCGGCGACGTCGCCGGGCTCCTCGACCACCTCGGGGTGGGGCCGGCCCACGTGGTGGGCTACAGCCTGGGCGGCTACCTCGGCATCTTGCTGGGCCTGCGCCGGCCGGAGCGCGTGCGCACGCTCTTCATGCACGGCACCAAGTTCTACTGGACGCCCGAGGCCGTGGCGGCGACGCTGCGCCAGCTCGACCCCGACGCCATCGCCGCGCGCGTGCCGGCCTTCGCCGCGCAGCTCGCCGCCGAGCACGGCGCCGAGCGCTGGCCGGCGCGGGTGCGGGCGGCGGCCGCGTTCGTGGCGCGCATGGACGCGGCACAGCTCCCCGAAGCCGAAGCCGCCGGCTTGCGCTGCCCGGTCGTCGTCAGCGTCGGGGACCGCGACGAGCTCGTGCCGGTGGACGAGGCGGCCCGGCTGCGGGCGGCGCTGCCGGATGCCGGCCTGCTGGTGCTGCCGCGCGTGCGGCACGCGTTCGGCACCGTCCGCCACGACGAGCTGGTCGCCGTGCTGCGGGGGTTCCATCGCGCGGCGGACGCGGCGCCGTGAGCGGTGTCGCGCTCCTGGCGGTGTGCGCCGCGTACGCCGCGATCGCGGCCCGGACGCTGCGGCCGGTCGTGCGCGACCGCGCGTCGCTGTTCGACGCCGACGTCACGCTCCACGATCGCGCGGTCTTCGAGCGGGTGGTGTTCCTGGTCGGGGTGCCGCCCGGCGTGCTGCTGCACGAGCTCGGCCACGCCGCCGCCACGTGGCAGGTGGGCGGCACGGTGGTGGGGTGGGCGTGGTACCTGTTCGCGGGCCACGTCCGCTACACGGGGGCCCTCACCCCGCTGCAGGACTGGTGGATCGCGCTGGCCGGGAACCTCGTCAGCATCGGGCTCGGCTTCGTCGCCGCCGCGTGCCTGGCGCTGCCGTTGCGCCCGGCGTGGTTCTACCTGACGTTGGCGTTCGCGCGCGTCCAGCTCGTCTACGCGCTCGTCGGCTACCCGCTCCTCAGCCTCGGCGCCGGCTGGGGCGACTGGACGACGATCTACAGCCGGCAGGGCGGCCCGTGGGCGATGGCGATGGCCCTCGCGCACGCCGCGGCCCTGGCGGCGCTGTGGCGGATCGGGCGGTCTGAGCGATACGCGGCCTGGATGGCGCGGCGGCTCGGGGAGCGGGGACGCGGGGACGGCACGGATTGGGCGTGACGCGCGCCCGATGTCCGATGCGCATGGCCGCATGATCCGGGGGCGACGCGTGTGTGTCGGGCGCCGAAGTCGCGGGGGGCGGCCTCCGGCGCCGGAAGCCGTTGGCCGCGCGGGCGGCACCGATGCTATCGTACGATCACGTGTTCTGAGCGTCTGGGCGCGCACGACAGCTACCGGAAGGAACACCCGTGGCCACCTCACTCCATGACGTCGCCGTCTTCCGAGATCCGACGGATGCGCAGCCGGATGCGACCGCGCGCTGGCGGCGGAGGGTCCTGTCCCATTGGCCCTGCGCCGCCCTCGCCGCCCTCGCCGCGTGCACCGGCCAGCCGCCCGGCGGCACGCCGGTGGGGCTCGTCGACACGCCGGCCGTGGCCACGGCCGGCGCGAATGCGGGGGATCCCGCCGGCCTGGCGCCGGCGATGACGGTGCCCGCCGCGGGCGCCACCGCGGCCCCGCCGACCCCCGTCGCCGCGGCCCTGCCGACCGACGACCAGATCTTCCCGACGATCGGCGTGCCGCCGGCGCCGGCGGCGACGGCGGCCACGCCGGGCGTCGACGGCGGCGCGTCGCTGACGGGGCGCACCGTCGAGGGCGGGGCCATCGGCGCCACGTACCGCCTGGCGGCGATGCGCAGCGGCGAGCACGCCGGGTTCACGCGCCTGGTCTGGGAGATGCGCGAGGCCGCGGGCACCCCGAAGTACACCGCCACCGCGGTCGAGGCGCCTGGCGGCGCGCGGATCGAGCTGACGCTGCGCGACGTCTACGCCCAGGACTTCGCCGGCCCGCTGTCGCTGGCCGTCGCCGGCAGCCCGGTGGTCACCGGCGTGGCCCCGTTGCCGCTGCAAGACGACGCCGCGCTGGGCTTCGCGGTCGCGCTGTCGCGGGCGGCACGCTTCGAGGTGGCGTCGCTCGAGAACCCGGTGCGCCTCGTGCTGGACGTCTATCCGTGAGGACGCCGGCGGGAGCGGCGACGCAGGCGGCTTGACGTGGACCTGTTCGACCACCAGCGTCAGAGCGACACGGCCGCGCGCGCGCCGCTGGCCGACCGGATGCGGCCGCGGACGCTCGACGAGTTCGTCGGGCAGGCGCACATCATCGGGCCGGGCCGGCTGCTGCGGCGCGCCATCGAGGCCGACCAGCTCTCCAGCCTGATCTTCTACGGCCCGCCCGGCACCGGCAAGACCACGCTGGCGCGGATCATCGCCAACACCACAGAGGCGCACTTCACGGCGCTGAACGCGGTCCTGGCCGGCGTCAAGGACATCCGCGCCGCCGTCGAGGCGGCGCAGGAGCGGCGCGGGATGTACCGGCGGCGGACGATCCTGTTCGTCGACGAGGTGCACCGCTTCAACAAGGCCCAGCAGGACGCGCTCCTGCCGTGGGTCGAGAACGGCACGGTGGTGCTGATCGGCGCGACCACCGAGAACCCGTTCTTCGAGGTCAACAAGGCCCTGGTGTCGCGCTCGCGGGTGTTCCAGCTCCGGCCGCTGGACGACGACGACCTGCGCGGCGTGGCGCGAATGGCCATCGCCGACCCCGAGCGCGGCTACGGCAAGCTGAACGTGGCGATCGCCGACGCGGCCGTGGACCACCTGGTCAACGTCGCCAACGGCGACGCGCGCGCCGTGCTGAACGCGCTCGAGCTGGCGATCGAGACGACCCCGCCGGACGCCGCGGGCCGCGTGGTCGTCGACCTCGCCGTGGCCGAGGAGTCGATCCAGCGGCGGGCGGTGCTCTACGACAAGGAAGGCGACGTCCATTACGACACCATCAGCGCCTTCATCAAGAGCGTGCGCGGCAGCGACCCCGACGCCGCGCTGTACTGGCTGGCGCGGATGGTCTACGCCGGCGAGGACCCGCGCTTCATCTTCCGGCGGCTGCTCATCCTGTCGGCCGAGGACGTCGGCCTGGCCGACCCGAACGCGGTGCGTGTCGTGACGGCGTGCGCGCAGGCGTTCGAGTACATCGGGCTGCCCGAAGGCCAGTTCCACCTGGCCGAGGCGACGCTGTACCTGGCGACGGCGCCCAAGTCCAACAGCACGCTGGCGTACTTCGACGCGCTCGGCGCGGTGCAGCGCGAGCGGGCGGAGGACATCCCGACGCACCTCAAGGACGGCAACCGCGACGCCGCGGAGCTCGGCCACGGCAAGGGCTACCTGTACCCGCACGCCTACCGCGACCACTGGGTGGCACAGCAGTACCTGCCGGGGCCGCTGCAGGGGCGGATGTTCTACCAGCCGAGCGACCAGGGCTACGAGGCGGCGGTCCGTGCCGCCACCGCCCGCCGCCGCGAGGCGCAGCTGGCCGCGATGGTCGAAGGCGACCTGGGCGGGCCGGGCGAGGTGCTGACGTTCACCGGGGATGCCGCCGCGCGGCAGCGCGACCGCTGGCTGGCGCGGGCGGTCGGCCGCACCAGCAGCCGGTTGGCGCGGCTGCGCGACCGCGTGGTCGAAGGGGCGCGGATCGCGCGCCACGCGGTCGTGCTGGACCTCCGGGCCGGCACCGGCCTGATCACGTGGGAGGCGGCGCGCCGCGCCCCCGAGGGCGGGGTGTGGGCGCTGGCGGCGGACGGGGAGACGGCGGCGGTGCTGGAGTCCGGCAGCGGGGGGCCGAGCGGGATCGACGCGCCGACGGTCCTCGTCGGGTCGATCGCCGAGCTGCCGGAGCTCCTCGCGCTGCGCGGCGAGGCCGACGTGCGGTTCGACGCGATCGTCGGCTGGGGCGCGCTGGGGGCGTTGGGCGGGGGAGACGCGCCGCATGCGGGGGATGGCGAAACGGCCGTGGCGGGCGACGCCGTCGCGGCGGGCCTGTCGATCGCCCGCGGCCTGCTCGCGCCCGGCGGCCGGCTGAGCCTCGCCGAGGCGCTGCCGGGTGCGGGCTCGCGGCCGTCGGACGTGCTCGCGGCGGGCGCGGCGGTCGATCGGGGCACGGCGGCGGAGCGTGGCGGCGACTCGGAGCGCGAGGATGCCTCGGAGCGCGAGGCTTCCGGAGATCGGGGCGGCTCCGGCGACGCCGACCCGCTGCTGGACCGCCTCCGAGCGGCCGAAGCCGCCGCCTACGCCGCCGACCCCCGGCTCGCGCTGGACGGCGCGGCGTGGCGAGCCATGCTGGAGGCTGCGGGCTTTGCGGACGTCGAGGTGGACGTCGACAGCGACGAGGCCGAGCTGGCGGTCACGGACGCCCTGGTGGAACGGTGGTTCGGCGCGGGCGCGGTCTACGCGGCCTCGCTGGCGGAGCGGCTGACGGCCGGCGAGCTGGCGGAGGTGCGGGCGCGCTTCGCGGCGCGGGCGGGCGGGCCGGCGCGGGCGTGGCGGGTGGCGGCGGTGCTGGTGCGGGGCAGGGCGGGGCAGGCGTCGTCGCCGCCGCGTGGCTCAGCCCGCTGACGGCTCGCCGTCCGGGTCGACGCCGAGCGCGCGCAACCGCGCGGCCAGGCGCGCGGCCATGGCCTCGGCCGTCTCCGCCCGCTGCCGCGCTTCTTCGGCCCGCTGTGCTTCTGCTTCGGCTCGGTGTGCCTCCGCCTCGGCGCGCTGTGCCGCAGCCTCGGCCCGGCGCCGCTCTGCCTCGACCCGCTCGGCGGACGTGGGGATCGGCACGCCGTCGAGATCGTGCCAGCGCAGCCATGTCGCCGGCGAGCCTTCGTACTTGCCCTCCCAGAGCGCCAGGCTCAGGCCCACTTCCGGCATCCGGCCGTCGGCCATCCGCTCGTAGTGGCGGACGACCAGCCGGTACACGCGCAGGAGATCCTGGCTCAGACGCCGGTACGGGTCGTGGATGACGTAGTACGGGACCCCGATCTGCGCGTACAGCTCGAGCTTCCGGTCGCCCTCGCCACCCGGTCGCTTGGACACGATCTCGATCACGACGTCCGGTGGCTTGCCGGCCACCCACGTGAAGTACGACTGGTTGGCCGTGATCGAGAAGTCGTCGGGCGTCTCGACGTCCAGGCTCAGCATCGCGTCCGGCACCACCGGCGGGTGGTAGCCGCGGTAGAAGAGCCCGACGTTGGCCATGGCCACGAACGGTCGGCCATCCCCGGGCCCTTCCCACGAGCCGTACAGCGGTTCGGTGAGCAGGCGTTGCTCCTTCTCGGCCAGCCAGCTGTCCACGGGCTCGTCGTCCTCGGTCTCGACGTCGGAGAGATCCGGCCACAACCGCGGATCCAGCGGCGAGCTCGGTCCGGACGCCGGGTAGCCGCGGGCGACGGCGAGCGCCGCCCGCTCCTCCTCGGTGAGCGGGTCGCCATCCCACACGTCGAGAAGCGGCGAGCGCGGGCCCGCGCCGGCAGGCCGTGTCGACGCTGGGGCGCGTGCCGCCGGGGCGGCGCCGCGTGAGGCCTTCCGGCCCGGCCGTGGCTTGCGTTCCGGCTCGCCCGTGGCCTTGGCCATGGCGTCGGCGACGTCGGTTGAGCTCATCTCGTGCTCCAGGTTGCTTGCTCCATGCTGCGCCCGGGGCTTGTCGGTCCGCAACGGGGCGCGCGCCACGTTCGAGACAACCCGGTGCCACGGGCACGACAGGTCGACGCCACCAATGATACGCGACATGCGGCAGCCGGGCCGTGGTCTCGCCCGTTGCCGTCGGGGACCCGTTACCTTCGTGCCGCGATCACGACTACAATCTAATACAGACAACCACGAACGCCCCATGCGGAGGCGGGCTCGCTGCCCGCCGCGTCCTCCGCAATGGCGGGGGGAGGGGTGCCGCGCGAGCGTCTCGTGGTGCAGGCATGGACCTCGGACCGGCCCGGGCGTGGATGGCGCGGGACCGCGGGCCGGGGTCCCCGGGGTGAGGAGAAGCGCGATGCGTCGGTATTGGACTTGGATCCCGCTGGCCGCCGCCGCGGGGCTGGTGCTCGGCCTGCTGGACGGTCGGGGCCGGGACGTGCCCGCGGAGGTGCTGGCAGCGCCGGCCCAGTCGTCGGGGCTCGTCTACCTGCCGATGGGCCTCAAGGCGCAGGCCATGGCGGACCTGCCGCCGGCGCCGACGGCCCTGCCGGTGCAGCCGACCGAGCCGCCGCCGGCCGCGACCGCGACGCCGGTCGGGCCGACGGAGGCGCCGTCGGCGACGCCGACCGTGCCGCCGCCGGCATCGCCGACCGTGGCCACGGTGGAGCCGCCGACCGCGACGCCGACGACGTGGATCGCGCCGACGGCGACCGCGACGCCGACGCTCAAGCCGACGGTGGTGGCCGGAGCCATCAAGGGCCGGCTGGTGGTCGACGGCGACCCGGCGCCGCTGGGCCTGGGCGAGGAGGTCGGGCCGGGGCTGGTGCTGCGGGCGTGCAGCGACGAGCGGACGTGCACGGTGGTGGCGCGCACGGGCGTGGCCGACGACGACGGCAACTTCGTCTTCGCCAACCCGCCGGCGCTCGACGCCGGCCGCTACTACCAGGTGACGTGGATCAACGAGAACCCCGAGGACAGCGCGGCCAGCCCGTACGCCGGCGCGGACCTGTGGATGGGGGTGTGGTACGGCGCGCCGATCCGCGGCTACCAGCCCGGCCAGACGGTCGACGTCGGGGAGGTCGAGATCGGCGACATCGTGCTGGTGTCGCCGACGCACGGGTCGGGCTTCGGCGGGCTGCCGTGGACGTTCACGTGGCAGGCGCGCAAGCACGAGACGGGGGTGTACAGCTGGGCGATCTGCCTGCGCTGCTGCCAGACGCTGGCGCAGCGGATCGGGCACTACCACACCAGCCCGCTGGGCCGGCGCACGTCGTACACGGTGTCGCAGTACCCGCCGGGCACGCAGATCGGCATCGACTACAAGTACTGCTGGTTCGTGCGCAGCGAGGCGCCGGACGGCAGCATCGGCGAGAGCTACCACGTACGGATGCTGTGGTGGATGGGCCTCGCGCTGCTGGGCGGGCGGTGAGCGCCGGGCGGGACGGGTGACGCGGTTCACGGGGGGAGGGGACGACATGGGGATGGGGATTCGACGCGCGCTCGGGCGCGGGCGGGTGTGGCTGGCCGCGGCGGCGGGCGGCCTGGTGGTGGCGGCGGCGCTGACCGCGGGCCCGCGCGGCGCGGTGCGGGCCCACGACGACGGGCCGCGGGTGTTCCTGCCGCTCGCCTGGCTGGGCGTGGCGCGCGAGGCGCTGCCGACCGCCCCGGCGGCGGTGCCGGTGCCGTCGGCGACGGCGGTCGCGCCGACCGAGCCGCCGACGGCCGAGCCGGCGTCGCCGACGGCGACCGAGCCCCCGCCTCCGACCGAGCCGCCGACGGCGACCGAGACGGCGGTGCCACCGACGGAGCCGCCGACGCCGACGCCGAAGGCGCCGGCTGGGCGCATCAAGGGGCGGCTGACCGACAACGGCAAGCCGCTGGCCGAGGGCTTCGGCGAGCCGGGGCTGCCGCAGATCGAGCTGCGCAAGCAGAGCGGCGGGGGCGCGTGGGAGAAGGTGGCCAACAGCGTGACGGACCGGGCGGGGGCCTTCGTGTTCGAGAGCCCGCCGGCGCTGGCGCCGGGCGAGGTCTACCGGGTGTGGTGGAACAACCCGACGGAGGACGGGGCGGACCTGTGGGTGCACCGCTGGTGGAGCCGCGACATCACGGCGTTCGGCGACGGCACGGATGTCGACGTGGGGGTGTTCGAGCTGGCGGACCTGAAGCTGACGCAGCCGTGCCACGACTGTCTGCAAACGGCGCCGATCACGTTCGGGTGGCGGGCGCGGTCCCACACGAGCGAATCGTACCGCTGGTCGGTGTTCGACGGCTGCGGCGACGTCGAGAACCGGGCGAACGCGTTCCGCACGGCGTCGCTCGGCCGCAAGACGGAGTACACGACGTCGCCGCCGTCGGGCTTCCGCTACGACGCGCGCTACTGCTGGTACGTGCTGATCGAGGACGGCGCGAACGGCACGGGCTGGCCGTTCCACGACCGGCGGGTACAGTGGTGCTCGAGCCCGGAGACGTGCCGGGGGCTGAACGTGCTCGGCAACACGCTGCTGCGGGTGGGGCGGTGGTAGGGGGGATGACAGTAGGTATGAGTGATATGGAGGCGAAAGTGTCGGTGCGACTCGTTGCAAGAGCGATCCGGGTTAGTGGACTGACGCCTTGGCAGACCTCTGTTGAATTGGTGTCCAAATGGGACATCTGTTGCAGTGGGAGCTGAACAGTGACTCCGATTAGTACTACATCAACTATGGGGCGTTCTCGATCGTCTTGTTCGCATAGTTTTGTATGCCACTGGAGGGATGCCATCGATCGGAGCGCATTGATACTGCGTAATGGTGTCATTCAACTCGGAAGACTGACTCATCCCATAGTGACTTGTCAGTAGTTGATGCATACCATCTGCGCTGAGCAACTTGTGTCGACTCCTAATAGATAGACACAACACACAACTCTATATGAGCTCGCTGAGGGTGTGGCCAAGAATCGTCCGCGACTCCTGCGTGGCTGGCAAATTGCAGACTGACTCCGTCTGAAGGGCGCTCGCCCGGACGGTTCTGTCCACACCCTTTCGTGATTGGCTGCTGCCGTAGATGGCACTTAGCCTTCACTCGTGACTGCGCAGGGGAAATTCATGAACCGTCGACAGAAGTCGGTGCTCGTCAGCAACGTTTTCATTGTCATGAGCGTCAGCATAGTGTTTGCAACTGTGGTTCCGGACACGGAGACACAGGACGGCAGACAGTCAAGAAGGCGGTTTGATACATCGAGTGATGTTTGTCCTGAGGCAACGTGTACCATTGTCGCAGATCAAACTGAACCAGTGTCGTGCATTCACGCGGGCGCACATACGGATACGAATGGTGTGATATCTGTTTCGGTTCTTGAGAACGGTTATCCAATGATTACGAATTTGTACATCGGAACTGATCCTACACCGTTTGTTCCTCATACACATGCAGGGGCGGACTTTCAAATGAGTACGAGATGGGATGACAGCTGTTGTGGAAATGGAAATCTATACAATCCAACTCTAGGTGGAGACTGTGTCTTTTCGAATGCAACACCTGTGACTGCATGGCAAGGTAATCCGTCATGCCTAGTTGAGTTCCTTCACCCGTGGCATGGTGCTTGCTTGCCCAATCCGCCGACTCCGTATCACGGCTCTCGGATGAAGGTTATTCCGCGTCTCTATAATGACTTGTCCATTCAAAATTGCCCAGCGTGTCTCGGCCCAGGTCCCTATGCTTCTCAGATTGAAATGGCTTTTGGCGTCACTCTAGGAGACAGTTCACAAGCAACAAATGGACTCATCATCCCGTCACAGGCGATGATAATCGATATGGAACTGGTGCGACGCTCTGGGATGAACGGTACTCCAAACCCACCCGTGCTAGATAGGGAATTAAGCGAAGTCCCTGTGGCATTTCCATTCCTCGATAAACTGCCGTATGCGTTTTACAGCGAGGATGGGACCAACTGGAAGCAGGCATTGATTGAAGCTCCTGGAGGACAGGTTACACATAATACGCAGTTGTGGTTAGCAACCCCACCTACGCCGATGGGCTACTGGCCACAACCGACTTCGAACAACATGAGCACACCTGCACCGACCTATCAGCCTCCTCCCTGCCTCAGAGCAGTGGCATTGTGCAGCGAACCTACACCAGATACAACTGGCGTGTGCCTTGCATTTTACGCTGATATACCGGTATCAGGAGCCATAGGTCCCCGGTTGTCCAATCTCCCACAGTCAACACCAGTTCCGGTAGTGCTCAACTACTTGGGTCTGTTTGGATCTTGCGGCTCCAGGCCAATGTGCGAGTTGGACCACTCGTATTGGCTCCGAAGACTGGTAGTTGTTGGGAACCTGTCGACCCTTTCGACCGCAATCAGTCAGGTATCTCAGGCCATAGGTTGTTGGGGGAATTGGAATGTAACGGAAGTCGGATGCGATCCATGTGACGCAACAGCAACACCTTCACCGTCGTTGACACCAGTTGTATCTACTGAATGTCCCACATGGACACCAACTGCAACTGCAACAGCGTGTGCAGGCCCAGATTGCAGCCCCCATAGCACTGCAACACCATGCTCAATCTGCACCCCGACACCAACACCTAATTATTGTTCTACCGCAACTTCAACAGAGCCTCCCACAGGAACCCCTACACCTACGGCATGCCTCAACTGCACTGCCACCAACACCAGTACTCCGAAGCATAGCCCGACGCCAACGGCAACACCTGTAACATGGCCAGGAATGACGCCTACACCTACATCTGACCCCGACGCGGGAGGGGGACTGACACTGAGTACGATCACGAGTATTCCACGAGCAGACGTTCTTGAGTTAATCACTCTTCAGCGAGGAGAACTCCATACGGTTCTTCTAGGTTCAATGGCAGATACATTCAAGACTAAGAGTCGACCTCACGGAATACTTGATACCATTGCACTCCTGTGGCTGTACAACAGGACCTCACGGTGTGATGTATCGTGGCCGCGCTCATTCTTGGCGCCTATGCGTGAAGTAGTCATCACCCCGAGAATCTCGATGACACATTCCGTTGTCAGGCGTCATCTCAGAAGATGGGGGTGCCAACATCGGACCATGGCAAGGAGTACATAGGTGAAGTACTTCTTGGCCTTTTCCGAACAGTCACTATTGTCGGGATTCTATAGTGACATGATCAAGGTTGCAGTCAAATCAGCACAGCAGTCAACTGAACTTCAGCCTCATTTCATATTTGATGGATCCGCGTGTGAACTGACAGATTGGCTTTCTGAACGGAATGTACCCGTGTGTCTAAGTCGCTCACGATTCTTCCCATATCTGAAGGAAATTGCTGACAAGACTCATCGCCCCGAGGTCTTCTGGATCGGATCCGGGGCGTTTCTCCGGTTCGAGATCCCGTCGGTGATGGCATCTCTCGGCTTGGATGACGAGTACGTCTTGTACACCGATTGCGATGTCCTCTTTCAACACGATCCTGTGCCGATGCTCAAGTCGCTCGCCCCGCGTGTGTTTGCAGTGGCACCCGAGTTCGACCCGACCGACTGGGTCAATTTCAACTCCGGTGTCATGCTGATGAATGTACCCGCCTTTCGGGCGGCGTTGCCCCAGTTCGAGGCGTTCTGCGAACATCACTTGGACACAATGGTCCTCGACTCCTACGACCAAGCCGCGCTCAGGGCGTATTTCGGGCAGTCCGCCGATCGCCTTCCGGTCGAGCTTAATTGGAAACCGTACTGGGGACGCCATGACGGTGCTTCGATCATCCACTTTCATGGGCCGAAGCCGTTCCATCGCTTCGTCGACGACTACGCTTATCCTCACCTGCTGAATGATCAGTTTCTCGAATACGCGAAGGCCTGGGACGCCGTACTGGCCTCCACATGTCCGCTCCGCGGTCAAGGTGGTGCGAACCTGACCCTACGCGGCCGCATCGAAGATCGGATGCGAGCGCTCTGGCGCGACCGGGCGTTTCGGCGCCGGCAAGCATAGGCTGCGTTCGGCACCCCCTTGACAAACCCGCCGCCCCCCGTTATACTGCCTTGCCTCCCGCGACTCGGCCGGGAGGCCTCGATCTCACCGTACCGGAGCGTCAGCTCGATGGACTGCGCAAGCACGTACGCCTTCAAGCGCCATGGCGGCCGCAGCGCCGCCCGTGGCCGGAGTGTGCCCATCGACCGCTGATCCGACGTGACGACAGCGCCACCGTGGGCACGCCGAGAGGCCGCCCACGGTTTTTTGTTGCGTGAGGGTCCCCGCGCGGGACCGATCGCCGACGCGCCGTGGGCCGCCCGCCCGCGGCGCGTCGTGCGTTCCCCGACCAGGAGCCGCCATGCCCGGAAAGCAAGCCACCACCCGCCGCCGAGCGCCGAGGGCCGCCGGAGATTCCCGCCGACCCCGCCGCCCGACCCGAGGAACCCAACCGTGACACAGGAGTTGAACATGCGACCGTTGATCCGCCCGGCCACCCCGGACGACTACCCGGTGCTCGTCGCCATCGGCAACCGCGCGTTCCCCGAGTACCCCGATACCGTGGACGAGTGGCGCCACTGGGACGACCATCGCAACCCCAAGCTCAGGTTCCAGCGCTTCGTCGCCGAGCTCGACGGCCAGATCGTCGGCTTCGGCGAGCACAGCCAGGACGAGGGGATGTACCATCCCCGCAAGTTCAGCGTCGAGATCACCGTCGACCCCGACCAGCGCCGCCGCGGCGTCGGCGGCGCCCTCTACGACCACATCGCCCGCGCGCTGGCCGACGCCGACCCGATCGCGTACTGGACCAACATCCGCGAGGACCACGCCGCCGGCCTGCGCTTCGCCGCCGCGCGCGGCTTCCGCGAGGTCATGCGCAACTGGGAGAACCACCTCCGGATGGCGGACTACGCGCCCGAGCGGTTCGCCGGCGCCGTCGAGAAGGCCGAGGCCACCGGCATCGCCTTCCGCACCTTCGGCGAGCTGCGGGCCAGCGACCCCGACTTCTTCCGCAAGCTGTTCGCGGTGCAGGAGGAGATCAGCCAGGACGCCCCGCAGCCCGACCCCGCCACCCCGCTCGACTTCGAGACGTGGCGCGGCCGGACGGTGAACAACCCCAACCTCATCCCCGACGGGTACTTCATCGCCTGCGACGGCGACCGGTACGTCGGCATCAGCACGCTGTTCAGCTCGCAGACCGAGAACTTCCTCTACACCGGCTGGACCGGGGTGCTGCGGGCGTACCGGCGCCGGGGCATCGCCCTGGCGCTCAAGCTCAAGGCGCTCGACCACGCCCGGTCGCTCGGCGCCCCGCTCGTCAAGACGTGGAACGCGTCGACCAACGTCGGCATGCTGGCCATCAACGCCGACCTCGGCTTCCAGAAGCAGCCGGCGTGGATCATCCACGTCCTCGACCTCGCCGCGGCCGAGCCCGTCGCCGCGGCCCAGCCCGCGCTGGCCGCCGCGGGGTGATGCCGGAAGGCGTGACGCGCTGGAGGGGCGGGGGACCTCATCCCCCGCCTCCCCTCAATCCTCCGGCGTGACCACGCCGATGTACGGCAGCGTCCGGAACCGGTCGGCGTAGTCCAGCCCGTAGCCGACCACCCACACGTCCGGGATGTCGAAGCCGAGGTAGTCGACCCGCACGTCGACCTCGTGGCGCTCGAGCTTGCGCAGGAGCGCGCACGTCCGCAGGCTGGCCGGGTGCCGCGCCTGCAGGATCTCCGTCAGGTACGCGATCGTGTAGCCCGTGTCGACGATGTCCTCGACGATCACCACGTGCTTGCCCGTCACGCTCGTGCGCAGGTCCATGATCAGCCGCACCACGCCGCTCGAGCGCGTCCCGTCGTCGTAGCTCGCCAGCGCGATGAAGTCCACGCGGTGCGGCGTCGCCAGGCGGCGCGACAGGTCCGCCAGGAAGATGAACGCCCCACGCAGCACGCCGATCAGCACGATCTCGCCCGCGCCGGCGTAGTCTGCGTCGATCTGGCGCGCCAGGGCCTCGATGCGCGCGTGGACCTCGGCTTCCGGGATCAGCGTCTGGAGGGTGTCTTCGATGGGCATGGCGCGCGCACCCGTGGGCTGCTGGGGAGATCGGCCGCCGGCCCGGGCGGCCGGCGGCCGGCATTATACCCGATGCCTGTCCGGCCATCGGGCGCGGGCGTCGCGCGCCCGTGGCGCGATGTTGGCGCCATCGTGGCGCGATCCTGGCGCCCCGCGGCTGTCGGCGCACGGCGCTGCCCGCTAGACTGGGCGCATGGAGATGGAAGACAGGAGCCTGGGGTGGGTCCGGCGGTGGCGGGATCCTCGGCGGGTCGAGCGGTGGCTCGCCCGCGCGGGCGGGCTGGCGTTGGCCCTGGCCGCGGCCCTGGCGCTCAGCGGCGGCCTGCGGGAGCAAGCCGCGCGGTGGCTGCAGGACGCAGGCGGCCCGGCCGGCGCCGAGCACGTGCGCGTCGTCGAGGTCGTCGACGGCGACACGCTGGTCGTCGAGGACGGGCGGTCGGTCCGGGTCCTCGGCGTCGACGCGCCCGAGACCCACAACCCCAACCTCGAGGGTCCGCAACCGCTCGGCGCGGCCGCCACGGCGCGCCTGGCCGCGCTCGTGGCCGGCCGCACCGTCGGCCTCGAGCGCGACACGACCGACGCCGACCACTACGGGCGCGCCCTGCGCCACGTGTGGGTCGGCCGGACCCTCGTCGCCGAACGGCTCGTCGCCGAAGGCCTCGGCCGCGTGCTGGTGATCCCCCCCGACACCCGGCACGCCGACCGGCTCCGCGCGGCCGAGGCCGACGCCAAGGCCGACCGCCGCGGCGTGTGGGGGCTGCCGCGGCCGACGGCCCTGCCGATCTTCGCGGCGTCGGATCCCGCGGCCGGGCCCGCGCCGGCCGCCACCGCCGGCGGCGGGGCGCCGGCCGCCACCCTGGCCGTGCCCGCGGCCGGCACGGCGGTCACGGCCACGCTACAGCCCGCGGGCGGGCCCTCGACCTGCGCGGCGCGCGTGCCCGGCGCGGTGTCGGCGGCAGAGGCGCTCGACCTCGTCGACACCTACCAGGCGGTGGCGTTCGAGGTGGTCCGCACCAAGGACACCGGGCGGGTCACGTTCCTCAACAGCCACGACCCCTATCAGGGGCACTTCTACGTCGCCATCTTCCCGTCGGACTACGACAAGTACCCGGCGCCGCCGGCAATCTACTTCCGCGGCAAGTGCATCGTCGTGCAGGGCACCATCGAGCGCTATCGCGGGACGCCGCAGATGGTGCTGCGCGGGCCGGAGGACGTGCGCGTCGTGGGGGACGCCGCCGCGCCGCACGGTGCGCCGGAAGATGAGGGAGGTTGAGGAGGACCGCCAGGATCTTCACTCGCGCACCCTCCCCGGTCAGACGTCGTCCGCAAGCAGCTGGAATCCGGCCGTTCGGAAGTGTCGGTCGAAAGCGAAGGCGGTCTCGATGCGATGGCGGTGCATCACGGCGAAGCTGACCGCGTCGACGTAGCTGAAGTCCTGGTCGGCGAATCGGCGGAGCAGGTCCTCCGCGACCAGCTCGAGATCGATGTCGGATGCGATGCGTGTCAGGCTTTGGCTGGTTCGCAGCGCGTGAAGGAAGGTCATCGCCGCGTCGTGCCCGCCGCGTTGGCGGATCAGGGCGTATGACTCGGCCACGACGAGGTTCGTCGTCACGAGGGGGCGACCCTGGGTCAGCAGTCGACCCAAGTGCGCCTTGGCGCGCGCGTGCAGGCCGTCGCGGCGCACGCAGAGTGCGATCCAAGCGCCCGAGTCCACGAAGACGCCAGTGGCCATGCGGCCGTCTCGCGTCAGGCTTCTGGATCGCCGGAGAGGTAGGCGTCGTGGCGCTCGGCCATGTCCGTCGGCCCCTCGTCGTCCACCACGCCGACCAGCTCCCAGAGGGGATCCTCGTCCAATGTCGTCTCCGCGAGCATGCGGTCGACGCCGCGCCGCATGATCTCGGCCATCGACACGCCCCTCCGCCGGGCGAGCGAGCGAAGCGCCGCGAGTTGATCACGCCGAAGGTACACCTGGATGGGCTTGTGGGCGAGTGTGGTCATGGTCGGCGTGTCCAGAAGCGAGCGCGTTGCCGGCGGCACATCATACTACATCACATATTATACATCACGCCGGTCCCCCCGCGGTGTGCCCGACCCTCACGGGTTCAGCCAGGCCCTCCCGCGCCAGTGCGTGCGCCCCGCCGCGATGGCCCACGATGGTGTGAGGCTTGGTCGAAGCGCCTCCCCGCGCCGTCCCCGATGGTACCATTGCCCCCGATGCTGCTCGATACCACCCGCGCCACCGACTTCGTTCCCGGCACCAACCAGCGCTGGCAGGTCACCGGGGCCAACTGGACCTACCTGCTGCCGAGCCTGACCCTCGACCGTGTCCTGTGCGTCGGCCAGCCCACCGCCGCCACCCTTGCCACGCTCCGGCGGATCGGCGGGGCGGTCGTCGTCGTGCCGACCCTCGCGGCGGCCGCGACCGCCGCGGCCGATGCGCCCGACCCGGGCCCCCCCGGCTCGCACGCCGCACCGTTCGACCTCGTCGCCGTCGTCGACCCGCGCGCCGCGGCGCGCGTGGCCGCCGATGCCGGTGCGCGGGCGGAGCTCGGCCGGTGGCTCGCGCCCGGCGGCCGGCTGTACCTCGACCTCGGCGTCCACGCGCGCCCCGATGGCACGCTGCGCCGGTTGCGCGCGCTCACGGCCGTCGGTTGGGCCGGACAGGCGCTGTGGCTGACGCCGCTGGCCGGAGAGGCGCACACGGCGGTGCCGCTGTCCGATCGGGTCGTGGTCGAAGCCGTCCGCCGCGGGGGTTGGTACAGCCTGTCGAGCGCCGCGCTCAAGCGCGCGGCCGTCGGCCGGCTCCGGCGGCTCGGGCCCGGTCGCGCACGCCGGAAGGGCGAGGACACCGTCGTCGCGCCTGCCGACCTCCCGGCTGCCGTTGCCGCCGCACCCGCCGTCGCCCCTGCCCCTGCCCCTGCCCCTGCCGTGCCCGCCGCCGTCGTCGCACCCGCGAACGCCGCGGCGCCCGAAGCGCCGCAGGCCCTGCGCACGGCCCGGCCAGCGCGCGTCGTCGGCGCGCTGCTCGCGCGGTCGGTTGCGTGGGCCGAACATGCGCTCGCGCGGCGCGGTTGGATGCCGGTCCGGACGGCGGTGCTGCTGTGGACGCCGCCCGCCGCGGCGCGCGCGCCGGCGGAGGCGAGCGGCGACGGCGGGCCGGCGACCGCCGCGGGCGCTGGCGGGTCGACGGCCGTCGGCGCCGCCGCCAGGCCTGCCGGCCATCCCGCCGACGGCCCGCCCGCGTACCTGCAGGCGCTGGCGGGCGCTGGCGGGCTCGACCTGCGCGGCTGGCGCTGGGCCCTGTCGGCCAAAGGCGAGTACAGCTCGCGCAAGGTCCTGTTCTTCCTCTACCCGCCCGAGGGCGCCGCGCCCGAGATCCTCGTCAAGCTGACCCGCGACCCCGCCTTGAACCCGCGGCTGGAGAACGAGCGGCGCGCCCTCGACGCCCTGTGGGCGGCCGGCGTCGGCGACGCCGCGACGCTGCCCCGCGTGCGGTTCCACGGCCATCATGGCGGGCTGGCGGTGGTCGGCGAGTCCGTGGTGACCGGTGTTCCCTTCCGCGCGCGCACCCGCTGGGCGGCGGACTGCCCGCACGCGGCGGCGGCGGTGGGCTGGCTGGTCGACCTGAGCGCGCGGACCGCCGACCGCGCGGCCGTGCCGCCCGCCGAGGCGGCCGCGGTGCTGCGCGACCTCTTCGCGCGGTTCGTCGCCATCTACCGGCTGCCCGACGCCGGGCGCGCGCGCCTCGAGGCCGAGATCGCGCGGATCGCCGCGCACCCTGGGCCGTTCCCCGTGGTGTTCCAGCACGGCGACCCCGGCACGTGGAACCTCCTGGCCACCGCCGACGGCCGCGCGGCGTTCCTCGACTGGGAGGCGGCCGAGGCGCGCGGCATGCCGCTGTGGGACGTCTTCTACTTCCTCCGCTCGTTCGCGGTCGGCGCCGCCCGGGCGGGCGGCGAGGTGGACGTGCTGCGCGGCGTCGAGACCCACTTCATCCGGGGGTCGCATCTGACCGCCTGGCTCGCCGATGGCATCCGGCGCGCCCGCGACGCCGCCGGCGTGCCGGCCGCGCTCGTGCCGGCGCTCTTCCTCACCTGCTGGATGCACCGGGCGCTTAAGGAAGCCACCCGGCTTCCCGCCGCCAAGGTCGAGACCGGCCACTACGTCGGCTTGCTTCGGCTGTGCTTGGACCGCGCCGACGACGCCGGCCTGCAGCGGGTGCTGGGCGTGGGCGACGCCGGGCGCGCGGCCTCCTGACGCCGGCCCCGACATCCGGCCACCCCACGGCCGTTCACGACCGCATCGTCGTGGAGCAAGGGCTTCGCGACCTCACGGCGTTGGTGTGGCCGGAAGGACCGGTGTGACCTCCCCACCCGCAGGGTGAGGCGTCCGCCCGATCGGGTCAACGCCGCCGTCGCCTCGCTGCAACACCGCCGACCCTCCTTGCGTCCCATCGACGACACCGCGTCTTGGCTGCCAACGGAGTGCCCGATGCCCGCCCCGAAGCCCATGCCCGCTGTCGCAACCGACGTCGCCACCAGCGCCGTCTCCTCCACCGCCGGCCTCGTCCCTGCTGTTGCGTCCGTCGCGTCCATCGTCGTGGCCCTCACCGCCGTCTCCGCCCTCGGCGCCGGCCCGACCCGCGTCGCGGCGCAGGAACCCCCGCCGACATCGAGCCCCGCGGCCACCGCCGCGCCCGCGTGGCGTATCCATCTCCCCATCGTGTTCCGCCCCATCGGCGCGTTGCACGTCGTGCCGGAGGTGCTGCGGATGGGCGGATCCGCCATGGGCATCGCCGTGGCGGACGGGATCGTCGTCCAGGCGCACGGGGGCACGCTGGCCACGTGGCTGCCGGCCGACGGCGAGGAGGGCTGGACGTACCACGGTGGGCTGGACCTGATGGACGAGCCGGCCATCGCCGACGCCTGGGTCACGGCCGAAGGCGGCGCGGCCACGTTCCTGCGCCAGCTCGAGCCGATGGCACAAGGCGCAGAGGGGTCGTGGCCCGTGCTGCGCCTGTCGCTCCTTGTCGGCGGCCCGGACGGCGCGGCGACGGCCGGGGCCAACCTGGACCTGAGCGGACGGCTCGCCGGCCAGGCCCGCGTCGGCCGCCGGCTGTACCTGTCGGTGGTCGACCGCGACGGCGGCTCACCGGAGCTGGTCGGCGTCGACGTCGGCGACTGGCAGGCGCCGGCCGTCCTCGGCCGGCAGGCGCTGCCGCAGGCGGCACGCCACCTCCTCGGGCTGCCCGAGATCGGCCTGCTCGCGGCCATCGGCCAGGGGGCGGGGGGGCCCGAGCTGTGGACGTGGGACGTCGGCGGCGCCGCGCCGCGCGCCCTGCCGGCCGCCGCGCTGACGCTCGCCGGCAGCCCGGCCGCGCTCATCCGCGCTGGAGACGGCATCCTGGCCGTCGACCGCAGCGGCGGCGGGCTGGTCGTCCCCGTGCGCGGCGGCGCGCCGCGGCCGGGCGAGGCGCGGGCGGTGGCGTTCGACCTCGGGGCCGCTGCCGGCCCAGATGGCCGGTTCTTCGGCGCGGTCGACGCGGCGGCGGCCGTCGCCGGGCAGGTGTGCCTGTACCACGGCGTCCTCGTGTCCACCCACAGCGCAACCCGCACCTACAACAACCTGCTGGCTTGCTTCGACCTGCCGGCGGGCGGGCCGCCCGCGCTGCGACGCGTGCTGGCCGCCGATCGGCTGATCGACGCCTCGGCGCAGGGCGGGGCGGGCGTGACGGCCGTCCATCTGGCGGCCGCCGCGGACCGCCTGCTCTTGTCGCGCGGCTCGGCCGGCGGCATGGAAGTCTTCTCTCCGCTCGATGCCGGCGACGGTGCGGTCCGCACGCTGGACGCCGGCCCCGGCCGGGTCAAGGCGGTGCTGCGCACCGACGACCGGCTGATCACCGCCGAGGCCGGCGCCCAGCTGCGCGCCTGGGCGTTCGATGCCGCCGCCCACGGAGGCCTGCGGCCGCTGGGCCGTCTGGGCCTGCCGGCCGGCGGCATGTTGATCACCCGCGACGCTGCGCCCGCCGCCGCCCCGGCCAACGTCGCCCTGTGGCGCGAGACGGGCCTGGCCATCAGCGGCTTCCTGCAGCGCGTGCGCCTGGCCGACGATCCGCCTTTCCGGACGCTGCCCGGCGAGATCGTCCGCGACACCCGCACCGGCCTCCGCGCGGCCGGCGACCTGGCGTGGGTGCCCGGCGGCGACGGGCGCCTGTGGCGGTTCGCCGACGCCGGCGCGCTGCCGCTGGTCCTGCCGGGCGTGAGCGGCGCCGTGCAGGACGTGGCCCTCGTCGGTCGCTTGCACCTCCTGGCCGCGGCGGCCGACGGGCTCGTCGTCCTGGACGCCGACGCGAACGTGCTCGGCCGCCTGCCCCTGCCCGGCCACGCCGCCGCCATCGCGGTCGACGCCGCCGCTGCCGGCACCGCATGGGTGGCGACCGACGGGCCCGCGGGCGGGGATTCCGGGTCGACCGACCCGAGTCCCGACCCATGGCGGACAGCCGCGCTGCACGCCGTCGACGTCACGGACCCCGCGGCCCCGCGCCTCGTGGCCAGCATCGACCTGCCGGGCGACCGGGTGGACCGCCTGCGGGCGGCGGCCGGCCGGGTCGTCGGCAGCGGCTGGCGGCGGCGACTGGCGGGCACGGCGGACCCGCTGCTCTTCAGCGTCGACGCCCGCGACCGCACCGCCCCCCGCGTCGAGGGCGTGACGCCGTGGGACCGGCCGCCCGACTTCCTGGCGCCACCCTACGCCGAGCCGCGCCTGGAGTGGGACCTCGCCCCGGACGGCCGGCGGCTCTACGCCGCCCGCGGCGGGTTGGGCGTGTTCGCCATCGTCGCGGCGCCGTGACGGGAGTGCGGCGCGCCGCATTGCCGCCGCTCTGCCGGAGAGGGCAGAGGGGACCTGGCTGTGGCGGCCCGTGTCGCTTTCGAGCGTCGCTCCGCCCGCGGAGGGGGCAGGGGAGGGATGGCGTTTTGCGCTTGTGAAGGGCCCTCGCGAACAGCTGGTGCTCGAGCTCGGTTCTTGAAGCTGTTGAAGCTGTTACCGAGTCACACCCCTCCGCTTTCGCCGAGATGCAAGGCCGAAATCGGCTGTGCTTGGACCGCGCCGACGACGCCGGCCTGCGACGGGTGCTGGGCGTGGGCGACGCCGGGCATACGAACCCTTCACGCTGCCCCCGACATCCGCTGCTGCAACACTGGGTTCACCACCTCACGGCGTTGGTGTCGCCGGAAAGACTGGTGTTACTCCTCCATAGGGGGTCTCGGATGCCGATGGGGCGGTCATCATAGTGGCAATTAGGATCGGTTTCACTCCGTCACCGAACCCGTCATGAGTGGCGCCGGGTGAGATCGTAACTTGGGGAATAATTGGTGTGAACCATGACGTTATTGTGGGGTTACCAGAAGATCGAATGCTCGGAGAAGAGGATGGACTAGCCATAATGGCCAGCACGCTCAACGTTACTATGAGTATCAGGAAGCCGACGGACATCTTGTGCCTATCGTTTGATCGACGCTTCATGTTTCTCGCTTTCTACGACATGATCATTGGTACCTGTTCAGCCGCCCGCCACCCCCTGCCGAACGCATACAGGGCAGGTTTGGAACCTGCCCCTACCGGGTGCGGGTCATCGTCGGCGGCATCCGGGGCGTCATCGGCGCATCTGCTCAGCCCGGCCCAGCGCTGCCGACCTGGGTTGAACAGGTGCCAGACTTGAAGCACGTGGCCCCAGGGGATGCCCCAATGATAGAATGCGCCCGTGTCGAAATCTAGAATGGATCGCATGCGCTTGGTTCCCCGAAATAGAAGTGTCTATCGAACGGCATTACACGCGACCCAACTGACGCATCGTCAAACAAGCTGAAGTGTACTTGTTCAGCCCGGGTCTGACGTAACAGGCAGGATCGAGGGAGCGGTCTGACCGTGGAAGTGGGCATCGATGGCAGACGAGAGGTAGCCGAAGACGTCGCGCTGCTGGAGCTCGAGGCTGGCGG
>WBZR01000321.1_pt1 | contig 79597 bp, 67 predicted proteins | sample 5204231 | NCBI WGS metagenome assembly WBZR01 (sample SAMN12412403, study PRJNA552823) | activated sludge metagenome | isolation source: activated sludge from anammox sidestream of wastewater treatment plant... | place: USA: Virginia | collected 2017-08 | reverse complement strand
GACGACGACCGGGGTGAAGCGGCTCTATCAACTCCAGAAAGAGGGGAAGCTGCCGTTTCCGGCGTTCAACGTGAACGACTCCGTGACGAAGAGCAAGTTCGACAACCTCTACGGTTGCCGCGAGAGCCTCGTGGACGGGATCAAGCGGGCCACGGACGTCATGGTCGCAGGCAAGATCGCATTGGTTTGCGGCTACGGGGACGTTGGAAAGGGCTGCGCCCAGGCGCTTCGTGCCCTCAGTGCCCAAGTGTGGGTGACCGAGATTGACCCGATCTGCGCCCTTCAGGCTGCGATGGAAGGCTTCCGTGTGGTCACGATGGACGAGGCCGCCGACAAGGCGGACATCTTCGTCACCGCCACCGGGAACTACCACGTGATCGGGCACGACCACATGGCCCGGATGAAGGACCAGGCGATCGTCTGGAACATCGGCCATTTCGACAACGAGATCGACGTCGCCTCGCTGAAGGGATATCGTTGGGAGAACGTGAAGCCTCAAGTAGACCAGGTCGTCTTTCCGGACGGGCATCGGGTCACCTTGCTGGCCGAAGGGCGCCTTGTGAACTTGGGATGCGGGACGGGGCACCCCAGCTATGTCATGAGCTCCTCCTTCGCGAACCAAGTCCTCGCCCAGATGGAGCTTTGGCAGAACGGCAAAGACTATGCTCCAGGGGTTTACGTCCTGCCCAAGAGCCTCGATGAAAAGGTCGCCCGGCTTCAACTCTCCAAGCTCGATGCGGAACTCACAATCCTAAGCCCGGAGCAGGCGAAGTACATCGGGGTCGAAGTCACGGGCCCGTACAAGCCTGACACCTATCGGTACTGAACTTGGCTATAGTGAACCTGTGAGACTTTGGTGCTTGGTGTTCGCCTCCCTCGTCGTTACATGCGTCGCTCGCCCCCAGAGCCTCGATCAGATCGTAGAGAAGTACAACTCGGAAGGGAAGTTCCAGGGGGTGGTTCTTGTGGCCAAGGGCGACAAGGTGCTTCTTCACAAGGCGTACGGCCCGGCCGAGTTCGTTTGGGAGACCCCGCTCACCGCGGACGCGAAGTTTCCGATCTGCAATCTGACCGAACAATTCACAGCGGTGCTCGTGCTTCGTGAGGTCGAGAAGGGCGCGATGCGGCTTGACCAGACAGTCGCCGACTTCTGGCCGAGCCTCAAAGGTTCGCCGACCGGCGAGGTCACCGTCGAGCAAATGCTCCTGAGAAAGTCGGGCCTTGCCCACGTGGAGCAATTGGGCCCCGACATCGCGCCCGCCGTGGAGGTCGTCCCGAACGACGTTTCCTGGTTCTGGAGGATGCGCGACCCACGCTTCGGGGACATTCAGAAGACGGCGGAGTTCATGCTGGCCCGCAAACCGGTCTCGTCCCCTGGGTTCGGTAGGGTGAACCCGACCGACTACATCGTCCTCGGTGCGATCTTGGAGAAGGTGACCTCGAAGAGCTACCCCGCCCTCTTAGACTCCGAGATACTCGCTCCGCTCGGGCTCAAAGAAACCTTCCTCTTGAACTCCACGACGCTTGTGCCCAAGCTCGCGGGCTCGGCCCTGATGGGGGTAGGAGGCCTTCACCCTGGCCCTTGCGTGCGGTGGGAGAACTCCCCGAGCGGGATGGGAATCGTCTCTACCGCCACCGACCTCCAGAAGTGGGCGATGGCGATCATGGACGGCAAGCTCCTGAATCCCGCTTCGACCAGTCTTCTCTTGCGCCACGACGATCAGTATTTGAGCGCGATCGGTGTCTCGATGCCCGTTCCTTTCGGCGATCGCCAGCACGAGACTGCCGAACTGCTCGGTGCGCTCGGTGCCTACCGGGTTCAAATGAGCCTATTGCCGGGGGACAAGGTCATCGTGATTCTCCTCTCGGGCTCGAACACCTTCAATCCCAAGCCGATCAGCCGTCAAGCGAACCTGCCGTACGAGCTTGCCTCGGGGGCCCTGGTCCCATAGGTCCTCCTCGTGGGCAGGTGCGCAATCTTGGAGACGCGCGCCGATATTCCAGCTTCCGGATGCGCAAGCCTGGCAAACTAACTAGCAATGGCGTTTCTGATCATCACACCCGACGGCTCGCAGACGACCGTGGACTCGGCGGCCAGCCTGCGCGCCTTGCAGTTGGACGGAAGAATCCCCGCAGGTTCTCAAGTCATGGATCTAGCGTCGAGGAGGCAGCTATCGGAGGCAGAGCTGGATTCCGTGCTCGCCGGGTCTTCTCCCAATCTCGGAACCCCTGTGCGAAGACAGGCCCAAGAGTCCCTTTGGCCCATTGCGAGCATCGTCCTTTGGTCCGTCGGAGGGGTCGTGTGGTTCTTTGTGTTCAAAGGGTGGGGCTTCATCATCGCGGCCTTCACGTTGTGGGACGCTGTTCGGCTCAAAGCGTCGGGTAGCAAATGGGGCAATCTCGGCCTCGCGGTGGCTGGCATCGCTGCGCTGGCGATCGCATGGGGATGGTACGACCGGGCCACTTCGACCCAGCCCGCGCCGCCAAACGTTCAGGCACCTAGCAGTTAGGCGACTCCATGGGCGCGGGCTCGGCAGGGGCGCTCACTCGGAAGGCAGAGTGACCGGCGGCGACTCGTGCCGCGCAGCGCAACCTCGAACCCAACCCCCGATCGTCCCGATCAAGCTGATCGCTACGATCACCGTGAGCCACGGACTGAAGCTCAAGAGGCGCCCGAGCCTGACCTTCGCCTCATAGGCGATCCCTGCGGGCCGTAGAGAAACTCCGCTCCGGGCGCACTCCTTGCAGCGAGGCCCTGCTGGTCCAAGCCGAACACACTTTGTGCAGACGAACTTGCCGCACCGGCCGCAGCTCAGATCCGTCGCAGTCCTCGGGTGCCAATGACAGAAGTGGGAAGGGCCTTCTTCCGGTGCGGTAACGGCGGGGGCGTTGTCGAACGGGGAGCCACAACGGGCGCAGGTCTCCCTACCCTCCTCGTTCTCCTTGCCGCAACGACTGCAGACGATCACGCACGGTATTGTCCCACAGGTGGGTTTGCGCACATTGCCTTGGGAACGCTCGCGCGTCTCCTCGCACCGCGAACGACAGGCCCGGTTTCCCGCAGCGTGCCCACGGACGCGGGCTGACCTCGTCCCGAACGCAGCGGTGCGTTTCCGCCGCCACCGCGAAGCCGTCGCCCAAGGAGGCTTAGGGCAGTGACCGGGCGCCTCGTACTCACGGCCCGTGACGTCCCCAACCCCTTGTTCGGCCGCAGGGTCGAGTACGTATTAACCCATGAGGGGGCATCCCCGCACGTGGTTTTTCGGAAGCGGGTGTCGGTGCCACGGGTGAGCCCGATCAACGCCTATGCTGGGAAGTTCGTCCGGTTGGGACTGGCCGAGGCGCAGCGGCTCGGGGTCCCTTTCGAGGACCGCACTTGGACGGACTTGGCAACCGGTAGCATCGAGGTGTGCGAGCACAGATCGCCTTCGTAGTCTTGGCCGTGGGCCTGGGTGGGTGCGCCTCGCCCGAGTCCAAGCTCGCCGGGACGTTCGAACCCTACTTCACGGCACCGGACGGAGCCTCGACCGCAGTGACCGGAACGACCCTCGTGCTCAGTGCGGACGGTAGCTTCCACCAGCAAGGATTCCCCTTGATCGAAGGCAAATGGAAGGTTTCGAAAGGGGGCATCGTGCTCCTCCCGCTCAAGAAGGCCGGGATGGACCCCAGGGCCGCTGGGCTCAGCAAGCCGTCGTACGATCCCATTTTCCTGGAGCTCGCCAAAGATGAGAACAGTCTGCTCGAGGAACCTGATCCGCAGGGAAACAGAACGGTCTGGAAGCGGAAGTGATCGAAATTGTTAGCCCGCGAACATTCTGGGCGTGACATTTCGTCCTCACTTTGAGTCAAAATACGCCGCGGTGGGCAAAGACGATCCTCGTCTATGCCTGCCCGGTAGCCTGTCGGCGGTCTCGCCGCAGGTCGGAGCGGGTCATGAATCGAAGAACTGATATGTTGCTACGTACATCGCTAGGTGCGATCCTTGCGCTCACTGCGCTACCCGGCTTGGCCCAGTCCAAACCGGGAATGAACGCGGGCCTCACGGAGTCCTTTGCGAACTTCCAAGAGAACCGAGGGCAATGGCACCCCGATGCCAAGTTCCTCTCCCGGACGCCCGGTCTGGACTACTGGGTCACGAACGACGGCGTAGTCCTCGACTTCTATAGGAACGAGGGTGTCGAGGAGAGCGAGGTTGACAATTCGCTTCCGATAGGGATCAAGGAGTCCAAACGTGTCGGCCAGGTCGTCCGCATGTCCTTCGTCGGCAGCAACGGCGGTCAGTTCTCTGGATCGCGCCCTGCCTCCGGCGTGACCGACTATCTGGTCGGCGCTCCCGGTCGCCACGCACGAGGCGTCCGCAGCTTTGGCGAGGCGTGGGTGCGGAACATCGTTCCCGGCATTGACCTGCGCAACTACCTCCAAGACAAGAAGCTTCGCTACGATATCGTGGTGGCGCCCGGAGCCGACCCGCACCGGGCCCGCCTTCAGTTCGAAGGCGCCTCCTCGTTGAAGATCGCCGGCGACGGCACCCTCGTCATCGGCACCGAGCTCGGGGACATCCGCCATCGGGACCTCTTTGCCTATCAAGTTGTGGACGGGAAGCGCGCCCAGGTGCAGGCCAAGTTCGTGAGCACTGGCGCAAGCACGGTCGGCTTTGAGATCGGCGAGTACGACGAGACCAAGCCGCTGGTCATTGACCCGCTGGTTTTCGGAAGCTACGTTGGTAGCCCTGGAACCCCGCTCCAGAACGCCGACGAGATCACCTATGCCGTGACCGGTGAGGCAAACGGCGACATCTATCTCGCAGGCGTAACCAGCCTGTCCACATTCCCGGTGAACGCAGGGGCATACGGCAAGTTCAACGTTCAAGGCAAGGACGCCTTCCTCGTGAACATGGACGGCGACGGATACAGCGTCTCCTATAGTGCGATCCTTGGCGGCACTGCCGCAGACTTCGGGCTCGGAATCGGCATTGACGAGGATACGGGCACGGTGTGGATCGGAGGAACGACGAGTTCCGCCGACTTTGCAGGCGTGATCGGAGACCCGAAGGGCTCGGGGAGCCGGGTGTGGGTCTCCAAGTTCATCTTCGGTGCTGCGTCCGTCAGCCCCCAGTTCGTGCGCTATGTGAACAACCCTGGGACGATCGCCGCGAACGTGTTCGGCAACATGCGCGTCTCGGACGCAGGCAACGTCTACCTTTGCGGCACGAGCACCGTCACGGACCTGACCGCCGACGGCTTTACGAACTACCTGCCCAACACCGTCGCGGGTCGAGCCGGCTACGTCATGAAGCTGGACACGAATGGAATCCCCGCCTATAAGACCATGATCGCAGGCGGCACAAACGTAGACCTGTTCGGGATCGCGGTGAACGCGAACGACGAGGTGGTCGCCGTGGGTAAGAACGAGTTTGCCGGCGTCCAAGACACCGCGACCGCCGGGACGCCGACCTTTGTCACGACCACGGGCGTGTTCGCAGGCGTCCCCGGCGTCTTCGAGGGCGGCCGCTGGATCCAAAATGACGGTGCCTTCGTCGTGAAACTGACGGCGAACGGGGCTGGCGTTCAAAGCTGTCTTCTCGGCGGCGTTAGCACCGAGCGCGGCCTCGCCGTCGCGTTCGACGCGACGAACCACGTTTACGTGACCGGCATCACGACCTCGTTCAACTTCCAGCGAACGCCCGGTGCGTTCCAACAGGACTTCAGCTCGACACGGGTCTTCGTGACCAAGCTGTCACCGACCTTTGACGCGCTTCGATATTCGACAGGCCTGGGAACCCAAGGCGCGATCACACCTCGTGCGATCGTCGTGGACCCAAGGGGTCGAGCATTCGTAGCGGGCACGGCTGGCTTCCAGAACAACTCGCCGTTCCCTGGAATCTACGTCGAGTCTACGCCGGGTTCGATCACTACGATTGACTGCCCTCCCCCGCAGACGCCTCGGAATGCCCTGGACTGCGCATACGAAGGAGGCGACAACACGATTGACGCTGCGAACGTCGGCGAGAACGCTGCCGACTTTCCGTCCACGACCGATGGCTTCATCAATGCCCTCGATCCTGCGGGCTCACAACTCGAATACGGATCCTACGTGGGCGAGCTCACGGACGACCACATCCTCGGCCTGTTCGCCGACCCGTTCGGTGGCGTCTGGTCCGTTGGGTACAGCCAGATCGTTTGGAGCCGGGGCGACCCACTCGCAGGCGTCCCACGAACACCAGGGGTCCCGTTCGGTATCCCCATGGCGATCACTGGCAACGCCTTCAAACTCACCATGCCGGTCGGCGGGGATCCTGGCGTCCCGCCAGGGGTGGCCGCTTTCGGGGCCTCCAACGGTTGGATCTTCAAGCTCAGGGCGGGCCTTCCTGTCCTGCAGTCGGTCGCGCTCACCAACACTTCGATCGCGGGCGGCCTTGGAGCCTCGACTGACGTAGTCGTCGGCCTGCGCGACCCGGCACCTGCGGGTGGCGTCGTCGTGCAACTGAACCTGAGCAACCCGACGGTGGCCTCGTTTGCCCCGGTCGGCACTCAGGCGAACACAACCGTGTTCATTGATGCTGGCCTCACGACTGCTACGACCACGATCTACACAAGGCCGGTCACCACCACGATCGGTTGCGACGTCAAGGGCACGTTGGACAACGACTTCAAGGTAGACCGCCTTTCAGTCCACCCGTGGCTCAGCGACATCGCCTTGAGCCCCGGAAGCGTCCGCGGTGGCAATTCGGTCACCGCCCAAGCGGTCCTCTTCCAGCCAGCCCCGGTCGGCGGGGTGACGGTCTCGCTCGGAACGACCCGTGCTGACGTGATCACCTTGCCGAACCCGGCCCAGATCGTGGTTCCCGAGGGACAACTCACGGCGACTGTCCAGGTTCAGACCAAGGGCGTAGACACGACGACAACCGCCGACGTTCTCGGAACCCTCTTGGGGGTTCAAGAGTCGGCCACCGTCATCGTTGAACCGGCAAGGATGGCCAGTTTCACGCTGAACCCGATCCGGGTGACGCGAGGAGACCCCACCCAGGCCACGATCACCTTTGATGGTAAGACCGGAAGCTCCCGCACGATCACGGTCTCCGAGATCGCGGGCGACACCGGTGCCTCTATCAATGGGGTGACCCTGCCTGCTACCGTGAACGTTCCTCCCCAGGCGGGACAAGTCACGTTCACCATCACGTCGCCGCTCACCGTGAGCCAAGGCTTCGCGACCTACCGTGGGGATGACACGATCTCCAACCTGGACGCGACCCTCACGATTGACAACATTGACATTGACCGGGTCGAGGTGCAGCCCGGCAACGACGTCCCTGCCGGAAGCAGGGTGTCGTGCCAGGTCGTCCTGAACACCCCGGCAGGGCCCACGGGCCTCGTCGTGAACGTGAGGAACACCAACGCCAACGCAGGAACCTTGTCCGCCTCCGCGGTGACGGTCCCAGCGGGCGAGGTGCGCAGCAACGTGTTCTATCTGGACACGAAGTTCGTGCCGGTGGACACTACGACCAACGTCCTGGCCAGCCGAACGGGCTTCACGACACGCTTTGCGACGGTGACCGTCCGAAGGCTCACGATGACCCTCACCCTGACGCCTCAATACGTCAAGGGCGGGCAAATCTCGCAAGGCCGGGTCACGGTGAACCGGCCAGTCGCGCCGGAGGGTCTCCGAGTAGACATGATCTACTCCGACCGCACCCGGTTCGTCTCCTCGCCGAGCTACATCGTCATCCCTGGCGGTGCTTCGACGAAGACCTTCAACCTTGTGACGCGGCGCGTGCCCGACCAAGCCCGAGTGGACGTGACCGCCAGCTTAGGCGGGGTCGTGAATGCACTGCGCACGCTGGTGATCCAGCCCGCGTTCATCACGAAGGTCGAGTTCGACCCGTCCAGCGTCCAAGGCGGCCAATACACGCGAGGAACGATCTTCTTCGACTCGCCGGTCGCTCCAGGAATGGTGGTCACGCTCGCCAACTCGCACCCGAACGCGCTGACGGTGCCGAGCCAGGTGAACGTCACGCCGGGCCGAACAGACATGAGCTTCTCGGCCTACTCCAAGGCCGTGAGCTCCACCACACAGGTACGAGTGACCGCAAGGAACTCAGTGTCTGGCAAGGTGGGTGTCCTGGTCGTGAGCGGCGTCGGACTCAAGTCCCTGACCTTCACCCCGCCGAGGGTGCGTGGAGGCTTCCAGGCGACCGGTACCGTCGTGCTCGAGGATCCGGCACCGGCCGGAGGGATCCAAGTGGATCTCAGTGTGGCCGACCCGACACTGCTGAGCATCGTCGGTTCCAACGTGCTCACGATCCCGGCAGGATCGAGGGTCGGCACCTTCAAGGTGCTGGCGGCGGCGGTGTCCAGGACGTTCGCCGTCGGGGTCACGGCCTCCTTGCCGGGAGGTGACCAACTCACGGGCACGATCTACATAGACCCGTAAGGGTCGCTGGAGGTCGTGCATACGGCCCCGTGGCAGGCAACGCTTCTGTCACGGGGCCGTTGCTCGTTGGGGGGACGAGCCTAGGTACAATGAGCCGGTGGGCAGATCGGTCTTTTACTTCGTTCTCGGGGTGCTCTCCGGCGCCGCCCTCGCGGAAGCCCTTCGCTGGGGCAAGTCCGAGGCGGAAGTGCGAGACTTCGAAAGTTTGACCGAGCGCCTGAGCGACAAATTCGACGACCTCGAGAGCAGCCTCCCCGTCGCCTCTGCGCAGTAGGTTGTTGCGCGGATCGTCGGATACACTAAGGGTGTGATCCTCTCCGCACTTTCCCTCGTCGCCATGCTCCGCTCACAGTCCGACCTGCCCGAAGTGGTCGTGGACGTGCTCCACCGAGGGAAGTTCGTGATCCGGGTCGAGAAGCACCAGGCCCCCAAGCTCAGCCTTCACTTCCTCAGCCTCGTAGACAAAGGGTTCTACGATGGGATCCTCTGGCATCGCAAGGTGGACGGCTTTGTGATCCAGACCGGCGACCCAGCGTCGAAAACGGTAGCTCAGGCGTGGGCCCTGGCCCACCCCGGTGAGAGGGGCGGCACAAAGGGCCTCGGTGAGGGGGGCAGTGGCATGAGCGTTCCCTTCGAGATCAACGACCTCGTCCACGACAAGTACACCGTCGGCATGGCACTGGAGTCGCCCATGGACGATAGCGGGGACAGCCAGTTCTTTATCAATATCGGCGTGAACCACCGCCTCAATGGAATGTACGAGGTGTTCGGCGAGGTGACCGAGGGCAAGAGCGTGGTGGACTCGGTGAAGCGCGCCGACAAGATCCTCAGCATCCGGCGCAAGCGGCCCTGAGAGCCGCTATTCGAGAGTTCGGATCGAGCTCACCGCGCCGTCCAGTTCGAGTTCGTACACGCGAGGGACGCCGGTCGCGATCTCTAGGGCGACGATCTCCTCGGGGGAGAGGTCTTCCAGCGCCATCACGATGCTGCGGTTCGAGTTGCCATGGGCGGCCACCAGCACGTTCTTGCCCTGCTGAATGTCCCCCAAGATCGCCCTTTCGAAGAATGGCACCGTGCGCGCCCGCGTGTCTGCCAGCGATTCACCGCCTGGTGGCGCGACCGCGTAACTGCGCCGCCAAACGTGGACCTGTTCCTCGCCGTATTTTGCCCGGGTCTGGTCTTTGTTCAAGCCGCTCAAGTCGCCGTAGTCCCGCTCATTGAGCGCTTCGTTGCTGATGACCGGGACGTTGGGCGTGCCGAGTTCGTGCAAGATGATATCGAGGGTCTTCGCCGCCCGTTTCAGGGCACTGGTGTAGGCGACGTCGAAGGCGATCCCGGAGAGTTTCTTGGCCGCGCTTCGGGCTTCTGCTTCGCCTAGAGGAGTGAGCGGTACATCCACCCAGCCGGTGAACCGGTTCTCTAGGTTCCAAAGCGACTGGCCGTGGCGGACAAGGGCGAGAGTCGGCATTCCTTTCCTCTGGCGACCCGCTAATGAGGCTTGGACCCCGAGGTCCCTTTGGGCCCGACCGCGGGCCCGTGCTCAGCAAAGAACTCGTCGGCCTCGGCCTTGACTTGGGTGAGCCATGCCACCATGTTTGCCTCTGTGACCCCCCCCTCTACAGTGTGGTTGGACTCCAGCACCGGGTCGCTGTCGGCGTCGAGATAGACCTTGATGTCAAGGTTGGCTTCGTTCCATGAGTTGACGGCCTCCGGCTTCATCCCATCCTTGTAGTCGATCGCGGACGTCCAAGAAAGGCGCGCGATATCGGTCTTGCTCTCGCCCACCATGTAGGTGACCACACGGGCGTTGAAGCCGTCGTATTTCAGGTCGAACATGGGATCCCCGCTCGTATCCTCCGAGGCTTGATACGTGACGCCCGCCTTGGTTAGGGCCGCTTTCACTTTGTCGGGGGTCACCGTGTCGGCTTGGAGCGCGGGAAGACCCGCGAGAGGCAGGAGAAGGAGCAGACTAGGTCGCCAATTCACCGCCCAAGGGTACCGCCCAAGAGCCGTTCACCGTGCGATGTCAGGACTAGAGCAGCGTGACCGGGTTTTCCAGCTTCGATCTGACCAGGTTCACGAAGTTGGCTCCCGTCACGCCGTCCACAACCCGGTGGTCGAAGGAGCCCGTGATCGTCATCAAGGATCGAGCGGTGATCGCACCAGAGACGGGATCCACGATGGGCTTCTTCTCCGCGGTCCCGATCGCCAGGATTCCGGACGCAGGCGGTGTGATGATCGCCGTGAAGCTCTCGACATTGAGCATCCCCATATTGCTGACCGCGAACGTCTGACCTGAGAGTTCGTTTGGCATCAACTTCCCGGCTTTGGCCTTTTCCACCAGCGTCTTGCTGGCGGCGGCGGTCTGTTGAAGCGTCAGCAAGTCGGAGTCCCGGAGCACGGCCAAGAGCAATCCGTCGTCCACCGCCACTGCCATGCCGACGTTCACCGCGCCCACCTGGAGGATGTGGTCGCCCTGGAAGGTCGCGTTCACCTCGGGCATCTCGGTGAGGGAGCGCGCGACCGCAAGCATGACAAAGTCGTTCACGCTCGGTGCCGGGCCAACCTCCTTCATCTTCGTGCGCAGCTCCAAGAGGAAGTCGACGTCCACAGCGACCGAGACATAGAAGTGCGGGACCGTCTGCTTCGCCTCCGTGGTGAACTGCGCAGTGAGGCGGCGAATGTTGTTGAGCGGGATCTTCGTGTCCTTACGGGTCTTGGCAGGGCCAGTGAATCCAAGGCTGACCCCTTGCGCGATCAGGGCCCGAACGTCCTTCTCGACGACCCTGCCCCCTGGGCCGGTCGGCGTGACCATGGAGAGGTCAATCCCGGCGTCGGCCGCGATCCTTCGGGCGAGCGGGCTCGCTTTGATTCTGTCTCCGGCATCGTGTACGGCGGGAGCGGCCTGGGCCTCTGGGGCAGCCGGGGCGCTGGGTTCGACGGACACCGCCTTCTTGCCCGCGGAGCCGTTTTTTCCCCACCCTTCAGGGAGCTTCTCGCCCTCGGCGAGGAGCACCGCGATCGGTTGGCCGACCGGCACGGTCTCGCCTTGGGAGATCAAGACGCCCGCGAGGCTGCCCGAACCGGGCGATTCCAGTTCCAGGGTCGCTTTGTCGGTCTGGATCGTACCGATGACCTCTCCCGACTTGACCTCGTCGCCCTCCTTCTTGAGCCACTCGACGAGCGTGCCCTCCTCCATCCCGTCTCCCATCTTGGGCATGATCACTTCCGTCATCGGTTCCGGGAGAATACCTTTCGTTTCGCCCGGTTCCTAGCCCGCGATGACCAGCGCAGCCGCCCCAAGGATCCCCGCATCGTCCATCTGCACGGCGGGCCCGATCGTGCAATCGGCGAAGAGTGAGGGAATCGCGACGTTCCGCGCCTCATGGATCGCGGGCTCCAGGAGCCACTTGCCCGCCTTGGCGATCTGGCCCCCGATGGCGAAGACCTCCGGAGAGAAGACATTGATCAGGCTCCCGATCCCCGCCCCCAAGTAGCCTCCGACCTCCGCCCAGACCTCGATCGCGGTCAGGTCGCCCAGGTCGGCGGCCCTGGCTACAAGGTCAGGCGTGACGTGGGCGAGGTCGCCTTGCGTCATCTCGCGCATCATCGAGTCCCGACCCCGCCGTAGCTTGTGCCTGGCCCGAGCCACGATCGCGTCCCGCTGGCAGTAGGCTTCCAGCGATCCATAGCTACCCGCGTTGCACTCGACCCCGCCACGAAGGATGCACAGGTGGCCCATCTCGGCCCCGCCCTGGTTCCCGCCGACGAGGACGGACGGCTTCTCGGAGCCGCCCCACAGGGAGCCGGGCCCGAAGACCACGCCACCTCCGATACCCGTCCCAACCGTGAGCATGACGAGGCACGTCGCCTTCGACCGACCGGATCCGAACCTGTACTCGCCCAAGGCGGCGCAGTTCGCATCGTTCCCGAGCACGACCCTCGCGCCCGTCCCTGCCGCGACCCTGGGCCCGAGATCCACGTTCTCCCAGTATTCGAACCCTCCCAGCGTCTCCTTGCCAAAGTTCGGCGCCCACACGACCGTGCCCGTGTCCGAGCGGATGTGGCCCGGCACGGCCATCCCCACCGCCTCGGGGGCGGGATCGCACTCGAGGACAGCGGCAACGATGGCCTCCACCGTGGATTCGATTCCTTCCTGGGCACGGCTCGGCACCATGACCCGATCGCTCGCGGGAGTCCCGTCGTGCCCGAACGCCTGGGCCCGAACGTTCGTCCCCCCTAAGTCAACTCCAATTACCCTTCCTGCCATCCAGCCTGCATTATTGCCCAGGGTAACTTCGGGCCCGTGAGAGTTGTGGTGCAACGGGTCGCGTGGGCACGGGTCGAGGTGGAGGGCGAGACCGTGGGCGAGTGTGGCCCTGGGTTCCTCGTTCTCGTCGGCGCGGGCAGAGGCGACTCCGAGGCGTCTGCCGACCGTGCCGCCGATCGAGTGGCAGGCTTGAGGGTGATGCCGGACGACGCGGGCAAGATGAACCTAAGCCTCGCCTCGACCCCCCCTCACGAGGGAAACCAAGTGCTCGCAATCTCGAACTTCACGCTCTATGGCGACACCAGCCAGCGCCGGCCCAACTTCGTCCAAGCAGCAGGCGCCGAAGAAGGGAAACGGCTCTATGGCCGCTTCGTCGAGACGTTGCGGAGCACGGGCCTCAAAGTCGCAACAGGGGTCTTCGGCGCGGACATGCAGGTCACTGCGCAGGGCGATGGCCCGGTCACGATCCTGATCGAGGTGGAGTGAGCCCAGAGTAGACTCAGGCAATGAGAACCTCCGCTGCGACCGCGCCCGTGGATCAAGTCGGGATCGAGGAGCGGGCGTCGCGATTCACCAAGCGCTCCATCAAGCGCGAGACCAAGGTGCAGGGCCTGCGCCTCGCAATCTCGATGTGCGACCTCACGACCCTGGAAGGCAAGGACACCCCAGGGAAGGTTCGCCAGATGTGCGCCAAGGCGGCTCGGCCGCTTGCAGGTCATCCCATCCAGGATCAGCGCCTGAGCGTCGCAGCGGTCTGCGTCTATCCGAATCTTGTGCCCGTGGCACGCGCCGCAGTCTCGGGAAGCGACGTCAGAGTCGCCTCGGTGGCGACCGGATTTCCCAGCGGCCAGTATCCGCTCGACCTCCGGATTCGGGACGTTGTGGATGCGGTCTCGGCCGGGGCGGACGAGATTGACATGGTGATCAATCGAGCGGCGTTCTTGGCCGGTTCCTACCAAGAGGTCGAGGACGAGATCTCGCGGATCAAGGCGGCCTGCGGGCATGCCCACCTGAAGGTCATCCTCGAGACAGGCGAGCTGGGCAGCTACGATGCCGTCCGCCGCGCGAGCTGGATCGCCATGGAAGCGGGCGCAGACTTCATCAAGACCTCGACCGGCAAAGTGCAGCCAGCGGCCACGATCCCCGTCACCCTGGTGATGCTCGAGGCGATCCGAGACTGGCACTGGGAGACGGGCAGGCGCGTGGGGATGAAGCCGGCAGGAGGCATCCGCTCCGCAAAAGAGGCCCTGCACTACCTGGTGATGGTGAAGGAGACCCTAGGCGAAGCGTGGCTCAGCCCAGAGCTCTTCCGGTTTGGGGCGTCGGCGCTGCTGAACGACCTTCTGATGCAACTGGTCAAGGAAGAGACCGGTGCCTATCAAGGCACCGACTACTTCTCCCTGGACTAGCGAGCCTGTCCGGGCCCTCCGCCCGGCCCCCCCCGTTGCCGCTGGGGCATGGTGAAGGGCTTGCCCTTCATCGCCTCCAGCTTCTGTACCTGGGACGCAGAGAGGATGGCGAGCAGCTTCTTATTGGACTCTTCCCGCATTGCACGGAACTTGGAGAAGTCGGGCCGCTCGCCTTCCTTGGTCGAGCTTCGGATCTTTTCCATCTCGGCCATGGACTCCTTGTCAATCTTCTCGACCTCTGCGACCTGCTTCGCGCTCATGCCGAGTTGCTTTTGGACGTCTGCGTCCCGCAAGGCTCCGGCCCCCTGCATTTGAAGGCTGATCTCTTCCATACGCTTTCGTTGGTCGGCGGAGAGGATCTTCTCGACCTTGGCCTGGAGCTCTTGAACCTGGGTCTGCATCTTCTGAGGGTCAGGGCGCTCGCCCCCCGCAGGGTTGCGGAACTGTGACATGGCCTTGTCCATGAGCGCCTTGAGCTCTTTCTCTTGGCTTGCCGTGATCTTGAGCTCCTTCTTCATCTCATCGGAGCCGAGCATCATCGCCGCGCCCATGCCCCCCATCCCTCGCATCCCCATGCCGCCCCGCGGGCCCTGGCCCGCCGCGCCGTTCCGGTTGGACGGTGTGCCCGGTTGTGCGGTCCCGGATGGCGACGGGTCGCTTGGCTTCTCTCCAGCGGTGGGAGGAACGGTGCCCGGTCGTCCCAAGTTCGGGTTTCCGGTGGAGCCTTGCCCCGCACCGGTTCCAGGCGCTTGGCTCGCGGTCGGATCCACGCTGGACTCGCCTTCGCCCAAAGTGAGCCGACCTGACTGGTCTCCCACCGGTTCCGCGGAGCGGGCGGTGTTCTGGCCGCCGGGCGGGTTACAGCCGATGACAGCGAGGAGGGCTACCGTGGCAGCGAGGCTGAAGAGTGACTTTTGCATCGTGGGTTCGCCTTTGCTGGCATGTCCAGCAACCTTCCCGTACTACGCAGAGAACCCGCCGTAAGATTCCCAGCCGCGCTCCCGCAGGGTAGATTGGGCTCGAATTGGCGACAAGCACCGAACCGAAGGCACCTGGCATCGGCGTTCCAACCTGGGACTATGTGGCGGCCCCGGAAGCTCGGACGATCGTCCAACTCGCCGACCGGTATGACCATTACATCGGTGGCGAGTGGGTCCCGCCCTCCTCGGGGAAGTACTTCGCGACGATAGATCCTTCCAGCGAGGGGGTGCTGAGCGAAGTGGCCCTGGGCGAAGAAGCCGACGTCGGAGCGGCGGTTCACGCCGCTCGCGTGGCCCTTCCTGGTTGGAGCGCACTGCCGGGGGCCGAGCGAGGGAAGGCCCTTTTCCGGATCGCCCGTATCCTCCAAGAGCGGAGTCGGGAGTTCGCCGTCCTCGAAAGCATGGACGGGGGCAAGCCCATCCGGGAGAGCCGGGACGTAGACATCCCCCTCGCCGCCGCCCATTTCTTCTATTACGCAGGCTGGGCCGACAAGCTCGAGTATGCGTTCCCTGGTCGGAGCGTCCGCCCCTTGGGAGTGGCCGCCCAGGTCATCCCTTGGAACTTCCCCCTCTTGATGGCCGCTTGGAAGCTGGCTCCCGCGCTCGCATGTGGGAACACCTGCGTGCTCAAACCTGCCGAGACCACCCCGCTCACTGCCTTGCTGCTCGCCGACGTGCTTCGGCAGGCTGGGTTGCAGCCTGGGGTCGTGAACATCGTCACCGGGGACGGGGGGACGGGTGCCGGGCTCGTGAGGCACCCAGGCGTGGACAAGGTCGCCTTCACCGGCTCGACCGCAGTGGGCAAGGAGATCTATCGCAGAGCAGCGGGGAAGCGGGTCACGCTCGAGCTCGGCGGGAAGGCGGCGAACATCGTCTTCGAGGACGCGGCCTTGGACCAGGCGGTCGAAGGGATCGTGAACGGGATCTATTTCAACCAGGGCCACGTCTGTTGCGCAGGCTCGCGCCTCCTCGTCCAGGAGAGCGTGGCCGAGTCCTTGTTGCGCAAACTTCGACACCGAATGGACCATCTGATCCTCGGTGACCCGTTGGACAAGAACACGGACGTCGGCGCGATCAACTCGCGAGAGCAGTTGAGCCGGATTCAAGAGTATCAGGCCGTAGGAGTCGCCGAAGGCGCCGAGATCTACCAGGCTTCGTGTGCGCTGCCTGAAAAGGGCTACTGGTACCCTCCCACCTTCTTTACGGGAGTCTCGCAGAGCCACCGTCTCGCCCAAGAAGAGATCTTCGGCCCCGTGCTCGCCGTGATCACGTTCCGCACGCCCGAGGAAGCGGTCGAGAAGGCGAACAACACGCCCTATGGCCTTAGTGCCGGAATCTGGACCGACAAGGGGAGCAAGATCTTCAAGATGCTAGGCAAGATGAGGGCAGGCGTGGTGTGGGCGAACACCTTCAACAAGTTCGATCCGACGTCGCCCTTCGGGGGGTATAAGGAGAGCGGCTTCGGAAGAGAGGGGGGGCGGCACGGGCTCGCCGCTTACTTGGACGTCCGATGAGCACACCACGGATCGGGGTGAGGAAGACGTACAAGCTCCTCATCGGAGGAGCCTTGGTCAGGACAGAGTCCGGGCGAAGCCTCGAGGGCCCCACCGGAGACAATGTGCCATGGGCCAGCCGAAAGGACGTGCGGGACGCCGTCCGCGCCGCCCACAGCGCCGGATCCAATTGGAGCGGAATCACCGCTTACAACCGGGGCCAGATCCTGTACCGTCTCGCGGAGATGGTGGAGGCCAGGGCGGCAGAGTTCGAGCGCCTGGCAATGGCGGAAGGATCGAGCGAGCCTGCACGAGAGGTGGCGACCGCTTGTGACCGGTTGGTCTACTATGCGGGCTGGTGCGACAAGTTCGCCCAGGTCGCCGGTTGCGTGAATCCGGTCACGGGGCCCTATTTTGATTTCTCGGTTCCTGAGCCGATGGGCGTGGTGACCGTGGCGGTCGGGCCGGGCGCGCCCCTTCTCGCCCTCCTTACCCAGATCGCACCGATCCTCGTGGGAGGAAACACCGCGGTCGTCCTTGCGGACGACGCCGCCCCCGCCACCGCTTGCGAACTGGGAGAGACGGTGACCACCGCCGACTTTCCATCAGGCGTGGTGAACATCCTTTGCGGGAAGCAGGCCGAGACGCTCCAAGCAGCCGCCTCGCACAAGGAGGTGGACGCGATAGACGTGGTCGGAGCGACCTTGGACGACCGTTTCTGGTCCGGTGCCGCAGGGAACATGAAGCGCGTCGGGAGCCACGGTCCTTACGATTGGCTCGACCCTGGATGCCAAGGAATCGGCTGGATCGAGCGCTATGTGGAGACCAAGACGGTGTGGCACCCGGTCGGAATCTAGCTCGCCAGGGGTAGAATCGCCCCGCTTTGGCCGAAGTCAAGTTCAAGAACGTCACCAAGGTCTTTGGTAAGGACGTCAAGGCGGTGAACAACCTGAACCTGGACATCCAGGACGGCGAGTTCATGGTTCTCGTCGGTCCGAGCGGGTGCGGGAAGACCACCGCGCTCCGCATGATCGCAGGCTTGGAGGAGTCTACGGAGGGCGACCTCTTCATCGGGGAGAACCGCGTCAACGACACGCCTCCCAAGGACCGCGACATCGCGATGGTCTTCCAGAACTACGCGCTCTACCCGCACATGACCGTCTACGACAACATCTCGTTCGGCCTGCGGCTGCGCGAGCTACGAGGGTTCTTCTGGCAGCTCGGCCACATGGGCGAGGCAAAAAGGATCAAGGAGGACATTGACCGCCGGGTTCGCGAGACCGCCAAGATGCTCGACATAGACCACTTGCTTCACCGCAGGCCCAAGGAGCTTTCCGGGGGCCAGCGACAGCGCGTCGCGCTGGGGAGGGCCATCGTCCGCAAGCCCAAGGTCTTCCTCATGGACGAGCCGCTCTCGAACCTTGACGCGAAACTCCGCATTCAGACACGGGCCGAGCTCATCCGCCTCCACCGCGACCTCGCCACCACCACGATTTATGTCACGCACGACCAAGTGGAAGCGATGACGATGGGGCAAAGGATCGCCGTGATGTCGGACGGCCTTCTCCAACAGTGCGACGAGCCGGAGAGTGTTTACAACCGCCCGGCAAACAAGTTCGTCGCAGGGTTCATCGGGGCTCCACCGATGAACTTCATCGCGGGATCGGTCCAGGCAGGCACGGTGCCGGTGGGAGCGTTCAAGCTCGAACTCCCACCGAGCCACCCGGCCCGCGCTGAGGAGGGCATGAAGGTCACGATCGGGATCAGGCCCGAGGACATCTATGACGCCCAGAACAATTGCCCGATTCCGCTGACCGAAGGGAACACCTTCGAGGCCAAAGTGGACGTGCTGGAGAAGCTCGGTGCCGAGGACACCGCCTATCTCGTCGCGGGCGAGGTGCCCGTGACCGCGACCCTGGACCCCTCCACAAGAATCCACCCCGGCACAACTTCGAAGTTCGCCGTGGATCTGGACAAGATCCACGTCTTCGACGATGCCACCGGGGCGGCCATCCGCTAGGCGGCTACTTGTCGAGCACGACCGAGACCTTCTCGCGCAGGACGGCCTGGGCGGCGGAGAGCCTCGCGATCGGCACGCGGAACGGCGAGCAGCTCACGTAGTCCAAGCCCAGCTCGTGGCAGAATTGGATCGAGTCCGGGTCGCCCCCGTGCTCGCCGCAAATTCCGCACTTGAGGTTCGGGCGCGCGGTGCGTCCATCCTGCACCGCCGTCTGCATCAAGGCACCGACCCCGTTCCGGTCAATCGTCTCGAACGGGTTCACCGGCAGGATCTTCATCTCAACGTAGTCGCGGAGGAACTTGCCCTCGGCATCGTCGCGACTGAATCCGAAGGTCATCTGGGTGAGGTCGTTCGTACCGAAGCTGAAGAACTGCGCGTACTCGGCGATCTCGCCTGCAGTGAGCGCAGCGCGAGGTATCTCGATCATGGTGCCGAAGAGGTACGGCACGGTGACGCCCGCTTCCTCCATCACCGCGTGAGCGACCGATTCGAGCCGGTCCTGGACCACGCGAAGCTCATTCACGTGGCCGACGAGCGGGATCATGATCTCGGGGTGAACCTTTCGGCCCCCCTTAGCCAGCTTGCAAGCGGCGCCAAGGATTGCACGCGTCTGCATCTCGACGATGCCAGGGAAGATCACACTGAGGCGCACACCTCGCAGGCCCATCATTGGGTTGGCCTCCCGCATGGATTCCACGGCGCGTAGGAGTTCCTCCTTTTCTTGGAGGATCGCCTTGAGCGCCTTGCCTTCCGTCATCTGGGATGCCAGGCGCAACTCGGTCACCTGCGCAAGAAGGTCGTCGAAGTTCGGCAAGAACTCGTGCAGGGGCGGGTCAATGAGCCGGATCGTGACCGGTAGGCCCTCCATGGTCTCGAAGATCTGCTCGAAGTCGCGCATCTGCACCCCTTCGAGCTTGGCGAGCGCGGCCTCGCGCAGTCCTTCGTTCTTCGCGAGGATCATGTCCCGCACGATGGGAAGCCGGTCGGGCTCGAAGAACATGTGCTCCGTTCGGCACAGCCCGATGCCCTCGGCGCCGAACTCGATCGCCTGTTGGGCGTCCCGCGGGTTGTCCGCGTTGGCCCGCACATGAAGCTTCCGATACCCGTCGCACCACGACATCAACGTTCCGAAGGTGCCGCTCACGTCGGGCGGGATCAAGGACACTTCGATGTTGTAGACCGCGCCCGTGGTCCCGTCCACGGTGATCCAATCGCCCTCGCGGACCGTGACGGGGCCCGCGTGGAAGCACTTGTCGTGGACGTCCACTTGAAGCTCCTCGCAACCCGCCACACAGGGAATCCCGAACCCACGGGCGACCACGGCGGCGTGGCTCGTCTTGCCGCCTCGGGCAGTAAGGATTCCCTGGGCCGCAAGCATCCCGTGAACGTCGTCTGGGTTCGTCTCCTCTCGAACCAGGATCACCTTTCGCCCGGTGCTTCCGAGCTTCTCGGCAGTGTCGGCATCAAAGACCGCCTTGCCCACGGCGGCACCGGGCGAGGCGGCGAGCCCGGTCGCCACGGGCTGGATGTGCCGGTCCTCGATGTAGACATCGTCAATTCTGGGGTGCAGGAGCTGGTCGAGGTGGCTCGCCGTCACCCGCTGGATCGCGGTCTCGCGCTCGATGAGCCCTTCCTCCACCATCTCGACCGCCATCCGCACCGCGGCCGGTCCCGTGCGCTTGCCCACCCGGCACTGGAGCATGAACAAGCGCCCCTTCTCGATGGTGAACTCGAGGTCCATCATGTCGAGGTAGTGGCCCTCCAGCCTCCGCCCGATCTCGACAAACTCGTTGTACACGGCGGGAGAGGCCTTCTCCAGTTCGCTGATGGGCACGGGCGTGCGGGTGCCGGCGACCACGTCCTCACCTTGGGCGTTCATGAGGTACTCGCCATAGAGCACGTTTTCCCCCGTGCTCGGGTCACGGGTGAAAGCGACGCCGGTGCCGCAGTCGTCGCCCAGGTTGCCGAACACCATCGCCTGAACGTTGACGGCCGTGCCGATCTCGTCCGGGATTTTCTCGGTGCGCCGATAAACGATGGCGCGTTCGTTCTGCCACGAACGGAAGACGGCCTCGACGGCCAACCGGAGCTGCTCCCAGGGGTCCTCGGGGAAGACTCGGCCCGTCTCGCTGCTCACGAGGGCCAAGAACTGGCCGCAGAGTGCCTTAAGGTCCGCCGCGGTCAGGTCGGTATCGAGCTGTGCCCCCTTCTCCTTCTTCATCGCGGTGAGCAGCCGTTCGAACTTCTCCTTGGAGACATCGAGCACTACGTCCCCGAACATGGAGATGAAGCGGCGGAACGCGTCGTAAGCGAAGCGCTCGTTCCCGCTCCCCGCGATCAGTCCTTGGAGCGCGGTTCCGTTCAGGCCCAGGTTGAGGATTGTGTCCATCATTCCGGGCATGGAGAACTTCGCCCCGGAGCGGACCGAGACCAGGAGGGGGTCGTTGGGGTCGCCGAACTTCTTCCCGAGATTCGCTTCGAGAGTGCCGATCGCGGCCTTCATCTCTTCCTCCAACCCGGTCGGCAGCTTTCCGCCGTCGGCATAGTAGCTGTTGCAAACCTCGGTGGTGATCGTGAACCCTGGGGGCACAGGGAGTCCGATGTTGCACATCTCGGCCAGGTTCGCCCCTTTGCCGCCGAGGAGGTCCCGCATCTGGGCGTTGCCCTCGGGGAACAGGAAAACTCGCTTGTTGCTCATATGGAAATGTCCGGAGCCCTGAGAGACCCGGCATCGCCGTTGTTGCGCGAGCGTCTGGGTTGCCCCGATATGTTACTGCTTGGTCGGAACCGACCCTGGGGCCCGGCCGCACGTCGTGTTGGCGTAGACTCCCTCCGTGCTGCGAGAACAATTGGACGGCGCTGTCCTTCGTCTCACGCTGGATCGGCCCGAAGTGCGAAACGCCTTCAACGATGAGTTGATTGCGAGGTTGACGGAAGCGGTCGCGTCCGCTCCTACCGAGGTTCGGGCGATCGTGGTCTCGGGGGAAGGGAAGGCGTTCTGCGCCGGAGGGGACCTGGAGTGGATGCGAAGGGCGGCCGACTACTCCGAGGAGCAGAACTACGAGGACGCGATGCGCCTGGGAAGGCTCTTCGAGACCGTCGCGGGGAGCCGAGCCTGTGTGATCGCGCAGGTCCACGGGGCCGCGTTCGGTGGGGGGGCTGGACTCGTTGCAAGTTGCGACGTCGCGGTGGCCCAGGAAGGGACGCTCTTCGCCTTCAGCGAGGCCCGTCTCGGCCTGATCCCTGCTACGATCTCGCCCTTTGTGATCCCCAAGATCGGTCAAGGAAACGCACGTTGGCTTTTCTCCACGGCAGAGGCGTTCGATGCCTCGGTAGCCCAGCGCATCGGCCTCGTACACGACGTGGCCTCCGAAGGCTCGCTGCACGAGGCCGTCGAAAAGCGGGTAGCCGCCGTCCTCGGGAACGGTCCTGCCGCGGTCGAGGCCAGCAAACGGCTCGCCCTGGCCGGGCCCGTGCCCATGTCGGATGCGGCTCGGCTCCTGGCCCAGGCACGGTCCTCCGACGAAGGCAAGGAAGGGGTGGCGGCGTTCCTCGAAAAGCGCCCGGCCAAGTTCAAGGCTGAGACCGGGCGGTAAAGTGCCGGAGTGATCCGCAAGTTGCTCGTGGCGAATCGTGGCGAGATCGCGGTTCGAGTCATCCGCGCCGCCCGCGAGATGGGAGTCGCCACCGTGGCCATCGCCAGCGAGGCGGATCGGCACGCCTACCACGCGCAACTCGCGGACGAGTGCGTCGTCATCGGCCCGCCCGAGGCCCCCAAGAGCTACCTCGACCCAGCCAAGGTCCTTTCCGCAGCGGCGTCCACGGGCGCCGACTCCCTTCACCCCGGTTACGGCTTCCTGAGTGAGCGGTCCTCCTTTGCGCGGGCGTGTCGGGAGGCCGGACTCGCCTTTGTGGGTCCGAGCCCCGAGGCGATGGACAAACTGGGGGCCAAGATAGACGCGAAGCTCCTCGCACAGGAGAGCCAGGTCCCGCTGGTTCCGGGCTACTTCGTCCGCGGGGCGAGCGACGACGACCTCCGCCGGGCCGCGGAGTCCGTCGGCTTTCCCCTGTTGCTCAAGAGCAGCGCGGGAGGGGGCGGTCGCGGGATGAGGGTCGTGAGAGAGCCGCAACACTTCGACGCTGAGCTCGCCACAGCACGGGAGGAGGCGCGAAAGGGCTTCGGAGACGACGAGATGATGCTGGAGCGCCTGGTCGAGCGGCCACGGCACATCGAAGTACAGTTCATCGCCGATTCCCAGGGCCAGGTCGCGTGCGTGTTTGAGCGTGAGTGCTCGCTTCAGCGCCGCCACCAGAAGCTGATCGAGGAGAGCGCCTCGCCCGCGATGACCCCCGAGCTTTGGGAGCGGCTCCGCACTGCGACCGAACGGCTGGTCAAGGCGGCGGGATATGTCAACGCAGGTACGGCGGAGTTCATGTTCGATTCGGCGACCGGCGAGATCTTCTTTTTGGAAGTGAACGCGCGGCTCCAAGTCGAGCACCCCGTGACCGAGGCGGTCACCGGGCTCGACTTGGTTCAGTGGCAACTCCGGATCGCTTCAGGCCAAGAGTTGAACCTCAAGCCCACCCTCCTCGCCGGGGATCGTGCCGCGCTCCAAGGTCACGCGATCGAGGCTCGGATCGTGGCCGAAGACCCTGCCCGTGGCTTCCTACCCAGCACCGGGCGCGTCATAGGCTGGGCCGAACCGACGGGGCCGGGAATTCGGTTCGACACCGGTCTGCGAGTCGGAGACGAGGTCACCCGCCACTATGACTCCCTCATCGCCAAGCTGATCGTACATGCCGAGGATCGCCCCGCCGCGATCCGTAGGCTCCGCGCTGCCCTATTGGACACGCACGTCCTGGGCGTCCAGACGAACATCGCCTTCCTCCTCGATGTCCTCGGCTCCGAGGCGTTCGTTCGTGGGGAAGTGGACACTGGATACGTGGACCGGGAAATGGGAGGCTGGTCGCGATCCGACGACGTCCCGGTCGAGCTTGGTGCCTTGGTTGCCGCTGCTTCGCAGGCTGCCTCCGGAGCTTCCGGCCCCGCGAAGGCTGCGAGGCCCACATGGGATGCGTCCGACGGCTTTCGTAACGCCCCCGTCGTAGGTCAGGTAGGGTAACCGCGTGGGCGAGAGGCCACGGATCCTGAGCGAGGCCGAAGTGAGCGAGGTTCTCCGTGCCGCTGCCGAGCTGCAGGAGGCCTCGGGCAAGGAGTACTCCGCCGGAGTGACCCTGGACGAGCTCAAGAGGATCGCAGCCGAGGCCGGGATCGCACCCGAGTTCCTCGAACAAGCGATCCGGTCGCCCAAGCCCAAGACGGTCGCAACCTCGCCCCTCAGGCTCTCCGAGGAGACCGAGGTCGTCGTGGACGGGGAGGTCGCCCCAGAAAACTTGGACCTCCTCCTCACGAAGATGCGCGAGAAGGGCAAGGTGGACAAGTTCCAACAGGTGGGTCGGAGCCTCACCGCCGAGGTGACCAAATCACCCATGTGGGCTCGCGTCGAGCTTTTCTCGCGGGGTGGGAGGACCAGGGTGAAGGTGAAGTCGAGCCCGTTCTTCCCTTACTTCCTCGGGCTGCATGCGCCCTTGATCGGGGCTTGCATCGCGGGTCCCCTCGTGGGTAGCCACGTGAACCCGATCACCGGGATCCTGGTCGCCGCGGCCACCGTGGCCACCGGGCTCGGGCTGTTCCAGTTCTTCAACCGCACCTCGATCCGGCGCTCACGCGAGCTCGCGGGCTGGCTGGGCGAGCAGGTCAACGAGATCGCAGCCGAGCCGACGACGGAGCAACAGACCGAGAGCCTGGAAGAGCGGTTGGAACAACAAACCTAGAACCCGCTGGCCGCGAGCACGCGCTCGAGCTGGATATTGGACCGCTGTAAACGGTCCACGAGGGTGGCCCCGATGTTCCGCAGAACCCGGACGCCCAAGCTCGGTTCCCGGTCAATGAGAGCGTTGAACGCCTCGCCGGGGAAGTGTGCCACCACGGTCTCCCCTTCGCTCATGACCGTAGCGGTTCGCTCCCCCCCGGTGAGAAGAGCCACCTCGCCGACCATGGCACCCGCAGCGAGGCGACCGATGGGCTCGCCGTCCGCTCCGCGTACGAGAACCTTGCCTTCGAGCACCAGGAAAAAGTCGGTCGCCAGTTCACCAGCCCGGACGATGGTCTCTCCGCCAGGATAGCGACGCTCGCTTGCGATCGCAACAATGCTGGCAACCTCGGTGTCCAGAAGGCCTTGGGCCAGGTAGCTGGACTCGACCTGCTTGACTAGTTCCATACCCCCTATGCTACCGGGTAGAGGGAAGTCGGCACTCAGCCCTTGAACAGGCTCTTGGCGATAAAGAGCAGGTTCGCGGGTCGCTCGGCCAGCCTGCGGGTGAAGTAGGGGTACCACTCTTGGCCGAACGGCACATAGACTCGGACTGGGTAACCGGCGTGATGGAGCTCTGCCTGGAGATCTCTGCGGATTCCGTAGAGCATTTGCCATTCAAACCTACCTTTTTCAAGGCTCTTTGTTTCGGCGAATCCCCGTACCGTGGTAATGATCGCCGCGTCGTGGGTCGCGATCGCGGGATAGTTCGCCTCGCACACAAGTCTCTTGGATTGGTCTATGTACTGACTGTCTACCTTGGACTTGTCTTGGTAAGCGACCGACTCTGGCTCCAGATACGCGCCTTTGACGAGACGGACCCTGCAACCGAGCTCCAAGAGTCGGTCCAGGTCTTGGTCGGTTCGGAGCAGATAGCTCTGGAGCACGGTGCCGGTGTTCGGATGGTCGGGAAAGACCCGCTCCACCATCGCGATCGTGCGCTCGGTATATTCGCTCGCCTCCATATCGGCTCGAACGAACAGGTCGTGCCTCGCCGCCGCCGTGAGCAGCTTGCGGTAGTTCGCCTCGGCAACCTCGTCCCCTTGGTCGAGTCCGAGTGCCGTGAGCTTGATACTGATGTTGATGCTTGCGACATGGGGGCTCGCGCCGATCGCCTCCACGAGCGCTAGGTAGTGCTCGAGCCCGCGGTTCGCCTCCTCCAGGGTCGCAACGTTCTCCCCCAAGAGGTCGAGCGAGACGCCGAACCCCTGGGCCGCCAATCCCTCTGCCACCGAGACCGCCTCCGCCACCGTCTCGCCTGCGATGAACCGGGACACCATGGGCCGGAACAATCGGCTCCGGGTGACGGCGCGTCGCACCCATCGAAGACCGGAGGTGCGGAGGATCAGGGCGCGAAAGAGCATCGTTGGCTGGGCGGATTCTACTGCCGATCGGCCTCAGAGGTAGATTCCTCCCTATGGATCGGGGCGAGTGGCCGCAGTGTGCGATCCTCGTCACCCACCCTCACCTCGGCGACGCGGTGAACACGACCCCCGCCGGACCATGGCTCCGCCAGGCTTGGCCGTGGGCACAACTGGTGGCACTCACGTCGCCGGTGGGCGGCGAGCTGCTCGGGGCGACGGGCGACTTTGACGCGGTCTTGACCCGGCCCGAGTCTTGGACCGAGCGGCTCCGAACAACCCTTGAGCTCCGGAGGCTTCGTCCCGATCTCGCGATTTTCACCTACTCGCAACGCACCCTCGTGCGCCTCGCGGCACAAGCCGGGATCCGCGAGCGCTGGGTGGTGCAGGGCGACCGGCCCAGCCCGTTGGCCACGCTTGAGGTCAAGGCGTCCCCCGATGAGCCCGAGGTGCCCAGTGCCCTGGCAAGGCTGATGAACCTGGCCGGCGTCGCCACGCCGAGCCTTGCTCCCGTGGTCCGACCGACCGCCGAACAGGTTGCCGAGGCACGCGGGTTCGCCTCTCGGCTCGATCCCGCGGGCATCGGCATCATTGCGATGCACGCAGGGGCCTCCCACCCATCAAAGCGCTGGCCCCGTCGCCACTGGGCCGAGCTTGCGCGGCTTGTGGAGGCTTCGTCCCACCCAGTGGTCTGGATCGGGTCATCGGCGGAGTCCGAACCATGCGAGGGGCTGAGCGGCACCAATGCGTGCGGCCGATGGCCCGTGCTCGGCACAGCCGCCTTTCTCGCACAGTGCGAGTGTCTCGTAACGGGCGACTCGGGCCCCATGCACCTGGCGGCCGGGGTCGGGTGCCGTGTCGTCGGGCTCTTCGGCCCCACCGATTCAGGACGGTTCCAGCCCTACGGCGAGGGCCACACCCTCTTCCAAGGCGGTTGCCCCGAGGGGTGCGTGGGCTTGGATCGGTGCCGCGGCCTCTGCTTGGAGGGTGTCCAGCCTCTCACCGTGCTCCGGGCGGTGCTCAGCTGAGAGTCCACGCTTGCGTCCTCACCTACCGTGAGAGCGAGATGGCGCTTCGTGCCGTCGAGTCGTGCCAGGGGGCGGACAGCGTGGAGGTCTGGGCGAACCGGGCCGAGGGCCCCGAGGTGGAGGCTCTCCGCCGCATCCCTGGGCTCACGGTCCACGCGAGTCAGGAGAACCTCGGCTTTGCCGAGGTCGTGAACGGCGCAGCGGAACGCGCAGGCGAGGCAGCCCTTTTGTTCCTCACGAACGATGCCCGACTGGCCAACGGTGCGCTGACCGATCTCCAGGACGCACTCTGCGCTGATCAGGGCCTGGCCGCCGTGATGCCCTTGCAGCACAGGGACGGAGATCCAGGGACGATCCATCACGGAGGCGGTGCCATGGAGCCTGCCCGCTGGGCCTCGGTGATCCTCGCCGGCGGCGAACCTCGAACCGCCCTGCCCGAGAGGGGGGTCCGTGAGGTCGAGTGGTTGGACGGAGCCGCCGTGCTCTATCGGCCCGGCGTCCTGAAACGGCAACCGATGTGGACCGGGTACGGCTTCTATTGGGAAGACGTGGACTGGGGGTTACAGTGCCGAGCCGCGGGTCTGCGTTTGGGCGTCGTGGATCATGCCGCCGCCTACCACCGCTTGAGCCCGACCGCGGGCCGCTTCCAGCCGTGGCGGGAATATCTGCTGGCCAGGAACCGGCTCCTGTGCGCTGAGCGGAACTGCCCCATCGAGCACCGGCAGCGCGTGATCCGTCGAATCTTGGTCTCGAGCTTTCTGCTAGCCGTTCGGAGCCCCCACAGAGTCCAACAGAGGATGCGGCTTCGCGCCGCGGTAGATTTCCTTCGCGGACGCACAGGGCAGGCTTACGATCCTGAGTCGTTCCGTTGAGAAGCCAAAAAATCAAGGAGGACGGCTTCCACCTCCGAGTACGAGCCGCACGCGGTGAGCCGGTTGCGGATCAAGGCCGCACCCACCACACCTTTGATATACAGGGGCAATTGTCCTCGGAGCGACCTCACGGCACGAATCTCCGCCTCCCGAGGATCGTCGTGGGCCTCGTAGGCGATTGTCTCACGGACATGTTCGAGCGCGACCTCGATGCGTTCCGGGAGCGTGGGCTCGGGAGGCTCGGGCTCACCGGCGATCCCACACCGAATCCGCGCGAGCGCCCAGGGGTTGCTGATCGCCGCTCGTCCCACCATCACCCCGTCGCACCCGGTCTCCCGGAACATTTTGAGCGCATCGCCAGAGATCTTGACGTCGCCGTTCCCAATGAGCGGTACGTCCACCGCGTCCCGAAGCTCTTCGATCAAGCGCCAGTCCGCCTCACCTTCAAAGCCCTGCTTTGCAAACCGCGCGTGGAGGGTCACCATCCGTACGCCCTCGTCTTGGAACCTCCGAACGAGATCGGGAGCGGTAAAGAGCGACCAGTCCCATCCTGCCCGAACCTTCACCGTGACGGGCACCGCGACCGCACGGACGACGGCGCGAACGATCGCGGCCGCCCGTTCCGAATCCTTGAGAAGCGCCGCGCCCGATCCGGTCTTGCACACCTTGGGCACCCAGCAGCCCATGTTGATGTCCACGATGTCTGCCCCCGCCTCTTCGCAGAGCCGGGCGGTCTCTGCCATTACTTCGGGCTCACCGCCAAAGATCTGAATGCCGAGCGGGCGCTCGTCAGGATGGACGCGGAGCTTCTTGAGCGTCTTCTTGGCCCCGTAGTGGATCGCCATCGCACTCACAAACTCGGAGAACATCAGCCCTGGTTGGCCGATCCGCTTTGCGATGCGCCGCATGGGAAGGGAGGTCACGTCCTCCATGGGTGCGAGCAGGAGCGGCGGGGCCACCTCGATCGGGCCGACTTTGAATCCTCCGGGCCGCATCTTTCCCGCTCATTGTGGCAAGGCACGATCCTGGGGGCCCATACTGGTGCGAATGTCCAAGCCAGTCCTCACCGTCGGGCTCATCGGTTACCAATTCATGGGCAGGGCCCACAGCAACGCATATCGCCAAGTGGGCCGGTTTTTCGACCTCCCGGCAACGATCCGGATGAAGACGGTGTGCGGCCGGAACGAGGCCGGGGTTCGCGCCGCTGCCGGGATCCTTGGCTGGGAGGGCTATGCGACCGACTGGCGAGAGGTGATCGCCGACCCGGAGATTGACATCGTGGACGTGAGCACTCCGGGCGCCTCCCATTGCGAGATCGTCTGCGCCGCCGCCGCGGCGGGCAAGGTCGTATTCTGCGAGAAACCCATCGGCAACACCTTGGCGGAGGCCGAGAAAATGGCGGAGGCCGTGCGCAAGTCCGGTCGGCCGAGCGCCGTCTTCCACAACTATCGAAAGGCACCCGCCGTCGCACTGGCAAAGCAGTGGATCGAGGAAGGCAGGCTCGGGCGGATCTTCCACATCCGGTCCGCCTACCTTCAAGACTGGATCGCGGACTCCGATTTCCCCCTTGTCTGGAGGTTGCAGAAGGAGCAGGCGGGAAGCGGAGCCTTGGCAGACATCGGTTCGCACATCGTGGACATGGCCCGGCACCTCGTTGGAGAGTTCACAGAGGTGTGCGGCACCATGGAGACGTTTGTGAAGCAAAGGCCTCTCGTAGGCTCCACCGACGGCAAGCTCGGTGCCCGTGCCGCTAGCGAGACAGGGGAGGTCACGGTGGACGATGCCACGGTGTGGATCGCGCGACTCGGTGGCGCCCTTGGAACTTTCGAGGCGACCCGGTTCGCGCTCGGGAGGAAGAACCTCAACCGTTTCGAGATCAATGCGGAGAAGGGCAGTCTCGCCTTTAATCTGGAAAGGATGAACGAGCTCGAATGGTATGACGCTTCCGCTCCCGAGGGGGCGCAGGGCTTCAGCACGATCCAGGCAACCGAGGCCGTCCACCCCTATGCCGCGCACTATTGGCCGGTTGGACACATCATCGGGTACGAGCACACGTTCCTGAACTTGGTCGCGGACGCGGTGACGGCGGTGGCCACGGGGGCGAGGTGCGAGCCGGACATGGAGGACGGGTTGGCGAACCAACGTGTTCTCGACGCGGTCGAGCGCTCGGCGGCGGGTCGTTCGTGGGTCAGCCTCTAGGCGGCGCGGCGCTCAAAGAGGCACACCGCTCCCTCGTTGCGAAGGGCCTCGGTCAGCTTCAGTAGTGCGGACTGGACGGCGGGATTGTCCTCGTCGTGGCTACCCATGCACCGGTCTATGAGCTCCAGAAGCTCTTGACAGTTCAAGCTCACATTCACCAGATGTTCCATTCCCAATCCACCCAGAAGGTTATGTTCCGTCCGAAGCGGGGGGAAATATGCCTGTTTTTCGGAAGGCTCCGCGTAACCGCGTCCGGCACCACCCGTCAATTCTACGAGGAGTTGTCCCCGTGGGCACCGATTGCTCTCAGTTCCTGGCGAACTTGAGCAATAATGGTGACAAGGCAAGGATGCCGAAAGGATGAGAGTTTCGACGTTGGTGATCGCATTGGCGGCGACCGGAAACATGCCGGTCATCGCTCAAATGCGCCTGCCCGCAGAGGTGGAGGCTCAAAAAGCCCCTCCCGTCGAGGTCGGCGGCACCTTCTCCGCAGAACTGCTCACCGCCCGGTCTGACCAAGTCGGGATCCCGCTGAGGTACGGCAATGTCCGGCCCGGCTCCGAGAGCGTCGAACTCAACGGGCGCAAGCTGAAGCCCGACGTTGACTATTACCTGGACTATCCGAGCGGCACCCTCTATCTCAAGGTCATGGTACGCGACCGCGAGCAGGTGCGCGTGGACTACCGATACGACGAGAAGACCGGGTCGGCCGGCACCTTCGGGCTGGGGGGCGGGAAGAGCGGCTTTGCCGGAATCAAATTCGAACTCGCGAAGGGAACCTCGGTAAACGTCGCGATGGGGCTCACCGAGCGGCTGGGCGACGGCACCGTGATCACCTCCAACGTGTACGGCATGGCGAACTCGTTCGGCCTGGGCCAGGGGAGCCTCAAGGGCGTGGCGATGTTCGGGGATCGCCGCAAGGCGAACTCCGTGGACATGTTTGGCCTGAAAACCCCCACGAGCGAGGTCGAGGAGGGCAAGGGCAAGGCGATCGTCCAGGACTTCGAATACGGCGCACTGGGCGGAAAGGTCTTCGCAAGCTACCAAGAGGCGGACGATCGCTTCTCCGGGTTCCAAGCCCTCGCCGAGTCGGGGGTGGACGCCGCTCGGGTCCAGCAGATGGCGAACGAGAAGGGCCTGAAGAGATCCTCGTTCGGGATTCAGGGCCTCGGGGGATCGGCCCTGGGCCTCACCGCCGGGCTCAAGCAAGTCGGGGACGACCAAGGCAGCATCACTTGGCGCAACTACTCGGGCAAGCTCCTGGGCACGGAAGTCAAGTACGAGGCGTTCCAAGTGGATCCCGGCTTCCAGCGATTTGGGAGCATCGCTGAGGCAGACAAGAACCAGCTGGCAAAGGAGAGAGGCTTCGACCGCCAATCCATCACCCTGGATCGGAAGCTTCCGGGCGGCGCATTGAGCTTTGGCGCAACCAGGGTCGAGGATACGACGGACACGGGCATCAGTCGGCGCTCCGGCAAGCTGGAGACGCCACAGCTCAAGGCTCACTTTAGCGACCAGCACGTGGACATGGGCTTTAGCCGCTTCGGTGACCTGCGCGAGGGGGACAGGGATCAGCTCGCTCGCGAGGCAGGGCTGAGCCGGCAGGCTTACGGCCTCGCGTTCACCCCTGGGAAGCGGCTCGGGCTCGGGTTCGATACGAGCGCGGTGCGCACCGACAGCGGCGACTTCCTGGCCCAGGACGCTAAGGTGGAACTCGGCCCGCTCACGATCGAGCACGGTAGGCGGGAAGTTGCGCCGGGATTCGCCGCGCTGGGCTCGCTCTCCGGCGAGGAGATCAACCGCAACGTCGCGAGCGCGGTGAACATGCTCGAGCCAGGTCTCAAGCCCAATGGCGAAGACGCCCGCTCTTGGGGCGGCTGGGCCGGGCTGAACCGACACTTCCTGCGCCTCGGGGCTGACCTCGGAAAGGGGATCACCCTCAACGCCGACCGGTACCGGATCGAGGGCCTAACCGACAGTCTCAGCGTGGAACGGATTGGGGTCCAGACCGGGCTGCTCAGCCTGGGCTATCGGCAGCAGAACACGGGCGTGGGCTTTAGCGAGATCGGCAGGCTCATGAAGAGCGAGCACGACCGATTGGGAACGATCCAGGGCCTGAGCACTCGACAGCTCGACGGCAAGCTCAACCTATGGGGAAGCCTGCTTGCCTATGAACAGATGCAGATGGGGGACACCTTGGGCGGGGCCGAGCGGGAGTCGTGGCGCCTCGATCGCAAGGGCCTTTCGCTCCGCCATGTGACTCGGTCGGCCGACGCGGGTTTCGCCGCCGTGCGAGGGACCGTGGATCCTGAGCGAGACCGCTTCGCCGAGATCCTCGGCTTCCAGGAGAGTCAGACCGAGGGCAAGTTCGACGTCACGAAGTCGCTCTCGCTCGAGGGCGGAGAGGTCCGCAGCGAGAACGAGACCTCAGGCGAGAACCGGGCTTGGAGCAACATGATCGCCCGCTGGAGCATGGACCGCTTCACCCAAATCCTCGCGCGCCGGGCCTTCAACAAAGTGGACACCCCTGAAGGCTCGCAGATTGACCAGAACTACCAGTCCCTCGAAATTGCGCGCGACTTCGGCAAGCTAGGCCAGCTCAAGTTCATCGAGGAGAAGCGAGAGTTCGACGGCCTTCGAGAAAGCCAGCCGGACTCGGTCACCCAGGGCTTCACCTATAGCAAGGCACTCAACTCGAAGACCACCGTGAGCACGGAGCACTCGAGAACCCGATTCGAGAACGGTGAGAGCGACACTCTAACTTCCCATTCCGTCGCCACCGCCCTCACACCCAAGCTCGGCGTGAGCGTGACCGACACCAGCATCAAGCGCGACGGGGAGCGACCCGACGAATCCCATCGGAGCTATGGGTTCTGGGTGGACTTCGGAAAGAACATCCGATTGAACTGGAACTCCAAAAGAGACTTCGTCGGGCTGAACCAAGGCACCCAAGAGCAGTCCGTCTCGGTCTCACCGGGCGAGTTCCAAGGCATCAAGATTGGTGCCGCCGACTACCATCGCAACGGCTGGGACGACCAGCGCGACAAACACGTGGGCAAGGTCTCGCTCTCCAACGTAAAGCCGCTGAGGATGTGGTTCATGGACGACGTCCGCTTCCACTACGCCGTGGACACCGTCCGCGACCAGGACATGTGGCAGAGAGAGCTTCGAACCATGGGCTTCGGGGGTCGGGTCGGCTCCTTTGCGTTCGGCTTCGACTACCGCTCTCAGGCCCTCCCGAGCGACGACCGGGCCGTGGATCGGCAGTTCAGCTTCACAACGGACATCACCGGCAAGAGCTGGCTGCGCGGTGACGTCAAGTACAACCTTCGCACCCTCCCGTATGGCCAACAGGTCATGGTACGGAACTACTCGATCACCGCAGAACCCCTCAAAGGTTGGGTGTTGAACCACTCGCTACTCACGAACCCCCTCCAAGCGGACGGGAACGTGATCCTTGGCGACAGGCACCAGGAGACGCGGACGAACAAGTGGTCCCTCCAATACGCGGGTAGCGCGAACACGAAGATTCAAGCCTCGTGGGAGGAGTTTATGAACGACAACACCGGTCTAGAGGTGGGTGCGGCAAGGTTCGGCCTCGTCCTGAACGCCAACAACCCGTCCCCAATCTTGATCGAGTACGTCATGGCCCAGACCAACGAGGGCGGCGAGAAGCGAAGGCAGCACGGCTTCAACCTTCGCTACGATCAGCGGCCTGGGCCGAACCAATCGCTCTCCTTCCGCTTCGGCAACACGAACTGGGAGCTCGCTCGGCCCAGCGATCAGAAGCACCAGAACTGGACGCTTCGGCTCGACTATTCCGTGAAATTCTGAGGTTCCCAGCAAGACGACCGGACTTCCACCGAGCCCCGTAGCGACACCTGCCCGCCAGGCAGATCAGTGGGGAACAGTGGGATCGTGACTACCGTCGTTTTGGTAGCCATAGGGATCGCCTCGGTCGTGGGGGCCATCGCTTTGGTGAAAGATTCCCTGCCTTCTGGCTGACCGTCAACTCGGGGCTGGCCACAGACCACCGGCCCCTCGCCTCGTGCGGGCCCCTCTCGGGGGGCCCGTTTTGCTGCGTGTATCCCTTATAGTCTACTAAATAGTAGAAACACTTCACCTATTCTAAGGGGATAAATCGCGAAAAAAAGTGGCAAATAGTGTTGAATTGTGGGGAATCGGGTGGTATCGTGTGGGTCGGGAAAAGCATGGATTGCGAATCCCCTGGGCCGATCGAAGGGTTCGGAGCCGGTGAGGGCCGCCAAGGAGGGTGGCCCTTCCGGACACTTCCGAATCCGGCCCGGTACCGAGACGAGAATTGACGACCACTCCCGACCCCGCACAATTACCGGGGGGCAAAGAGGTCAAAATGGATGGGAAGGGACGGATCGCCGTCCCCAAGCCCCTCCAGGACCAACTTGGCCCTCGATTTGTCGTGGGTCGTGGGCAGGTCGGCTCGGTCACGTTGTACTCCGAGTCGGCATGGGCGGCCTTGATCCAGATTGCCGCTTCGGCCCACCCGCTCGACCCCGCGCGCGCGACCCTCGAGCGAATGCTCATCGGTGGGGCCAGGGCAGGGGAGCTCGACACCGCGGGCAGGTTGCTTTTGCCGCCAGAGTTCCGGTCCTTCGCCAGGCTCACCGACCGGGTCGTTCTGGTCGGGCTCGTGGGGACGGTCGAGATTTGGTCGAGCGACGAGCATGAGAAGTATCAACGCGATCCCAGCGGCTATGAGAAGCCCCGCCAAGAGGCGCTGCATTCCGCGTTCGAGCAACTGAGGTCGGGGCGGTGACCCACGTTCCAGTCATGCCGGTCGAAGTCCTGGCAGCCCTGCGGCCCGGCGTGGGGCAGACCTATCTCGACGGAACCCTGGGCCTGGGCGGTCACGCCCTCCAGGTCGGGGCCAAGCTCGCACCGGGCGGGTTGTTGGTCGGCCTCGACTGGGACGAAACCATGCTGGCCGAGGCCAGGGGCCGGCTCCATGCCCTTGCGAACGTCACCGTTGAGCTCTATCTCGCCGACTTTCGCGAGGCCGCGGAGTGTCTTGGGGACGCGCTTCGGCGACACGAGAGACAAGGCGGTGCCGATGCCGCCCTCCTCGACCTCGGCGTGAACAACATGCACTTCGAGGATGCGGGCCGCGGGATGAGCTTCTTGCGGACCGGGCCCCTGGACATGAGGATGGACCGTCGCCGAGGCGAGACCGCCGCGGGACTGCTCGCCAGGCTCACGGCCGCCGAACTGGAGAACATCCTTCTCGAATACGGCGGCGAGCACTGGGCCCGCAAGATCGCGTCCGTCATCGTCGAGCGAAGGAAGCAGTCCCCCATCCGTACCACCGACGACCTGGTGGAATGCGTATATTCCGCGATCCCGGCCGCCAAGCGGGAGAGACGGATACATCCAGCCACACGCACGTTTCAAGCGCTGCGTGTGGCCGTGAACCATGAGTTGGAAGAGCTGTCGGAGGCGATTGCGAGAATTGCCCAGTGCCTCGCGCCTGGCGGCACATTGGTCGTCCTCAGCTACCACTCGGGAGAGGACCGGCACGTCAAGCACGTTTTCCGCGAACTGAGCCAAGAAGGAGGATATGAGACCTTGAGCAAGAGACCGATCGTCCCCACGGAGACCGAGGTTCGGGCAAACCCGAAGTCCAGGAGCGCGAAGATGCGCGCCCTGCGGAGGTGCGCGTGAGCGTCGCCACCGCACGAAGGGAGACGGGAGAGCAGCGCGAGGTTCGGCTTCGCCTGTCCCGTCGCGCTCGACGCCTGTCCCCCAGTGTCCCGGTGTGCCTGGGCGTGGGCCTTGCTGCCTTTCTTGTGTCCAGGATCGTCAGTGCCTCGATCGCCGAGCTTGCGAACTACGAGGCGAAGAGGATGACGAGGGCGGCCGATGCGGTACGCGACATCACGGACCTGGAGCGCGAGCGTGCGGACCGCCGCTCAACCCTGCGAGCAGTGGAGCACTGGGCAGCCCGAAACGGCTTTGTGGACGGGCGCTCTCCGGAGGCGGAGTAAGTGGCCAAGCAAGGCGGGGCCGTGCGACAGACTTTCTGGGCGGTTTGCATGGGCTTGCTCCTTTGCGCGGCCGGGCTGAGCCAAGTGGCGGCGCAGGACGGGGGCACCGAGCCAGACCCGCCTGCTCCGGCCCCCAAGCCCGTGGGCCTACAACCCGTGCGGACCCGGATCGCGAGCTCGGACGGTGCGTTGCTCGCCTTCAGCCCAGACGCCTTCGAGTTTGGAATCAACTACGAGAAGGTGCCGTGCTCCCCGGCGTTCTTCACCGACCTCGCTGCCGCCGTAGGCAAGCCAGTCTCAGAGATCGAGCCCAGGGGACGGCTCTCTCGGCATTGGCGAGAGCCGATCTCGGTGGAGGCGGGCACGCGGGCCAGGGCGGTGCAGAAGAGGTGGAAGGCCGATGGCGTCTCACTCCGGGAGATCACCGTCCGCGAGTATCCACTGGGCGAGGCGGCTTCGGGGCTCGTCGGCGATGTCCGCAACGGTGTACCGGCGAACGGACTGGAGCGATCTCTCGCCCTGGACGCTGCGGACGGGGCCAAGCTGCGCGAGATCGTCCTCACGATAGACAGCAAAATCCAACTCGCCGCGATGTCGGCGATCCGACGGGCAGTCGAGTCGAACAAGGCCAAACAAGGCGCCGCGGTCGTGATTGACCCTGCGTCCGGAAACCTCCTCGCGATCGCCGCTTGGCCGACCTTCGAGCCCGGTGAGCCGGGCAAGGGTACCGACCTGAACGCGGCGACCATGCTCGCCTTCGAGCCGGGCTCCACGTTCAAGATCATCACGACGGCGCTGGCACTGAACGAAGGTGTGATCCGAGCGGGGAGCACGGTGAGCTGCCCAGGGAGCGTCGTGGTCGGCAAGCACACGATTCATTGCTCGCACGGGGCCCATGGGCTGATCAGTGCGAGCGACGTCATAGCTCGGAGCTGCAACGTGGCCGCGGCTCGATGGGGCATGCAGATCGGACACGACCGCATGAGGGAGTCTATCGAGCGCCTCGGACTGCTGGATCCCCCTGGGTTGGGCTTGCCTGGCGAGCGGGCCGGGTCGGTGGACGACCGGGAGACGGCCACAAGGCTCCAAGCTGCGAACTGGGGCTTCGGCCAAGCCATGACTTGCAACCCTGTCGCCCTGGCTGCGTCCTACGCGGGGCTCGCGAACGGGGGCGCCATCGCCCGTCCCAGACTCGTCGCGACCGTGAACGGAGTGGACGAGCCCCTGCTCCCACCCCGCCCCATCTTCTCGGAGGAGACTGCGGGAACCATGTTGGACTTTATGGAGCAGGCGATCGAAAGCGACCATGGCACGGGCAAGCGCCTTCGCGTCCGCGGGTATCGGCTCGGCGGCAAGACGGGCACGGCGCAGAAACTCGGTGCGCAAAAGGGCAAGTACGTCTCGAACTTCGTCGGATTCGTCCCCGCTCACGATACGCGGGCCGTAGTGCTCGTGATGGTGGACTCTCCTACGAACGGCCTCTATTACGGGGCAGACGTCGCGGGGCCCGTCTTCCACGAGCTGGCGGAAGTGCTGATCCAAAGGCTCAGAATCCCTTCCTCACCGCACGACGGACGGTAGGCTCGAATCATGAGTCCCCGTAACCTTCGGACCTGCATCCTAGGAGCGGGGATCGCTTCCACGGTGGATGTGCCCGAAGATCTTGCGGTCACCGGGGTCGCGGAGCACACCGGCTCGATCACGCCGGGATCGCTCTTCGTCTGCATGCCTTCCTCCAGCCGGGACACCCACGCCTTTTTAGGACCTGCCCGGCAGGCGGGAGCGGCGGCAGCGGTCGTGCACAGCCAGGACGGGCTGGAGGCCGCCCAAGCGGCTCGACTCCCCGCCGTAAGGATCGAGGGCGAAGGGATCGCCTTCAACTTGGCGATCAGCCGTCTCTGTCGCGAGGTGCTCGGCGATCCGTCCACCGCGATGAGGCTCCTGGGCGTCACGGGTACGAACGGGAAGACGACGACCGCATGGATCGTCCGCCACGCTCTCGACTCCTTGGGGGTGCGGTGCGCCTATCTCGGCACCCTCGGCTATGCGCTCGGTGAGGAGTCCAGGACCTTGGAGAACACGACGCCTTTCCCGGTCGCGCTCTGGAACCTGCTGGCCGAGGCCCGAAGTCAAGGCGCCCAGGTGGTCTCGATGGAGGTTTCGAGCCACGCGCTCCATGGCCGCCGCCTGGGAGGGGTCTCCTTCTCGGTCGGTTGCTTCACGAACCTCACCCAGGACCATCTCGACTATCACGGGAGCATGGAGGAGTACAAGGCGGCCAAGCTGCTCTTCTTTACCGAGATGGCCGCCGCGTCCCGCGCGCCTTTCCGCGCGGCCGTCAACCTCGGTGATCCGACCGGTCGTGAGTGGCTGGACTCTATCCCGGTTCCGGTACTGACCTACGGTGCGGCGGACGCCCGTCTCGTCACGGAGGGCAGTGAGGTCGCCGTGGACGGCTGCACTCTGAGCGTGCCTGGCGTCGGTTCCATCCGCGCCCGGCTGGGGGGGGCGTACAATGTGGAGAACCTATCCAGCGCCCTGGCGATGCTGGTCACTTTCGGCGTGCCGGTCTCCGAGGCGCTGGAAGCATTGCGGGCCGTGCCCCCGGTCCCAGGCCGGTTCGAAGCCGTTCCCAACGAGATTGGGATCGGCGTGCTCGTGGACTACGCCCACACTCCGGACGCTCTCGCTGCGTTGTTGCGTTGCGTGCGCGAGCTGAATCCGCCCAGGATCGTGACCGTCTTCGGCTGTGGTGGCGACCGGGACCGCACCAAGCGACCCTTGATGGCGGCGGCGGCCAGTAGGAACTCCGACCTTTGCGTCCTCACGAGCGACAACCCACGGACAGAGGATCCCGAGGCGATCATCGCTGAGGCTGCGAGCGGCCTCGATCCAGGGAGCGAGGCGGTGACGATCGTGGATCGCCGCGCAGCGATCCAGTACGCGGTCGAGGCCGCCGAGCCTGGGGACGTCGTAGTGATCGCGGGAAAGGGTCACGAGGACTACCAGATCATCGGCCGAACGAAGCACCCGATGAGCGATCGGCAGATGGCAAAGGACGCACTGGAGGCGCGCCGATGCGCATCGAGGTAGCCGAGATCGCCCGTCGCCTGGGCGGCGAGCTCCGGAACGTTCCAGAAGGCACCAAGGCCACCTCGTTCGTGCTGGACTCGCGATCTGCGCGTCCGGGAGGGATCTTCCTCGCGATCCGCGGAGCTCGGCACGATGGGCACGACTCCGTGCCGGAAGCACTGGCAAGCGGGTGCGTCGCCTCCATCGTCGAGCGCGCCGTCCCGGGCCCCCATGTGCTCGTTGGGAACCTAGTGGACTCGCTTGCGAGCATGGCTGCCAGCTATCGGAACGAGTTTCATGGCCCCGTGGTGGGGGTTACGGGTAGCAACGGTAAGACCACCACGAAGGAGTTTGCGGCGGCAGCGTTGGGCGGGCTGGGCACCGTCCTCAAGAATCCTGGGAACCGTAATACGGAGTACACCGCACCGCTCGTTTGGCCCGAGGCGCCTGGGAAGTCGGCGGCCGTGATCGAGATGGCGATGCGGGGACACGGGCAGATCGCTCACCTTGCAGGCTTCACGCGCCCGAACATCGCCGTGGTGACCAACATTGGCACCTCCCACATCGAGAAGGTGGGCTCCCGCGAAGGGATCCTGGATGCGAAGTCAGAGATCTTCTTGCCTGGGACGGACCAGACGGCGATCCTCTGGCGCGAGGACGACTTCTACTCCGCCCTGCGCGAGCGGGCTCCTGGGCCGATTCTCACGTTTGGGGCATCGGAGGACGCGGACGTTCGGGTCACGGGCTATCGGGCCATGGCCTGGGATCGGTCGGCCGTGCTCTTCTCTTATGCAGGGCGTTCTTCGAGCATCGAGCTTCCGGTGCTGGGCCGGCGGAACGCACTGAACGCCGCGGCGGCGGTTACGGCGGCCACGGTCGCCGGGGTGCCCTTCGAACAAGCCGTCCTTCGGCTCGGCGGGGTGGAACTCCCCCCCATGAGGATGCAGGCAGTGGAGCACAACGGTGCGATCGTTCTTCTCGATACGTATAATGCTAGCCCGGATAGCATGGTCGCAGCCATCGAAGCGTTAGCCGAGATGCCATGCGAGGGGCGACGCATCGCAGTGCTGGGCGAGATGAGGGAGCTCGGATCATACTCCGAGACCGGACACCGACGGGTCGGGGCCGCCCTGGGACTGTTCCGGCTCGACTCCGCGATGCTGATCGGGCCCGAGACGGAGACGATCCGGGCAGAAGCGGCCATCGCACACCCAGGTGCGAAGGTCACACAGGACAATGAGGTTGATATCATCAAGATTCGTGATTTTCTTGATACATTACGAGAGGGAGACGTCGCCTTGGTGAAGGGGAGCCGCGCCCTGGGCTTGGAGCGTGCCCTCGAAGACTCGTGACTTGGTGGGCCGTGCTCCTCGCGTTCCTCGCCGCCGCGCTCGCGGCTCCCCTGGTCTACATGGTCCTGAAGAGGATCGGCTCCCGACAAAAGGTGAGCGTCCACGTTCCGGAGCACGCGGCGAAGCAAGGCACCCCGACCATGGGTGGACTCATCATCCTGGCGGGGCTGGCCGTGGGCCTGAGAGGCGCACCGCCCTCCCTGCACGTGCTCGTGATTGGCTTCGCCCTCGTCGGGTTTCTGGACGACTTCCTCCTCCCGCGGTGGAAGCCCGGATCGCGCGGCCTCGGTTGGGTCCCCAAGCTCCTGCTCCAGTTCGGCACCGCGGGTGCCGGGGCATGGCTGGGCGGCTACTCGGGCACCGGGCTCATCGTCGCCACCGTCTTCCTCCTTTTTGCCGCAAACGCATACAACTTTCTCGATGGCCTCGACTGGCTTGCCGGGATTGTCGGAGTCGTCCTCGCCCTCGGTCTGGGCATGCTTGGATACCTTCAAGGCAACTCGGACGCCATCCTCACGATGTCCGTGTTGTGTGCAAGCTATCTGCCTTTCCTTGTACTGAACAAGCCACCAGCCCGGCTCTTCATGGGCGATGTCGGCTCGCTTCCTATCGGAAGCGTCTTCGGATGGGCGTCCTTGAGCCTGGCCTATCGCCCTAGCGAGGCGCCCTCCCTGGGGATGGTAGCCGCCGTTGCGGTCGCCATGATCGTCTTGATCGTTGAGATCGTCCCCGTGCCACTTCAAATCGCCAGTGCCAAGCTTCGCAAGGGCAAGCGGCTCTTCCCTTTCCGCACGCCTGTCCACCACGCCTTCCAGCATGCGGGTTGGTCCGAGCCCAAGATCGTGGCGCTCTTCGCCGGGGTCCAGCTTGCGTGTTGTCTTGCCGCGGCCTCCATCGCGAGGGGAGGCTAGATGGACTTGCCGCGAAGGATCGCCGTCTTGGGGATGGGGGTCAGCGGCATCGCGGTCGCTGAGGCCGCCAAAGCGTTGGGTCTCGATCTGATCGTCTTCGACGAGAGGCCGAACGACTCCCTTCCCGCGATTCGGGCCTCCGACCGGCTTGCCGCGCTCGGAATCGAGGCGGTCACCGCGTGGCACGGCAAGCTGGATCCCGACGACTTCGACGCCCTGATCCTGAGCCCTGGCTTTCCCGAACATCACCCGGCGATCCTCGCGATGAGCGCGGCGGGCAAGCCGATTTGGGGCGAGATCGAGTTTGGCTACCGCATCGCAAAGGCACCGATCCTCGCGATCACGGGCACGAACGGCAAGAGCACGACCACCGTGCTCGCGTGGATGTTGGCCGAGGCGGCAGGGCGCAAGGCCCACCTTTGCGGCAACATTTCCGGTTCCGGCTACCCGGAGGCGGCTCTCAGCACCGCCGCCCTCACCGCGAGTGCAGACGAGGTGCTCGTGGCGGAGATCAGTAGCTTCCAGCTCGCCTTCGCCCCGACGTTTCGCGCCCTCGCATCCACGGTCACGAACGTGACGCCGGACCACTTCGACCGACACCCCAGCTTCGAGCATTACTGTGAAGCCAAACTGCGCCTGTTCGAGAACACCCGAGAGGGGGATGTCGCCGTCGTGAACGTGGACGAGCCCAAGCCCACGATCGAAGACGTGCGGGCGCGCCACGCTGGGAGGGTGTGCACCGTCTCTCCTTCAGGAGCTCGAGCAAGCGACGGTGCCACCGCCTTTCGGGACGGCAGGATGTTGCTGGCAGGGCGAGAGCTGGACCCCATGCAGACGGTCTCCCTGGGAACCGCGCACAACGTCGCCAACGCGATGGTGGCTTGGGAGCTTGCCTCTGTGCTCGGCGACCCGGGCCAGGCAGGGGTCCAGGCGTTGGCCGACTTTCCGGGTCTGGCCCACCGGATGGAGCGGCTCGGCGAGCACTCGGGTGTCCTCTTTGTGAACAACTCGATGTGTACGAACCCGGCCGCCTTCCTTGCGAGCAGCCGTGGCCTTCCGCGGCCTCAGCACATCCTGCTCGGCGGGATCACCAAGGGTCTCGACTTCCGTCCCGTCGGCGAGTACCTGAGAGAGTCCGGCCACAAGGTCTATCTTTTCGGCCCAGACACCCAGTCATGGCAGGCGGTGGTCGGCCCGGCGCCATCATTCGAGTCCATGGAGTCTGCGTTCGATGCCGCAGTGCGAACGGCACGGTCGGGCGAAGCCGTGTTCCTGTGCCCTGGCGGTGCCAGCGCCGAACCCTACCCGAGCTTCCGGGAGCGAGGCGAGCACTTCCGGGAGTTGGTCGCGGCGGTGACGGGGGGCGAAGGATGAGCACGGTTCGCACGACGGGAACCGCGCAAAGGGCGGTAGTCGAGCCACGGCTTTCGACGTCTCAGTTCGACTCCGTCCTCTTCGGGCTCGCCGTTCTCCTTTCCCTCATCGGGATCTTTGTCGTTTGGGACGCGGGATATGCGCGTGCCGTGCGAGATGGGGCCGTCTTTCCTCGCGAGCTGCGCAACCAATCGGTCTCGCTCGTCGCCGCTCTGATAGCGGGCTTCGTGTCCTCTCTGATCGGCACCGGGCGTCTGCGCAAGCTGGCTTGGCCGGTCTTCGGGGTCGTCGTGGCGTTGCTGGCCCTGCTCTTCGTCCCCGGTGCTGCGCAGGAGATCGGTGGGGCGCGCCGGTGGTTCAGCATTGGCGGGTTCCTCTTGCAACCTGCGGAGTTTACGAAGGTCGCGGGCCTCGTCGCTCTTTCGTTTGCGATCTCGGGCCGACCGGACCGCAAGCCCGCTCCCCGAAGCGCCGGTTACTTGCGCGGACAACTGCTACCCAGGCTCCGCCGGTCGTGGCCTCTCGTGGCCATCGTGCTCGCGGCGGCCCTCATCGAGCGGGAGCCCGACCTAGGCACCGCGGCGGTGCTGCTCGTGTCGGCTTTTGCCGTCGTCTGGGTAGGGGGTGTGAGCCGACTCTCGCTTGCCCTGATCGTGGCGTCCGGTGCCCTGCTCTTGGCTGGGATGATCGCCGCCGAGCCGTTCCGGATTGCTCGGTTACTGAACCACGGTGACCGCGCCTCAGAGGCCTACCGCCTTGGCACGGGCTACCAACCCGTGATCTCCCAGGAGGCGCTCAAGCGCGGTGGAATCCTGGGAGTCGGGATCACCAAAGGTCAGGCGAAGAAGGAGCTTCCCGTCCCGACCACGGACTTCGCCATGACGACCGTGGCCGAAGAGACGGGTCTTGTCGGTGCCTTGACCGTGCTCGGTCTCGTCGGGTGGCTCGTCTCGCGCCTCTTTCTTTTGGGGATGCGGTCGCGCGACCGCTTTGCGACTTGCCTCTGCGCCGGGATTGCGACTTGGATTGCGGTACAGTCGGCGGTCAATGTCATGATGGTGAACGGAACGATCCCGCCGATCGGGATCCCAATGCCGTTTGTGAGCAACGGGGGATCGAGCCTCGTCGCCATCTGGCTCGGGCTGGGACTGTGTACAGCCGCCTTGCGTGGACATGGGAAGGAGGTTGCCGATGCGTCTAGCGGTCACCGGTGGCGGAACCGGCGGGCACGTCTTTCCCGCGATTGAGGTCGCCCTTGCCGCCCGCGAACGCGGGAGCGAAGTGGCCTACTTTGGCTCTTTGCGGGGGATCGAGGGCACCCAAGCCGCCAAGGCAGGCGTCCCCTTCCGCGGCTTTCCGTCCGAGCCGCTCTATCGCCTCGCGACGCCCAAGGGGTTGCGGTCGGCGGTGCATATGGCCGTGGCCATGTCCCGCGCCCTCCGCGCCCTGCAAGACGAGCGCATCGAGCGGGTCTTTTCCTCGGGAGGCTACGCTTCTGCGCCCGTGGTGAGCTCGGCGAGAAAGCTCGGCATCCCTTACGTGCTCCACGAGCAGAACTCGGTACCGGGGAGGACGAATGTAATGCTCTCTGCGGGTGCCGAGGCGGTCTGCACCGTCTTCGAGGCAGCGGCACGGCACTTCCCGCGCACTCGGGTCGTTCGGACCGGGATGCCGGTTCGGGGAGCGTTTCGCTCCTCCGGGCAAGGGCACCTGCCCACTGCCCACTCGCTGGAGTCTGCTTCGCCAATCCTTCTCATCGTAGGCGGCTCCCAGGGAAGCGTCGCATTGAACGATGTGGCGGTGGCGACCGCGGTGCGGATGGCAACGACCCCTGTGCATTGGTTGCACTTGACCGGCACCTCTCACTTCGAGTCGAGCCGGGCCTCGCTGGAGCGGATGGCCTACACCGGGCCTTATGAGATCAAGGCTTATTTGGACGAGGGCGACATGGCGGCGGCAATGTTCTCGGCCCACGTAGTGGTCTGCCGGGCCGGGGCAGGAACGCTCGCCGAGCTCGCGGCGTTGCGTAAACCGAGTGTGCTCGTTCCATATCCCAAGGCCTTCGGCGACCACCAGACCGCGAACGCCCAGGAGTTCGTGCAAATCGGTGCCGCGGACCTCTTGCCACAGCAAGGGTTGAGCGCGACCACGCTCGAAGCGCGGATCCAGGCATGGCTGGACGATGGATTGAGGGTTCGCGCCGCCGAGACCGCGCTCGCAAAGTGGGACGTGCCGGACGCGATCGAGCGAACCCTCGATGTGGCGCTTCAGGACGCGCCCAAGGTCGGAGGCGCGCGTTGAGGACGAAGCAGGAGATCGCCGAAGCGTTCGATCCAACGGACCGCCTGGACTCGGCCCAGCGGTTCTGGCTTTTGGGGATCGGCGGGGCGGGAATGAGTGCGATCGCTCGGATGCTGCGGCATCGCGGGTTCGAGGTCGGGGGCGCCGATAGCACCGACTCCCCACTCCTCCAGGTTTTGCGAGAAGCCGGCGTTGTTGCCGAGGTTGGCGAAGGTGCCACAGGGCTCAAGGAGGGAGACGCCTTGGTGGTCACCGACGCGATTGACCTCGCAACGTCTCGCGCCGTCGCTCGGGGGAGGGAACTTGGCCTGCCCATCTTCCGTCGCTCCCAGGTGCTGGGATGGTTGCTCCGTGATCGTCGCACCATCGCGGTCACGGGCACTCACGGCAAGAGCACCACGACGGGGATGCTGGGCTCGGCCCTCGTGGAGGCGGGACTCGACCCGCTGGTCGTGGTCGGAGCCGAGGTGCCTCAGTTCGGGGGGGCGGTCCTCGAAGGTGACGGAGAGTGGGCGGTCGTCGAGGCCTGCGAAGCGTACGACAGCTTCCACGACCTCGATCCCGAGCTCGTGGTCCTGACGAACCTCGAGCTCGACCACGTGGACTTTCATGGCGATTGGACAGGCCTCCTCGCCAGCGTGCGCACATTCCTCGCCAAAGTCCCGAGCGAAGGAAGGATCGTCTACGACCCCGACGATCCAGGCAGCCGAGAGGCGGTGGAAGACGGGGTGGGTTTCAGCGCGGAAGGTTGGGGCAGCGGGCCGCTCGCCTCGCCGGGCAGGCACAATCGCGCCAACGCAGCCGCGGCCCTCACCGCCGCTCGGCTGGTGGGAGCGGACGGCGAAAGGGCATCCCAAGGGATCGCTTCCTTCCAGGGCGTGGCCCGCAGGCTCCATGTGATCCACGACGGGGATCCGACCGTCGTGGACGACTATGCCCACCACCCGACCGAGGTGGCCGCCTCGATCCAGGCGCTTCGTGAGGCGTACCCGGCCCGACGCATCGTCGTCGTGTTCCAGCCTCACCTCTACTCTCGCACCGCTCCGTTGACCCAGGAGTTTGCCCGAGCCCTCGACTCTGCCGACCTCGTCGTCCTCACGGACATCTATCCGGCGCGTGAGCCCTCGATCCCAGGCGTGAGCAGCGCGAGGATCTTGGAAGCCTTGACGAAGCCGAGCCTCTATGTACCGAGCCGTCACCTCTTGCCTCGCGAGGTGGCCAAGATCATACAGCCGGGCGATGTCGTGGTCGGTATGGGGGCGGGAAACATCGAGGAGTTCGCTCCGGGGCTCGTCGCGGAGCTTGCTCGGTCTGGACCCCGCAAGGTCACCGTGGCCTATGGCGGAGACTCGAGCGAGAGGGAAGTCAGCCTCCTGAGTGGCAGGGCGGTGGCCGAGGCCCTACGAAGCCTCGGGGACGAGGTCGAGCTCTTGGACCTCAGCGACGCCCTGCTCCTGGGCCAGAGCCTTTCCCGCTTGGTCGGAACCTCCCGGCCGGACGTCGTCTTTCTCGCGGTCCACGGCCTCCGGGCGGAGGACGGGGCCATTCAGGGCTTGCTGGAGATGTTGCACTTGCCCTACACGGGCTCCGGGATCCTCGCGAGCGCGACCGCGATGGACAAGGCCCGTACCAAGGCGGTCTTGGCGAGCCATGGGATCGAGGTTCCTGCCGGCGTGATCGTCGCCAAGGGAGAGGACCCTTCCGGGCTTGCCGGTCGGGTGCCTTCCCAGCACGGTTGGGTGGTGAAGCCGAATACCGAGGGCTCGACGGTGGGGCTTACTTTCGTGGACCAGGAGGCGGGGCTTGCACAGGCCCTGGAGAAGGCGTGGTCGCTTGGTGGCGAGGCCCTCGTCGAGGAGCGAGTGGTCGGCACCGAGATCAGCGTGCCTGTCCTGAACGGTTCCGCCCTCCCTGCGGTGGAGATCGTGCCTGCGAGCGGCCGTTATGACTTCGAGAGCAAGTATCGAGAGGGTGCGACCGACGAGATCTGCCCGGCACGGGTCGCGACGGACGTCTTGCGCTGGGCGGCGGAGACCGCTGAGCGTGCCCACGGTGCTCTTGGGTGCCGTGGGATCACCCGGACAGACATGATCGTGGACGGAGGGCGCCTCGTCGCGCTCGAAGTGAACACGGTGCCTGGGATGACCAGAACCAGCCTTGTGAGGCGGAGCGCAGAGGCGGCAGGGATCAGCTTCCCCGAGCTGTGCGACCGTATCGTGAGGGCGTCCCTTGGCTCGTAAGCGAAGGCGACGGTTGCGATGGGCGCCGCTCCTGGCCGTGGCCGCCTTGCTCCACCTGACGGTCGGACTCGCGGTGAGCCCGCTCACGGCGATCCGCCATGTGAGGCTCGAGATGGACGGCGCGGGCGCCGACGCCCAGGGAATGGCCCAGCGGCTCGACTCTTTGCGGGGTCGCCCCTGGTTGCTCGTCGGTGCGAATCTTCCGCGCTCGCTCGTGGCTCAGGATCACTGGGTGAGGGGGGTGGAGTGGAAGAGCAACCCGTTCGGATATGCCGTCGCCAAGGTCTATATCCGCAGGCCCGTCGCGGTCTTGGGCAATGAGCACGGGAAGACCCTCCTCACCGAGGACGGTATGTGGCTACCCGGCAGCCCGACGGCAGGGCTGCCGAAGGTCAAAGTGCCCCAAGGGTCCTTTTCGGCATCGTCGGGTCTCGCCTCCCTCTCCGACGGCCCGCGCCTCGCCCGCTGGGTAGTTCGGGTCACAAAATCGTTCGAGGGTCTCGCGGAGGTTGAATTGAGCGACACCGGCGTTCTATCCTTACAGAGTAAAAGCGGCCCGAGGATCGTGTTCGGCTCCTGGGATCGGCTCGAAGACAAGTTGAGGAGGGCGACTGGGATTCTGGCCGAAGCCAAGCCTGGTGCGGCGGACGTACTCAACGTCACGGTTCCCGAGAGCCCCGTGCTGACGAGAGACCAGAGTAAGAGATGAAGAACCCGTTTGTCGCGACTTCCAACGAGAACCGATGGATCCTGCCGGTGAGCGTTCTCTCACTCGTCGTCGGCCTCATGACGGCGATGGCGATCGTGGGACAGGCGAACCGAAGCAACCGGGTCACGCTGCTCGACAACGACGCGAGGACGCGGCTGAGCTTGGGCACCCTGGATCTGAGCGCGGACAATGAAAAGCTGCGCTCGGAGATCAAGGTCCTGCGCGAGAACAACACGAGGCTAGAAGAGGCCGTGGCGAGCAACAGCGACTCTGCGGCCGAGCTCAACGAGTCCCTCAAGGCGACCAAGGCGGCCGCGGGCCTCACCGAGGTCGAGGGCCCAGGAGTCACTGTGACCTTGCGCGACTCCACCCAGGCACCCTCGGAGGCGCTGGACGTGAGCGGGCAAATCATCCACGACACCGACGTCCTTCGGGTCATCAATGAGCTTCGCAACGCTGGCGCCGAGGCGATCAGCGTCAACAATCGCCGCGTCGGCTTGGGCACGAACGTGCGTTGCGTCGGTACGACGATCTTGGTGGACGAGTCGCGCATCGCCTCGCCGGTCGTGATCCGGGCCATCGGCGAGGCCGACACCCTGTTCGGAGGCATCAACCTCCCCGGAGGGATCCTGAGCGAGCTGAAGGCGGTGGATCCCAATATGGCCGAGGTCGCGGTCGTCCGCAAGATGCGCCTGCCCGCGTTCTCGGGCGTCACGACGTTCAAGGTCGCGAAAACGGTACCACCGGAGCCTGCGGCGGAATGATCCTGATCCCGATCCTCGCACTGTTCGTGGGGGTGGCGCTCGGGTTCTTGCTCCGGCCCGAGACCTCTGGGATTCTCTCCATCTACCTCAGCCTGGCCGTCTTGGCTGGGATCGACTCCGTGCTGGGTGGCCTCCGAAGCGCGATGGAGGCCAAGTTTCAGGCCGCCGTCTTCATCACCGGCTTTCTCTCGAACATCGTGATCGCTCTCTTTATGGCGGCCTTTGGCGACATGATCGGGCTCAATCTCTATTTCGCGGCCGTGCTCGTGATGGGCTGGAGGGTCTTCATGAACCTCAGCTTGATCCGAAGGTTCGCGATCACCCGCATCGGGGACGCGATCGCCCGACGCCAGGCAGAAAAGGAGCATTCCGTGCGACAATCGGAAACACTGGGATGAGTGCTAGCCCCAGATTTGTCATAGATATAGGTTCGAGCAAGATTGCCGGGCTCGCAGTCGAGCGTACCGACGAAGGGCGGACGCGCGTCCTCGCCGGCTCCTTCGTGCCGAGCCAAGGGGTCTCGCGCGGCGCGGTCACCGACGCCGACGAGGCTGCCAAGGCCGTCTCCACCGCGGTCGCCGAGCTCGAGGCCAAGACCTCGGTCGCGGCCCGCGAGCTTTCCGTCTCCGTGGGGGGGAGCCACCTGCGGTGTACCGAGTCGCGGGGCGTCATGCCAATCTATCCGGCGGGCCGTGTATTGCGGGCCGAGGATGCGATGGCAGTTGTCCAGCACAGCCGCCAAGCGATCCTGCCCCCAGGCCGGGAGCAGCTCCATGCCTCTCCTCGCTGGTTTCGGGTGGACGGCGGCGAGCCGGTCGCCGAGATCCTGGGCCTCCGGTGTACCCGCCTCGAGGTCGCGACCCTGCTCGTCACCGCGGAGTCGAAAGTCTTGGAGCGAACGGAGAACGCGGTGAGGATCGGCGGCAGGGGCGTCGCCGAGGTCGCTCCCGTCCCGCTCGCCTCGGCCCTCGGTTGTGTCCCGAGCTCCGCCATCGAGCAGGGCTGCATCGTGGTGGACCTGGGCGCGGGTACGACCTCGGTGGCCGTCTTCTGCGAAGGGAGCATCGGCTATGTTGGCTGCCTTCCCGTGGGTTCCGAGCACGTGACCAGCGACATTGCAACGCTCCTCAAGCTCGACCGCGACGAGGCGGAGCGGCTCAAGCTGGAGCACGGGGTCGCGACGGCGGCCTCGGTCGGGAGCAGGGAAGCGATCCAAGTACATCAACCGGGCACCTCCGACTCACGCCCCGTGCAGAGACGGGTACTCTGCGAGGTCATCGAGAGCCGGTTGCGGGAAATTGCGCAGCTGGTCTGCCAAATCATGGGCCCCACGAGGAGCCCAGGATCCCTTCCAGGAGGGCTTTGGCTGACCGGGGCAGGGAGCCAGTTGCCGGGACTCGGAGAGCTGTTCGAAGAAGAGATAGGGATCGCGCAGCCCGGAACCGGCGGCCGTGCCGCAGGAAAGGACGGTAGGCCGTCTCCGGCAATGAGCGTGGTGATCGGCTTGGCAAAGTACGCCCTCGCGGGCGACGAAACCGAGCTAGCGCCAGTCTCGGGCGCGCACGGCTGGCGAGACAAGGTTCGGTCGCTCCGGGCACTCTTGCAACCAACATAGGAAGGACTCAACAAAATGGGGAACCACTCAGGCGCAGTCATCAAGGTAATCGGTGTGGGCGGGGGCGGCACGAACGCCGTGAACCGCATGGTCGAGGCAGGGATCGAGGGAGTCGAGTTCGTCGCGATGAACACCGACGTCCAAGCGCTGGATCGCTCGCTCGCGAACCGGAAGGTTCAGCTCGGCGCAAACCTGACGCGCGGGCTGGGTGCGGGCGGGGACCCCGAGGTGGGTGCCGCTGCCGCCGAGGAGAGCAAGGGCGAGGTCCGCAAGGCGATCGAGGGTAGCGACATGGTCTTCGTCACCGCCGGGATGGGCGGGGGCACCGGCACCGGGGCCGCGCCGGTGGTCGCAGAGATCGCGCGAGAGCTCGGTGCGCTCGCCGTCGGCATCGTGACCCGGCCCTTCGTCTTTGAGGGCCCGCGCCGCAGCAAGCTCGCAGAGCAGGGACTGACCTCGCTCCAAGGCAGGGTGGACACCTTGATCACCATTCCCAACGACCGCCTCATGGACGTCGCCGAGCGAAAAACGACCCTGCTCAACGCCTTCCGCATCGCCGACGACGTCCTGCGACAAGGGGTCCAGGGAATCAGCGACATCATCAACATCCCCGGCCAGATCAACGTGGACTTCGCCGACGTCCGGTCGGTCATGCTGAATGCGGGACCGGCCCTCATGGGCATCGGTCACGGCGTCGGGGACCAGCGCGCCCTCCAAGCCGCACAAGCCGCCACCTCCAGCCGCCTGCTCGAACAAACGATCCACGGGGCGAGCGGCCTTCTCGTCAACGTCACGGGAAGCGAGGAACTCACGCTGGCCGAGGTCAGCGAGGCCATGGCCTACATCCACAGCCTCTGCAACGAGGAGGAGGCGAGCATCTTCTTCGGCACCGTCGTGGACCCCATGATGGACGGAGAGGTGAGGATCACCGTCCTCGCCACCGGGTTCGAACCCAGCGAGCAGCCCGCGCAGTCTGTTCAAGACATGCTCCGAGGCGCCGCCGCCGACTCAACGGCGCCGAGGACGGCGGCGGTGGAGATGCGCCCCACGCCCACCGTCGAGCCGAGAGTGCGCCCACGGGAGATCTGGGAGAAGGCCCAAGCGGGCATGAGGGAGCAGAACCCGGCCCCGGAGGACGTCTTCGACGAGAGCGAGATTGACATCCCCGCCTTCCTCCGAGAGCACAGGAAGAAAGCCCAAGGCTAGGCACCGGGCAACGTACCAGACAGGGCGGCGAGCCCCACAGGTGCGCTCGCCCCGCCTGATCTTTCGCCATCGGCCGTTGGTAGACTCGGGTCGGTGCCAGAGCTCGCCCTGAACAACCTCACGGCCGCGCTCGGCCTCGTGGGAGTGGTCGTCGTGGCCGCGGCGCTTCTCTCGGGCCTTATCGAGCGGAGCAACTTTCCTCAAGTGGGTGCGTTCGTGCTCTTGGGGCTTGCCTTGGGGCCCCACGGGGCCGGGCTCTTCGATGTCGGGCTCGCCTCCGACTCGCTTCGGTTCGTCGCCACCTTGAGCTTGGCCAGCGTGCTCTTCCTCGACGCGATGTCGCTCGACCTGGTCGAGGTGAGGAGGCGCGGCTGGCTCGCGGCCCTGATCCTGGGGCCAGGGACGATCGTAGTCGTGGCGATCCTGACCTTTGGCGGCATGGCGTACCTCGGCTTGGAGCCGATGCTGGCCCTCATCCTCGCCGCGGGCCTGGGATCCACGGACCCCGTGCTCTTGCGGGGCCTGCTGCGACGCCCCGACCTGCCCATGGCCACGCGCACCTCGCTCCGGCTCGAATCCGGCCTGAACGACATCGTCCTCATGCCGATCGTGCTGGTCGCGATGGCCAGCATCCAGTCGCAAGGGCAAGCCGGGGGCCTGGCCCTCCTGGGTCAGACCTTGGGGCGAATGCTCGTGGTCGGGCCCTTGGTCGGCTTTGTCTTGAGCGCGATCGCGGTGCGGGCCATGGTGTGGGTGCGCAAGAAGCTCACCGTCCGCCGAGATTATGAGGCCCTCTATTCCCTGGGCATCGCGCTCACCGCCTTTGCCGCGGGGGAGGCCACCCACACCAGCGGCTATCTTGCGTGCTTCGGCGCCGGGCTCGCGATCCTTCTCTTTGACGAGGAGCTGTGCGACTGTTTCCACGAGTTCGGCCAAACGATCGCGGAACTGCTCCTCCTCCTCACCTTCGTCTTCCTGGGCGGGTCGCTCTTGTGGAGCGGGTTCGGCGTGCTCGACCGCAGCGTGGTGCTCTTCGTCGTGCTCGCGCTCGGTGCGCGGCCGTTGGTCATGGGGCTGGCGCTCCTGGGCAGCAAGCTCGACATTCGCTCTCGCAGGCACATCGTTTGGTTCGGTCCCCGCGGGCTCTCCACTCTTCTCCTCGTCCTCGTGCCCGTCTTCGAGCGCACGAAAGGCGCGGAGGCGGTGTTCCCCTATGCGGCGCTGGTCGTCGTGGTGAGCATCCTGCTGCACGGCGGCACCGCCATGCTTTCGGGGAGGAGGGCGGCGGCCCGGCCCGCCGAGGCCGAACCGAACCCGATCGTCCAGCCGTTGGCCGTGATCCAGGAGTGGAGCGACATCGGGCGCAGCGTCGTCTTCGTGGACGCCCGCTCGCACCTGGAGCACTCGCGGGCGGAGCGCGACTTGGCGCAGGCGGTCCGCATTGACCCCGACTTCGTCGCCAAGAGCATCAAGCGCGAGGGCCTGGCCCCTTCGGACTGGCAAGCGGTCTTTTGCTCGTGCCTGGACGATGTCACCGCGATCCGCGTCGCGCGGGCGATGCGCCGCCTCGGCCTCCACCACGCCACCGCTGTGAGGGGGGGGTGGAAGGAGATCGAGAGGCACGGGTATGAAACGGTCGAGCGCGAAGCGAGCCCGCGCTAGCCGAACCTGGCCGCGAACGGAGCCCCGTTCGCGGCCAGGGAGCCTTCCAAGGCGCACGCCGTGCGCTACGCCGCTTGGCTCGCCGAGGAGGACCCGCCCGTATAGAGCGCGGCCTCGTTGGAGGGGGGAGCCTTGAAGCCCGAGCGCGTCGCCACGATCCGATAGACCACGGCGCGGCCGGGCGTCTGGCCGGTGTGGTCGAAGCGGGTCGAGGTGGAGACGTCCACGTACTCCCAGTTCACCGAGCCGTCGAAGGCGGCCTCGATCACATAGGTGGTTCCGCTCTCGTTCCGGTTCGCGGCCCACTTGAGCCGGTTCAGGCCGTCGCTGCAGCCCACGGCGGTGAGGCCGCTGGCGGGATAGAGCGGCACCGACCCGCCCCCCGTTCCTCGAACGGTAAGCCCTAGCTCGGCGATCAGCTCCTGGCTGACTCCGGGGTTGGACTGGAACTGGTTGGCGAAGACCGCGATGGTGTCGAGCAGGGAGGCCTTTTCGGTGTTCTTCGTCGCCGTTGCGCCGAGGCCCATGGCCCGCGCCACCGCGACATTGTCGAGCGCCGCGACATACTGGTCGCGGGCGGTGTCAATCGAGGTCAGCTCCGCCAGGTCCAGGCCCAGGGTCGCGGCGTTCGCACTGCAGACGGTGTAGAAGTTGTCGGCCCAGATACGAAGCTGGGCGTCGCGAAGTTTGTAGTAGGCAGCCATGTCTGGTTCTCCTTTCGGCCCGGTTCGCGGGCCTCTGCGGGAAGGATCGGCATGGTTTCGCGGCTTTTTAGGGTTCCGGTTGTCGAACGCGACCGCTGCGACTCGGGTCCGCGCGGCTTCGACTCGGGTCCGCGCCTTCGCGACTCGGATCGGCGCGGCTTCGACTCGGGTCGGCGCGGCTTCGACTCGGGTCGGCGCGGCTTCGACTCGGGTCGGCGCGGCTTCGACTCGGGTCCGCGCTGCTTCGACTCGGGTTCGTGCCTTCGCGACTCGGGTCCGTGCGGCTTCGACTCGGGTCCGTGCGGCTCGGACCGGGGCGGTCTCCCGGTATGCTGGGCGGAGCATGGAAGCCATCGTCGCCCACGGCCTGCCCGAAACCGAGGAGGCGAAGCAAGACCGAGCGGCAATGGAGGCCGTGATGGTTGAATATCGCTCGAACCTGGCCCAGGTGATGGAGGCCGGGGGCGAGGGCTCGGTCGCCCGGCACCGCTCGCGGGGAAAGCTCTTGGCAAGGGACCGCATCGAGGCGCTGCTCGACCCCGGCTCGCCCTTCCTCGAGCTGAGCAGTTTCGCGGCATGGGGGATGTACGAAGGGGAGGCGCCGGCGGCGGGGGTGGTGACCGGGGTCGGGAAGGTCCATGGGAGGCTCGTCGCCATCGTCGCCAACGATGCCACGGTGAAGGGGGGGACCTACTTCCCGGTGACGGTCAAGAAGCACCTGCGGCTCCAAGAGATCGCCACGGAGAACCGTCTGCCATGTGTCTACCTCGTAGACTCGGGGGGGGCTTATCTGCCTCTCCAGAGCGAGGTGTTTCCTGACCGCGACCATTTCGGGCGCATCTTCTATAACCAGGCGCGGCTCTCGGCGGCGGGGATCCCCCAGGTCGCGTGCGTCATGGGCTCGTGCACCGCGGGCGGCGCCTATGTGCCGGCGATGTGCGACGAAAGCGTGATCGTGCGGGGGAACGGTACGATCTTCCTGGGCGGGCCTCCGCTCGTGAAGGCGGCGACCGGCGAGGAGGTCACTTCGGAGGAATTGGGGGGGGCGGACGTCCACACGCGCCTGAGCGGCGTCGCCGACCATATGGCCGAGGACGATGCGGGTGCGCTCTCGCTCGTGCGGGACATCCTGGCGAACCTGGGCCCGATGCCCGCGCCGGGAGGATGGGCGGAGGTCGCCGCGCCCGAGGAGCCTCTCTTTCCCGCCGAGGACCTCTATTCGCTCGTGCCCAGCGACACCCGCCGGCCCATGCCCATGCGGGAAGTTCTGGCCCGCGTGCTCGACGGATCGGCGATGCACGAGTTCAAGCCGAGGTTCGGCTCGACCTTGATCTGCGGCTTCGCGCGGATCTTTGGCCACCAGGTCGGCGTGCTCGCGAACGACGGCATCCTCTTCAGCGAGTCCGCGCAGAAGGGGGCACACTTTATCGAATTGTGCTGCCAGCGGAGGGTGCCGATCGTGTTCTTCCAGAACATCACGGGATTCATGGTCGGAAGGAAATATGAGAACGAGGGGATCGCCAAGCACGGCGCGAAACTGGTGACGGCGGTGAGCACGGCGCAGGTGCCAAAGTTCACGGTGATCGTCGGTGGGAGTTACGGGGCAGGGAACTATGGGATGTGCGGTAGGGCGTACCAGCCGCGGTTCCTTTTCATGTGGCCTAACGCACGGATCAGCGTGATGGGGGGGGAGCAGGCGGCGAACGTGCTCTTGACCGTAAAGATGGATCAGATCGCGGCGCAGGGCGGCTCGATGACGCCGCAGGAGCAGGAGGAGTTCAAGGCGCCGACGCTGGAGAAGTACGCGGCGGAATCCTCGGCGTACTTTTCCAGTGCACGGCTCTGGGACGACGGGGTGATTGATCCCGTGGACACGCGCCGGGTGCTCGGCCTGGCGATCGAGGCGGCCCGCTGCGCCCCGGTCCCCGATCCCGGCTTCGCGCTCTACCGAATGTAGGGCCCCAGAGGGCTCGCTGGTCCGTTCAGGGAACCCCCTGGTACCCCACCCGAGAAGACGAGCTCATCGCCTGGCACGCGGCCTTCGCCGCCGGCGTCAGTTCCTATGCGGCCGCGCTCGGCCTGGCGGCCGGCACGGTCACCCAGGCCCAGACCGACGCCGCCCCCGTCGCGAGCGCCCTGAACTACCTGGAGCAGGCGAGGAACTTCGCGAGCGAGGTCGTCGCCTTCAAGACCCAGGTGCTCCGTGGCGACCTGAACACCCCGAACCCGCCGCTGCCGTACGCCCCCGCCGCGCTGAGCCTGGGGGTCGGCTGGCTCTCGAACATCGAGGCCCGGACCCGCGCCCTCGCCGCCCAGATCAAGTTGAACCCCGCCTACAAGCAGCAGATGGGCGTGGACAAGGGGATCGTCCCGTCGGCGGGCGCGGTGGCTCTGAGCGTCCGCGCGATCGCTCGCCCGCTGAGCCGGGTGGACATCCGGGTGAAGCGGGGCGGCTATGCGGCCGTCGCTCTGGACAGCCGGCGCGGCACCGTTTGGGAGGAGATTGCCGTGCTGAACGCGCAATGCTATGAGGACCAGCGGGCCCCCCTCGTGGCCTGGCAACCCGAGCAACGGATCCAGGGCTACCAGGGGAACGCCTGCGTCGGCGACGTGAGCGAGGTGATCGCGGTGGTCACCCAGCCCTAGGCGCCCGCCGCTCCCCTCGACGGCGGGCGCGCCTGCCCTATTTGCCGGTGTTGAAGTTGGCGTTCGGGTTGATCTCGAGCTCGGAGTCGCCGCTCTTGGAGGGCGCGGCCAAGCCGGTCTCTGGCCCGCCCGCCGCTTGGCCCGCTTGGCCTTGGGCGTCGGCAGGTGGGTTCACCGGGCTTGGCTTGCCCGCCCCCGCCGCCGGTGGGGCCGCCTCTTGGCAGCCGCAACCAGCGACGAGGAAGGCGAGGCACCCGAGAAGGACGCCCCTCACTCCATGTCCCACCGATACTGCTTGATATCGGTGATCCGGATCTGGGAAGAGAGCGTGGTCTTGGTCCAGTTCGTGCCACTGGCGACCTGGGCCGGCGCCATGGTCTTCACATGGCCGTCCGCGCTCGCCACGATGGCTCGCCCTGCTTTCCGGATCGCCATGCCGCCGGTGAAGGCGCCTTCGATCTCGGTAGGCTGCTCGCCTTGCGAGTATCCATCGCTCCCCCAACGGACCGCCGGGGCGCAGATGCTCTGGGGCTTGACCATCGGGTCGGTGTAGGTAGCTCCGCAGTGGGTCGGGGCGACGAGGTTGGCCATCCAGATGGGCGAGCCCACCCAGAGCCAGTCCCTCGTGGCGTCTCGGCCCTTCTTGCTCAGGAACATGACGGTGTTCGCCGGGTCGCCGAGGCTGGTGTGGACGGTCGGGGAGACCTTCCAACCGCCGGACGAGATGGTCGGGCTGTGGACGGTGAAGGCGTAGCCGAAGTGGGTCCTATACGACCAGAGGGCGTTGTCCGGGGCGCCAGGGATCGGGGGCTCGACCATGCGCAGGGGGTCTTGGTAGACGATGCCCGCCTTCATGTAGGGGAGCATGAGCCAGGACCACGGCTTGTAGAGCGTGTTGTTGAGCAGGAAGGGCGAGTCAGGCTCGCCGATAATGCCCACGGGTGGCGGCATGTCGTCATAGTCGCCCATGTAGATCATGGAGACGGTGACGATCTGTTTGTCGTTGCTGATGCTGGCCGCGCCCTTGGCGGCGACCTTGGCTTGAGCGAACACGGGGAAGAGGATCGCCGCTAGAATGGCGATGATCGCGATGACTACCAGGAGCTCGATGAGAGTAAAGGCACGATGATTACGCATGATCCCTCCAGGGACTTTTGGACTATATCACAATCCGACCGAACTTTTGCAAGTCTTCTAGTTTCGCGCGAGGTAGCCCTTGACGGAAGGCTTTGAAGAGCAGGTGGCCTTCCTTCGATCCCAGGGCGAGGTGATCGTGCTGGGAGACGAGGCCACGGGTCGGGCCGCGGTCATGCCAGGGCTCCAGGGTCGGGTCATGACCTCTACCGTGCCGGGCGAGGACGGGCCCGGCTACGGGTGGTTGAACCACGAGCTGATTCGCTCGGGCCCGAACCGGCGGCACATCAATCCGTTCGGAGGGGAGGACCGGCTTTGGTTCGGGCCCGAAGGCGGGCCGTTCTCGATCTTCTTCGCGCAGGGCACGGATCAGGTCTTCGAGCACTGGCAGACCCCCGCCGCCATAGACAGCGAGGCCTTCGAAGTCGTGTCCCAGGGGCCTCTGAAAGCCGTCATGCGCCACCGCGCTCGGTTCGAGAATGCCGCAAGGACAACTTTCGAGGTCGAGATCGAGCGCACGGTCCAGGTTCGGGAGCCGGAGTTAGAAGGTGGTTTCACGTACGAGACCTTGAACCTGGCTCGGAACGTCGGGGAGGTTCCCTGGCGGGCGGAGACCGGCCTGCTCTCGATCTGGGTGTTGGGGATGCTGCGGGCCACACCGGGATCGGTGGCGGTGCTACCGTATCGCGACGCACCAGGACCCCTCGTGAAGGACGACTACTTCGGCAAGGTCCCCGCCGACCGGCTAGCGGACACGGGGACGGCTCTGCTCTTCCGTGGGGACGGGCGGCACCGGTCCAAGATCGGGCTCCCTGCGGCCAGGGCCGTGCCGGTCATCGGTGCGGTGCACCTCGAGATGGGGGCGTGCACCCTGGTGGACTACTCCTTCCCACCCGCCCCGAACGGCTATGTGGACTCTTTGTGGGGAGATCAAGCCGATCCTTTCGCGGGCGACGTCGTGAACAGCTACAACGACGACGGGGCCTTGGGCGCCTTCTTCGAACTCGAGACCTCGTCCCCGGCCCTCGCGCTCGCACCAGGCGAAGCGGCCGTACACACCCATGCGACGACCCATGCCGTGCTCGGTCCCTCAGGGCTCGATGCCGTGCTGCGCTCCCGTCTGGGTGTGGACCTCGATCGCGTCCGCGAGTTTACGAGTCGCTAGCCAGGGCGAGCTGCACGAGGTTCCTGGGTGGGAGGAACTCCACGTTCTCGGCCACGGTCTCCAGAATCTCGACCTCGACGCCGGGCGAGCGCTCCAAGAGGACGCCCAGGATCGCCTCCACGAGCGACTCAGGGGTGGAAGCCCCGCTCGTGACCCCGACGACCCGCCTCGCGACGAGCCATTCCTCGGTGAGGTCGCTCGGGTGCATGACCAACACCGCGGAAGTGTCGCATTGCTCGGCCACCTCGCGAAGCCGGTTGGAGTTGGAAGACGTTTCCGAGCCCACCACGATGACCCCATCGCAGATCCGGGCAAGCTCCATCACCGCCCCCTGGCGGTTCGTCGTCGCGTAGCAGATGTCCTCCTTCACCGGGGTCTCCAGGTGAGGGAAGCGCCTCTTGAGCGTCGCCATCGTCTCCTCGACCTCGCTCACGCTCAGCGTGGTCTGCGTGAGAACTGCGAGCGGCTCGCCCGCAGGCACCTGCACGGTCTCGGCCTCTTGCGGCCCGTCCACCAGGGTGCAACGACCGACCGCCTCCCCCATCGTGCCCTCGGCCTCGACATGGCCACGGTGACCGATATAAAGGATGAAGTAGCCGGCCTTGACGTACCTCTTGGCCTCGTTGTGAACCTTTGTGACTAGAGGGCATGTAGCGTCTACGATCTGGAGCCCGCGTCCCGATGCGCCCTCCCGGAGGGCCGGGGAGACACCGTGGGCAGAGAACACGACGACGGCGCCCGGCGGAATCTCGGCCACGTCCTCGACGAACACGACGCCCCGCTCCTCGAAGGAACGGACCACTGCCTCGTTGTGAACGATCGCGTGGCGGACATAGATGGGAGGTCCGTGGATCCTCAAGGTCAGCTCCACCACCTCGATCGCATAGGCGACTCCGGCGCAGAAGCCTCGCGGGGAGGCGAGAACTATGCGTTCCACGGCCCAATTATGGGGCTATCGTTGCCGTTTGGCCCGGGAGACCGTGACCCCGAAAGCGTCCACGGCGTAGGCACAGGGCGCGGTGCGCTTCCTGGCGGTCACCTCGACTTCGACGGCGAGGTCGTGCGAGAGCAGCTCTTGGGCGACGAGGTCGCAGTAGTGCTCGAGGGTGCGGCTCTCCTCCATCGCGATCTGAGTGGCGGTCTGCGCCACCCAAGTGTAGTCCACCGTTTCATGGATGGAATCACCCGCGAAGCTCGTGCCGCCCATTTCGACCGTGGCGTCCACCTCGATCCAGGTCCCAAGTTTCCGTTCCTCCTCGAGGACGCCAACCCGCGCTAGGACCCGGAGACCTTCCATGATGACGGCATGCATACGTCCATCCTAGCCTACCATCGGACCGTGGTTCCGTGCGCAGTGTGATACAATCGCTACACAGACGTCAGACCAGTAGGAAGGGACGGGGTCGCGTGTTGCGATCCCGTTTGTGATTCTGGGGGTAGAGAACTATGGACATTCTGCACGAACTCAAGCAGATCGCGGTGGAGCGAGAGATCCCTATAGACGAACTAAGGCAGGAGCTCGAGCTCGCCCTTGCCGCTTCGTACAAGAAGTTTCGGAGCACCGAGGGCGACGTCGTCGTCAAGCTCGACCCCAGCAAGAAGAGCGGGGCGGTCGTGCTCAAAGAGGTCGTGGGCGAGCTGCTCGACCCCGCGGTGCAAATCCAGTACGAGACGGCTCAGAAGCACAGCCCCGGCGTGCAGATCGGTGACTTCGTTCCGATGGAGATTGACACGAACACCTTCGGAAGGATCGCGGCACAGACCTTCAAGCAAGTCTTGACCCAGAAGCTCAGGGAGGCTGAACTCCGGAAGATCCATGACGAGTTCAGCGACCTCATCAACGAGGTCGTGAGCGGGATCGTCACCCGTCGCGAAGAGCTCGCGGTCATGGTCCAGGTCGGGCGGCACGAGGTGGAGCTGCCCAAGCGCGAACAGGTCCCGACCGACGACTATCGCCCGAACGAGCGCATCAAGGTCTATGTCGTGAAGATTGACGAGACGCACCGAGGGTTCAAAGTCTTTGTAAGCCGTTCTCACCCGAACCTGCTCCGCCGCTTGGTGGAACTGGAGGTGCCGGAGACGACCGAGGGAATCATCGAGATCATGGCGGTCGCCCGCGAGCCGGGCCAGCGTTCCAAGATCGCGGTCTTGAGCCACGACGAGCGGGTGGACGCGATCGGGGCCTGCGTCGGGCCCAGGGGCACGAGAATCCAGGCCGTCATGGAGGAGCTTCGGCCCGAGAAGGTGGACGTAGTGCCGTACACCGTGGATCAGCGGCAATACATCATGAATGCGCTGAGCCCGGCCAAGGTGAACTCGATCAAGCTGGACGAGGAAGAGCGCAGTGCCTATGTCATCGTGCCGGACACTCAGCTTTCCTTGGCGATCGGGCGAGGCGGCCAGAACGTCCGGCTTGCCGCCAGGCTCACAGAATGGAAGATAGACATCCGTTCGGAGTCACAGGCCAAGGCCGAGGCCGAGGGCAGTACGTTGGACGGGGTGCCGAGCGCGACGGCGGCGGTGACGCCGGAGGTCGCGAGCGAGAACCCGGCGCCAGCGGCCGGATCGGAGGCGACCTGACGCCGGAGCGGACTTGCATCGTGTGTCGGAGGCGGATGCCCCAGGGCGAGCTGATCCGCTTCGCTCGGGGGGTCGAAGGCACGGTTTCGCGGGGGAAGGGGCCGGGGCGAGGGGCGTACTGCTGCCCTACCGTCGAGTGTTCCGTGCAGGCGGCCGATGAGCGTAGGCTGCGCCGGGCATGGAGGTCCAAGGTGACGCAAGCGGAGTTGGAAGGGTTAGCAAGGGAGTTGAAACAATGCCAGAGGTAAAACAGAACGCGATGGAACGGGCGATTGACGAGATCGCGAAGCAACACGGGGTTGCCAGCGGCCAGGTCGTCGCCGCCCTAGATGGCTTGGGGGTCTCCCACACAGGAGCGATGTTCGAGGCCGATGATGAAGTCCTATCCTTGATCGTCGAGGAGCTCAAGGCCTCGGCGGGAGACAAGACGATCGTTTGCACCCCAGGCAAGACGACTCCGCGCGACGTCGCCAACGCACTCGACCTGCCGCAGAACGAGGTCCTCAAGACTCTCATGACCAAAGTGAAGGTCATGGCTACGCTGACGACCGCGCTCGACGACGAGGTCGTGGAGAAGCTCGCGGAGCAGTTCGGCTACCACGTGAACTGGGCAAGCCCGGCCAAGCCGGTGAAAGCAGCCGCCGCCCCTACCCAACCCAAGGGGGCGCAGAAGCGACCGCCAGTCGTGACGATCCTCGGCCACGTGGATCACGGGAAGACCTCGTTGCTCGACCACATCCGCGAGGCCAACGTGGTCGCTAAGGAGCACGGAGGCATCACCCAGCACATCGGCGCCTATCAAGTCGAGCTCCCACAGGGACTGATCACCTTCTTAGACACCCCAGGCCACGCTGCCTTCACCGCGATGCGTGCGCGAGGCGCACAGGCCACCGATATCGCCGTGCTCGTCGTCGCCGCCGACGATGGCATCATGCCGCAAACGATCGAGGCGATCAGCCACGCCAAGAACGCAGAGGTGCCGATCATCGTCGCGGTCAACAAGATTGACAAGCCCGACGCGAACGTGGACAAGGTGGTGCAACAGCTGCCTCAGCACGACCTAATCCCGGAGGCCTTCGGCGGGGACGTGATCGTGTGCCCAGTGAGCGCGCACACTGGCGAAGGGGTCCAGAACCTTCTCGAGATGATCTTGCTCCAGGCCGACGTGCTGGAGCTCACGGCCGACCCCAAGGCGGAGTTGGACGGCGTCGTGATCGAGGCGAAGCTCGACAAGGGGCGTGGGCCGGTCGCCACTGTGCTCGTGGAGCAGGGAACGCTCCAGCCAGGCCAGGTCGTGATCTGCGGCCAACAATGGGGCAAGGTGAGGGCGATGACCGACTATTCCGGCAGTCCTCTCAAGGCCGCAGGGCCCTCGACGCCTGCAGAGATCTTGGGCCTCGATGGCGTCCCCCTCGCCGGGGATCGGCTCGAACCGGCCGCCGACGAGAGGGAAGGCAGGGACGTGACCTCGGAACGGGTCTCGCGAATTCGTGACCAAGCCCTCTCTGGTCCCAAGCGAAGGGTCAGCCTTCGGGATTTGCGTCAGCACAATGCCGAAGAGGGCGCGAAGGATCTCAACTTGATCGTGAAGGCAGACGTCCAGGGCTCCGTGGAGGCGGTGCGAGGCCTGATCGAGAAGATTGACAACCCCGAGGTGAACGTTAGCGTGATCCATGGCGGCGTAGGCACGGTCACCGAGAGCGATATCCTTCTCGCGAGCGCGGCCGGGGCCATCGTCGTCGGCTTCGGGGTCAAGCCCGAGGCAGGGGCTCGAAACGAAGCAGTGCGCCAGAAGGTCGAGATTCGAACCTACAATGTGATCTACGAGCTGATCGAGGACATCGAGGCCGCCGTGAAAGGGATGCTCGAGCCAAAGTTCGAGGAGGTCGAACTCGGGAAGGTGGAGATCCGGGTCGCCTTCAAGCTTACAAAGGCCGGGAAGGTCGCGGGCTCCCACTGCGTCGAGGGCAAGATCGTGCGAGGATGTTCGGTTCGGGTGCGACGGGCCGAGGAGCTTGTCTACGAAGGCAAGGTCGCTTCGTTGCGGAACGTGAAGGAAGACGTTCGCGAGATCGTTGCGGGCCAGGACTGCGGGATCAAGTTCGAAGGCTGGGAAGACTTCAAGGAAGGCGACCTCGTTGAAGCGTACGACACGGTTCAAATAGACTAGCGGCGACGCAGCCAAACTTGGCGGCCTCCAAAAGACGGACGGCCCTCCGCGAAAGCGGAGGGCCGTCTTGTGTCCTTGGCTCTGCCGGCTACTTGAGCTCGACCTTTCCGCCCGCCTCTTCGAGCTTCTTCTTGAGTTCCTCGGCCTCGTCCTTGCCGATGTTCTCCTTGACGGGGTTGGGAGCGCCGTCCACGAGGTCCTTGGCTTCCTTGAGGCCGAGACCGGTGACGTCCTTGACGACCTTGATGACGTTGAGCTTGTTCGCGCCAGCATCGGCGAGCACGACCGTGAACTCGGTCTTCTCCTCGACGGGGGCAGCATCGCCGCCACCCATCATCATGGGCATTCCCATCATGGGGGCGGCAGCGGTCACGCCGAACTTGTCTTCGAGCGCACCCTTGAGCTCGCTTAGCTCAAGCGCGGTCATCTCGCTGATCATGTCTACGACTTTTTCTACGGTTCCTGCGGGCATTTTCGTTCTTTCTCCTTTGTGGGGTGTGGTCTAGGCTTCGGGCGCCTCTTCGGCGATCTCCTCGGCATGGGTCTCGACTTCGGTCGCGTCCGTGGCGCCCTCGGTGGGGGCCTCAGCGGGAAGTTCTTGGGCAGGCTCTTCTGCCGTGGCCTCAGTGCTCTGCGCCTCGGTCGCTGCTTCCGTGGCGGCCTCAGCGGCGGATTTGGCCTCGATCGGCGAGCCTTCGGCCACCTTTTCGGCGACCGCTCCGATGACCCGGATCGGGTCGGCATAGAGGGCTTCTACGACACCGACGAGCTGGGTGAGCGGCGCGGCGATGGTTCCGATGAGTTGGGCAATGAGCACCTCGCGCGGGGGCAGCTTGCCCAAGGTGTCCACTTGGGAAGCGGACAGGCTCTTTCCATCGAGGTACGCGCCCTTGATCACGAGGTGCGGATTCGTCTTGCTGAAGTCCACCAGGGCCTTGGCGCACGCCGCCTCGTCCTGGTAGACGAAGGCGACGGCGGTGGGGCCGTTCGTCATCTCGCTCTCGAACTGTTCGGCTGTGTCGCCCGCAGCGAGGCGGAAGAGCGTGTTCTTGACGACTTGGAACTCGCCGGTCTCTCCCAGGGCCTTGCGCAGCTGCTGGAGCTGCTTGACCTTGAGCCCGCGATACTCGGTGAAGAGCACGCCACGGGCACGCTGGAAGCGTTCCTGAGTCTCCTGGATCGTCTTGGCCTTTGCGGCGGTTGGCATAGTTCTCCTTGCGTCCTTCCGGAACGCAAACGGGCTCCCTGGTTGCGCCAGGGAGCCCGATCATGTGCCGCCGGGCCATGCCCAACGATCCAAAACCTTTCTTCCTTGCCGCCTCGGTCGGCCGTCCACGAGGGGCGATTCGGGCCTTTCGGCCACCGACTGTCTCCGGGAGCAATCCGGATTATGCCAGGTATTGGGCGCGTTCGTGGGCCGAGGACCTATCGGGCCAAGGCGAGATTCCGCCCCCGAGCCGCGAGGCGGGCCTAGCCGCCGCCGGTCTTCGTCGGTCCGCCGGGCCTGGGGACTGTGATCACCCCGCGACCCCCGAACTGCTCATGGATCACGGCGTACGACTGAACCTCCACTCGATCCAGCGTGCCGTCCCTCACGTTTGGGTCGGCGCTCACCCATTCCGACGCCTGCGCCTTGTCGGCGAACTGCACGACCGCCATCTCGACCCCGCGCTCCAAGACTCCGTCCAGGAGCACGGTCCCACCGCGAGCGGCCTGGGCCATGTACCGCTCGTGGCCCATGAGGGCGGCGACGGGCACCGCCTTTGTCGAGTCGTATGTGACGACAAAGAGCCGTAATGCAGGGTTTCGAACCGATCCGACTTGCCCTCCCGCCTGCGCGGAGCCGCTTCCGTTCGCCGAGCCCCGAATCGTGACGCTGCCTGAGGCGACGCTGCTCGCCGAGCCCGCCTGGACTTGCTGGCCAGAAGCTGTCACCGGGCCGCTCTTTTGGCTCTGTGCAAAGGCGTTGCCGAGCATTCCCGCCCCAACGATGGCACCCAAGCACAGCCCAGCGGCCGCGCCGAACAAGGTCGATGTCTTCATTCTCTTCGCCTCCTACGCTACAGACGCCTTGACGTGATGTCTGGTTCGCACCTAACTGGGAAGGGGCAGCCCCATGGCCTCGAGCCAGGACCGAAGCGCTTGGATTCGGGCAGCACTGTCAGCGGGAAGGCTCAAGGGCCGTCCCCGCGCGTCAATCATGATGCCGACCGTGCCGCCCTCGAACTTTCGGGTGAGGGGCTTGCCCTTGCCCGCCCCCACGTCGAGGTTTCGCGCCGGTTCCACCGTGAGATCGAGGAACTCGCCCCGGCCGCACGGGATGACCTTGATGGATCCGGCGATCACGCTCTCGTTCACCCCGTTGCCAGTGACCTTGACCGCCACTTCGCCCGGCTTCGCATTGCCGACAGGGGAGAGGCAGTGCCCGCATTTCACGATGCAGTCGTACTCGAAGACTTGCTTCGCCCCTTCATAGAAGTGCTCGCTCAATACGCCGAGGTGGGGCATCATGAAGATCGAGTCCACTGTGATCATCGTGGTGCCCTCCGGCTCGTAGGCGTCGAGCATCATCAGGGCGGACTGGGCTCGCAACGGGGCATGGCTCAAGACCCCGCCCGAACCGATGATCATGTCCAGGTTCATCATCTTGATCAAGGTCTGACCCGTCTCGACCTGTTCAAAGATCTGGCCGACGTCGCGTTGCTGCTGCGTGCCCTTGAGGGAGCGAGCTAGCGATTTGTGGTGGTCAAAGGCAAGCCGAAGGGCCTCGCGCGAGACCGCCTGCTCCACGAGGAGGTCTTCATAGGTCTGCGGGATCGTGGTGGGCCGGATCATCTTGTTCCGGAGGCGGTTGCGCAGCTCGGAAGGCTCGATCTCGAAGGGGAGCCACCGCGCGATGTTCGTGGTGCCCGCCTCCTTGAGCACGTTGCAGATCGAGTAGCTCATGCCGAGGTTCGCCGAGACGGTGCGGTTGTAGGTGCCTTCGAAGACCGAGAACACGTCGGTCGTCGCACCGCCGATGTCCACCCCGAGGATGTTCAGGCCTTGCTCGTCGGCATAGGCCTTCATGAGCTTGCCGACCGCGTTCGGGGTGGCCATCACCTCCTCGCTCGTCCATTCGAGGAGCTTGTGGTAGCCCGGAGCCTGCTGCATGACGTGCTCGAGGAATAGCTCGTGGATCTCGTCGCGTGCAGGGTCGAGGTTCTCTTGTTCGAGGGTGGGGCGCAGGTTGTCCACGACCTTGAGCTCGATGTCGGCACCCAGGACCTCGCGGACGTCTTCGCGCGCCTCCTTGTTCCCAGCAAAGATGACGGGAAGCTTCATGTCGCCAAAGCGCGGCTTTGGGTCTGCCCGGTGGATGACCTCCGCCATCTCGACCAAGTGGGTGCGGGTTCCGCCATCGGTGCCGCCCGACATCAGAATGATGTCGGGGCGAAGCTGGCGGAGCCTTTGCACCCGCTCAAACTCCTTGCGCCCGTCGTCCACCGCGAGGCTGTCCATGAGGATCGCTCCCGCGCCCAGAGCGGCACGCTCGGCAGACTCTGCGGACATCGCCTTCACCACGCCCGCGACCATCATTTGCAGTCCCCCGCCCGCGCTCGATGTGGAGACATAGAGGTCCGAGGCCTCGTTGGCCCCCGATCGGGCACCTTGGGCCTGACCCTCCTTCTGGAGCCTCCACACCGTTCCGTCCTTGATAAGGTTCCTGCGTGCGGCCTCGAAACCCTCGGGCACGTGCTCGGCAGTGATCTCCTCCAGCTCAGTGACCGCATTGAGGACGCCCACCGTGACATCCTCGAACGGCCGCTCCACCGTGGTAGGGGCCTCGCCGCGGGCCACGAGCCGATACTCCCCGGTCGGGCTCCGCTCGATGAGGATGGCCTTGGTCGTGGTGGAACCGCAGTCGGTCGCGACAATTCGCTGGATGTCCTGGGACATGGCGGGAATTATAGCCGTGCCGAGGATCCCTAGTCTGGCTTCCCCAAAGTCTATGCCCCCGCTCGTGTGCCAGAATCGGAAGGGACAATCCCCCCTATGTCCCAACCTGCCCCTTCCTCGAACACTGACTCCGACCAACAAGGCGCCCTGCAGCGACTCTTGGGCCTGGCCGAGCAGATTTATGGGAAGGATCAGCGCGAACGGGTGAAGCGCGCCTATGAACTCGCCGAACGGGCGCACCTAGGACAATCCCGAAAGTCGGGAGAGCCTTACATCCTCCACCCGATCGAAGTTGCTTTGATCGTTGCCGAGCTTCGCATGGATGCGGACACCGTTGTCGCTGCCCTGCTTCACGACCTGCTCGAGGACACGGAAGTCACGATCGAGGAGGTTGCGAAGGAGTTTGGATCGGACGTGTCCGCCCTCGTCGAGTCGGTCACCAAACTGGGCTTGAACCTCTTGCCCGACGCAAGCCCCCGTCAGAGGCGGGCCGCCGAATCGGCCCGTGCGGCCGAGACCCTTCGCAAGATGCTCCTCGCGATGGCGAACGACGTCCGCGTCATGATCATCAAGCTCGCCGATCGGCTCCACAACATGCGGACGATCGAGTTCGTTCCCCCTGCCTCCCAGACGCGGATCGCGAACGAGACGCTCGAGGTATACGCACCGCTCGCGGCGCGCCTCGGGATATGGCAGCTGAAGTGGCAGCTCGAGGACCTAGCCTTCAAAGTGCTCCACCCCCGCGAGTTCCAGGAGATCAGCGACCTGGTCGCCAAGACGAGAGGGCAGAGGGAGGAGGAACTGCAGAAGGCGACCGCGGCGCTGCGCGCAATGCTCGACGAACGAGGCTTGCAGAACTGCTTGATCTCAAGTCGGCCCAAGCACCTCCACAGCATCTTCAACAAGATCGTGAAGGCGAACGTTAAGTTCGAGGAGATCTACGACCTCCAAGCGATGAGGGTCATCACGGAGACGAAGGACCAGTGCTACACGGTGCTCGGCATCGTCCACGACCTGTGGCAGCCCGTTCCCGGCCTGTTCTTCGACTATATCGCCTTGCCCAAGCCCAACGGCTACCAAAGCATCCATACCAAGGTGATGGGCCCGCACCGCTCCCCGATCGAGGTCCAGATTCGTAGCAAGGAGATGCACGAAGTGGCCGAGTTTGGCGTGGCCGCCCACTTCCACTACAAGGAGGGAACGAAGGAGCACGACCGCACCGCGATCCTGGGCAAGCAGCTTTTCGACTGGTCCGGCGAGAGCCAACTGTCCAGCGACTTTCTGCGGGCGGTCACAACCGACCTCTTCAGCGAGCAGGTCTTTGTCTTCACCCCGAAGGGCGACGTCCTCGACCTCCCAGCCGACTCGACCCCGATTGACTTCGCGTTCCGCGTGCACTCGGAGCTTGGTCTCCGGGTCGCTGGGGCCAAGATTAATGGCTCCATCGTGCCCTTGGACACTAAGCTCAAGAACGGGGACGTGGTCGAGCTCGTGACGAGGTCGAACGCCCAACCCAGCCTCGACTGGCTGAAGTTCATCCGGAGCCAGCATGCAAAGAACAAGCTCCGATCCTACTTTCGCCGGCGCAACCGTGACGAGAACACCGCGCGCGGGAAAGAGGCCCTGGAGAAGGCGTTCCGCAGCGCGGGGTTCGACCCTCGCCAGATCCTGGGGGAGGGTCACATGGACGATCTCGCGCCACAGTTCAAGGACTGCGAGCACGCACAGGACGTTTTCGCCAGGGTCGGAGAGGGCCTGCTCGGCGTCCAGCACGTCGTACACAAGGTTCTGGGCCGGATCGTCAAGGATCAGCCCGGCATCTTCAGGCTCACGCAAGGCAAGGCGGAGCCGCAGGCGATCACGGGTGCGCTCGACAACGTGATGTATCGCCGGGCGAAGTGTTGCTCGCCAGTTCCTGGGGAGGACGTCGTCGGTTACGTCTCACGCGGCCGGGGCATCGTGATCCATCGCAGGCTCTGCCCCAACGCGCTGAAGTTCAGCGAGACTGCAGGCGAAGCGGAGCGGCTGACCCCGGTAGTATGGGAGCCGGACGGCACCGGATACGGAGTGCAGCTCAAGATCGTCGCCGTGAACCGACAGGGTCTTCTCATGGATATCTCGACGATCTTTGGGGAGTCCAAGGTGAACGTCTCTTCTGCCAGAATTCAGACGTTGCCGAACCATACGGCCGAGATTCTTGTTACGGTAGACGTGCCAGACATGCCTCAGCTTCAGTCGGTGATGAACAAGGTCGGTAGCTTCACGGACGTAATTTCCATTCTTCGTGCGTTCGGTAAGACCGGGGGTCGCTGATCAGGCCCCTGATCGAGGATTGCCGCACTTCGCCGCCAGGTCCCGTATTGAGAACAACACAGAACATCGTATGACAATCGAGCAGGTCTCCCAGTTTGCCAGTTCCCTTTGTGCCGAGGTCGAGAGAGCGATCGTCGGCAAGCCCGAGTCCGTCAAGGTCGCGGTCGCGGCACTGCTCTGCGAGGGCCACATCCTGATCGAGGACGTGCCGGGAGTAGGGAAGACCACCTTGGCCAAGGCCCTGGCCCGGACGATCTCGGGTGAGTTCCACCGGATACAGTTCACGCCGGACATCCTCCCCAGCGACATCACCGGCACCTCGGTCTACCGCCAGACGACGGGCGAGTTCGAGTTCAGGCCTGGACCGCTCTTTGCGAACGTCGTCCTCGTGGACGAGGTCAACCGCGCCACCCCGAAGACTCAGTCCGCGCTCTTGGAGGCCATGGAGGAGCGCCAGGTCACGATAGATGGGGCGACGAGGGCCCTGCCAGCGCCGTTCTTCGTGATCGCCACTCAGAACAACGTCGAAATGACGGGCACCTACCCGTTGCCCGAGGCCCAGCTCGACCGGTTCTTCGCAAGGGTCACCTTGGGCTATCCGAGCCGCGACGCTGAGACCGAGATCCTACGCAGCCAGCAGACCGAGATTCCTGTGGAGAGCGTCCAGCAGGTGGGGACCTTGGACGACGTGATCGCGGCTCAACAAGCGATTCGAAACGTGATCGTGAGCGAGGGTCTTCGGGAGTACATCGTGGACGTCGTGCGCGCAACGCGCTCCTCCGGGCTGGTCCACCTGGGCAGCTCGCCGCGCGGCTCGCTCTACCTCATGCACGCCGCACAGGCCTTGGCCGCGCTCGACCAACGCGACTACGCGACGGCGGACGATGTCAAGTCCGCCGCAGGCTGGGTTTTGGGCCACCGGCTCATGCTTCGCGGTGAGGTGCGCGCGCGAGGCACCGACGGACCCGAGGTCGTCAGCCAGGTGATGTCCGCAGTGGCGGTTCCCGTACCGGCGAGGTAGTAGCTTGGTCAATCGTCTCGCCGCCATCGCGCTCACAGTAGCCGCCCTCTTCCTCATGGTGATGGCGGTCCTGGTGAACTCGCCACCGCTCTTCTATATGGCGACGGCTGTCATCGCGACCTTGGCCGCGTCTCGGCTCCAGGCGTGGCTAGCGGTTCGCGGCTTGAGCTTCGAGCGGAGCGTGCCGCCCGCGGTGAAGGTCGGCGAAATCGTCTCGATCTCTGTCACCGTCTGGAGCCGCCGCAAGATCCAAAGGCCGCTTGTGACGATCGTGGACGACGTGCCGAAGCGGCTCGCGGCTCGGGACGTGACACCTTCCATACCCGTCGCCCCAGCCTTCGACCAACCGATCCAGACGTCATACCGGTTTCGACCCATGCGCCGCGGGCGGTACCGATGGAGTGGCCTTACCGTGTTCGGGACCGACGCGCTCGGGCTCGTGACGACCTCGCTCAAGTATGCGACGGACGTGGTCGAGCTCACCGTTTACCCCGCACCCGTGCCCATCTTCGTAGACTTGGTCTCCAACGCGGGATGGGGGCCTGCCGAACTCGAGACCGGTCGCGCGAAGGGGAGCGGTATGGAGCCGAGCGGGACTCGGGAGTATGTAGCGGGCGACCCGCTGCGGCACATCCACTGGGCGGCGAGCGCCCGCACCAACCGGCTCATGGTCAAGGAGCACGAGTCCGGGGCAGGCTCCCTGATCTCCTGCTTCCTCCAGCGGACAGATGTGGTCGCCGGGCCGCGAGACGGGTGGTCTCCCTTCGAGGCGGCGTGCGCCCACGCCCTCTTCCTCGCGACCGACCATGTTCGACGCGGTGGCAGCGTCGTGTTCCCGCAAATGGAGGACCTTTCGGCCGCAATGCAGTCCCCCGAGCTTCGAGAGCGAAACCTCCGAGAGGTTCTCACGGACATTCAGCCAGGGAGCCATCCCCCGGTCGCGGAGGAGGTCGCGAGGCAGGTTCGCAGGCAGGGAGAGACGATGCTGATCTTCCTTATGGTCCAGGATCCAGCTCTGCCCGGTGCTCTGCTCCAGATGCGTGAAAACCGGCCCGTGGTCGTCGTCTACGATGGAAAGGAGTACAACCTTTCGGCTCCCAGCCCGACCGACCCTGCATACATCATCGCATTGGAGGCCGCGGGGGCGAAGGTTCACGTGGCCCCGTACACTGAGGTCGGCGCTTGAGAGCCTTTGCGGGGGAGCGCGGTTGGCTCGACTACCTTCTCGCGTCGGTGTGTTGCCTTTCGGCCCTCGTCTCGGTGAGCCTCAGCGTCGGCAATACGGCCATGGCGTGGTTCCTGGGAACCATCGCGCTGCTCGGACTTTGTACTTCGCTCGCCGTCTCCTCGGGCTTGAGGAAGTGGCGGGGGATCGGGATTGACGGCACGGCCTGGACGATCATGGCCATGCTCGCCGCGATCAACGTGGGATGGCTGAACCGCTCTTTGCCCGACGAGGGGTTCCCGTTCCAGATCATCGCCGCAGCTTGGCTCTGCTGGATGATCGTTCTCTGCTCGTTCTTCTCATGGCGCGACCAGACCCTGCTCTTCCTCACCCTCCCATGCATCGCGCTCTACGGCTTGGTCGGAACCTTTGAGAACTACGCCTATGGCACCGCGATGTTCTTCGCCTTCATGGTGAGCGCGGCCACGCTCTACGCCCGAGTCCACCATCGCTCTATGATCGAGCGTGCCGTGAGGGCAGGCGTCTCCGACCCGCTCCTGCTGAGCCGGGGGCCGTGGCGGTGGATGGCAGGGCCGGAGTGGGCACTGGGCTCGGCGTTCGTGGTCGTGCTCGTGAGCCTGATCGGGGCTCCTGCATTGAGGTTCACCGTCCGCAACGTGGCTGGACGGATCAACGTCGCGCTTCCAGAACAAGCGCGACCGCGGACCGCGGCGACGAACCAGAACCTCGACCAGACGGTCGGGAACGGGCCCCAACCCTACGACCGGACCATTGTGATGCGGGTGAAGTATGACGGCCGCATCCCCTATTTGCGAGCCGCGACCTACCCGATCCAGGCTCCTCGCGGATGGAACTCGATCTCGAAGGTCGTCCCTGCGAACGATCCCGTGCTCTATCGCCGAAGGGGCGACGATCCCGAGGCCAACATCGCTCAGGACGGCACGGTTACCGTCTTCCCAGAGGGGGTGTCCGACGAGAACATCGCGAACCCTGAACTCTCGACCATGGAGGTCAAGGGCTTCACGCCCGACGCCAGGATCAGCGCACCGGGCAACATCGTCTCGGTGTCCGGCGTCTCGCCGGACCGAGTGAGCCAGTCCCTCATGAACGGGGTCTTGATCACGCCGAAGCCGGACTACTCGGAGACTCTGCGACTCACCTACGGGACGGCTCCCGCCGCGTCAGACCCCGGCAGGGTGAACTCGGGCCTGCCTTCGTTCCTTGCCCAGTTCGGTGGGTTCTATCGGGACGCGGGCTCGGTCTCCAACCGGTTTCTCGACTTCATCCAGCGCTCCGTGGGCGACGAGACGAACGACTTCCGCAAGGCGAGCCTCCTCAAGGAAGCGATCGCCAGAGCCGCGAACTATAACCTGCGCACTCGACCCGTGGGCCAGGGGCAAGACCCCGTGGACTTTCTCCTCTTTGAGAACAAGGAAGGCTATTGCGACCTATTCGCGACCGCGATGACACGGGGAGCGCGACAACTGGGCATGCCCGCGCGCTACGCTGTCGGCTATCTGGTTGACGCCTCCGACCGCGATGAGAACGGCTATATCAACGTTCGGCGCCGCGACTATCACGCTTGGTGCGAGATTCACTTTCAGGGCATCGGCTGGGTTCCATTCGACGCTACGGAAGGCGCGCTGGACGTGACTCCGGAGGAGGGCGCGCTCCTGGACAGGCCAGGGTCCGCCTTGTGGAAGCAACGTTGGGCGCAGATCTTGGTAGGGCTCCTCGCCCTCGGCGGTCTCGCGTACGGGGCCGTCGTAGGGCGGAAGAGGATCCTCGAGTTCTTCCGTGGGGTCCGCCCGTCCCGCCTCGTCGCTGCCCATGCCCGCTTCGCCCAGCTCGTCCAACGCCAAACTCACGAGCCTCGACGCTTTTCGGAGACGCTGAGCGAGTACTTGCAGCGCGTGGGAAGGCCCCTCGCAGACTCGCGCACCTTGGCGGACGCAGCGGTGGCCGCGCTCGACCGTGCGATCTATCGCTCCGGCGAGGGTGCCGAGGACGATGCCATCGCCGCCGTAGCTGCGTTTGCAGAGTCCCTACCCGACCGGCGCGCAAGGTCAGACTAGAGTCGTGGCCGTGCCCTCCCCCGAACAACTGTTGCGGCACGCTTGCGTCCTGGTACACGGGAACGACTCGGTATCCAAGACGGCCCTGCTTCGGGCTCTGACCGAGGGTGCCAGTGCCGGAGACGAGCTCGTCCAAAGCCGTGCAGGCGAGCGCGGTCTGCAGGACTTGATCGGCGAGGCCGGCACACCACCGTTCTTCAGCGAGCGGCGCATGGTGGTGGTTCGCCACGCCGAAGAGCTCGACCCTGGGGAGTTCCCCGGCGGGGCGAAGGGGCTCGAAAAGACTCTTTCCGAATTGCCGGAGACGGGCCTGCTCGTGCTCGTGGAGTCGGAGCCTGGGACGGTGCAGGGCGAAGGGCGAAGGTCGCACGGGGCCGCGCTCCGGAGGATCGTGAAGTCTGCGGGGGGGGACGTAGTCGTCGTCGACTACGACCCTAAGCGGCTTGCCGACGAACTCCGGCTCCGGGCCAAGGAGCAAGGGAAGACATTGAGCCCCATCGCGGCTCGCACCCTGGCCGACATGGTGGGTGGGAACCTTGCGTCCGGTGCCATGGAGCTTCAAAAGCTCGTGAGCTTCGTGGGCGAGGCAACGTCCATCGCGGAGGAGGACGTCCTCGCGGTCACGGTCGCCGAACAGGAGTACAACGTATTCGCCTTGGCCGAGAGCGTCATGAACGGCCGCACTCCCGAAGCGATGGGGCAGTTGCAGCGGCTCTTCGCTGGATCGCGGCAAGTCAAGGACGAGGTGATCCCACGCATCGTTCCCGTCATGCTCGGCCAATTGCGCATGGCCCGCCAGACGAGGGCGCTGCTCGACCAAGGCGAGGACCCCATGCGTCCGAGCGACGAAGCAAGACGGTGGCTACCAGAGAAGAACGTCTCGCTAGAACCGGATTGGAAGTACCGTCGAATCTTGGGGATCGCTAGGAGGAACAGCCGCGAACGACTCGCCGAGATGCTGGACCTCTTGACGGAAGCGGACGCCCGACTCAAGGGCTTGGCGGCAGGGCGCGATCCTGGGGAGACGATCGAGTATGCGCTCATCGAAATGAGCCGCCTCGCCGCAGGAACTGCCCGGTAGCTTCGCCAGGTTTCTGCACCCCGTGGCACCTCGCAAGGGGCTCAGTAGTACAAAGGCATACTGTGGGTTCGCACGACGACATTCGCAACGGGGAGATTCATCGGGTGCTCCGCTATTTGGGGTCGGAAGATCCGTGCCCTACGGCCATCGCGGTGTCGGAGCTGACGGGAGCGGACCCTCGGGAGGTGGCCCTTGCATTGGTTCGCGTGCGCAGCGCAAGGCGCATCCGTGGCCTCGTCATAGCCACGCTGCTCGTGGCTGGCTCCATGGCCGCGCTCCACTTGCCGCAGGGATTGTGGCCCAAGGAAGACCAGCCAAGCGGGTCTCTCGCACCCGCCCGGCTTTCGTGACTATTCTCGGTAACGAACCGTGTACGTGCCTGCCGGTACTTCCGCGGTGCGGCCGTCCTTCGACCATTTAAGGCCGGATTCGGCCATCGCTCGCGCGGGAAGGGTGAGAGAGGCGTTCTGGTTCGGCGGTACGGTCACCGTCACTTCAACCCCCTCCCCTTCTCGTCGCCAGCCACAGGCATAGAGGCCGCCGAGGGCGCGATAGGTGCCGGATGCCCAGGTGAGTCCAGGGCCGGGTTGGGGATGGAAGTCCACGCGCCCAGGAGCACGAAAAGCCCGGATGCCCACTACGGTCTCCATGATCCATTCTCCCACCGAGCCGAGCGCGTAGTGTGAGAACGAGTTCATTCCTGGATCCTGGAACCCACGTCCGCGGACATACCCGTCCCACCGCTCCCAAATCGTCGTCGCCCCGTTGGCGATCGAGTATCCCCAGCCTGGGAAATCCTTGCGCAGGAGGATCCCATAGGCAAGGTCGTTATAGCCGTGCCGGGAGAGGGACCGAAGGAGCGAGCGCGTGCTGTGGAAGCCCGTGGTGTGTGCGCCGCCCCGCTTCCTCACGGACTCGGCCAGGTGCCGTGTCGCAGCGTCCGCTTGCTCTTCCGTGAGGATTCCAAAGTCCAGTGCCATCGCGTAGCCCGCTTGCGTGTCCCCTTGTATCCTCCCATCCGGCGCGACGAAGGCTTCACGAAAGGCTTGGCCGATCTCCTTTGCCACGGACGTGAACCGCTCGGCGTCGGCTCTGCGCCCTAGGACCTCAGCGGCGGAAGCGACTTGGCCCGCGCTCCGGAACCACATCAGGGTCGCGAATGCCTCCTTGGGGATCTCGCACCCGGTTGCGTCCCACCCGTCCCGGACCAGCGTGTTGCCGTTGAGCCAGTCGCCATAGTCGTTGTGACGGGCGTTCGCCCAGGTGTACCCAGGGTTCTTGGACTCGATCCAGTCCAGGTACCGCACCATCGAGTCGTAGTGATCCTCCAGCACCGCCTTGTCGCCGGTCGCTTGGTAGAGCAGCCATGCACAACCGACCCCGGCGTCCCCCCAGCCCGGTGCCCCGCTGAACCTTTCGTCCGGGCCGTAGGGGTGGGGTGCAAAGTCGGGATACCGCCCGTCCTTGGCCTGCGCGTCCCTCATGTCCTGGAGCCACTTGGCGAGGAACGCGGCGAGGTCCATTCGGTACATCGCGGTCGGGCCGTAAGCCAGGATGTCCCCGGTCCAACCGAGCCTCTCGTCCCGCTGAGGGCAGTCGGTCGGTACGCCCATGAGGTTGGCGCGCTGGGTCCATAGGATGTTGCTCCATAACTGCTCGACCCCGGGATCGGAGCATTGAAAGTTCGAGACCTCTTGCGCCGAACTCGTGAACACGAGCGAGACATAGTCCGAAGGCTTGGGCCGGGTGCTCAGCCCCTCGATCTGAACGTAGCGGTAGCCATGATAGGTGAAGCTCGGCTGCCACGCCTTGACGCTCCTGCTCGCGGGGAGCACGACCCGATCCACCTGGGGTGCCCCGCGAAGGTTTTCGGTGTAGACGGTCCCGTCCTCGTTGAGCATCTCCGCGTGACGCAGCACGATCACGGATCCTGGTGTTCCTCCGAAGTTCGCTCGAAGGAACCCAGCGTGGTTCTGACCGAAGTCAAGAACGAAGACCCCTGGTGCCGGTTCCGTGACCGCTTTGGGCTTGAGTCGCTCGACGACCCGGATCGGCTCGTTGGGCTGTGGGACGATGGTAGCCTCGCTCTGGATGGATGTCGTTTTGGGGCGAGTCCACTCCTTGCCCTCGAACCCCGGCGAGTCCCAGCCTGGCATTTGCCTGGCGCCGTCGTAGAACTCCCCATCGAGGATATCGGAAGTGCGTACGGGCCCAGACATCGAGATCCGCCAATCGCCGCCAGTGGAGACCGTCTGCAAACTCCCGTCCTTGTATCGAAGTACGAGTTGGCACAAGAATTTGGGCCTTAGTCCATAGACGCCACGGAGGAGTTTTTCCGGATGCAGGGCCTGCGACATGCCGAGCCTCCCGGCATACCAGCCGTCCCCCAGCACGACGCCGATCGCGTTCGCCCCCTCCCGGAGCTGGCCGGTCACGTCGTAGGCTTGGTACATCACGCGCCGCGTGTAGTCGGTCCATTCCGGGGCGAGGACGTGATCGCCGACCGGTGTTCCGTTGAGTCTTGCGGAATAGGCACCGAGCGCGGTGGCGAAGAGGGTCGCCGATTCCAGGTCAGGCGCCACCTCGAACTCCCTCCTCAGATAGCAGACCGGAAGTGCGGGCAGCGTGGCAGGGTCTCTGTGTGCCTCGATGGGGTATGGGTCCGACAACCAACTCCCCTCCCAACCTTCCTCGCCGAACAAGCCTGTGCCAAACGTGGATCGTGCGCGGCTCGGTGAGCCCTCCCCAGCCTCCCAAACTTCGAGCTCCCACTCGTACTTCGTAGCCGGGAGCAGGGGTTCGCCGTCGTAGGCCACGCCCGACTGCTTATGAGAAGGCACCTTGCCGCTGTCCCAGATCGTCTTGCCGCCGCTAGAGACCGCGATGCGGAACGCGGCTTGGGTCGCACCCTGCCCGCCGCCCTCCAGCTCCCAGCTGAACCTTGGCCCAGGGGCCACCACCGTCATAGGCTCGACCAAGGAGTTTGCGCGCAAGTGGATCGGCTTCATCGGGCCCGCCGATTCTATCAGGAGAGCGAGGAGGAGCACCATCTTCCGTCGAGAGTACTCGGGTTGGCGATGCCGCAAAATTACCGGGCCTTTGACTGGCCCTCTTCGTGTAGAGTTACAGAGCGGCCGAACTTGCCGCAGGTGTTCCCATGACGATCTTCATAGCAGCCCTCGCCGCCACGATCGAGAATCCCTTCGCCCATGCCGACACGGTCCAGCTTGCCGGAGTGAAGCTGGTCCGCATCGAAGGCAGAGCGAACCTCACCACCGCGAGCCGCCAGGACGGTACGGTTCTCGCAGCCTTTGCCGACGGCGGTTTCGCACTCGCTTGGCAGAGCAAGTACCTCAACTCTGGAGTCCCTGGGGTCGCGTACCGGGAGTTCGATCCTTTGGGAAGACCGCTCTCCGACGAGAGGCGAAGCTCGGTGGAGACCGGTTCCGTGCAGGTTCGCCCCAGCCTGACCTACCATGGGGGCGAGCCGGAGGTCGCCTACGAGGCCAAATGGCGGGGCTCCATGCAGAGCGGGGTCTTCACGGGCGACCGCGCCCTCGAACCGCACGACGGCGCGCGCCAGCAGGGCGTCTCGTCCGACAGTTCGGGCGACCACCGTGCTTGGGTCTGGCTCGTCGAAGACAACCAGGGCCGAGCCCGTGCCCGGGCCAAGCTCGGTGACTCGCCCGCGTTTTGGCTCGACGAGAGTTTGAGCCATCAGGGCACGCCATGCGTCGCCGCGGACGAATCAGGCGCCGTGTTCGCTTGGACCGTGACCCGCCGAGACGGTACCCCGGATGGGATCGTTGCCCGCAGGTTCGATTGGAGGGGCCAGGGCCAGGGTTCCAGGATCCAGGTCGCAGGGAAGGGCTCGGTCGAGCCCTCGGTAGCCCTCGGGGGCGGCCGGGCCGTCATCGCCTACCATTCGGCGGGCGAGAACGGGCGTTACTCGGTGGAGAGCAGCGTCTACACGGCCGGTCTTGTGCCGATTCGACCTGAGATCGCGGTGACCCACCTTGCGGGGCATTCCAGTGGTGCCGCGGCCGCGGTTCGACCGGACGGGACGTTTGCGATCGCTTGGAACCAGTCCGAAGGCGGGCAACGGGACGTGATGCTTCAATACTTCAGCAAGGACGGTACTCCGTCCGGGCGTGCGGTCGTGGCTACGAGGATGGCCGAAGGGGACCAGTCCCTCGCCGAAGGGACGGGAGCACGCCGAATGGCCTTTGGGCGGGACGGCCTGATCCTCGCGTGGTCCGGAGAGGGTGGGCTGGGTGACGGTTCGGGCGCCAATTTCACGAAGTTCGTACCCGCGGCCAGCCTTTCGGAGGCGACGTTGCGCGACCTGCTCGCTTGGAAGCCCGCTGGGGCGGGAGCGTTTGGGTCGAGTAGCGTGCCGGAGCTCATGCTAGCTCAGCGCGA
>WBZR01000320.1_pt1 | contig 79866 bp, 71 predicted proteins | sample 5204231 | NCBI WGS metagenome assembly WBZR01 (sample SAMN12412403, study PRJNA552823) | activated sludge metagenome | isolation source: activated sludge from anammox sidestream of wastewater treatment plant... | place: USA: Virginia | collected 2017-08 | reverse complement strand
TGGACACTGGCTGGCGTTATTGCAACTGCCAAAGCTAGAGCCGCCTGGCTTAGCAATGCTTGGGATAATTTGAAACCCTTTTATCTCAACTTGTCTACCTCCCCCTAACAAACTTTGAGTGCTCCCTTCGCCTCCGAAATTGTAAAAACTCATTCATCTTGTAGTACAATCGGCATTGAAAGAGTTTGACAATTTTGTTCCTGTCTGTTCCGTGGGGAAGGGATGGTCATTAAGAAACGAAATCTCGAAAACTCCAAACTGAGTCCGCTTTATTTTTTACTCTCTATGGAGAACCGCATGCGCAATCCGAAAACAAAATTCGACCTGCAATGGAAAGTGTTCCGCAGTCGTTCCACCGAATGGTGGAGTCTGCTAGCTGAGCACGACCTAAAAAAAATTGACAAGGCAGACGATAAACAGAACCGATTCGTCACCCTGCTTCAAGTCAAATATGGGTATACCCGTCAGCAAGCGCAGGAGGAGATCAACAACCGCTGGATGGCGTTTTACATGGCAAGAAAAGTCGCTGGGTAATAACTTACGGCTAAAATAAAATGAAAGCGGTCTCGGATGCGCATCCGAGACCGCGTTATGTTTCTACTGGCAGAGGAAGTTGGGCTATATCATCACGTGGTCTGGAAAATTTGGCTTGCCAATTGAAAATGCCGTTATACTTCGGTCATGGAACAAGCGGAACTTGCGATTGCCGCCGAAAAGCTTGCCTGTCTTAACGCCGACTTTCAAGTGACTGTCCTTACCGAGTGGGGCAAGGTTTCATTCGGCGATTCCGCGTGGGAAAAGGGAACATGGTCGTTCGCTGAATTGAGCAAACTTCACGATTCGCTCTCGTTGTTTGCAAACGTCATGGGCGGAAATGAAAACTTTATCAACAACTTTGGGCAAGTAACAGTAAAAAAGGCGGACATCGGCTCGCACGGCGGGGAAGCCTTGCATGGACAAGTCACGTTTTCCAATACCGGTTCATTCACCTCATGGACAGTCGTCCACGAGTTCGCTCACATCTGGGATGAGCGCAGTGGCTGGGAATTATCCCGTCAACTCGAACAATACACCGGCGGGTACACTTCTCGATTTTTCTCGTGGGCGAAAAAGTTTTTGAGGCTTGCTGACTTGAACGGCTTCGTCAAAGCGGATGAACCCGGCAAGCGCGGACGCCTGCCCGGCTGTAACGCGCGCGGCTACTTCTACGGCGACAAACCCAGCGGCTCGAACTGGGCATTCAACCGCGTGGAAGATTTCGCCGAGTCGGTGGCAATGTACGTCGGCTGGGGAAATGACAATCCCCTGCGCGAACAGGCTCACGCCAGAATCGCACGCTATGTACTCGCGGACGGTGAGACTGATCCGTACTTTCGGACGAAGGATAATTGGGCGGAGTACAAGAAGTATTTTTATCCCGAGGGCGGGGATTACTCAAAGACGAAGAGGTGGAGGTTTGTGGAGGAGATCATTGCGAAACCACCTACGGAGCGATCCGAAGGCTAGGGTTTAATCAACGCTTCAATTTCTCTCACCACAGATTGTAAATCGGGTTCATCTGCCGCGATAACCTCGTTGTCCCCAATGTGCTTGTGATGCGGCGCGGTGGGCAGGTGTGGGAAATGACGGGCATTGTCGTAGCGGAAGATGATAGTCTCGTCTGCTCGTTGGTAATGATAGGCGTACTTGTATCGGCGCGGAGCATACCCCTCTTTGAGTTCAACATATTCACGGAAATGTAGGAATGTGTCGTTTGAAAACTGGATATAGCCGCTGATGAAGGCAAATTCTTCTTCACGCCTATGCGGAACGATCTCGAACCTGACAATCTTTTCCCCAAGCGCGCGGAAATGACGTTCCAGCGCTTGAACATATTCCTCCATCATTTGAAATGCGCCGACTGAATAACGCTTTTCTTTTCTTCGAGCAAACGGAGCGTTTCGATCTCGCCTTCCCACTCGATGAAATCGAGAGTTTCTTCCAAGTCGCCGGGATGAAATCGCCGTTCGAACTCAGCCGTGCTCATATTGTATTTTTTTTCAAAATTCGCCAGCCGCTGGTTTGTCAACTGAATTCCGTGTTCGACATCCTCCAATTGATTACGGATGGCGCTTTGAATCAACGGCTTAAGTCGCTCTGCATCAGTCGTTTGGATGGTAATTTGTTGTAACATTTCGTACTCCTCGAGATTGACAAAAATTATACCATTGCCAAACTTCTAAACTCTTTGGCTTGCATTATAAATCCCCCTCGGAGACCTCTCATGCATGGAAATCACATGGTACGGACATTCTTGTTTCCGCCTCACCGAGCGCAACACGGGAATGGCGACTTCAGAAGACGTGTAAAATTGAAAAACGTCCGACGAAGTCGTCGGACGTTTTGTTTCTACACTTTCGCGTCTGCGATGTGCAAGTCGGCAAGGGGCAGGGAATTTGTCTCCAGCCGTGAGAGGTCAATGATCTTGCTGGCGCGGTCAATGTCAATGCCGACGATATTGTCTTGCGCGTCAAAATCTACCACAACGCCCGGGGCGACTTCTTGCGAATCGGAACTGGTCTTTGCGGAAAGATCTATGTAAAGCGAATCGGTTTCGGGGTAGTAGTTGAATTTCATATTCAACCTAAAGTTCTTCAAGTAATTCCACAAACTCATCAGGAGAAACGGAGACTTCCCGCAGTATCTCGCGCATAAGTGGCCGAGCAATATCCCTGTGTCCATGATTGGGGAGCGTGGTGGTTCTGCCGTCAGTGTGGCGATAGAAAACGTGACTCCCCTTCTGGCGCACAGCAGCAAACCCAAGCCGACGGAGGATTTTATCCATCGTCTTGAAATTCGCCATTGGCAGTTTGCTCATACGGCAACTTCTACCTGCTGCGTGCCAACGAAATGAAAAGTTGCATCGGCAAGTTCCGGGTTTTCTTCAAGGCACAATTCCAATACTTCCTGTAAATTGCGCTGTAATTCATCCAGAGTCTCGGCTTGGGTGTGCGCGCCCGGCACGTTGGGGATGATGCCTACATATAATTTGCTATCATCGTCGTACTCCACAAAAGCGGTAAATGTTTTTTTCATTGTTGCTCCTATTGCCAAAAGAATTATACCATTTGGAAATCCAACGATTATTCTCCCAGCCCTGCGGCTTGCATTATAATTCCCCCTCGGAGACCTCTCATACATGGAAATCACCTGGTACGGACATTCTTGTTTCCGCCTCACCGAGCGCAATTACGCGACGGTGGTGACGGACCCATTCGACAACAAATCCATCGGCTATTCGGCGCTAAAACTCAAATCGGATATCGTCACGGTCAGCCACGACGCGCCCGGTCACAACAATGTGGACGCGGTCAAAGGCGCGTCGCATGTCATTGACGGCGCGGGCGAGTTCGAGATCGGCGGCGTCTTCGTCACCGGCGTTTCAACCGACGGCGGCGCGGCTGGCAAGAAAAAGGGCAAAGGTTCGCCCAACAACACCATCTACGTCTTCGATTACGACGGTATCACGGTTGCGCATCTCGGTGACCTCAAGCAAACCCCGACTCAATCCGAGATCGAGTCGCTTGGCACGATCAACGTCGCGCTTGTGCCGGTCGGTGGGGGAGGCGGACTCAACGCGGCGAAGGCGGCGGAGGTCATCAGCCTCATCGAGCCGAATCTCGTCATCCCGATGCACTACTCCACGCCGGCGGTCAAACTCTCGCTCGACTCGCTCAGCAAGTTTGTCAAAGAGATGGGGTTGTCGAAGCCGGAGACCCAGCCGTCCCTGAAGGTGACGCGCTCCGCTCTCCCCAGCGAAACGCACGTCATCGTGTTGGACTATCAGGCGAGTCAATAGATCAATCCACTAATCTTCGCTAATCTCCGCGAATGGTTTAAAGATTAGCGAAAATTCGAGGAGATTAGCGGACAAAAGGAACTATGGCAGTTAAAGTTTTGATGACATGGGATATCGCAGGCGACCGCGATCAGGAATATTTCGAATTCATCATCGGCGAATTTATTCCCGGCGTGCAACGCCTCGGCTTGCAACCCGCCGAAGCGTGGGCGACCATCTACGGCTCATACCCGCAAATTCAAGTCGGCTTGCTCGCCGCCGACATGGTCGAAGCGCGGCGCGTCATCGATTCGCCCGACTGGGCGATCTTGCAGGATAAACTCTTCGGCTACGTCAAAAATTTTTCATACAAAGTTGTGCAAGCGCGCAGTGGATTTCAATTCTATTCGCCGAACAATTAAATGAAATCGCGTTGGTTCTATTTTTTATGCTCAATCGAGGGCGCGGTCGCACTGGTCGCGCTCCTTTTGATTCCATCCGAAAGCGCCACCCTCTCGCCCGCGCGGCTCGCCCTCACCGCCATCATTTTTTCTTTGATGCTGATGTCGGCATGGTTCGCCTTTCGCCCGCCTCAACTTGATCGCCTCGCGCGGACCTCTCTCATCCTCCTCGTCACGCTTCTCTCTCTGACGTTCAGCCTGATCCTGTTTCTTCTGCGTTATCTCAACCCCGAGGCTTTTCTCCCGCTCTACACGCGACTCAGCCCGCTGTTGTGGTATCTGCTCGCGCTCTCGATTCAATTCGCCCTCTACCTCCTCCACCTCAAAAACGGATTCCACCTCGCCGCCCTCAAACAACACAAACCAATCTTCCTTGCCTCGCTTGCCATATTTGCTCTATTTGCTCTTTTGCTCCTATTTGTCTCCCTCTCCAAACTCGGCATCACCAAAGACACCGCCTACTGGGGCGAACCCGGCGTCCCGATTCTTGGCTGGCAATTCCTCCTCTCCATCCTCCTCGGCGCCACCATCCTCATTCACCAATTACGCAATTACACAATTACCAATTACCAATTACCAATTACAAAATTCTCCAATTCTCCAATTCTCAATTTTCTTCTACCTCTCGCCATTTACCTCACCGCCTCCACCCTCTGGCTCTCCGTCCCAATTGACACGCTGAAAAACAGTTTCTACGCGCCCATCACGCCTCCATATACAACTCCCTTCCCATATTCCGACGCGGGATTTTACGACTACCTCTCTCAATCCCTGCTCATCGGCACGGACTATCTCGGCAACATCGCGCCGCGTCCCTTGTATGTGACCTTTCTCGCCGCGCTCCATTTTCTGTTCGGGCAGGATTATGTCAAAGTCATCGCCGCGCAGACGTTGGTCTTCGCGCTGTTTCCCGTCGCGTTGTATTTTCTCGGCACAAAGCTCCACTCCCGCGCCGCCGGCGTGACAGTCGCCCTCTTCGCCATCTTCCGCGAGTTGACCACGCTGTGGATCTCTTCCAACACGCGCACCGCCAGCACGAAAATGTTCATCACCGATTTCGCCACCTCGATGGGAATCGCATTCGTGATGCTCGTCGTCATCCGTTGGCTCGAACGCCGCGACATGAAATCGGCGATCATCGCGGGCGGCTCGTTTGGGCTGTTGCTCTTGCTCCGCACTCAATCGCTCATCATCTTACCCTTCGTTTTCATCCTTGCGTTCTTTGCTTTTCAAAATCAAGATGTTGACGCAGTTGCACTGCGTCAAGACAAACGCCTCAATTTTCAAACGAAATTAAAAGATTGGCTCCTCGCCTGCGTCACCTTCGGCTTGGTGATGACCGCGACCATTACGCCGTGGTTGATCCACAATTATCGGATTGTTGGGGCATTCGCTTTCGACGATCCCTCGCAGATGGCGGTCATTTTTTCGCAGTATTCCTTTGAAGGGAATTTGGATATCAGCCAGTTCGATTTTGAAAAGGAAAGTCTCGGAGATCGCCTGTTCACGTTCACGCTTGAAAACCCCGGCTTCGTGGCTGGCTTCGTGACGAATCACTTCCTCAACACCGAGATCGGCGGGTTGCTCTCTTTGCCCCTCATCGAACCCTCCAACGGACTCCGCGCCCCGGTCAATTTATATTGGATCGAATGGAACGGGACTCTTGAATGGTACAACCTCGCGCTGGTCATTTTCTACCTCGCGGTCATCGCCGTCGGCATTGGCGCATCGTGGAATCGATTCAAATGGGTCGGGTTGACTCCACTGGCGTTCAGCGTCGGCTACGCATTGGCAAACGGTATCTCGCGTTTCTCCTCGTGGCGATATAACCTGCCCGTGGATTGGATCGTCTACTTCTACTTCGGCATCGGCGCGATTGAAATTTTGGTTTGGGTCGCATCTCTTTTTGGGGCGAATGTTTCAAATCTAAAGGTTCTTGACGCAGTTGCACTGCGTCAAAGTGAACAGCTCGATATATCAAGTAAATCGAAGCATGCCTTTCTCATCGTCGCTTTCGTTTTGGCTGGCTCGCTCCCCTGGCTTGCGGAAGGGATAGCCCAACCACGTTACACGTCAACGGCCGATGAATTGAAAACGCAGGTAATTCTCCAAGACCCGTCTGCGGAAGAGTTTTTATCTCAACCCAATTCTCTAATTCTCGAAGGTAAGTTACTTTATCCGCGCTTCTTCCGCCGCAATGATGGGATATTTTCCACAACCCCGTGGGCGATCTACTCCGTCCGTGATTTTTCGCGGCTTGGGTTTATTGTCCTGAACACCGGCGCTCATAGCGTCATCTTCCCCGCAGATTCGCCGATCAAACTAACTCACGGCGCGGATGTGATCGTAGTCGGATGCCAGCGCAAAGAGTACATCGAAGCGCGTTGGATTTTCTTCCCTGAATTGGATGAGACGTATCAAGCAGAAGCATTAAACGAATCGTGTAATCCATAATGCGCCTTAATTTGTGGTTTCGATACGCCCTTCGCTAGCGCTTCGGGCTACTCAACCACCCTTTGTTTCCAAATGCCTCATTTCTCCACTCGCCTCTTGAGCTGGTACAACAAACATAAACGGGCTTTCCCGTGGCGCGGACATCGCGATCCATACGCCGTGTGGGTCTCCGAGATCATGCTCCAGCAAACGCGGGTGGAGACTGTGATTCCCTATTTCAAAAAATGGATGAGGTTGTTTCCGAATATCCGCGCGTTGGCGAAAGCCTCCGAGCGGGAGGTGTTGAACACGTGGGAGGGACTCGGCTACTACAGCCGCGCGCGAAATTTCCACAAAGCCGCGAAGATCGTTGTTGACGATTACGGCGGGAAACTTCCGCGCGATGTGGATGAACTGCGGAAATTACCGGGCATTGGACGCTATACGGCAGGCGCGTTGGCTTCGATTATCTTCGGCATGGACGAACCTGCCCTCGATGGCAACTTGAAGCGAGTCTATGCGCGGTTGTTCGATGTAAAGAAACCAGTCAATTCAACGGAGGGGGAGAAGTTACTTTGGAAAATCGCGCATGAGAATTTGCCCAAAGGCAAAGCGGCAGATTTAAATCAAGCATTGATGGATTTGGGCGCGATGATCTGCTTGCCAAAGAATCCGCGCTGTGACGAATGTCCGCTGGCGAGGGATTGTATGGCGAAGGCGCGAGGTGTTCAACATTTGCGACCGGTGAAGACGGCGAAGAAAATTGTGCCGCATTATGTCCATGCGGCGGCGGTGATTGTGGAGCGAATTGACAATTCGCTCTACGCGCTTTTAGCGCAACGACCAGCAAAGGGATTGCTCGCCGCGATGTGGGAATTCCCCAACGCGCGAGTCGAAGGCGACCCGGCTGGGGAGGTCGAGTCCGCTCTGAGGGCGGCATACAAGTTGAAGGTCAGAATGAAGCGTGGCGCTGCCGCGCATCCGCTTGCCGTTGTGAAGCATACGTATTCGCATTTCAAAGTCACCGTCTACGCGTTTCGATGTGATGTATCGTCAAAAGCGATGGGCGAAAATTTGAAATGGATTCGATTGAAAGATTTGGGGAAATATCCGATGGGGAAAGTTGATCGGGCGATTGCGAAAAGAGTAGAGCGAATTGTCAATTCGCCCTACTCAGGGTAACCAACACCATCGGTCGGCGCTTGGTCTCTTCATAAAGATACGAGCGCACCGCGTTGGCGATGTCTTTTTCGCTTTCCCAGCCGCCGTTGTTGACCACATCCATGATGTGCTGGCGGACTTCGGGCAGGAGTTCTTCGGCGTCTTCGGGCGAGACGAAGCCGCGCGTGATGATCTCGGGGTCGTGCAAAAGCCGCCCGTTGAGTTTGTTCACGCTGATGTCAATGAGGAAGATGCCGGCGCGCGCGAGTTTTTCGCGTTCGCGCATCACGCCGAAATCAATTTCGCCGACCGAGTCGCCGTCCACGAACACGTAGCCGCCGGGGATGCGTTCACCGAGCGTGAGTTTTCCGCCCGCCAGCACAACGATCTGACCGTTCTCGACGACCATCACATTTTCTTCTTCCACGCCGACTTCGACGGCGAGTTTTCCGTGGCGTCTGAGGTGACGCAGTTCGCCGTGAATGGGGATGAAGTGTTTCGGTCGAACGAGGCTGATGAGGAGTTTTTGCTCCTCCTGCGAGGCGTGACCCGACACATGAACCGGCGCAATGGCATCATAAATGACTTCCGCGCCGCGATGCATTAGGCGGTTGATCGTGCGGCTGATGGTCTCTTCGTTGCCGGGGATGGGATGCGACGACAGCACAACCGTGTCGCCTTGTTTCAGGTCGAACTGACGGTTCGTTCCGGCGGCGAGTCGTCCCACAATGGACGACGGTTCGCCCTGTGAGCCGGTGCACATGATCGCCACTTTATGATCCTGCATTTTCAATGCCTGATCGATCGGCACGATGATTTCATCGGGGATTTCCAAATAGCCCAACTTGCGGGCGATCTTCACGTTGTCCACCATGCTCGGACCGGCGAAGGTCATCTTGCGTCCGTGTTTGGCGGCGGCGTCTGCCACTTGTTGCACGCGCGAGATCAGCGACGCGAACGTGGCGACGATGACTCGTCCCTGCGCTTCGGCGAACACTTTGTCGAATGCGGGCCCGATCACTTTTTCGGAGGGAGTCCACCCGGGGCGTTCGGCGTTGGTCGAATCTGAAAGTAGCACATCCACGCCGCGTTGCGAAAATTCCGCCAGTTTGGCGTAGTCGGTGGGCCAGCCGTCCACAGGCGTTTGATCGAATTTGAAATCGCTCATGTGCACCACAAGCCCGGCGGGCGTGGTGATGCCCAGCGCCACCGCGTCGGGAATCGAATGGCAGACGTGGAAGAACTCCACTTTGAAGGGTCCGATCTCGATCGAGCCGCCCGCTTCCACTTCGTTCAAGTCCGCTTTGGCTGAGGCGTTGTTACGCGCGAGTTTGCCCTCGATCAAGCCGAGGGTGAGCGGCGTCGCGTAGAGCGGCGCGTTGATGTCATTGAGCAGATGATGGATCGCGCCGATGTGGTCTTCGTGTCCGTGCGTGATGACGATGCCGATCACGTTGCCCGCCCTGCCGCGCAAATATTCGTAATCGGGGACGATGTAGTCTATCCCGATCATGTCGTTGGAGGGGAACATGATGCCCGCGTCTACGACCAGAATCTTATTCTGAAATTCGTAGGCGGTCATGTTCTTGCCTACTTCCCCGAGACCCCCCAGAGGAATGATCTTCAATTTTCCTTGCTTACTCATACAATATGTTTATCCTTGTTTGTTAAATTTTTTATCCGCCATTGGCGGTAAAGGTCAGCCCTCACCCGTCCTCTCCCAAAGGGAGAGGGGGAAATGAAAGACCCTCGCTGACTTGCTCGCGAGGGATTGTGGATCACATGCGATTGTTTCAAACAAACTGCCACCCTTGGCAGTGCTACCAGTCAACTTCAATGGCTGGAAGTATAGCAGGGCGGAGGAGATTTGTAAAGCGAGGGATTCGTCCTGAGCGGAGTGGCGCGTGAGGTTCGCGCCACGTAGTCGAAGGACGCGTCTTTCGCAGGGGAGGTTTGATTCGGTTTTCCCCGGCATTTTCTCCGCTTCAACACCGCCCGACGATCAACCGTCGGGCTATTCATACGAAATCCCCTGAAGGGGACTCCTGATTCTGAGCGCGATTCGCTGACTGCCAGCATAATGGTATTTCGTGACAACTCCATTCGCCACTTCGTAGTGACTGCCGACAAAGTACGTGGTGGTTGATCCATTTCTCATGGTTTAGGATGGATTTTACCCGCTTCCCGTCGCCGCCGTGGACTTACCCTGAATTTTCGATTGACATTCACTTTTGCCTCATGTAAACTCCCTGCATGGATATAGACCTCGACCTCTATCGTCACGAAGTCCGCATTTCGACGAATCCGCTCGTGAGGTTGTCGGCGATTGATATTTCGCCCGATCACCCCCAGCGGACGTTTGTTTTCATCCACGGGTTTGGGGGACAGGCGAGTCAGTGGCGCAACCAACTGCAAAAATTCGCGGTGGATAACCGCGTCGTTGCCCTCGACTTGCGCGGGCATGGACTCTCCGATAAACCAACCAGCGGTTACGACATGCCGCAGATCATCGAAGATGTGGAAACGGCGCTGACACTTCTCAATGTAAAAGGGAAGTTTGTTTTAGTGGGACATTCCTTCGGCGGAGCGATCGTCACAGAATATGCGTTGAAAAATCCGAGCCGCGTCGAGCGGTTGATTCTGATCGCCACAGCGGGTCAATACAAGTTGCGGACTTTGTATCGCTCTGTGTTGAGTCTGCCAGTTTCAGTTCTGCGGTGGCTTGCGCCTCTAACTCGATCTTGGCTCCATGCCGCGCCGTACGCGCTCAAACGACTCTATGCGGACAATATGTCCAAGTGGAAAGGTTGGGATCGCTTTGCCGCGCTGGAGGCTCCGACACTGGTGATTCGCGGTCACCGCGACCGGGTGTTCGAGCGTCCATTCTTCGAGAGGGTGCCCGCGTCTATTCCGGGGGCGGAAGATGCCGACATTGGCGTGTCAGGTCACATGGTCATGTTGGAGCGGCGCGAGGCGGTGAACCGCGCGATGGAGCGATTCCTCGCAGGCGAGGGTCAACGTTCGTGGCGGGTATCCAACAGCCGTCCGCTAAAGAACAGTGGGCGCGAGTTGCTGTTGAAGACGCGCCCATGGCTGGAAAATTACGAGCGGGGCGTGCCATACACCGTCAGCGTGCCGAATATTCCGTTGCATCATTTATTGCGTTCGGCGGTGCGGCGTTTTCCGAATCGCCCCGCGATCTATTTTGAGGGGAGTCGTTTATCGTATCGGCGATTGAATCACGAGGCGAATCGTTTCGCCAACGCGTTGCTTTCGCTCGGAGTTGGCAAAGGCGCGCGCGTGGTGTTGTTACTGCCGAATGTGCCGCAAATGGTGATCGGGTTTTATGGCGCGATGAAAGCCGGCGCGACGGCAGTGTTGTTGCCGCCGGTGATCGAGCCTGATGAAATTGTGCGGCAGGTAAAGGATTCGGATGCCAGCGTTCTCGTCACACTTTCGATGTGGGCGGGGCTTGCGAAACAAATTCAAGAGGGGAGCGGCGCGCCGCATATCGTGTTGACCGACCCCGCCGACTATTTGTCCCTGCCGAAGTATTTGATCTCCTCGTGGCGCAATCGCGGCTACGGTTTGCGCAACTCGCTCAGATGGAAAGATTGGCTCGGCGGGAACAGCAACAAGTCGCCGACGGTTGAAGTCTCGCCGGATGATCTGGCTGTGATCCAGTACACCGGCGGAACGACCGCGCAATCGAAAGGCGTGATGTTGTCGCATCGTAATCTCGTGGCGAACGCCTTGCAGACTCGTCACTGGCTTCCCGAGGCGCGCGAAGGGAAAGAACGATTCTTGTGCGTCGTTCCGATCTTTCACAGTTACGGCTTGACCACCGCCATGAACGTGCCGATCAGCGTTGGCGCGGCGATGATCCTCAAAGCGCAATTCCAAGTATTGGATGTGTTGAAAGCCATCAAACGCTACAAGCCGACCATCTTCCCCGGCGTGCCAAACATGTACCGCGCCATCAATAGTTTCCGCGGCGTGCGCAAGTTTGGCATCCAATCCATCAATTACTGCATCAGCGGCTCGGAGCCGTTGCATGTTGAAGTGCAGGAGGCATTCGAGAAATTGACGAAGAGTCGTTTGGTGGAGGGATACGGCTTGACCGAAACATCGCCGGTGACGCATGCGAATCCGCTGGGTGAAAAACGAAGGGTCGGCACGATCGGCGTTCCGCTTCCATCCACAGAGGCAAAAGTGTTAGACCTCTCGCAAAAAAACAAAGAAGTAAAACAAGGTCACATTGGCGAGCTCGCCGTGCGCGGTCCGCAAGTGATGATGGGATATTGGAAAGACTCGAAAGCGACGAAAGAAGTTTTAGCCGAGGATGGCTGGTTACTCACCGGCGATATCGCGCAAGTAGACGAAGACGGATACACCCGCATCATCGCGCGCAAAGCAGACATGTGGTACCCGCATCAACACAAGAAACAACCCGCCTTCCCGCGCGACGTGGAAGAAGTGATCTATGAAATCCCGCAAATCAAAGAGGTGGCGGTCACGGCTGTGGCGGGCAATCCGTTTGCGTTTGTGATCGCCGGGCAAGAACGCCCCACGCCGGCGGCGGTGATGGCATATTGCAAACGCAGACTGCCCGCGCATCTCGTTCCGCGTTTTGTGATCTTTATGGATGAATTCCCAAAATCCTATATCGGCAAAGTGTTGCGGCGTGAATTGGCTCGGAGATATGAAAAGCACGCCTGAAATCGAAATCCCTACAACTGCAAATTATGTCCAACAGGGGAGCGGCTCGCCGGTCATTTTGATTCACGGCGTCGCCGCGTCGCTTCACGATTGGGACGAGTTGACTCCCGAACTCGCGCAGAACGGATACGCCTCGTACGCGCTCGACCTGCTCGGTCATGGCGACAGCCCCAAACCCGATTCGCGCTCGTATCATGTTGAGTGGCTCTTCGAGCATTTTTCAAAGTGGATAACGTCGCTTCATTTGACCGAACCCGCGATCCTCGTCGGACATTCGCTCGGCGGATTCATCGCGCTGGAGTACGCGCGCCGTTTCCCAACGCGGACGGGCGGCTTGGTCCTCGTTAGTCCGTTTTATTCGCGCCTTCAACTTCCTCTCCTCCTGCGCCGCTCGTACAGCAGTATCGGCTTGCGGAAAATCATCCTCAAGCGGACGCCCGCGTGGCTCTTCCGCCTCATCGTGGACGCGACCAGCGTGGCGATGGGTCATAGCACGGGCGCGTTACATTCCCTGCCGGAACATATCCGCGCGCAGACTGCGTTGGATTACACACGCACCGCGCCGGGCGTGTATCACATCCCCAATGAAATTTCCGATAGCGCTGAAACGTTGTCCCATATCAATGTCCCAACCTTGGTTGTGTGGGGCGACCGCGATAAAACGCTCGCGCCTGAATCTTTTCCGAAGTTGGTCGAAGCCATGCCGCGCGCTGTTGGAAAGTCAATCCATGCCGGGCATGTGCCGCATCAATCGAACGCGGAGGAGTTTAATCCAATGGTGTTGGAATTTTTGAAGTCGACTCGATTCTCGTAATGCGACATTTATGTCGCTCTTGCGCAAGAACAGATTGAAACGCGAGACGCTTCGCAGTCTCGCGTTACGGAATTAACTGTGCAAGACGAGTTAATGAAATGGAAATGCTGAGATCGTCGGCGGGGGAGAGAGTCGAGGAGACTGAATCAGCTCTCCCTGCGAGAAGAAGCGGAGTTAGCGTCCGCATGTTGAATCCGCCGGTATTTGTCACGATATTTTAAGGTCATGCCTCTTGAATTGAAAAATCGGTTGTGCTAGAATTCGGCATGAAAACAACCAAATGTATGGGGATGCAGAGCCTTTACGCCCATATTTGGCGGCAACAAATGTTCTAAAAATCGGAGAGTTTATTCATTCATGCGGTGCCCATACTGCCAACATCACGACTCTAAAGTGCTAGATACCTCCCATGATAACCACGGAGGCATCCGCCGCCGCCGCGAATGTTTCAAGTGCGGACAGCGCTTTAGCACCTACGAGCGTCCCATCCTTGCGACGCCGCTTCTGGTGAAACAGGATGGTACGCGCGAAGAGTTTGACCGCGAAAAACTGGCGCGCGGGGTCCGCATCTCGTGCGCGAAGCGACCCGTCTCCGCCGCCGACATCGAGCGTATGATCGGACAAGTCGAATCTCAGTTACAAAAAATGGGCAAATCGGAAGTTTCCTCCCGCATTGTTGGCGACCTTGTGATGAAAGGTCTGAAAGAGTTGGATCAGATCGCGTACATCCGTTATGCGATCGTGTATCTCGGGCTGGACGATCTCCAGTCCATCCGCAACGAAATCAATCATTTACTCGAAGGCTAATTTACCGACAACCATCATTCCGCAGTGGGCGGAGTGTCAATGGTTGTCGGATTTTTGTCGAAATTAATAACTGACTACGCAATGTCATGCTGAGCGGAGCGAAGCATCTCTACGTCTGAGAATCGAGACCCTTCGCTGGCGCTCAGGGTGACATATCGGAAGTTCACAAATCACTTTGAGGAGAGTGCGTCATGGCTACCAAAGCAGTCACGAAAACCGAGCAAGTCAAAAATGGGTTGCTTCCCACGCCGCCCATGCCGAAGGATTTACCCAAGGCAAACCTCACCGACAACGCGCGGCAGGTTTTGATGAAGCGCTACGTCCGCCGCGGGGACGATGGCAAGCCCGCCGAAACGGTCGAGGAGATGTTTTGGCGCGTGGCGTATCACGTGGCGAAAGTCGAAGCGATGTGGGACGCCGACATTCAAGCACGGACGATTCAGTACTACCATTTATTATCCAGCAAGAAATTTTTTCCGAACTCTCCGACGTTCACAGGCGCAGGGACTCCGCTCGGTCAGCTGGCTGCATGTTTCGTACTTCCGATCACCGATGACATGGGACGTCACTCGGCGGGCATCTTCCAAACCCTGCGCGACGCGGCGTTGATCCAACAGACGGGCGGCGGGAATGGATTCTCGTTCTCGCGCTTACGTCCGCACGGCGCGATGGTGCAGACCTCGGCAGGTCAGGCAACGGGACCTGTGGGATTCCTGCGCGTGTACGATCATGCGTTTGGTGAGATCGCGCAAGGCGGTTGTTTGCTTCCAGAAACGTTGGTGTTCACAAACAAAGGTTTGTTGCGCTTGGATGAGATCGTTGATGAAAATAAAAACGGCTGGCAGGAACATCAACTCACTGTGCCGACAGATGAAGGCGTCAAAGCATCTCCGCGCGGATACAACAATGGAGTAGCCGATGTAATGCGTGTTCACACACGCGAAGGCTTGAGCATCACAGGCACACCGAATCACAAAATAAAAGTGATGACCGATGACGGTCCCCAATGGAAAGAGATTCAAGATCTGACTAAAGGTGATTGGATTGTCGTCCGAACGGGCGAGCATACAGGCGCGTTGCAATCCTTGGAAAAGCCGACACAGAAACATGGAAATCAGGTGATGCCCGAACTGCCGTCCATGCTCGATGAAGAATTTGCCTTCTTCTTGGGTTATCTGGCAGGCGATGGATTTGTAGCGCAAGGCGAACAAGATCATCGCGTGGGTGTCAGCGTCGCTCACTCTTCCTATTTGATGGAAGAAATGCCGATGATGCTGGAGCGACTCTTCAACGTCAACGTTCATCGAATGCAGAAGCCGAATGACAAGTCGGTCACGTTTGTGATGGACAATCGCGCCCTCAAAGACTTCTTGTTGATGAATGCACTTGGCAAGCAAACAAGCCGTAACGTGTCTGTCCCGCGTTTGATTCGTCAATCTCCTGCGAATATTGTCGGCGCGTACTTGCGCGGACTGTTCGAAGCGGATGGCACATTGGTACACGGCTATCCTTCATTGACAACCTCCTCAGCGCGACTGGCGCGAGAAGTTTCCACATTATTGATCGGTCTCGGTTGCCCTGTTGGTATCCGCACAGTTTCCGCTGGCTTGGATCGTTGGGGTGATTCTGAAACGCATCAAGTAAAAATTGTCTCGACGGTTGGCTTGCAAGCGTGGCGCGAAAAGATCGGGTGCGACCAGCGCTCACGATTTGTCTCTGCCTACGCATGGGAGAGCGACCAACGGCGCGAGAGTTCGTATGTGTTGCCTAACCCCGCTTATTGGTTGCAACCTGTTTTAGATTCGATCACACTCGAACAGATTGACGCCAAAGGGCGCGGTAGGAATATTAACTTCCGAAGCACCGAGCCGCGCTTGCGCCGCCAGTTGTTACGATACATGCGCGATGAACGAAACCTGACCCGCTCGGGCTACGATTTGCTCAAGACCGAATATTTCGATGTGTTTGAGAACGCGCCTTCTGCGGATAATTTCTGGTTTGTGGAAGTTGGCGGAGTCGAATCGGCGGGCAAGTCGCTGACGCTCGACCTTGAAGTGAATGACAATCACACCTATCTTGCTTATGGCATGGTAACTCACAACACGCGTCGCGGCGCGAACATGGCGGTCCTGCGCGTGGATCATCCCGATGTGGAAGAATTCATCGTGTGCAAGATCAATGAGAATCAAATTACGAACTTCAACATCTCGGTCGGTATCACGGATGCGTTCATGCGCGCGGTGAAGAACGATGAGGAATGGGAGTTGCGATTCCCTGATTTGAAAGAGATGAAGCAAAAAAGATTCAGCGGCACGCTCGAACAAGCCGAAGCCGCGGGGATCACGATCCACACGTACAAAAAAGTGAAAGCGCGCGAGTTGTTCGATAAGATCGTCAAGCAGGCGCATCACAACGGCGAGCCTGGCGTGTTGTTCCTCGATGCGGCGAATCGGAGCAATCCCGTTCCGCATTTGTATCCGCTGGAGGCGACGAACCCGTGCGGTGAGCAATGGCTTGGACCTTACGAAAACTGTTGTCTCGGTTCGGTGAATCTCAATGAGCATTGTGGATCCGACGGAACAGTTGATTGGGAGTTGTTGCGCGAGAGTGTTGTGCTGTCCACGCGCTTCCTCGATGATGTGGTCGAAGCGAACGCGTATGTGCCTGCCGTGCCGCAATTGACAGAAGCCGCGCACAAAGCGCGTCGCATCGGACTTGGCATCATGGGTCTCGCGGACTTGATGTATCACGTGGGGGTCCGTTATGGCTCGCAAGAGGGACAGGAGTTCGGCGCGCAGGTGATGGAGTTCGTCCGTTATCACGCGATGGTCACGAGCGTCGAGTTGGCGAAAGAGCGCGGCGCGTTCCCCGCCATCGAAGGAAGCATCTACGACAAGAAAGATATGAAGTGGGCTCCGCCGAAGAGTTTGGTCAACTATCAGAATAACTGGAACAAGCCGCCCGTCGAGTGGGAAGCGGTGGTGGATGGAATCCGCACGCATGGAATCCGAAATGCCGCGCAGACCACCGTCGCTCCGACAGGCACGATCGCAACCGTCGCGGGATGTGAAGGCTATGGCTGTGAACCCGTCTTCGCGCTCGCGTATATTCGTCACGTCAACGATAACGGCAAAGATCTGAAACTCGCGTATGCCAGCCCGCGCTTCGATGAGGCGTTGAAAAAATTGGGGCTGGGCGAAGAGAAGCGACAGGAGATCGTCGAGCAGGTGATGCGCGAGGGCACGTGCCAGCACATCAAAGAAATTCCGCAAGCCGTGCGCGATACGTTCGTTGTGTCGGCGGACATCACTGCCGATGAACATGTGCGCATGCAAGGCGCGTTGCAGGCGTTCGTGGATAACTCGCTTTCGAAAACCGTGAACTTCCCCGAGGGCGCAACCGAAGCGGATGTTGCCACCGCGTACATGCTCGCGTGGGATCTCGGATGCAAAGGCATCACGGTGTATGTGACTGGTTCGCGCGATAAAGTGGTGTTGGAGACGAACGCCACTGCGGATAAAAAAGCGCCGCCTCAATCCCAGCCGACGATTGATTCGGCTGCGAAGCCCGAGCTCAGCGCGACATTCTTTCACGACCCGAAGAAGCCGCGTCCCCGCGCGTTGACGGGAAAAACGTACAACGTCGAGACTCCCGTCGGCAAGGCGTTCATCACCATCAACGAAAACGGAGGCGAGCAACCGTTCGAGGCGTTCATCAACACCGCCAAGGCTGGCTCTGAAACCGCCGCCGTCTCCGAAGCCATCGGCAGACTCATTTCATACATCCTACGCATGACCTCAACAGTGAAACCAACTGACCGAATGCGCGAGATCGTGCGTCAACTCATCGGCATCGGCGGTGGGCGTTCGCTGGGATTCGGTCCCAACCGCGTGCGGTCACTGCCCGATGGGATCGGTCAAGTGCTGGATACATATCTGCGCGAAAAAGATGGCATGAAAACCGACTTGGATGAAAAGAAGTCCAACGGCAATGGCGGTCACACGATTGAGGAAGAAGTTAGCGCAGCACAAGCGCCCAAAATGAAGATCGGCGATCTGTGTCCCGAATGCGGCGAAGCCGCCGTGGTGAATGAAGAGGGGTGTAGGAAGTGTTATGCGTGCGGGTTTAGTGAGTGTTAATGTTGTATGAAATGTTCCGCCAGCAGTTTAACTGCTGGCGGAACAGATAAAGCGGATGGTAAAATGAAATTATGAATCGGACAATGATCTCCGTCAAAACGAAAATTCGCCCGGTTGGGTTTCCGCCTGTGGCAAGCACGTTGCCGCTGGCAATTCAACGGATTGTTTCCGAACTCAAACCAGAAAAGATCATTCTGTTCGGTTCGTATGCGTATGGGAATCCTACACCGGACAGTGACGTGGACTTACTGGTCATTATGAACACGAAGGAGAAAGATGTTGACCGGTATGTGGCTGTCTCGAACTTGCTTTATCCGCGCCAGTTCCCGGTGGACATTCTGGTCAAGACGCCGAAAGAAATCGAAACGGAAAAGAAGAAGCGGGGAAATTTTTTCCTGCGCGAGATTTTGACCAAGGGGAAGGTATTGTATGAGCGACGCGGATGACGCGCTGGAATGGGTGAGGTACGCGGAAGAAGATTTGATTCTGGCGAAAAGCGCGCTGAGGCGGAACAAGCCGCTGACCATGGGCTCTTGTTTTCACAGCCAACAATGCGCCGAGAAGTACCTCAAAGCAATTCTAGTTTCAAAAGATGCGGAATTTCCGAAGACGCACGACTTGTTGATCCTTGATGGGCTTTGCAAGGCGGCAGGTATTCTCACAGGATTTACCAAAGAAGATTTGGGTAGGTTGTCGGGGTATGCCGTTCGTACTCGTTATCCTGGGAATCAGCCAGTTCCGAAAGAGGCAAGGGAGGCGCTTGAGATAGCAATACAAATTCGCCGTTTTGCTCGAACTTTCCTTGGGTTGAAGAAATGAAGATCGGCGATCTGTGTCCAGAGTGCGGAGAAGCCGCCGTGGTGAATGAGGAGGGTTGCAGGAAGTGTTATGCGTGCGGGTTTAGTGAGTGTTGACCCTATCCCATCCCGATCTAAAATACACCCTCTCTAAACCCTTTGGGTTTAGAGAGGGTGTATTGGAAAAGAAGCCAATCAATTGTTGTGTTGTTCTTGAGAACTTTCTGAAAATTTGATTTTTGTGAGCTGCGAGATCACTTGTTTAAGCTCTTCTTGAAGATCAGTCTCCTGAGCGATATTTTGAATCCGTTCCTTTAACTCATCCACCGCAGATTTGGGTTCGTAATGGTCCAAGAACCCTGGATTTCTCTCAAAAAGGTTGGCTAACCATTGTAAACCTCTTAGGTTCCGCTTAGAGAGCAAGGGTGAGAAGAGATGTAGCACTACTTCTTTGTCTGTACTTACTAAGTCTATGGGTAATTCGTCCGAATAGCACTCAAAAAACGATTTTCCAATAGAGCCGTCACTATCTTTGAGCAGTTTAAGAATCCGCGACTGGAGATTTCCTCTCAGCTTCTGGTCTAACGCGAGCGGCAATAATTTCCAAAACTCATGCAATCGTTTGGGCTGGATCTGATCAGCGATCACTTTACTTGCATGTTCATATAGTGCATCCGAGTACACAACACCCAATTCCAAATTAATCTTGTTGTCGGCATCATCAAGAATATCAATCACTAGTTCAGCTAAGCTACCTTCTTGTTCCAAGTCTTTTATCCAACCATCTTTGTCAATGCTTTTTAGCCCCTTTCTACACCAGGCAAGAAACTCGGTGTCATGATCAAATCTATCATCCCGAACGATTATGGAATACAGCTCTGCATCTTCCGGTGAGAATTCTTGCTGAATAAGATGACGCGTAAACTTGTGATCGGAGTTAATTGTTGAAAGAAATTTATCGAATTTGTCGCCAGCGAATGTTGAAATTTTTTTCCATGAGATTGATATAAGTTCGGGAGTGAAAAGATTTGGATCTTCGTTTAATATTTCACTCATAAATGCTTGCTTCAACGGATTTGCATTTTGTGGCAGGTCGAATAGCAAATCTATCCTGTCTCTATCAATCGCAATTCTTGCCAAATTTGTAGCAAAATCTGGTGGCGGTTTCATGAAAAGCTGGTTGATCAAGAAGTTGTAGCCTTCCTGTGAGTTCCCATTTGGGGGAGGATTATTTGACGGTGACGACGAACTCAAGATGGTAAAAGCGCACCAAGCTACTGCTGTCAAATCGGTTTCAGGCTTGCTTCTCGTAATATGCAAGTAGTGGTGCATATTTCCCTGTGAGTTGAGATTATTTATTTGATCCTGAGTGACATATCCTGAATCAAATAAGTCCCATAAACTAACCACGAGAGCTTTTACTTCGTCACTTTGATAGTTGGCGAACGTATTGAGGCGAGTATAAACCTGCTTTCCGATTTTTTTCCATGCATCATCCCGAATAATCTCAATAGCGACGCGTAGTGCATTTCTGCGCCTTTCGTCAAAGCCATTTTCCCTGTTCACTTCTTGATTAAAGTATTCGAATATTTGGTTTGGTGGTGTTACTGGTTGGAAAAAAGCCCACGATACGCGTTCGGCGTTCCTAAACAAGTATGCACAGGCGGTTATAAAAGATTCTACATTACCTGGAACGTTGACACTTTCTGGTAATTGTGCGTTCTCTCTAACCCAGTCATGCCTAATTGTGATCAAAACCCCGTCTACCCATTTAGAAATGTTTTCCGAAGGCACTTCTTCCTTAGCAGAAGAGACCATGCTGATGATTTTTACGATTATCTCAGGACTATTAACTAATCTTGCAATTGAAATAAATCCTTGAGCTAAATCAGAATCGAATTCTTGGATTTCTGTAATGCCGATCGCACTAGATTTCAATGATGTCAGTATTGTAGATTTCTGGAGAGAGTATCCCTCATTAGAAAAGATTCTGCTTTGCTCTAAAGTTCGGCCTGCATTTGTTAAAACCCGCAGATTGTATTGATCAAATCGAATGCTTTCCAATGTTGCCCAAAACCCTTTGTTGTGAAGTTCCTCGTAATCACGAATCCTTTCGTGATTGATTTGTGCCAAAGCTGCTTCAATCTGCTCTTGTAATAAGAACTGAAACGCCAACTTTTTATCAACATTGAAATACATAGCAGCCAAATTTCCTAAAATCTCCTCTCCCAAGGCAAACAATTTTAAATGAGGTAGCTGTTTTCGCCTAAGTTTTTCTGGAAAATTTTCGGTCGTGCGCGTTGCTAGCACATAATATGCAATGTGGTGTATAGGGAATTCATCACTCCATTGTCTATGAATTGCCCCAATTTGATTAATGAAATTTTTAATATCTCTGGGTGCTGGAGTCCAGTTGCTCCCAACATTTGAATCGTCGACCTTCTCGCTTCCGAATAGCATATAATCTCTAAATATCATGTAAGTGGCGTTGAAGTCCTTAAGTTGCTCCTCTGAGTTGTGATCTGGAAAAGCCAATTTAAGTTGACCAATTAAGAATTCGCGCCAATCCGAAAGCAGTAATGGCGGGACTTGAAACCTTACCTGAAATCTCTTGTCAATCATGGAACTTGCTATTTCAACTGCTTTCGCGTTGTTATTATGATTGTTCCATAGACGGATAATCCCATCTACATCGTATGGAACTATTGCCCAAACCCTTTGATAAACCCCTGTTTCAAGTGGAGTGCCCATGATTGCATGGGGGGTCAGAAATGTCTGTAAAGTAGTAAGGATAGAAAGTGCATCTTCTACATCAACTCGATCCAAATTATCTAAAACGATAACAAACTTTTTGCTATTTTTTGATAATGCATCGATTATTAATGAATCAAATTTCTCTTCAAACTCTACAGATGTAGGATCAGATGTAGAAAAACTAGTCGTTTTTGTTATGACATCGTATTTTTGCGTTAATATTGCCCATGGTGATGAGTTCCCCACAATTTTATGAAAGATTGACGTTGCAACAAAATTGTATGTGGTGATTAGTATTCCACCAATAATGTATAAAAAGATTGGCGCAAGAACTATTGTAATTCCAGTCAAAAACATCTTGTTCAATGGTTGAACAACGTTTAGATTTGAATCTATACTGTCGCTGATGCTGGCGTTTACCAATGACATTCCAACGGGTACTAAGAGCGTGGAAACTAAAACTGCTATGCCTAAAAACGTGATTCTCGGAGAAGTGTAGGTCTCTGTATCCTGTTTTTTCTTCCTTAGAGCTTTGATTTCATCCCCCCACTTTTTGCGATCTATCCATCCTTTAGCATCTTTCAAATGAAGAATAGCTCGTTCCAAGAAGCTCCTTCGAAGAGGATCTCCCCTATGCGCCCACGCATCAAAAATAAATATATCGATATTCTTATCATCTTTCAAAGATTGCTTAAGGATGTTAATCGTTGTAGATTTGCCAGATCCCCATTTTCCTTCCAATCCTATCGTCTTGCCACCAACTTCGTTTTTGATTAATTCCGAGATGGCTGTAGCTAGTTTCCGGTGAGCACCACCAAATGAGTCTTCATTTGCTGGATCATCAGCTAATAATATCGTTGTGCAACTGTTGTCTGATTCCATTGTACTGTAGCCTTTCTCAAGGGAATTCTCTCATAAACGCTCAAATGTTCTATAGCGGATTATAGCATAGTGGCAATTAAAGTTCGCTTTAATTATTTTCCTCATCCCTCGTCCAATTCCTTGGGTTGGATTCGATGTAATCGCGGGAATCGGCGGGTCGCGTAGCATCTTGCCTCAGTACGTGGAAGTCCGCTCAAGCGGACTCGCTGTGATGATAGCCCCGAAGGGGCTTCCATGCGCTGAGCAGGCAGCTTTAGCCCCGCTCATTGCGAATGGCTGAGTCATTTCCCGTTTGCCCAGTTTTTTGGGTTTATTCATTGTGTTATCATGCGCCTTGCTTGAAGCAAACATCCGAGACTCAAATGATAACTGTAAACGTTCGTGAATTAAAACAAAAAGCCAGACAATTAATCCGCAGGATATGTGAGTTGGGTGAAGAAATTCAAATCACAGATCGCGGAGAAGTTGTTGCTTTGCTTGTTCCTGCAAAGAGGGCAGACGATGCTTGGATAAAACTTGACAAACTCGCTGAGGAAATTGGCGCGTACGCGAAAACAAATGAATCTGGCTCAACCGCGATTTCTGAGTGGCGGCGATAACATCACATAATAATTGTCAACTTGAAACGAGCCTAACTTTTCCTCGCAAACCTCCACCACAACAACCCGCCGACCAAAACGATTCCCAAAACCAAAACAATACCCAACCCCGAACCGCCCGTAGATTCTTCAACAGGGACAACTTCTGTCGCCGCAATCTCAGTAGGCGGCAATGATGTCGCCGTCAGACTCGGCGTCAACGTAACCGTCGCTGGCGCGGGTGTGGATGTCGCTGTCGCGGGCGGTGTGACGCGCAGTAGCAATTTCTGATTCGGGATGATGACCGATGCCGCGCCGAGTCCGTTCCAGTTCATCAAGTCTGCGAGCGGTACGTCGTATAAGTTCGCGATGCCCGAAAGCGTTTGTCCGCTTTGTACAACGTGATAATAATTTCCGCTCGCGTCAGGCGTGAGTTTTTGAATCGCACTCAACGTGGGGCTGGGTGTGATGTTGCCTGGCGAGATCACAAGTTTTTGCTCGATCTGCAGGGGCCAATCCGCTTGAAGTCCGTTCAATTGTAAGATTCGATCTACTGAAACGCGATACGCCTCCCCGATGGTAAACAGCGATTGATACGGCTGAACCACGTGGACGATTTTCCCGTCCGCGTCGGGAGTTTGCGTTACCACCATCCCGCGCGGAGTCGGTGTAGCGAATCCCACCGTGTTTTTGTTCGGGATGAACAATCGTTGACCCGATTGCAACGGCGTGTCGCGCGTGATGTTGTTCCACGTTTCGATATCTTGAATGGTCACTTGATACGCGACCGCGATTGCCCAGAACGATTGTCCCGCCTGCACCACGTGAAAAATTTTCCCGTCCGCATCAGGCGTGGCGATCTTTACGGGGAGGATCAATTGCGAGACAGGATTCGGAACCGTGCTTGTTCCTGGAGTCCCGCCCGATGGGGAGGAGGAAGTTGTACTCCCACATGCCTGCCCCGAAACATACGCGGCTTGCAGGATGAAATACGTTTTGCCATTGACTGTCGCGACGCCCGCCCCTACGTGACAATACTCAGGCGTGACGGCTGGTCGCATATGATCGGGATCTGCCCAAACTGCCATGATCTCGTCAATGCCCATGCCGCCGTTCCAGCTCACGGCGAAATTTTCAGTCGCCCAGACTGTCCCGCCTCCGCCGTATCCCGCCGCCGCGATTCGTCCGCGCACATCGCCGATATGCCACGACATATTATTTGCCGCCATCGTCTGCGCCGTAGATTGGGCGACCGCATTGATGATCGGGTCTTCGATGAGCGCGGGTAGTCCGTATGAAACGCGCAAGGTGTTCATCGCGAGAATTAATTCAAACGCGCTGACTTGGGCGGCAGGCGCGTGAATCGCATTCGCGCGAACGGTGTGCGGGGGAGTGAAAATTCCCGCGCCAAGCGCGAGGAGCATGATACGAGTGAGTAAGCGGTTAAAACGCATGCGATGATTATAATTCTGACTCGTTGACGCCTGTATTTTCCAAATAAGATAAAAATAAGTGACTTTCGCAGGATAAAAGTCACTAAGCAGCAACGGAGGACATGGTATCCTAATTTTAGGTACAGAACTTACGTAGTTGGCGGGCAGTTGTACTGCCGCCGCCGCAGTGCAACTACGGCGCAACAGGTTCACCTGCGTAAGTTCCAAGGTGTTGAGTCAAATCAAAACTGCGAGATGTAATCTCGTTGTCAACATAAAGGAGTGAACATCATGAAGGTGCAAAACAAAGTGATCGTTGTGACCGGGGCAGGCAGCGGCATGGGACGCGAGATCGTCTTGAACCTGCTTTCCAAAGGCGCGAGCGTGGCGGCTCTGGATATGAACGAGAAAACCTTGCAGGAAACAGCGAATCTTGCGGGTGACAAAAAAGAGAAACTGGCTGTATTCGTTTTGAATGTCACAGAGAAAGAGGCTGTGGAAGCGCTTCCCGACAAAGTGATCGCCCGCTTCGGCGCGGTAGACGGCATTATCAATAACGCCGGCATTATCCAGCCCTTCGTCCGCTTGAACGACCTGAAATTCGAAGCCATCGAGCGCGTGCTGGATGTGAACTTATATGGAACGTTGTACATGGTAAAAGCGTTCCTGCCGCATTTGCTCAAACGTCCCGTCGCGCATGTTGCGAACGTTTCCAGCATGGGCGGTTTCCTCCCGGTGCCCGGTCAAACTGTCTACGGCGCAAGCAAGGCGGCGGTCAAACTCCTGACCGAGGGCTTGTACGCCGAACTCCTGAACAGCAATGTCAAAGTGACGTTGGTCTATCCCGGCGCGATTGCCACGAACATCACCACCAACTCAGGCGTTTCGATTGCCGCCTCAACCGACACTAAGTCTTCTTCTTTCAAAGCCTTGCCCGCCGACAAAGCCGCGGAGATCATTGTGGACGCCATCGAAAAGGATCGCTACAGTGTGCTGGTTGGCTCCGACGCCAAATTCATGGATTTCATCTACCGCTTGAATCCGAAAGGCGCGGCGGGCTTCATCTATAAACAAATGAAATCGCTGTTGCCCGCCTAGCCGCTCGATCTCGCGTACTGAATCCGACAGCCTCTCACCTCACCATGAGAGGCTGTTCTTATCGAGTATGAATCCTTATAATGCGATGGACTTCGACTATCAAGTGAAAGAGGAACCCCAACCATGCCCAAACTCATCCCCGCGACAGAACGTCTCGTCCGCGCCCGCAAGCTGATTCAGCAGGCGCGAGATTTGCCCGTCCCTTCGACCGGGCTCGGCAAATCCGATTTCTCCTACATCGCCGAGGTCAAAGACTTGTTTCGTCAGGCAAAAGATATGGTGAAATTCATCCCTCAAACCGCAGGGGTTTCAGCCGAAATGAAAGAGGAAGTGAAAAAGGTTTACGAAGAAGTCGAGCAAGCCAATCGCGACATCTTGTATTGATGGCAAGGTAGGCGTACAATCGAAATACAAAAGCGTAGTAACGACTTTAGTCGTTTGGTTGTATATGACTGAAGCCGCTACTACAAGAACCGCGAGGCAACATGGCAGATAAAAAACTCACCAAACTACTCGAAGAATTGCACACCACTCTCGACGCCACCGAAGCCGTGGACGAAAAAGGACGCGAACTTCTGCGCGCGCTCAACGAAGACATCAAGGAACTTCTCGAACGCTCCGGGGATGCCGACGCTGACGACTCAGTTCTCGGGCGGATGCGGGAAACGATGGCCTACTTCGAACGCACCCATCCCGAGATGGCTTCGGCGCTATCCAATTTGCTGACCACGCTCAGCAACGCGGGAATATGATTGACTTAAAAGCCCCTTCGTCTAAAAACGGCGAAGGGGTTTTTATTGACAGGCTCAGGACAATATCTGCGGACTGATTACCTTACGCAATGGCTTTGGGACGCAGACCGCGAAGCGCGCTGGTTTTCGCTGATTCAGAAAGAAAAATCTGCCTTTTCAGCGTAAATCAGGGTCCCGATTTTGAATATAAGATCATCAAACCTGCGGAATATTCTGCGGAAGGCGAGTTACCGCTCGCCCGCCCCATTCACGTTAAACTTTCCTGGCTTTACAAAAGACATGGAAGAGAGTGTGATCGCGGCGATTCCCAGAAACCCTGAAAATTCCAATAGTCTGCTTTGGGTGTATACTTTTCAAAGCGAAGAGAAACTATGATGACAGAAAAAATTGCGCCACAAGATGAATGGGGAAGCGTATGACCCTGCCTCTGGTCATCACAACGTTATTTCTGGATATCGGCGGCGTTCTACTGACAAACGGCTGGGATCGCAAAGCGCGAGTCCGAGCGGCGGAAAAATTCGGTTTGGACTATGACGAGACGGACGAACGTCATCACCTGACCTTCGATACATATGAGGAGGGCAAACTCAGCCTCGATGAATATTTGAACCGGGTGGTGTTTTACGAAAAACGTCCCTTCTCGCGGGAAGAGTTCAAGAGTTTCATGTACGCGCAATCACAGCCTTTTCCAGAGATGATCGAACTGATGAAGAGCCTCAAACGGCAATATCACCTTCGAATCGCTGTTGTCAGTAATGAAGGGCGCGAACTCACCACGTACCGGGTACGGCAATTTCAATTGAACACATTCATAGATTTCTTCGTTTCATCCTGCTTTGTCCATTATCGCAAGCCGGATGCCGATATCTACCGCATGGCGTTGGATATTGCGCAGGCGAGTCCGGAACAGGTAATTTATGTTGATGATCGTCCTTTGTTTGTAGAAGTTGCCCAGGGACTTGGGATTCGCGGCGTCATCCATAAAGAATACAAAACCACACAGAAAGCAATGGAGGGATTTGGGCTGTCACTGACACGTTGATGTTTCGCGCGCCGGTCGGAAGTCGGGGGGCGTCCATTGTGATTGGAGCAAAATATGAAAAGCACGCAAGCAAGTCAAATGTTAAAGTCCGCCATCGAGTCGAATTTGAGCGGCGCGGAGGACAGTGTCAGACTGGGGCATTGGATGCCGTATCACGCCGGCATTGTGCCGCAAGTCCGCATCGGCAAACGCTGGTTCAGCGTGTTATGGGCAATCCCCATCGCCTTTGCGGCGTTCCTTTTTGCTGTTGCCATCGCCCAGCAACTACGAACGCTTCCAGCCGTGCAAGAGTTCATCCTCCGTTACCCGGGAGACGCGTCTCCGATTTCGGTCACATCGGGCTTTCCGTTGTGGCTTCGATTGCAACATCTATTCAACGCGTTCTTCATGTTGTTTATCATCCGCGCCGGTATTCAAATCCTTGCGGATTTTCCGCGCCTGTTTCTTCGGCGAAATTGCACACCGGGGGAAGAATGGTTCCGTTTTCAGCGCGATGTTCCGACAGACCGTCTCTGGACTTCGAAAGACGATTCGGTGACGATACCGGGCTGGCTCGGCGTCCCCGGCGTTCGTCACTCAGTTGGGCTTGCCCGCTGGTGGCATTTCACCTTCGATCTGTTATGGGTACTGAATGGCTTGCTCTATTACGTTTTACTTTTTGCCACAGACCAGTGGCAACGAGTGACGCCAACTAGTTGGACAGTATTTCCAAACGCGCTCTCGACCATGATCCAGTACTTGTCGTTAAATTTTCCCGTCGAGCATACATGGACGGTGTACAACGGCTTACAGCAATTGACCTATTTCATCACCATCTTCGTCGCCGCGCCTCTGGCATTCATCACCGGTGTGATGCAAGGACCGGCGTTCTCGAACAGGTTGGGCGGCTTTGCAAAATTCTTGAACCGCCAACTCGCCCGCACGATCCATTTCGCCGTGCTGACCTGGTTTCTCTTCTTCATCTTTACGCACACTACTCTCGTGTTTATCACAGGCTTGCGCAAAAACCTGAACTACATGTTTGCCGGCGTCAATGACAGTTCGTGGGCAGGTGTGCTGATTTATATTCCAGTGATGCTCTTGCTGATCGCCGTCTGGCTCGCGCTAACGCCTCTTACGATCAAGTATGCTCGCGTGGTTCAGATGACCGGCGAGAGATTCGTGGGATACATCAAATCCTGGGCTGAACTTTGGGATCCGCATACCCAGTATAGCGAAAAAGACATCTCACCGTATTTTTGGGTCAATGGAACCTTGCCTGTCTCCGAGGAATACAACCGGCTCAAGGAAGGCGGGTTTGCCGATTACAAGATCGCCATTGGCGGGCTGGTGGAAAAACCGCAAGAACTTTCGTACGCGGAACTCAAAGCAATGCCAAAGCAGGAACAGATCACCAAACATTTCTGCATTCAGGGCTGGTCAGGCGTCGCAAAGTGGGGAGGCGTTCCCGTGCGAGACATCCTGAAGCTTGTCAAGCCGAGGCCTGAGGCTCGTTATGTGGTCTTTTACTCGTTCGCAGAAGGAGCGGACGGAGGTATCTATTATGACGTTCATTCCCTTCGCAATATGCGTCATAAATTATCGCTCCTCGCCTACGAAATGAACGGTGAAACGCTCAATTTTCTTCATGGGGCTCCGCTTCGCCTGCGCTGTGAAAATCAGCTGGGTTTCAAGATGGTCAAGTGGATACGGGCGATCGAGCTGGTGAGTGATTTCAAACATCTCGGCGCGGGGCATGGCGGCTATAATGAAGATCATGAATTTTACGGGTACCGGATGCCGATCTAAAAACTGATGTTGCGCGGGCTAACCCCAGAGTCGCGGAGAAAAAAACAAACAAAGGAATTCTCTCAGCCTCTCTGTGACTCTGTGGCAAATTTTATATGGTGAGTTAACAAGTGAAACTATGACAACAAATCGCAAACAAACAGTCCGCTCCGATGCGCTGGCGCTCTTTGGCATGACCGGCGACCTCGCGTACAAGATGATCATCCCCGCGCTGTATGCGCTGGTCAAGCGAGGCGTTCTCACGATTCCAATTGTCGGCATTGCCCTTGAAAAATGGGATATGGCGCAATTGCGCGCGCGCGTAAAAGACAGCCTTCAGCGTAGCGGAGGCATAGACGACAAAAAGGCATTCGATAAACTCCTTTCCCTTCTTCGGTATGTCAGCGGAGACTACGCTCATCCGGAGACCTTTACAGCCATCAAAAAAGCCTTGGGCGGCGCTCAGAGACCGGCTCACTATCTTGCCATCCCGCCGTTTCTCTTTGAAAATGTTATCCAGGGGTTGGGGTCTGCCGGCTTAGCCAAAGACGCGCGCGTGATTGTCGAAAAACCGTTTGGGCGCGATCTCGCTTCGGCGCGCGAACTCAACCGCGTGGCGCATGCCGTCTTCCCGGAAGATGCGATCTTTCGCATTGATCACTACCTCGGCAAGGAAGCGATCATGAACATCCTCTATTTCCGATTCGCCAATTCGTTTCTCGAGCCGATCTGGAACCGCAACTATATTTCCAGCGTGCAGATTACATTGGCGGAGGATTTCGGCGTCAAAACACGCGGCGCATTTTACGACACTGTGGGTTGCCTGCGCGACGTGATTCAGAACCATCTCTTTCAAATTGTTGCCCTGCTGGCGATGGAGCCGCCGACGCGTCAAGACCCCGACGCGGTGCAAACAGAAAAGGTCAAGGTTTTTCGCGCGATGCGTCCGCTCGCGCCCGGCGATTTGATCCGTGGTCAGTACACCGGCTATCGGAACGAACCGGGTGTGGCAAAAAAATCGGATGTGGAAACTTTTTGCGCCCTGCGGCTCTTCATTGATTCGTGGCGTTGGGAAGGGGTGCCGTGGTATCTGCGGTCAGGCAAAAATCTGGCGCGAAGCGTAAACGAGGTGATGGTCGAACTAAAGCCGCCGCCGCAAAAACTGTTCGAGGATTCACCGGCAGGCGCCGGGCAGACAAACTATCTGCGCTTTCAACTTGCTCCACATTCCAGCATTGGGCTGGCGGCGCGGGTGAAGCAAAAGGGTAAAAAATTCATCGGCGATCAAAAAGAACTCTTTGTCATCGAAGAGGAGCCGGGCGAGCAGTCGCCGTACGAAAGGCTTTTAGGAGACGCCATTGCGGGTGATCGCACGCTCTTCACGCGCGAGGATGCGTCGGAGGCGGCTTGGGCTGTGGTTAATCCGGTGCTCAAGAAACACCCTCCCTCGCTTCTCTATCGACGGGGTAGCTGGGGACCCAAAGCGGCAAATGCGCTGATTGCAAAAGACGGTAGTCGTTGGCATAACCCGCCATTAGAGTTGAAAAAGGCTGGGCGATCGCGTTCGGCATAGCGCAACTTGATATGAAAAATCCTTCGCCGTGATTGACGAAGGATTTTTAGTTTTACGGGGAGGATGGAGGACTGGTCGTTCCATCCGCTGTAACGGTGACGGTGGGCGTGATTGTCGCGGTTGCAGTGACGGTTGCTGTCGATCCCGAGCCCGTCGTTGCTGTGCCTGTTACCGCGCTACCGCCGACCACGATCTGCACATACACCTCATCGCCGAAGAATTGCCCTCCGGCGGTTTGCATGCGCCAGTTGCCGCGTAATTTTCCCGTTTTCGTGGGCGCGATCATCGCCACTGAAATATCCAGAGTAGCATTAGGTGGAACCGCCGACGGGAGCGTGAAAGTCACGCCGCTCATCTGCTCTCCGCCGACAAACACGAATTTGAATCCCGCGTCCCATGCGCACGTGCCGGAATTAAGTACCTTCCATGTCTTCGTGAAGTTCTGTCCGGGAGTCACCGCCGTATCGTCAGGGATCGACACATCGTTCGCAAATGTCATCCGATAACACGAGTTCACGCCGCCGCTTGTTGTCGCGGATGCAAGCGGTAGCGCGCCTCCCGTGCTGGTGACAAACGGTTCGAACGTAGCCGACGCGGTCAAAGTGGGGAAGGGAGTCTCCGAGGGCGCGGCAAGCGCGGTCTGCGTAAGAGCCGCTGAGAAAGTCTCGATGGCGAGCGCTTGGATTTCATCCACGCTGAGTGTGTTTGTCGGCGTGGCTTCCGCTTCTCCTCCGCACGATGCGATTAGCAACGCGCATAATCCTACAACGATCAATTGTTTTTTCATTATTCTCCTTTCAGCGAGCCGCAATTTTACTTGCTTTCGCCCGACAGTTAACGGACGATTGCCCTACGAAGTTCCTATTCTCATCATGCTATAATCTGCCGCGATGATTTACTTGGATTATTCCGCAACCACGCCTGTGGATTCTCGCGTGGTGGACGCGATGTCGCCCTTCTTCAACGCTTCTTTCGGGAACCCTTCGTCTGTTCACCGCTTCGGACAGATTGCCGAAGCCGCGATCGACTCGTCGCGCGAATCGGTTGCGCGCGTGTTGAATTGCAAGCCCGATGAAATTATTTTCACCTCCTGCGGCTCTGAATCAGACAACCTTGCGATTCGCGGCGCGGCATACGCGATGCGCGAAAAGACCGGCGCAAAATGGATTCTCGCCTCGCGCGCCGAACATCCCGCAGTGACGAAGACACTCGAACATCTTGGAAAGTATGATGGCTTCCTCATCGAATGGCTTGATGTTGATGAGCGCGGCATGGTCACACCGGAGATTATTGCCAAAGCAATTTGTGGAGACACCGCGATCGTCTCTGTGATGTATGCGAACAACGAGATCGGCACGATCAACCCAATTAAAGAAATTGCCGAAATATGCCGCGCAAATAATATTTTGTTCCACACGGACGCGGTGCAAGCCGCCGCGTATCTGCCAGTGGACGTGAACGAACTCGGCGTGGACATGATGTCGCTCAGCGCGCACAAATTTTACGGACCGAAAGGCGTTGGCGCGTTATACGTCCGCAAAGGGACGCCGCTCGTTCCGCATCTTACGGGTGGTGGGCAAGAGTTCAACCTCCGCGCAGGGACTCAGAATGTGCCATACATTGTCGGATTTGCGGAATCTTTACGGCTGACTCACGAAGAGCGCGAACAACGTGTGGCGCACGTCCAGCCATTGCGCGATAGAATCATCGGCGCGGTTTTAGAATCAATTCCTGATTCTCAACTCACTGGTGATATGCAGTCGCGTTTGCCTCACCACGCAAGTTTCGCCTTCAAAGATGTAGATGGAAATTTATTGCTCACGCTGTTAGATTCAGCAGGATTCGCCTGCTCGTCTGGCTCTGCGTGTAAGACTGGCAACCCCGAACCCAGCGAAGTGATGAACGCGATCGGTTTGTCACGCGAGTGGGGGCTCGGGTCGTTGCGCGTGACTCTCGGAAAAGATTCTCTGCCTGCGCATGTCGAATCGTTTTTAACCGCTTTGCCTAACTTGGTTGAAAAAGCGCGCCGATTGAAATAATTTCATGCTTAATCGTTTACATATTTACCTATCTACGTGTCTACTTGTTCACCCCCGTCCATGACAAAAGCCGTCGTCGCCATGTCTGGAGGAGTGGACTCCTCCGTTGCCGCCGCCTTGCTCAAAGAGCAGGGCTATGAGGTTATCGGCATGATGCTCCGTTTGTGGAGCGAGCCTGGCAAGGAAGAGTCGAATCGCTGTTGCACGCCCGACTCGATGGCGCAAGCGCGTCGCGTCGCGGCGAAACTGGATATTCCATTTTATGTGATCGACGCCAAGGATGTCTTTCGCGAAACGGTGGTGGAATATTTTCTCGAAGGGTACGCGCGCGGCGAAACGCCGAATCCATGCCTGGTCTGCAACCGCAAGATCCGCTGGACGTTTTTGCTCGATCACGCCCTCGCATTAGGCGCGGACTTTATGGCGACGGGACATTATGCGAGAGCGAGGAAAGTGGAAAGTGGAAAGGTGGAATTGTTGAGAGCGGTTGATCGAAACAAGGATCAATCCTATGTTCTGCATGTGTTGGATCAGGAAAAGTTGAAGCACGCATTGTTCCCTGTCGGTGAATATACCAAGCCAGAGATTCGACAGATCGCCGAGAAACATGGATTACCAACCGCCTCGCGAAAGGATTCGCAGGATTTATGTTTTCTCGCGGGCGAAGATTATCGCAACTTCCTGCAACGCAACGCGGCGGATATGCTCAAATCGGGCGAGATCGTCACGCGTGAAGGTGTAGCGATCGGCTCACACAACGGACTCGCCAATTACACCATCGGTCAACGCAAAGGGTTGGGAGTCGCGTCGCCCGTTCCGCTGTACGTCATTACGAAGGACGCAGTACGCAATACGTTAGTCGTTGGCACACAAGAACAACTCGGTTCGAAAGAGTTGATCGCGCGCGATGTCAATTGGGTTTCGGGCGAAGCGCCGCGCGAACCGTTCCGCGCGGAGGTGAAGATCCGCTACACTGCGAAAGAGGCTGAGGCGTTGATCACACCGAATGGGGAGGAACAGGCACAAGTCGCGTTTGACGCGCCGCAACGTGACATCACAGCAGGTCAGGCGGCAGTCTTCTATCAAAACGATGTAGTTGTCGGCGGCGGGATTATCCTCTAAATCCCTGCGCGTAGTCAATTTAATTAATTGAGTATTGAGTCAAGGATTTGAAATCTTTCAAAACGATTCCCGTAACGCGACATTTATGTCGCGCGTGCTCAAACATAACACATCAGAAACAATCGTATTCATGCCAATCAAAGTAAAATAAACAAATCAAATTTCAAGAGGAGCCTTGCCATGTCGTATCGTGTCGAATCGTTGATGTCTGCCCGATTGTTCGTTGTGCCGCAATATGCCGATAAAAAGATTTTCTTTTTGAGCAATCTGTCGGGGCACTTGAGTTTGTATGCGATGAAGTTCGGCGGAAGCGTGCCTGAGCCGTTGTTGCCGCCGCACATCGCGTTGCAGAATCCGCATTTGATCGGCGGGTTGTCATTTTATGTTTTTTCCAAACTCAAGAAAATTCTAGTGATGATCGACAAGGACGGCGATGAAAATTATCAGCCGATGCTGATCCCGTTGGAGGGCGGTTTCCCTGAACCCGCGTTCGATAATTTCTTTGCGAAGTATCGCGTTCATTTAGGCGAATGCGATGCGGAAAAGGGATTCGTGTACTTGGGCGCGGAACGGCGTGACATTGCGATGATTGAAACCTATCGCGGCGATCTCAAGTCGGGCAAGTTGACCAAGATCGCTGAGTATCCATTTGGCTTGGGCGTCGGCGCGCATAGCAAAGATCACAACAAGTTATTGCTTGGCACAGGCTATGCGGTTGGCGACGCCGTGTTGCGTTTGTGGGAAAAGGGCAAACAAAAAACTCTCTACGGAAAAATGATGGAAGATCGTGCGGAAGGCGAGAGTGTTCCGTTGAATGGACTCGGCTCTGCAGTTTTCTCTCCGAGCGAAAAAGGCGCGCTGGTTGTCTCTTCGGTTTTTGAAGACACATACAGTCTCGGCTATCTCGATCTTTCAAAACCAGGCGAGCTTGAGCGCGTGGGATTGAAAGGTGTAAAACACAAAGGCGTTGGCGAACTTGTCGAAGCCGCGCATCTCAGCAAAGATCGTTATTTGCTCACCTTCAACATTGATGGCTGTTCATGGGTCTATGAAGGTGTGTTCAATGAAAAGAAACGGTTGATGACCCTCGCGCATGTTTTGGTCGGCGCGAAACCGCTCGACGGCGGAATGCTCGAGCGCGTTCACTACGACTCCAAAGCGGATTCGTTCACATTCTCATTCTCAACCGCCACGTCGCCGACGCAACTCTATACGGTCAGCGGCAAAAAGCGGAATGTGGTTACAAAGCATACCGGCGAAAAGATTCTTGGGATTCCCGACTCGCTTCTTTCAAAAGGGGAGGACGCTTCGTTCCTCTCGCACGACGGACTGCGTACCTCCGCGCGGCTTTATCTCCCCGCCAAGGGCCTCGGCTTCAAAGGCGCGCGGCCCGTTGTCTATTACATTCACGGCGGCCCGCAGGGACAAGAACGCCCCGACTTTGCGTGGTTCTCAATGCCGTTGATCCAATATCTCACATTGCGCGGATTCGCGGTCTTTGTGCCAAACGTGCGCGGCTCCACTGGCTATGGACTCTCCTACACCAAACACGTTGACCGCGACTGGGGCGGGCAGGATCGCCTCGATCATGCGTATGCGATGACGAAGGTATTGCCAAAAGATAAACGGCTGGATGTTTCCCGCGCGGCGGTAGTTGGTCGCTCGTATGGCGGCTACATGACATTGATGCAGGCAGGCTTGCATCCCGACTTGTGGAAAGCCTCATGCGATATGTTCGGTCCGTATGACTTGTTGACTTTCTCAGAACGAATCCCCGCGACATGGAAGCCCTATTATAAGATCGCGTTGGGCGACCCCGAAAAAGCGGACGAACGCGCCTTCCTCGTTGACCGTTCGCCGAAGACGCATCTGCACAACATGTCCGCGCCGATGCTCGTCATTCAAGGACGCAACGATCCGCGTGTGGTCGCCGCCGAATCCGAAGACCTCGTGCGCGAGTTAAAGTCCAAAGGCAAAGATATCGAACTGCTCGTCTTTGAAGATGAAGGTCACGACGTCTTGAAATACGAGAACCGCGTGACCTGCTACAATGCGATCACCGATTTCTTCGCGAAGTATCTAAAACCGTAGAGCGTAAACAAGGAAACACGGAAACACGTAAACTCGGAGACACGGAGCATGAATTCTCTAATTCTCTAATCTCCAGTCTCTAATCTCTCCCACACCATGACCCTCCCCTCCCTCCTCTTCGCCCTCCTCATCGCCGTGCTCCTCGGCTCGCTGTATCATTTGATTCGCGGCGGAGGATTTTGGCGGTTCATGTTGTATCTCGGCTTGAGCGTTCTCGGTTTCGCCGCAGGTCATCTCGTCGGCTTATGGCAGGGATGGACGTTGTTCCCGCTTGGTTCGCTGAATGTAGGCATGTCTTCACTTGGGAGTCTTATCATTCTTAGTATCGGCGATTGGCTGAGCCGAATCGAACCGAAAGAGGAAAGCACGGTATAATCTGCGCCTGTTGAATACCCGAAACTTCGGAAGTCGCGCATAGACTTCCGAAGTTTATATCTGAAAAGAAAGCGCCATGGAACAAATAAAATTTTTAATCGACTTCATCCTGCACATTGACGATCACTTAAGAAACATCATCATGGATTACGGCGTCTGGACGCACGGCATCCTGTTCGCGGTGATCTTTATCGAGACAGGCTTGGTCGTCATGCCGTTCCTGCCCGGCGATTCGTTGTTGTTCGCGGCGGGCGCCTTCGCGGCAGACGGCTTGCTGAACGTTTGGGGCTTGATCGTTTTGCTCATCATCGCGGCAGTGTTGGGAGACGCGGTGAACTATTCCATCGGTCATTATCTCGGCGAGCGCGCATACAGTATCAAGTGGATTAAAAAAGAATACATCGAAAAGACTCACGCCTTTTTTGAAAAGCATGGCGGCAAGGCGATCTTCCTCGCGCGCTTTGTTCCCATCGTCCGCACATTTGCGCCGTTCGTCGCGGGCGTCGGAAAAATGTCGTATGCTTATTTCGCCACGTACAACATCGTGGGCGGCGTAACTTGGGTTGCGCTGTTTACCCTGTTGGGTTATTTCTTTGGCAGACTCGAATTTGTGCAAAAACATTTTGAGCTGGTCATCATCGTCATCGTTCTGATGTCCGTCGTTCCGATGTTTGTCGAGTGGTGGAAGGCGCGGCGTGAATCGAAAATGGAAAAAGCAAACGCAGAGACGCCCTAAGGCGTCTCTTTTTTCATATGAAATGGCTTGCGATTCTTTTCGCGCTCTTCATCGCCCTCATCATCATTCTTGCGGATGCGGGAAAACTCGGCGTTCTCGGCTTCATCAACCAGATTCCCTACGGAGACAAAGCGGGACATTTCCTCCTCTTCGGGATTCTCACCCTGCTCCTCGACCTGACGTTCATCCGCTCGCTTCCAAACCGTGACCCGAAACTGGTCGCGCTTTCAGTCGGCTTGATCCTCGCCCTCGTCATCGGCGCGGAAGAATACTCGCAACAATTTTTCCACAGCCGCACATTCTCTTTGCTCGATCTCGCCTTCAGTTACCTCGGCGTGATCTTCTTTTCGTGGGTGGCATTAAGAATCAAACGTTAGGGGCGGGGGCTTCGTCTCCGCGTTTGTCTATTGCTCTTCATCGCCTCCGCCACTCCGTGCGACATTTCATCCTCTCGTTCTTCGAGCCTCTCAACGATATTTTGGTAATCCTCGTCGTTGCGATTCTGGCTCAACTTGTAATTCGCTTCGATTTTAGTCACCTCGATTTGAAACGCAACGATGCCCTTGATCTCCTTCGCCACAAAATCTTGCGGGAGAGTTTCCAACTTGTAATGGCTTGCCGTCTCGTGACGATCGGTCAGCCGTTTGAGAATTTGATACGCCTCATCATAGTCTTCGACAATGCGCAGCTTGCCATACACATGCACTGCCTGATAATTCCACGTCGGCACGTTGACGTGGTTGTACCACGTCGGCGAAATGTACGTGTGCGGTCCGTGAAAGATGGTCAACACCTCCGCGTTCTTCTCAAACGTCTTCCACAACGGATTCGCCCGTGACATGTGTCCATTGATGAAAAGTTTTTCGCCCTCCTCAAATATCTCAACCAACAAATGGCTTGCCGTCGGCTTCTCACCATCGTACGTCACCAGAATCGCAAACTCATTCTGTTTCAAAAATTTGATAATTTTCGCGCGCTCTTCCTCGCGATACAACTTCGGTGTATACATTTTTCTCCTTCTGTTCAGACCATTTTTTATTTACTCACTCGTTCTTTTGAATACCAAATGGAGCAAGGCAACTCTACGACTGACATCGAGACCCTTCGCTGTCGCTCACATTGTCCGACACCTGCGTCCACCGCAGGTGCGGTGTGTTCTTCGGGAGGGCGACATAATGTAAGTAAAACCAAACGGCAAACAAAAGTATAACATTCCACCTCGCAACCAATCTCCAGTCTCTAATCTCCAGTCTCTGCTCCTGCAATTCTCTAATTCTCCCAATTCTCTTCCTCCCTCAAACGGTATAATCTCCTCCAATGAAAAACTACCTCCTCTTCACCGTCTTCATCTCAGGCATGACCACCCTCGCCGCCGAACTCGCGGCGGGACGACTCATCGGCAACGTGTTCGGCACGAGCAACATCGTCTGGGCAAGCATCATCGGACTGATCCTCATCTACCTCACGCTCGGATATTTCCTCGGCGGCAAATGGGCGGATGCGAACCCGACTCCCGCCGCGATGTATCGCGTCCTCGCGTGGGGCGCGTTCACGCTGGGACTCGTCCCCTACATTGCGAGTCCCGTTTTGCGAGCCGCGGCAACCGCGTTCGATTCACTGCAAGTCGGAATCCTTGGCGCGTCGTTCATCGCGGTGTTGATTCTGTTCATCGTTCCCATCACTTTGCTCGGAACAATCTCTCCCTATGCGATTCGACTAACCGTTGACGACACCTCCCGCGCGGGACAAATATCGGGGCAAATTTATTCGATCTCGACGCTCGGCTCTTTCATCGGGACATTTTTGCCAACCCTCGTCACCATCCCTGCGATTGGAACGAAAAGCACCTTTCTATTATTCAGCATGATCCTTTTGCTGGTCGCGCTCGTTGGATTGGCGCGTTTCGCTAGTCAACGCTACATGCTCAAGCATGTTTGGATGCCGTTCGTGTTAGTCGCGCTTGCGTTGCTCACCGCAAATCAATCCATGAAATCGAGTGCTTCGCAAGTCTACGAAACTGAATCTGCGTACAACTACATAGAAGTGTTGAATCAAAACGGCTTCACGATCCTGCGTCTCAACGAGGGACAGGGCGTCCACTCGATCTATCACCCCGACACATTGCAATATAACGGACCGTGGGATCAATTCCTCGTCAGCCCGTATTTTTATGCAAATAAAAAACCATCGGAGGTCGAGCGCGTCGCCATCGTGGGTCTCGCGGCGGGGACTACGGCGCGACAGATGACCGCCGTGTACGGCGACATTCCCATTGACGGTTACGAACTCGACCCGAAGATCGTCGAGGTCGGAAAAAAATATTTCGACATGAACATGCCTAATCTGAACATCATCATCGGTGACGGACGCCTCAACCTCGAACGAAGCAAACAGAAATATGACATCATCGCCGTGGACGCGTACCGCCCGCCGTACATCCCTCCGCACATGACGACTCAGGAATTCTTCGAGATCTGCGCCTCTCACCTGACGGACGACGGTGTGCTCACCATCAACTCTGCCTCCGTCCCCGGCGACCGTCGCCTCATCAACGGACTCGCCACCACGATGGCGACTATTTTCCCTTCCATATATACAGTGGATATTCCCGGCTCGTTGAACACGATGATCTTCGCCACCAAGCAGAAAACCATCCCTGAGAATTTTGCGATGAACTTGTTGGCGTTATCAAGTGACTCCGCAGTCAATCCACTGCTAATCACAACCATGACTGTGACATTTGCCAACCTCAATACGAACTACGAGCCAGCCACCGTCTTCACCGACGACCACGCGCCCATCGAATGGATCGTCAATGATATGGTGATTCGATTTATTCTGGAGGGGGGAACAGAGTACTTGGATTAAAAAAGCCCCGAATTTCCATTCAGGGCTCTCTATTTTATGTCACCATTGAAGTATTCAGTATCTTTAGTAATGTATCTCGTAACGATTTACAGTGGGCTGCCAAGTGCTTGATACGCTTTGAAAATCGTGTCTACCCAAATCCTGTAATTGTATTGAAGAGGAACAAGTGGCATAAGCAATACCGGCAAATGAGCGTTGGAAATTATTGGAGTTGTAATTGACATCTCCAACTGTGGATTGAAACCGAGTTGTGTACTTACCGGATGGAGCACAATACTGCCTGACCGTCCACCAAGTGTAACCAATCACACCAATACCTAAATCGCATTGGCTTCTTACGTACGCAGTCCAACTTGAACCACCTTGAGTGATGGTTTTTGATGCTGTGCAATTGGCATCGCCTACACCGCCGCTTGTTGACGATGTGCCAGCATAAACAACATGTGGAAGTATCAGGCTCAATATTAATATTAGAACGACAATACGAGAGACCAAAGATTTGGTTAAGGTTTTCATTTTTGACCTTCCAAGTCTTTCTTGATATCAAAATATTTCAGAACTTCTGATGGAGGTTCTGCCCCAATTTTTACTTCAACCTGAATAAAATCTAACTCGCGCTGCGAACCATCTTCCAAATAAGCAATTGTTTTCTTGGTTTTCAAAAAGCCAGTTAAATTGTCGAAAACGTAGTAATGTTCCATTGATAGAAGAGCCTTGTCGTAATCCAACATATCTATCGGTTCGTTTTCTGTTATCAACATTGAAAATTCTGTAACGTTCAGATTGCCACTGACAACAGTATTTACTTTTATATCTGGGCTCTTAATCTGGGAGTAAGCCAAACCATAGTGAAGCCCCTCAAACACAAAAGACTCTTGAGGCACAATTTCGTTAACCAATGAATTCCATGCGGTGCCATCACTAAAAACCGCAACTTGGGTGATTTTTCCATCCATCGCTTTTTCAATGGTTACAAATTCCTCGACCTTGCCACTCGAATTGATGTAGTACCATATCTCGGTAACTGTATCATGCAAAGGGATCAATCCTTCAATGTCTGGAAGTGGGTCTACGTCGTGGGTCGCATACTCTTTCACATACAACCAATCGCCTTTGATGCTGGCAAGAGCATTGCTGTTGAGTTCTTGAAAAATTTTTTCAGGCGGGAATATCTGAGCATCGACAACATTTGTCGCGCTTCTGGCAGACACTTCGCTAATACGGGTGTTCACGGCTACAACGTTGTTTACGATAAAACTTGCCGCCATTAAAACAACTGCCGCTACGAGAAACAACTTTGTTTTTTTCATACCTGCTCCTTTAACTTAATCTGATCGAATACGCTCCAATCATATCAGTGCAGGCTTTGCTGGCAACTACGGATTCCCGAATCTTGTTACTTTTTGAACAAAGTAATGAGTTTCAACACTGCTTCGGTTCGAGAACATACCTCCAACTTTTCATAAATATGGGTCAGGTGGTGTTCAACTGCGCGCGTCGAAACGCCAAGTTGCAAAGCAATCTCTTGTGTGCTTTTGCCTTCGAGCAACAGGTGAATTACTTCTACTTCCTTATCGGTAAATTGGCGCTGTTGATTTTCCATATCACTGCCTCCTCCAATGAATTAAAACTTCCCTATCAGCAAATTTGCTTATACCACAGTGTTTTTTTTTTTTGCATAGCCTATTTGTACCCACAACTTGGAATTTGTCTTACAATAAGACAAAAATGAAAACAAAAATGTTCCCTTTTTTCTCCTGGCTCGTTACTATTCTCATCCCTCTCGCCCTCATCGGGCTGGGACTGCGGTTACTGTTAACTACTGCCTTCCTCCAAGTCGAATACAACATGCCGTACTTTCCGCGTGATGAATACGGCTTCACAAAAGAAGACCGTTTGAGGTGGGCGCCATACGCGTTGAAGTTTCTCATCAACAGCGCGGAAATTTCGTATCTTGGCGATTTGAAATTCGATGATGGGACTCCCTTGTACAACGAGCGCGAGTTAAGTCACATGGAGGATGTCAAGCAGGTGACAAAGGGCGCGTTGAATCTGTGGTATGCGACCCTAGCGATCTTGCTCGGGCTGGGGATTTGGTCAAAGGTTTCCCACTGGGAGCAGGCATACCGTCAAGGCTTGATGCGAGGTGGATGGTTGATGGTTGGGTTGGCTGGTGTCATCGGGTTGATCGTTGCGATCGGTATTGTTATCAATCCAAATGTCTTTTGGGGTTTCTTCACGGCATTTCACAAATTATTTTTCGTTGGCGACTCGTGGCTGTTTCTGTATTCGGATACCTTGATCCGCCTGTTCCCCATCCGTTTTTGGCAGGATGCGTTCTTGCTCGCGGCGGTCATCGCGCTGGGGGGAGGGGTTGCGTTGGGCATGGGCTTGAAAGGCAAATAGTGAAGCCGTGCTGGTTACTGCGTATTGCGTAATACATGGTACGCGATACGCAGTATGGAAAACGCAGTACGTAATACAAAGTACAGTGTATAATTTCGCGCGAGGAGACTCATACATGGCAGAATCGTTATCGCTTGAAAACAAAGTTGCGGTGGTGACGGGCGGTTCGCGCGGGATCGGTCGCGCGGTGGCGCTCGAGCTCGCGGCGCGCGGCGCGGCAGTGGTCGTCAACTACAACAAATCCTCCGATGCGGCGGATGAAGTGGTGAAAGCCGTGCAATCGTCGGGAGGAAAAGCCGCCGCGTTTCAAGCAGACGTGTCCGATTTCAAACAAGCCGAAGCGTTGATCAAGTTTGCGATTGACACATTCGGCGACCTGAGCATCCTCGTCAACAATGCAGGCATCACAAAAGATACGCTCATCATGATGATGTCTGAATCCGATTGGGACTCGGTCATCGCGACGAATCTCAAATCCACGTTCAATTGTTCGAAAGCCGCGATCAAACATATGATGCGAAAACGCGCAGGACGCATCATCAACATGGCTTCGGTGGCTGGGCAAATGGGGAACCCGGGTCAGGTAAATTATTCCGCATCCAAAGGCGGACAGATCGCGTTCACAAAATCATTGGCGCGCGAAGTTGCGGCGCGAAATATCACCGTCAACGCGATTGCGCCCGGGTTTGTGGACACAGAAATCCTCGACGCGATGTCGCCGGAAACGCTCGAGGCGTCGCTGAAATTAGTCCCGCTGGCGCGCAAAGGCAAGCCTGAAGAGATCGCCTATGCGGTCGCGTTCCTCGTCTCCGACCAAGCCGCGTTCATCACCGGTCAGGTGTTGGGCGTGGATGGCGGCATGGCGATGATGTGAGAAGAACAGAGATTAGAGACTGGAGATTGGTCGCCAGTCTCTGTTTGTGGAGAATCTATGACAGACTTACCCTCCCTCGATAAAACCACCATCGCTCCCGATGTGCTTGTGACCATCGTGAGATTATCCGCGTTGGGGACGCCGGGCGTCAGCCGTATGGCAGGCGTCACGGGCGGAGTGAACCGTCTGTTCCGTCGCGGAGTCCATGATGGAGTGCGGATCGAAGTCGAAGATAATTTGGTTGTCATCGACTTGCATTTGATCCTCAAACGCGATGTGAATATCCGCGAAGTGAGCCGTAACGTGCAGGAACAGGTGACGCGGGCGGTGACCGAAACGGTTGGCATGGATGTGGGCGCGGTGGATGTGCATGTTGAGAATATCGATTACGAAGATGGAGAGGCTGGTCTGGCATGAAATCCCGCACCAGGGCGCGTTCGATCGCCCTGCAAGTACTTTACGAAGTGGATATTGCAAATCATATTCCGGGCGATGTGTTGAAATTGCGGCTGGAAGATTTTCCGCTGTCGGACGATCTCTCGGAGTTCACGCGCAAGATCGTCTTTGGAGTGCTTCCGCTCTCATCTAATTTAGACCTGCTGATCTCGAAGTATGCGCCGGAATGGCCCCTCGACCAGATCGCGGCGATCGACAGGAACATCTTGCGGATCGCGCTGTGGGAGTTTGCGGTCTTTCACGAAACGCCGATCAAGGTTGCCATTAATGAAGCGGTGGAACTGGCGAAACTCTACGGCTCCGATTCCGCGCCGCGTTTTGTGAATGGGGTGCTTGGCGCGTTGGCAGATCACCAGCACGAGATCAAACAAATCCTGCAAAAGGCATAAATGGAAATTTTAGGCGTTGGACCTTCCGAGTTCTTTTTTATCGTTCTCATTGCCATCATTGTTCTTGGACCGAAAAACATGAAGCAGGCGGGGCGCACCATCGGTCATCTCCTCAACCGTTACGTTACTTCCGACGCGGGGAAAGTGATCGCGAACACCTTCAAAGAGGTTACCAATCTTCCACAGCGGTTGATGCGCGAAGCAAACCTTGAAGACTTTCAAAAGGAAGCGGATTTGTCGAATGTCATCGCTCCGCCGGCCGCCAAACGCTCCCCGACTTCCACGATGAAAGCGCCTCAAACCAGAAAACCGCCAGCGCCGAAAAAGCCCCAAGCCACCGATTCGGTTTCGCGCAACTCTACTGAGACAATTGAGGAACGGGCAGACGAAACAAAACATGAGTAAATTTTTTAATCGGTTGTGGCGGGCGCTGACGTTCCCGTTTGTTCTTCTGTACAAGATCATCCTCTTTCCTCTTCAAGCCCCGGCGCGGGCGTGGAAATACCTCAACACCGACCCGGATGAGACCTCGGAAAAAACGCTGATCGATCACGTGGAGGATTTCCGCGCGCACCTGCTGTGGATATTGGTCATCATCGCCGTGGCTGTGGGAGTGTCTTTTTATTTCACCATCCCGTTGATGGAATACCTCGCCATTCCCGTGGGCGGGCTTACGAAATTGCAGGCGATTGAGGTGACCGAAGAGATCGGCGTTTATATGAGGGTGGCATTGACCAGCGGCTTGACGATTTCCATCCCCTTCATTGCTTTTGGTTTTTGGCAGTTTGCCGCGACCGGGTTGAAGGCTCGCGAGAAGAAATTCAGCCTGCTTGCCATTCCGGTCGCCACGATCCTTTTTGTGGGCGGAGTCTGGACGACCCATCGTCTTTTGATTCCAGCCGCCCTGCCGTTTTTAGGCGGATTTACCGAGATCGCCCAAGTGTGGACGGCAAAGGAATATTTTGGTTTTATCACAGGCTTGATGTTATGGATCGGACTGTTCTTCGAATCGCCGCTGGTGATTTTTGCCCTTACGTATGTTGGCATTGTCCAACCGAAAGTATTAGTTGAACAATGGAGACTTGCCATTGTGATCATTGCCATTCTTGCCGCCGCGGTCACGCCAACCATCGACCCGGTCAACATGGGTTTGGTGATGTTGCCGATGACCCTGCTTTATTTTTTCAGCATCCTGTTGAGCTACTTTGCCGCGGCGTTGCGCGGGAGAAGCGCGAAGGCTGTGGAACCTGTTGAGGAGTTCGGAGCAGGCAAACCCGTCGGATGAAGCGATAGATCGAGGAGAGAAATGAACGCCCGTATTCCCATATCCCAGCGGATGCTTCTTGTGATGACCGTTTTGGCGTTGGTCAATCAAGCCTGCGCCATTTCATTGATCAAGTGGCCCACGTTTCCGACGGCAGTCGTCAACACGCCGCTCCCCGGCGGACCAACCGCCACGCCCGCGCCGCGCGCCGATGTGACCTTTACCGTGCGCGTGCCAGACCCGCTTCTGCCGGGGGAAAAGGTTGTGATCCGCGTGTTGGATGAAGTTGCCGGGCTGGCATACAACCCGGTGGATTATGAACTCAGCCCGATCGATAGCGTTACCTATACGCGGACCTTGCAGATCCCCGATCAGGCGGTGATCCGTTATGTTTATGTTCGCTACCCATCCGCCACGCAAGAAGACACGAATCTCGACCAGCCCATTCGCTACCGGTTGTTTTACGCCAGCGGAAATACGCAGATCATCGACACGGTCAGCAGTTGGACGGACAAGCCGGTCAACACGCTTTCGGGGAGTATTTTCGGCGCTGTAGTGAACGCCGACACCAACCAGCCGATCCCCGATATTCTTGTAACCGCCGGCGGCGAACAATCCTTGACCGACTCAGCCGGGCGGTTCCTGCTTTCCGGTTTGCGCGCCGGCACGCACAACCTCGTCGCCTACGCGTTGGATGGTTCGTACCAGGTCTTTCAGCAAGGCGCGGCAGTGGCAGATAACCAGGTCACCCAAGCCGCCCAGATTCGACTCAAGCAACTGCCGCAAGTGAACGTGACGTTCATCGTCTCCATCCCGCAGGGGACTCAAGGCGCGCTTCGCATCGCGGGAAGCCTGCTTCAGTTTGGCAACACCTTCGCCGACCTGCGCGGCGGACTCAGTACCGTCGCCGACCGGATGCCGATTCTGCAACTCGGCGCGGACGGCAGATACACCACCACGATCCGTCTCCCTGTTGGCGCGGATGTGCAATACAAATACACCATCGGCGATGGGTATTGGAATTCGGAATTCACTTCGGAGGGGAGGTTCGTCACGCGCCGCATCCTTGTCGGCTCGCAGGATATGACCATTCAGGATGCCGTTCACTCGTGGCAAAACGGGCCGCCCAACGCGCCGATCCTTTTTGATGTGACCGTGCCCGCCAATACTCCGCCGGGCGATATCATCTACATTCAGTTCTCGCACAATGGCTGGACTCCTCCCATCCCCATGCAAAACGCCGGTGGAAACCACTGGACGTTCAAGTTATACGGTCCGCTCCGCGAAAGTTCGACGTTCGCCTATCGTTACTGCCGCAACGCCCAATGCGACTCGGCGGACGAATCGAAACAAGTCGGTCCCACAGCGCATGGGCGCAACATCTCGGGCACGATCACGCCGCAATTCCTCACCGACACGGTCGATGCGTGGGCTTGGCCCCAAGTTGCCGGCAGCGCCACCCTCGTGCAAACCAACATCCCGTCGCGCGGAGCCGGGTTTATGGCGGGCATCGAATATCAGGCGTATTACGATCCCAACGTCCCGCGCTTCAATGATGCCGCGCTCCAAAACATCAAAGGCATCGGCGCGAACTGGGTGATCTACACTCCCTCGTGGACGTACGAACGGGTCAGCCCAATCGTGTTCGCGCAACAGCCCGGCAAAGACGCGTTTTGGAAAGACACCCTCGACGCGGTCACCCAAGCGCGCGCGCAAAGCCTCAACGTTGCCATATTTCCACAACCCCGTTTCGCTACGAACGCCGCCGATTTTTGGAGCAAAGCCCCGCGCGATGGAACCTGGTGGAACGACTGGTTCGACCACTATCGCGCCTTCGCCATCCATTTTGCCGACCAGACAACACAATCTGGCGCGCAGGGCTTGATCATCGGCGGAGATTGGATTCTCCCGGCTCTTCCCAACGGGAAGCTTGCCGATGGCTCCCCCAGCGGAGTCCCAGCCGACGCGGACGCCCGTTGGAAATCGATCATCGCGGAGATTCGCCAGCGCTTCCGCGGCAACCTGCTTTTTGCAATCCCATACAACACCACCGATTTCACGCCGCCTGTGACAGTCTTGCAGGACACCGACGCCGTATACCTGTTGTGGTTCGCAAAAATAAGTTCGCTAGCCGCCCCCAACAAGACAGATATGATGAATGAGGCTGGCAGACTCCTCGACCAGAATATCGCGCCGTGGCAACAACAGATCGCCAAACCGTTTGTGATCGCGCTATCGTACCCGTCTGCGACAAATTCAGCCACAGGATGTATTCCCAGCGCGAGCGGGACCTGCCTCGATTGGACCGCCCTCAGCCGCCCCAACGCAGACCTCGCCACCGTGAACATCGACCTGCAACAACAAGTGGATATCTACGATGCCATCTTCAACGCCCTAAATGCGCGCTCATGGGTAAGCGGGTTGGTCAGTCGCGGATATTTTGCGCCGGTTGAGTTACAGGACAAATCCGCGTCGGTGCATGGCAAGCCCGCGCGAGATGTGCTGTGGTATTGGTTCCCAAGATTGTTGGGAATTACACAATAGACCTCTTGCGAAAATCATTTTCGCCGCAGAGATCATAGAGAAAAGAGCATTTCTCAAAGGTTCCTGCGAATTGCGTGGCTGAACAAATAAAACCCATCGAGCCGAGGTGAAAGATTCGCCTCGATAAATTACCTATGGAGGCTTCAATGTCAAAAACAAAGACCATTCTCAAACGCGCGGGCTTGGGCGCGTTGATTCTCGCCGTGCTCCTTGCCGGAGGCGGCGGATTTTATTTCAAGAGTTACCTGCCCAACACCGTCGCGCCGAAATCGTTTCCGCAGATCGACGGAGAGATTCAACTTGAAGGGCTTGACGGTCCCGTCGATGTGTATCGCGATAGCGTGGGCATCCCTCATATTTATGCGACCACCCAGCACGATTTATTCTTCGCGCAGGGATACATCCACGCGCAAGACCGTTTCTGGCAAATGGACTTCTGGCGTCATGTGGGGTCCGGCAGAATTGCCGAAATGTTCCCATCGCAAGCCGATACCGACGCGTTCCTGCGCACGCTGGGCTGGCGCGTCACTGCCGAACAGGAGTATGAACTGCTCGACGCCGAGTCGAAAGCGCTGGTGAATGCCTACACGGCCGGCGTCAACTCCTATATCGAAGGCAAAGATGCTGTTGACCTCAGCCTCGAATATGCCCTTCTGGGTTTGCCCATCCTTGCGCCGGATTACAAGATCGAACCGTGGACGCCGGTGCATAGCCTGACCTGGGGCAAAGCCATGGCATGGGATTTGCGCGGCAACATGGGCGAGGAAATCGAACGGGCAGTGTTAATGAAGACGCTTACGCCCGAGCAGGTTGCCGAACTATTCCCTGAATACCCGTCGGATCATCCGGTGATCGTCAACAAGATCGGCGGCGAGACGGTTGCTCGCAATGCGACTCCTGCCGCGGCGTTCAACATCCCTGACGATGTGCTCGCCACTCTTCAGAACAACGTTTCATTGTTAGACGTTGCGCTGGGTCCGCTGGGGGATGGGGTTGGGTCAAATTCCTGGGCGGTGTCCGGAAGCCTTACCTCTACCGGTGAGCCGCTCCTCGCCAATGATCCCCATCTTGGCATACAGATGCCGTCCATTTGGTATCAGGTTCACTTGGAGTGTAGACCGGTCTCCGATGCCTGTCCGTATAATGTGGCGGGTTTCTCGTTCCCCGGCGTTCCCGGTGTGGTGATCGGGCATAACGAGCAGATTGCCTGGGGTTTCACCAATGTGGGTCCCGATGTGATGGATTTGTATATCGAACGGGTCAACCCCGAAAACCCGAATCAATATGAGGTCAATGGCGAATGGGTCGATTTCGAAACCCGCGAGGAAATCATCCACGTGGCGGGCGGCGAACCGATCAGCCATACGGTGAGACTGACACGTCACGGTCCCGTGATCTCCGACGATTACGGTCCCTTGAAAGACAAAGGGGAAGCGGGCGACGAGGAATTTGTGCCCTTTAAAGATCGCGCCGGTGTGGATTTACCGGAACAATATGTGATCGCCCTCCAGTGGACGGCGCTTGCCCCCTCCACGCCTTTCAAAGCCATCTGGGGGTTTGACAAAGCGAAAAACTGGGATGAATTTCGAGAAGCGGCAAAGGATTTCCACGTGCCGCCGCAAAACTTGATCTATGCCGATGTGAATGGCAACATTGCCTACCAAATGCCCGGCGACATTCCGATTCGAGCCAAAGGAGATGGGACGCTCCCCGTTCCCGGCTGGACGGATGAATACGAGTGGACGGGCTATCTTCCCTTTGAAGAATTGCCTTATACGGTGAACCCGGCCGAGGGATATATTGTCACTGCCAACAACCGCGTCCCGCCGTTCGATTACCCCAATTGGATCACCTATGATTGGGATTACGGGTTTAGGGCGCAACGCATCGTGGATATGATTCAGGACGCGCCGGGAAAAATCGACATCGCTTATATTCAACAGATGCAAGGCGATTCGTTCGATGCTGTCGCCGCCCAGTACGTCCCAATTCTTTTAGAGACGGAAGGGCTGTCCGAAAAACATGCCAGCTTGCTGACAGGTTGGGATTATCAGGACAGTATCGACTCCTCTGCGGCGGCGATGTTCAACGCCTTTTGGCGGCGCATGCTCAAAAACACATTCAACGATGAGATGCCCGAGGAACGTTACTACCCGGACGGCGGCTCGCGCTGGAACGAAGTGATGCGCCACATGGACGAATCGAGTCGCTGGTGGGACGATACATCCACTACCGAGGTTGTAGAAACACGCGAAGAGATCATCAAAAAATCCTTTGCCGAAGGAGTGTCTGAACTGGAAGAGAAGTTTGGCAGTGACACATCGAAATGGAAATGGGGCGATATGCATGCCTCCACATTCCGTAATGGCACTTTGGGCGAGTCCGGTATCGGTCTGATCGAAGACCTGTTCAACCGCGGACCTTTCCCGACAGGCGGCGGCGAGGCGATTGTCAACGCCACCGGCTGGTCGGTGCGCGATGGGTACGAGACCAATTGGCTGCCTTCGATGCGTATGATCGTGGATTTGGGTGTATTGAGCAATTCGGTTACCGTTCATACCACCGGGCAATCTGGTCACGCGTATCACCCTCACTACATTGATCTCGCCCCGCTTTGGGCAAATATAGAATACTATCCCATGTTGTGGGAACAATCCGCGATCGTTGCGGATGCCGAGGGGCACCTGGTGTTGACTCCGAAATAATGGCGGCAGGGCGGGGGCAGGCATGTGGCTTGCCCCTGTTGTTGAGCGGTAGGGTAATCGCATTAGAAAATCTCGAGGCTCAAAACACGGTGTTTTGCCTTCGAATCCGCTAATCTTCGCCAATCTGCGCGAATTTTTCCGAGAAAGATTAGCGTGAATTCGTGAGGATTAGCGGACAAAAAATCCAAATGCGATTGCCCTTTGTTGGGCGGTTTCGTGATCGTTAGGCAAGGTTTCTTGTGGTAAAATCTCGCCCGCTATGGTCGAACCCGAAGAACTTCCTGAATTCGAATCGCCACAGGTGACGAACGTCATGCACGCCGATGTGAAATCCGTTCATGCGGAATTGGTGCGGATGCGCCAGGCGGACGCGGAATTCATCCGCGCCGAGGAAGTGGAAATGCAAAATAGCGCGGCGGCGAATGTGAAAGCCAACCAAGTTGCCGCGCGGCAGTCTGCGTTAGGAATGGTGAACGCCACCGAGGCGCAGTTGGAGAACACGGCAACGGGGATCGTCCAAGCGGAGAACGTGTCGATCAGCGGGTATACAGCCGTAATCGGCGCGGGAAGCGCGGATATCCATCACAGCGCGGTGGGCTATCTGGCGGCGCAGGAAGTCCACGCGCAGGATGTGCGCGCGGTTGTCCTGCTGGCGCGAAATGTGAATGGAAACGTCATTACCACCCTCGATACGCGCGGCGTGGTGATTGCCGGGCTGATCGGCGGTTTGTTTGGCGGGTTGATGTTGCTGTTGGGTCGGTTTTTGATCCGGCGAAGTTAAATGTAGTAGCGACTCAGTCGCTTTAAAGATGACGAATGAATTCGTCACTACAGAAAATCATTTCATAGAGCGAAGGTAATCCGGAGCGCGGGCTTCAGTCCGCAACCGACGGGTGAGAGGCGCTCAAGGAGTAACGATGGAGAAAGTTGTACTAAAAGCGGAAAAGCGGGGAGTGGTTGGCAAGCAAGTGAAGGCATTGCGGCGCGAGGGGAAATTGCCGGCCGTGATCTATGGTCGTCACACAGACCCGATCAACATCAATCTGGAGGCGCACTCCGCTTCGCTGGCATTGGCGAGGGCAACCTCCTCCAGCCTGGTAACGATCGATGTGGAAGGCACGCAACATCTGACGCTCGTGCGCGAAAAACAACGCGATTTCATCAAGAACCGTTTACTGCATGTGGATTTTCTCGCGGTTTCGATGAGCGAAAAACTTCGCACAGCGGTTTCGATCCATTTTGTGGGCGTTTCTGGCGCGGTGAAAGATCATGGCGCGGTGATGGTTCATAACCTGGAACAACTACACGTGGAATGTTTGCCCGCCGACCTGCCCGAACGCATCGAGGTCGATATTTCCAGCCTCGCCAAAATCGGCGACGGCTTGCGTGTGCGCGATGTGGTCGTTTCAGACAAGGTGCGCGTGCTCGAAGACCTCGACACAATGGTTGCCGTGGCGACCATGCCAAAGGTCGAAGAGGAAGCGGCGGTACCGGGCGCAGAAGGCGCGGTGGCGGCTGTCACCCCGACCGAACCCGAACTCTCGGTGGAGCGCGGCAAGAAGGAAGAAGAAGCCTCCGACGAGAAGAAGTAAGAATTGTTTCGAACAACGCAGGGGCGAGTTTCAGACTCGCCCCTGCAAGTTTTTTAAAACCCCAACACCTTCAACAAATCGACGGTCATACGCGCCGTCGCGCCCCAGAGCAACTCGCCATCGTAGGGATGATACGCGATGACGGAACGCTTCTTTTTCCCTATTTCAAATTGCCACCGGTTGGACGCGTTCGCCAGCCACCCCAGCGGGATCGTGAAAACACGCGCCACTTCATGCTTGCCTACGCGGAACACAGTGGGCCATTTCACCACGCCCACCACCGGCGTAACCCGAAAATAGGAAATGGTGATGAGGTTGGCAAGCCGTCCTAAAATTTTCACATTGCCGGGGCGTATCCCGATTTCTTCCTCAGCCTCGCGCAGGGCTGTTTGCTCCGGCGTGGATTCGCCCTCGTCGCATGCGCCGCCGGGGAAGGAGACCTGCCCCTTGTGTGATTCGACGTGGTCGGTGCGGCGGGTGAAGAGCAGATGCCATTCGTCATCCTGCCGCACCAGCGGCGCCAGAACCGCCGCGCATTTCAGGCGCGTTTCGTCTGTGAGTTCCAATTCCGCGTACCCATCGGAGGATGTGCCTGCGGATTGAAGCGCCTCGCGCAGTCGCTGGGAGATAAATTCTTCAGTGAGGTTCATTTCGCGCATTGCAGGACAAATTAAGGGTCGGTAAATTAATAACCTGTATGTTTGTTCGCAGTTGCACTGCGAACGGGATGCACGATTTGCCAGGCAAATCGAACTGCATCCCTAACTGTTCGACAAAGTGGAACTTTGTCTTACGAATCTGCTTCCCTCACCGGGCTTCCGCAATACCCGCACTCGGCGGTGATCTCGTCCAGCCACTCCACTTCATCGGGTCGCAGAACCGCGCCGCATTGCGGACAGTGCGTGGGCAGGACGGGCTTTTTGCCTTGTGGTATTTGGGTATCCAGTTCGGAGGATTCGGGGGAGATCGATTTCAGCCATGCGTCGATGGCGGAGGCTTCCTCGGTCAACCCGCGTTCATTCAGTTCGGTGAGGGCGCGGCGTCGCGCTTGAAGCAGGCGTTGAAATTGTCCTCGCTCAGCCAGCAGGGACAGCCCGCGTTTGATCGAAGGGATAGCCAACGCTGTTTGCCCGGCGTATATCCGCGCTCGCCCAGCCTGAAGATGAAAGAGCGGCGCGCGCGGACCGCCGCGCGCATCGGCGGTTTGGGCGATCTGTTCAAAGAGTTCTCCGGCGCGCCCATACTCTCCTTTATCAAAAGCAAAATTGGCTTCCTGCAAAATTGGCGGGATGTGCCCAGCTCTCTTTCTGGCTTGGCGGCGAAATAGGCGGCGCATTGGCTACGAATCTCCTTTTTCTATTTCTTCGTTGAGTTCCCTCCCGCGCGGATCTTCACTGGGTTCGATCTTTCTGCCGAAGAGCAAGAAGCCGGTGTGCGCCACCATGCGGTCGGTCGGGCGCAGGCGCGTCGGTTCGGGTTTGTAGTAGCGCAACAAAATTTCACACACTTCGATGAACGCAAAGTTCGTCTGGCGCAACGATTGCAGGGTCTTCTCCACTTGATTAAAGGTGGGGATCAAACAACACAAGAATCCACCGGGTTTGAGCGCGGCGCGGATTTGTGAGATGTAATCGTACGGGTTGGGCACATCGAGGAAAAATGAATCTGCGTTGGTTTCGTCGAAGCCTTCGCCGATGTCGCGCAATTTGAACTCTACGCGGGTATCGAGCCCAAAGCGGGCAAGATTCTTGCGGGCAAGGTTTTGCATGTCCGGGCGGATTTCATACGAGATCACGCGCCCCTCCGCGCCGAGGGCGTAGGCAAGGGCGGTCGTCATCGAACCGGAGCCGGAGCCAGCCTCCATCACGGTCTGACCGGGTCCGACGCCCATCGTCACGAGAATGAAGCCGATATCCTTCGGATACATAATCTGCGTGGTGCGCGGCAGGTTGGTGAGCAGGTCGCCGAGCGAAGGTTGGAGGAGAAAGAATGGCGAGCCGAGGTGGCTGAAAACTTGCGTGCCCCATGCTTTGCCGATCAGGTCGTCGTGTTGCAAGACGCCGCGATGCGTTTCAAATTTTGCGCCGGCTTGCAGGTTGAAGATGAAATGTTTGTGGCGCAAGCCGACAAGTTGAACGAGGTCGCCATCGCGCGCGGTGGAGGAATAGGTATTGAGAGGCATGAGAGGTATCTTACCATAGCCTTATTTTTCTTCGATTTCCACGCTGAGCAGTGTGTCGCCTGGCGGAGTGTCGCTTCCCGGTTGCGCGTCGTGCGGGTTGAGCGAAAGTAGAACATCCATACCGGTGAGTAATTGACCGAAGATCGTGTATTTTCCATTGTATTGCGCGATTGGAGTGTAGGTGATGAAGAATTGTCCGTCGCTGGCGTTGGGACCGGCGTTGGTCATCCCCACCACGCCGGGACGGTTGAATTGCAGGGATGGGTCGAATTCGTTGATGATATAGTAGCCGGGGTTACCGTCGCCGGTGCCGCTTGGGTCGCCGGTTAACGCGAACAGGTCGAGAATGACGCGATGAAAGGTAATGCCGTCGTACCATCCATTGCGCGCAAGAAAGATGAATGAATTCACAGTGACGGGCGCTTTGTCCGCGAAGAGTTCGAGCGTGATGTCGCCTCTTTCGGTGCGCAGAGTGGCAATATATTGCCGGTCGGGTTGAACGGTTAACGGAGGGCAGGATGTGAACTGACGCTTGCCCATGAGGATCAACGCGATGATATCCCTGAGACTGCCATGATCGCGCGGTCCGCCGTAGATTTGCCCGTTGATGAGGACAAGCGGCGTGCCGGGGATGCCGATGGATTTTCCATCGTCGGCATATTTTTGGACTTGCGCGACGGTTTCTCCGCTTTTGAGATCGGATTGGAACTGCTCAACGTTAATGTCCAACGTGGAGGCTTGCGCGGTGACCCACTGCTCGAAATCCACCGCCGACAAGTTTGCCCAGTTCTCGTGTTGCGCGAACAGCAGGTTGTGCATTTCCCAGAATTTGCCCTGTCTGTTTGCGGCTTCGATGGCTTGCATGGCAAGGGCAGATTTGTCGTTTACGTCCACAAGCGGGAACGGGCGGAAGGTGAACCGCGCGTCTTCCGGGAATTCTTCGAGCAATTGATTCGCCACGTCGACAAAAAAATCACTGCGCGAATCTTGATAGTCGATGTAGACGATGAACGAAACCGTCGCTTCGCTGGCTCCCAGCGAGCGGTCGGTTGCATTCTCAGGCGGGAACAAGGATGGAGCCTCCGGTCCCGGCGTGGGTTCGATGTTGACCGTGGCGCAGGATGGCTGAGTGGGAGCCACAAGATCGAAAGGAGGGGTGAGGTGGATCGTGGGGGTGGCGGGGGCAGGCGAGCAGGCGGTTGCCCATAGGCATAGAAGAAATAGCGATGAAGTTTTTTTCAGCATGAGGTTAATGTTGTATGGCGCGTTGCAGTTCCTGAAAGGATGTCATCTGCGCGATGGTATTAATGAAATCTGCCAGCGAGTCGCTTTGTTCGCGCAGTTCTCGGACGGCGGGACCGACCGGGTCTTCTCCCGCCGCGCCGCCGGGCATATCGGCATACGCGCCATGAAAAGCGAAGTATGCCTGATTGAGTTTGCGGAGCAAATACCCGTTTTGCCAGAAAACCTGACGGCGCTCTTCCATGTAGGCTTCTGCTTCTTCGATTTTCCCCTGGGCGAGCAGTTCGTCGGTGGTGACGCGTGTCTCGCGCATTTCGGCGCGGAAGTCGAATGGGGGCGGGTCGTCGTGATTGCCGAGGGTGGGAGGCGTTTGAGGAAAGACGACCAAGCCGAAATGGGGATTCGAAGCGAGCAGTTCGGGATAATAGTTTTCGATGAGGAAAGTCCCCACTTCGTTGCCCGCGATGGACGCGGTCGTTTCGTTCATCGTGCGTAGTTCGGGAGTTGTGCTGTAATTGATTCCCAGCGGGCGGATGTTGAGATAATTATGCGTCCATTCGTGCGCGATGGTTTCAAGCAGCCACCGCAGGTCGGTGGTTTCGGTGACCATGGTGGGATACACGCCTACGCCGCCAATGGGGACGATGAGCGTGGAGACATCCAGCGCATCTGCCACGTTGTTTTCGAGTTTGATCTGTTCGTCGATGGTGAGGGTGGGGAGGATTGAAATGTTCGCGATCTGTTCGATCGCATCGCGGCGCGAGACGACGAGAGCGAGCGGTGTGGGGGAGGTGTGATATAAGACAGGCGGGATGGGTTGGCCGCCGCTGGTAAGGTTGAGTTCTGCCAATGCTTCGGAGATTTGACCTTGCAAGGTTGCCTCAGCCAGCGGAGCCAGCGCCTCCTGCCGTTTGAGCAGGATATCTCTGTTGGCGCGGAGTTGCGCGCTGGCAGTTTCTTTGTCGGTGACGGCGGGGTCGGCGATGACGAGTTCGAGGGAATACTCGGTCTGCATCAATTGTTGTGTGGCGCGCAGGTATTCGAAAACGATCTGTTTGTTTGCGCCGCGATCGAAGAGGTAGGGTAAGCCAATCACATTTTGTTCGATCTTTATCCATGTGGCATTCCACACCCAGTTTGGGTAATCGAACTCGATCTCGCGCGTGTAGAGGCGCGCGCGGTCGGTTTGACCGGTCAGGCGCGGCGCATCGCCTGAGACCGCAAAGATGACGAGGAGTGTGATGGCGAGAAAGTCGAGGATGCGCGCGATTCGATATAACACAGGAAAATTATATCAGCACGGATGCGCTGGAACACGAGCGGACGGGTTTCCTTTGTTTGTCAAAGAGAGCGATCCTGCTCTGGTTTTCTACGGTGGCGCCTGTGAGCCGTTCAGCGGTCGTCGGAGAAACTTCGGCTTCATAGTTGCGTATATCTCGTTGAGTAATTCGCCTTACGCGAAACGACCCGAAGGCTCTCGCGCTATACGCCTATTTTCCAACCCATCCTTCGGGACGGCGCGGAATATCACTTAAGTAATTCATTGGCAATTCATATTTGTCGGGTAGAATTTTCCCGGCTTTAGAATTTTGTTGGAGGAACCTCATGCGTGATTTTTTCAAGAAACGAAAATGGTTGTGGATCGTACTGCTGATCTTGATCTTGGGAGTGGGCGGGTCTTTCTATCTGCGCAATTCCCAGCCAGACACTGCCAGCCAGTTCCAAACCGCTTCGATCGAACGGGGAAACCTGGTCGCCACCATTGGCGCGACGGGAACCGTCCGCGCGAAACAATCGGCGACCCTGATCTGGCAGGCGGCAGGCACAGTGGATGTGGTGAATGCGAAAGTGGGCGATAACGTTCCCGCGGATTTCGTTCTTGCCTATCTCGAGAAGACCTCCCTGCCGCAAAGCATCATTCTGGCTGAGGCAGACCTCGCCAGCGCGCAACAAGCATTGGACGATCTCACCAATTCTGATACCGCGCTCGCCCAGGCGACGATCAATTTGCGCGATGCGCAGGCAGTGTACGACAAAGCCGCCAACTGGCGGAAAGAATTGAACGGAAAAATTCACATCAAGGAAATCATCTACAAAACATTTGGCAACCGAAAAATTCCAGTCCTGAAGGAATATCGCGGTTATGCCGGCGCCGAAGCCATCGCCAAAGCGGACGAGGACCTTGCCCTGGCAAAAGCAAAGCTAGACGATGCCCAACGCGAATTTGACCGGCTGGCGGGGGGTAACCTCACCGAAATCGCCGCCGCGCAAGCCCGCGTGGATGCGGCTCAAGCCACCCTCAACCTGGCTCGAGTGTCCGCGCCGTTTGCCGCCACGATTACCGAAGCCAACCCGCTCCCCGGCGATCAAGTCAGCGCGGGCGCGACGGCTTTCCGCCTCGATGATCTGACCAGCCTGCTCGTGGATGTCGAAGTTTCTGAGGTGGATATCAACAGTGTGGCAGTCGGTCAACCCGCCATGCTTTCGTTCGACGCCATCCTTGACAAGGATTATCACGGCGAAGTGGTTGAAGTTGCCAAAGCCGGCACAAATGTCAATGGCGTGGTGAATTTCAAAGTCACCATCGAATTGACCGATGCCGATGCGGAGGTGAAGCCTGGCATGACCGCCGCTGTCAATATCACGGTGGAGCAGATCGACGACGTGATTTTGATTCCGAATCGCGCGGTGCGTTTGCTGGATGGGCAACGCTATATTTATTTGATGGTGAATGGCATACCGCAAAAAACCGAGGTCAGCCTGGGCGCCTCCTCCGACACGATGAGCGTGCTGGTTGGCGGCGATGTCTCGGAAGGCGCTTCGATCATTCTCAATCCGCCGGTCGAGGTTGGCGGTCCGTTTGGAGGCTAGCATGGATTGGGTGATTCAAACCCACGATCTACGCAAAGTCTACCAGATGGGCGAAGTGGAAGTAGAGGCGTTGCGCGGCGTATCGTTCAATATTCGGCGCGGCGAAGTGGTGGCGATTATGGGTCCCTCGGGTTCGGGCAAATCCACACTGATGAATACGCTCGGCTGTTTAGACCGCCCCTCCGCCGGAGAATATGTGTTGGACGGCGAGACGGTCGCCAACTTGAACGACGATCAATTGGCGGATATTCGCAATCGTAAAGTGGGCTTTGTCTTTCAAAGTTTCAATTTGCTGTCGCGGCAGACTGCCATCACCAACGTGGAACTTCCACTGCGGTATTCGAGTAATTCCAGATATGCCGGGAACGCGAGGGGCAGGCGCGCGCGGGCGATAGAGGCGTTGAAAGCGGTCGGTTTGGAAAATCGGATGACGCATCGCCCCGCCGAACTCTCCGGCGGACAGCAACAACGCGTGGCAATCGCGCGCGCCATCGTCAACGACCCAGCCATCATCATGGCAGACGAACCGACGGGCAACCTCGATTCGAAAGTCGGCAAAGAAATTATGAATTTACTGCTCGATCTGAACAAAGAGAGCGGAACCACGTTGATCATCGTCACCCATGACCCAACGGTTGCCGAACAAACCCAGCGCGTCATCCGCTTGCGCGATGGGCTACTGGATGGCGCCACATGAGCATTGCGCAAGCCTTCCTGGAGGCGCTCGAATCCATCAGCGGGAACAAGTTGAGGTCCGGTCTGACCGTGCTGGGGATCGTGATCGGCGTCGCCGCGGTGATCGCCATGTTGGCGGTGGGCAACGGCGCGGAGGCGTCCATCACCGGTTCGATCAGCAGTATCGGCACGAATTTGTTGTTCGTGTTTCGCGGCAGTCCTGAAAGCCAGCAAGAAGCGCCAGATCGAAGCAGCGCGCGGAACGACCGCCCGTTGACTCTCGCCGATGCCGAAGCGCTTGCCGACCCGTTTGCCGCGCCTTCGGTGGCGGTTGTCGCGCCGGCGATTCAAGGCAATGGGATCATCACCTTTGCCGGTGAAAACGCGTCCACCACGATCACCGGCGTCACCCCCGAATATTTTTCCGTTCGCAACCTGGAACTTTCAGAAGGCGAGTTTATCAACCAGGAGCATTTGCTGGGGCGTATGTCGGTTGTGGTGCTTGGTCCCGAAGCCGCCGATGCGATCATGGGCAGGCATGACGGCATTGTGGGCGAAACGATCCGCATTGAGGGACAACCCTTCCGCATTATCGGCGTGTTGGTGGCGAAAGGGGGCGGCGCGTTTGGCAGTGAGGATAACAGCGCCTACCTCCCGTTTACCACCGCGCAGGCGCGTCTGCTCAAACGTAGCGCGCGCGATGAAGTGGATGTGATCTTCGTGCAAGCCACAAGCGGAGAGACCGTTCCCCAAGCCTCGGAGGAGATCGCAAACATTTTGCGCCAGCGCCATCGCACGCCGATCGGCAGTGACGATTTCACCGTGTTTACCCAGCAGGATTTTCTGCAAACGTTCGCCGCCATTACCGGCGTGCTCACCATCTTCCTGGGCGGCATCGCGGGAATCTCCCTGCTCGTGGGCGGCATTGGCATCATGAACATCATGCTTGTTTCGGTCACTGAACGCACGCGCGAGATCGGCTTACGTAAAGCGCTTGGCGCGCGCAGGCGCGATATTTTGATTCAATTTCTCACCGAGTCTTCTTTGTTGAGTCTCATCGGCGGGATCATCGGTATCATACTTGGCTGGGTGATCGCCTACGCAGTGGGGCAGATCGCCGTGGCGAACGGCACAGACTTCATCCCGGTCGTCACGACCGATGCGGTGGCGCTTGCCACGATCTTTTCGGCGGCGGTCGGGTTATTCTTCGGCATTTACCCCGCCAACCGCGCGGCGAACCTCGAGCCGGTCGAGGCGTTGCGATATGAATAGTCCTCGTTCATGCGGCAGTTCAACTGCCGCATGAACGAGACTGCCGCATGAATAGGGAGCGTTCGCCCAACAGTTCAACTGATGAACGAACAGAGATAGCATCTCACCCTACGTGATAAAATTCGAGTATGACACCATTAAAAATCCTCATTACGGACGGACTCGACCAAAGCGGTTTGAATGTTTTGCGCTCCCACGCGGATGTGGATGATCGCCGCGATATTTCAGCGGACGACCTCCTCAAAGCGATTCCCGATTACGATGGACTCATCGTTCGCGGTCGGACGAAGGTGACTGCCTCTGTTGTGGAAGCGGGCGCCCGCCTCAAAGCCATCGGCCGCGCCGGCGTCGGCGTGGACAACATCGACCTCGACGCGGCAAAAAAACGCAACGTCGCGGTGGTCAACGCGCCGATGTCCACTTCGATCGCCGTTGCCGAATTAACCTTCGGGTTGATGCTTGCCCTCGCCCGCGAAATCCCCCGCGCCGATGCGGGCATGAAGCAAGGCAAGTGGCTCAAAAAAGACCTCGAAGGGGTGGAGTTGAACGGGAAAACGCTCGGCGTGATCGGCTTTGGGCGCATCGGCGTGGAGTTGGGCAAACGCGCCGCCGCCTTCGGCATGAATGTGATCGCCTACGACCCGTTGATCTCGGAAGATGAAATTTCAAGACGCGGAGCGGAGCCTGTCTCGATTCAAGATCTGTACGCGTGGTCTGATTTCATCTCCCTGCATCTGCCGCTCAACGTGCAAACGCGCGATATGATCGGTCCGCTGGCGTTTTCACAGATGAAAGACGGCGCGCGCATTGTGTGCGCGGCGCGCGGAGGCATCATCGACGAAACCGCGTTGGTTGCCGCGTTGAACAGCGGCAAGGTCGCTGGCGCCGCGCTGGACGTGTACGCGGCGGAACCGCCCGGGGAAACTGAAGCAGTCCTCCACCCAAAAGTGATCGCCATGCCTCACATCGGGGCGCAGACTGCCGAAGCGCAATCCCGCGCCTCGGAGGATATCGCCAACGAGGTTTTATCCGCCTTGCAAAATAAACCGCTTCGTTGGAAGGTCAATTAAAAATTTCAGGAGTTGCCGTGTCTGAGAAGCTTATTCGCTTGAAAGAGATACTTGGGGAGGTTTCCGATCTCGCTAGAGCCACATCGGTGCTGGATTGGGATCAGCAGGTAAACATTCCGCCGATGGGCGGAGACGCGCGCGGTCAACAATTGGCGACGCTGGGAAAGATCAGGCAAGAGAAATTCACATCCGATGAGGTGGGACGCTTGATCGATGACCTGAAACCCGAATTTGCCGGCGTAGATTCGGATGACGCCGCGATGATCCGTGTTGCCGCCCGAAATTACGATAAGGCGAAGCGCGTTCCACCGTCTTTCGTGGCGGAACAGGCAGTAGCCACTTCGAAATCCTTTGAAGCGTGGGTGAAAGCAAAGGGAAAATCGGACTATTCGATCTTTTTGCCGCATCTGCAAAAAATGGTAGAGCTTGTTCACAAGTACATTTCATTCTTTCCGCCTGCCGACCACCCCTACGACACACTGCTGGATGATTATGAACCCGGCATGAAGACCGCCGATGTGAAAGCCATCTTTGAGGGATTGCGCCCCAAGCAGGTGGAGTTGATCAAAGCCGTAAGCGAGGCAAAACAAGTCGGCGATGGTTTCCTGCGGAAAAAATATAACGAGAAAAAATTGTGGGATTTTGGCGAAGAGGTCGTCAAAAGTTTCGGCTACGATTTCAGCCGCGGCAGGCAGGACAAAGCCGCGCATCCGTTTGAAACCACGTTCAGCGTGAACGATGTCCGCATCACCACGCGTTTTGAAGCCGACAACCCGCTGGCGATGATCTTCAGTACCATGCACGAAGCGGGACACGGCATGTACGAGCAGGGCGTGAACCCCGCGTACGAACGCACTGCCTTGGAAAGCGGCGCATCGCTTGCCGTTCACGAGTCGCAATCTCGCCTGTGGGAAAATCTTGTTGGGCGGTCGCTTCCGTTTTGGGAACACTTCTACCCGAAACTCAAAAAGACTTTCCCGAGGCAACTCGATGGCATCGGGCTCAAGGCATTCTATAAAGCCGTCAACAAGGTTGCGCCTTCGCTCATCCGCGTCAATGCCGACGAAGCCACGTACAACCTGCACATCATGCTCCGCCTCGAGCTCGAGATCGCCATGGTCGAGAACAAGATCGACCTCAAACACCTGCCTGAAATTTGGAACACAAAGATGCGGGAATATCTCGGCGTCACTCCGCCGAACGACGCGCAGGGCGTGTTGCAGGATATTCACTGGTCGGCCGGGTTGGTCGGATACTTTTCCACATATGCGCTGGGTAATCTCATTTCTGCCCAGTTGTGGGAAAAGATCAACAAAGATATTCGCAACCTCGACGATCAATTTCGCGCGGGCAAATTCGACGCCCTGCTCGGCTGGCTTCGAGAGAACATCCACCAACATGGTCAAAAATACGATCCGCAAGATCTCGTCCGGCAAGTCACCGGTTCAAAGATCACAGCGGAGCCATATGTTCGCTACCTGACGAAAAAATATAGCGAGATATACTCTTTGTAAATGTGTCTGGTGCGTATAGAAACAAGTCCAATGATTCTTTCATGGGTCATTGGACTTGTTTATGAATAAATGAAATTTCGACTCCTACTCATCGCCTCTCTTCTCGGACTTGCGGCCGGTTGCGCCTCCCCAGCCTCAAGCCCCATCCCGACCCCGATTCCGCCTGAACAACTACCCCTTGTCATCGCTCAAACTGCGGAAGCGGCGAACCTCGCCGCCACGGAAACCTACCTCGCGTCTCTTTCCACACTGGCGCCCACCATGCCTCCCGCGCCAACGTTGACCATCACGCCGGGTCCATCTCCTACCGCAACCAGCATTCCCGGGCACGACCGCGCGGAGATCGAGATCAGTTCGCCGGGTCCGTTTTCGAAAGTGATCTCGCCGATCACCCTCAAAATGGATATTACGACCGGCGCGAGCGAAATTGTGCAAGTGGACCTGTTCGGCGAAGATGGGCGATTGATCACGCGCCTGCTCAAAAAGAATGTGCCCACCTCCAACAACGGCATCCAGCAGACCATCAAAGTCGCATTTGAGATTCCCGGCGCGGCGGAGGTGGCGCGGCTTACCGTCAGCACCTTCGATGAATTTGACCGCGCGCAAGCCGTAAATTCCGTTCGGCTGTTGTTGCTCTCCTCGGGGGAAAATGAGATCACCACGCCGGGAAATCCCTCTGAGCCGATCCGCGTCTTTTTCCCCACCAAAAAAGATTCCGCATCGGGCGGCAATCTCGCCGTTCGCGGAGATGTCTGGCCCTTCAGTGTGGAGCCGATCATCCTCGAGTTGATCACGCCGGATGGAAAGTCGCTGGGGTTGCGCGTGCTGAATATCGCACAAGCCTCGCCGCAGTTGTTCGAAACGACAATACCCTATCGAGTTTCGGAGCCGGTCACCGCCCGCCTGACCATCCATCAAGAAGATGACCGCATTCCCGGTGTGTTTTATGTGTTCACTCAGGAAGTCCTGCTCAACCCGTAACTTGTCAATTCACAATCCGGTGTGTATAATTCGCACGCTTTGCAGTAATCGGGGTGTGGCTCAGACCGGTAGAGCGCACGGTTCGGGTCCGTGAGGTCCCGAGTTCAAATCTCGGCACCCCGACAAAACAAGACTCCCGAAAGGGAGTCTTGTTTATTAATTGCAGGTAAGCGCAAGATCTTGCGCTTTTCTCTACCGTACATCTGCACCGCTAAGTGTCGCCATGCGACACCCGCAAAGAACGCAAAGAAAACCTTTTTAACTTGGCGGTCTTAGCGTGCTTTGCGGTAAAAGTCTTCTCATGTAAGGGAGAGAAGAATCTGAAAAATCTTGCAATCCTGAACGGGGTGAGTGATAAAATCGCTCCAAATGGCAGAACATACCGCGCTCGAACTTGACACTATTCTCTATCACCTGGGGCAGGCAGGCTTGCGGCTGGCTGAGATCGGCGCGGCTGAGGGGGCGGCGGGCAATATTTCGGTCTGCCTGCGGAAGCCGCTGGAGGTTCGCGCCCAATTCCCTCAAGAGCAGGAGATCGAGTTGCCTCATGCCTCCCCTGAATTGGCTGGGATGATGTTGATCGTCAGCGGATCAGGCAGAAGGTTGAGAGAGATCGCCGAATCCCCGTTGGGAAACCTTGCCTGTGTCACGGTCGACCCTGGCGGGCGGACCGGTAAGTTGCACACATCGTCCCGGCGCCAGTTTCAGCGGGTGACGAGCGAATTCAACTCCCATCTCGGCGTCCACGCGGACCGGATGCGCTCGACAGATGTCGCCCTTCATGCCGTCATCCACGCCCAGCCCGTGCATCTCACGCACCTCAGCCACCTCGAAGAATATCAGGATGAGAAAACGCTCAGCCGGCGGTTGCTCCGTTGGCAACCCGAAGCCATCCTCAACATGCCGGAGGGGATCGGGGTAGTCCCTTTCCTGTTACCCGGCTCCGCTCAGTTGGTGGTGGAGACCAAACTCTCGCTTCGAACTCACCGAGTGGTGATTTGGGCGCGTCATGGGGTGATGGCGCGCGCCGATCATTCGATTTTGAGCGCCTCCGACCTGATCGAATACGCGGAAACCGCGGCTCACTACGAGACCTTGAACCGGTTCGCCGACTCGCCGGGCGGCGGGCTTAGCGCGGAGGAGATCCGCGAAATCGCCAAATCGTGGAATGTGGCGCAGTCGGTTTTTTGACGTGTTTCCTTGTCAGCGCGGGCGTTTGAGCCTATACTTTGACCTATCTTCCAAGACGCGAAAGGAGAGCGAACCATGGCTACCGTGCAGGATATGATCCGTAAAAAAGGAACAGAAATCTTTATGATTACGCCTTCGGCTACCGTGCTGGAAGCCATGAAATTGATGGAAACGCACAATACCGGCGCGGTTTTGGTCATGGATGGCGGAGAGGTGAAGGGGATATTGTCTGAGCGAGATTGCGTTCGGAAGTTGGAACTTTCGGGGAAACAGGCAACGGACACGAAGGTCGATGAGATCATGACGGGGAAGGTCATTGCCATCGATACGAACGAGGAACTCGAAACCTGCATGGCTCTGATGCTGGAGAAAAATATCCGTCACCTGCCTGTGTACTCTGAGGGAAAACTCGAGGGGTTGATCTCGGTGCGCGACGTGCTCCGCGAGGTGGTGGAAGTGCAGAAGTCGATGATCGCTCAGCTGGAACATTACATCACCGGGGGGGGACGGTAATGATCCTGCCAGAGTGGACAATCGCCGACCTAAAGCAGAAATTCGAAGCCGACGAACTGACGGCGCGTCAGGTGGCGGATCTGTATTTGTCGCGCATCGAGGCGGTGGATAAGAACGGTCCTCACGTTAATTCGATCATTGAATTGAACCCGGACACGCTGGAGATCGCTTCCGCGTTGGACGCCGAGCGGAAAAAGGGGAAGGTGCGCGGCGCATTGCATGGAATCCCGGTTTTGTTGAAGGATAATATCGACACACACGACAAAATGCAAACGACCGCCGGGTCGCTTGCTCTTGAGGGGAACTATGCCGCGCGGGATGCGTTCATTGTGAAGCAACTTCGCAAAGCGGGCGCGGTGATTTTGGGCAAGACCAACCTCAGCGAGTGGGCAAACTTTCGCGGAAAGAATTCGGTGAGCGGATGGTCCTCGCGCGGCGGCTTGACACGCAACCCGTATGCGTTGGATCGCTCCGCGTGCGGGTCGTCCTCCGGATCGGGGGCGGCAATTGCGGCAAATTTATCCGTCGGGGCGGTGGGCACCGAAACCGACGGCTCGATCATTTGCCCCGCTCAGACGAATGGAATTGTTGGAATCAAGCCGACGCTTGGCTTGTTGAGCCGCAGCGGAATCATTCCCATCGCGCACAGCCAGGATACGCCCGGTCCCATGACGCGGACGGTCGCTGACGCCGCGATCCTGCTCGGGGCGATGACGGGAGTCGACGCGGGCGACTCAGCGACACGTCCGAGCAAGAAGCGGGGCTTGTCCAATTACGCAAAGTTTCTCGATCTGGATGGACTCAAAGGCGCGCGGATCGGAGTCGCGCGGAATATGGCGGGCTCGAATCCGCGCGCGCTCAAGATTTTGGAAAATTGTATCGACGTGATGAAACATCTTGGCGCGATCGTGATCGATCCTGCCGATGTGAAAAACATCGATAAGTTTGCGGAAACAGAACGCGAGGTGTTGTATTACGAATACAAGGCGGATTTAAACGCGTATTTGAAATCGCTTGGCGCGGAAGCGCGCGTTCATTCCATGGAAGATGTGATCAGGTTCAACGAAGAAAACCGCGATCTTGTCCTGCCGTATTTTGGTCACGAACGGATGACGACCGCCCTGGAAAAAGGCTCGCTGAAAGCAAAAAAATACAAAGATGCCTTGAAGAAGAATTTGCGCCTGACGCGAAAAGATGGGATCGACGCAACCTTGAAGAAATATAAGCTCGATGCCATCGTCGCCCCTTCAGGCGGGCCAGCGTGGATGATCGACCTCGCCAACGGCGACGCGATCAACTGGGATATGGAATCGACCTCTGCCGCGGCTGTGGCGGGGTATCCGCACATCACAGTCCCTGCGGGGTATGTGTTCGGTTTGCCGGTGGGCATTTCATTTTTCTCAACCGCCTGGCAGGAACCGACATTGATCAAACTCGCCTACGCCTTCGAACAAGCGACGCAATACCGCCGCCAGCCGCGTTTCCTCCCGACGGCGATATTGAATGTGTAGAATTATTTCATTTTGAGCTTGTGTTTGCGCGCATAGATCACCCATGCGGCGTAGAGCCCAATCACTGTCAATATGACGACCACCCAGAACGCGGGCGGCAGAGTCAGCCCATAGGCTCCCACCATCACGGTGAAGACGGTTGAAACGGTTCGACCGAAAAGATTCGCGATAAAAAAGCGTCGCGCAGAGATGGACGCCAACCCCGCCACGTAGCACATCGCATCGGAGGGAAAGATAGGCAGGTTAAACGCCAGGAAATAAAAAAAGATCCCCTGATTTTTCGAGATCGATTCCCAGCGGTCGATTGCCCGTTGCGTTGCCAGCCGATAGGCGAGAGGCCGCCCATAACGACGAGCAAGATAAAACGCGACCTGGCTTCCGATCACAGCGACGGGAATGGTGATGAATAAAGATTTCCAAAACCCGAAGACATAACCGCCCGCAAACACGAGCGCCTGCCCGGGCACAAATGCGACAATCAACTGCAACACCAACAGCGCGGAGTATACTGCAACCCCCCAATTTCCATACTCTTCGATCAAGCCGGCAACAGCCTCCCGGTTGCCGAACCAACCGATAAACTCGACGAACGGTTCGCGCCACCACCAAAACAACAACACACAGATACCGCCGATCAGTATCGTTTTCCATGTTTGATGAACGAAGCCTGTTATTCCGCTTGGTTTCACTCGTCTGCTCCGATGGAGATTAGGGCTATCGCCTCGCGTGAGTATACCCGAATGAAGTTTGCGTGGTGATTTTTGTCCTCCAAACGTCACTGTGCCGGTGTAATCATTTTAGGCTATACTTCTGCGCGGAGATTTCATGGCAGACCATACCCTTGCTTCCCTCAAACCTGCAATCGAATCCTACCTCCCGATGGGCCGCGCGGGGCTGTTGCCAGCCTTGCACGCGGCTCAAAAAATATATGGCTGGATCTCCGAGCCTGTCGCGGCAGAGATCGCCCGGTCGTTGCGCGTGCCCCTTGCCGATGTGCACGGCGTGATCGAGTTTTATTCCCTCTTCTATAACGAACCGACCAGCCGTCGCGTTATTCGCGTGTGCGCGGATGTGGCGTGCGCGCTCAAAGGCGGAGACAAGGTGTTGGAGCAATTGTGTTCGCAACATGGACTCAAGCCGCGTCAAACGACAGGCGACCTGTCTCTAACCATCGAGCCGAGTCCCTGCCTGGGGCTGTGCGAACACGCGCCAGCGGTATGGACGATGGACGAAGGGCGATCGACGACCGGAGATGGAACGAAAGCGGAAAATCGTCCCTTGTCCATGGTCTATGGCTCAATTCGTATGCTCACCGCAAACTGCGGCAACGGCACAACATCACTCGAAGCATACGGCGACTATGTTGCCCTGAAAAAGGTATTCACGATGAAACCCGAAGAGGTTGTCGCGGAAGTCAAGGCTTCAGGCTTGGTGGGGCGCGGCGGCGCGGCATTCCCGACAGGAATCAAATGGGAGGGCGCGGCAAAAGCGGCAGGGGACCAGAAATACATCATCTGTAACGCGGACGAATCCGAGCCGGGCACGTTCAAAGATCGAATCTTGTTGCTCGACGACCCGCATCGCACCATCGAAGGGATGCGCATCGCCGCGTTTGCCATCGGCGCAACGAAGGGATACATTTACATTCGTGGAGAGTACCCGTACATTGCGCCGGTTTTGGAAAACGCTTTAACCGAAGCGCGTTCTGCCGGGTACCTGAACGAAAAATTCGATATCGAAATCCGGGTCGGCGCGGGCGCCTACATTTGCGGCGAGGAGACCGCGCTGTTTGAGTCCATCGAAGGCAAACGCGGCTTTCCGCGCATCAAGCCGCCCTTCCCAACGACTCACGGCGTGTTCGGCAAACCGACCGTCGTCAACAACGTTGAATCGCTCTGCAATATCCCGTTGATCATCGGGTTGGGCGCCTCCGCATATCGAAAGATCGGAACTGAGAAATCGCCGGGACCCAAATTGTTCTGCGTTTCCGGTGACGTGACGAAGCCCGGGTTGTACGAAGCCCCGTTTGGCATGACCTTACGCGAACTGCTTGACCTGGCGGGCGGTGTTGCGAATAACAAGAAGTTGAGATCCGTCTTGTTCGGCGGCGCGGCGGGAGCGTTTGCCACATCCGAACACCTCGATGTGAAAATGACCTTCGAAGATTTGCGCGCGGCTGGCTTGCCTCTTGGTTCCGGCGTGGTGATGGTCTTCGATGAAACGCGCGACATGCGGGCGGTGTTACAGAGCCTCGGTCACTTCTTCGCGCACGAATCATGCGGCAAGTGTTATCCCTGCCAGATGGGCACACAGCGTCAAATGGAAATTTTAGATCGCGTTGCGGCGGGGAAAACTCTCGACGGCGATTTGATCCGCTTGCAGGATGTCGGCTGGACGATGACGGATGCAAGCCTGTGCGGACTGGGTCAGACTGCGGCAAGCGCCACCCTCTCCGCAATGAAGTTATGGCCAGAATTGTTTGAAGGTTCGAAAGATTGAACGTTGAAAGTTTTCAACTTGTTAACTTGCCGACTTTCGCCTTTCAAACGGAGTATCTATGGAAATCAAATTAACGATTGACAACCAGGAAGTCACCGCCGAACAAGGGAAAACCCTGTTAGACATTGCCCGCGAAATCGGCGCGGATGTGCCGGCGATCTGTTATCACGACGCCACGACGGCAAATGGGTTATGCCGAATGTGTGTTGTGGAGGTGGAGGGGCAAAGGACGCTTCAGCCGGCGTGCGTTGTTCAGGCGGGGGAGGGGATGAAGGTCCGCACGCGAAGCGAGAAGGTCGTCCGCGCGCGCAAGACGATTCTGGAGATGCTCGACTCCACGATGGACTTGTCTGAAGCGGACGAAATCCAAGGAATGCTGAAGACGTATGGCGCGGAGGCGAATCGCTTCCCCGATGCCGAGCGCCGCGAGTCGGACGTCAAAGACGACAACCCGATGTACATCCGCGATTACTCGAAGTGCCTGTTATGCTGGCGTTGCGTGCAAGTCTGCGCGGAGGACGCGCAATACACATACGCCATCAACTTTGAGGGGCGCGGGTTTGAAACGCAGATCGGCACCTTCTTCGATAAAACCATCCCTGAAACAACATGCGTGTTGTGCGGTCAATGCGTGGCGGTGTGCCCGACGGGCGCGTTGAAGCCGAAGCGCGAGTATTTGTTGCAACAGGGGATGAGCCCGAGCGAGATCAGCGTGTTGAATACGGGAAGAAAAAAGAGAAAGGTCAAAAGTTGAGAGTCGCAAGTCATCCGACTTGCGACGGTAGACCTTTGACGCGATTGGAGAGACTATGATCAAACCCGACCGCATAACCACCACCACCTGCCCCTACTGCGGCGTGGGATGCAATTTGCAGTTGCACATCAAAGACGACTTTATTTACAAAGTCACCTCGCCGTTCGATTCGCCTGTCAATCAGGGAAATTTGTGCGTGAAGGGACGCTTCGGCTACGACTTTATCTATCATCCCAAGCGTGTGACGACGCCTCTTGTGCGAAGATACCTGCTCGAAGGCAAGCCGAAACCCGCAGGGCGCGAACAAGTCTTTGCAGTCAGCGTCGACGGCGCGCCAATCACTGATTCGCAAATCTCCAATCTTTGGGATTGGGTCGTCACAGACTGGGAAACGGCATTAAACATCACTGCCGATCACCTCGCGCGCATCTACAAACGCGACGGCTCGGACGCGATGGCGGTTTATTGTTGCGCCAAAGCCACCAACGAAGATAATTATCTCCTGCAAAAAATGTGGAGGGCGTTGTTCCGCACGAATAATGTGGACCATTGCACGCGCCTATGCCATGCGGGGAGCGTGGTTGCCCTGCTTCAGGCGCTGGGAACGTCGGCGATGAGCAACACAGCCTCGCAGGTGGCGTTGAACGACGTGTTCATCGTCACCGGCTCGAACACGGGCGAGAATCATCCGATCATCGCCCTGCAAATGAAAGAAGCGGTCAGGAAAAACGGCGCAAAGATGATCGTTATCGACCCGCGCCGCATCGACCTGGTGGATTTCGCAGAGTTATGGCTCCCGCTCAAGCCCGGCACAAACGTTCCTGTTTTTTCCGCGATGGCGCATGTGATCGTCAAAGAGAATCTCATTAACGCAGAGTTCATTGCCAATCGCGCCGAAGGGTACAACGAATTCGTCGAGTCGCTCGAAAAGTTCACGCCTGAATTTGCGGAGGCAATCTCCGGTGTGCCCGCCGAGGATATTCGCAAAGCGGCGCGTTTATACGCCACAGCAAACAATGCCGCAATCTATTGGGGCATGGGTATTTCGCAACTTTCACACGGCACGGCATCGGCGCTTGGGCTTGTGAACCTTGCGTTGCTCACAGGGCATATCGGGCGCGATGGAACGGGGTTGAATCCGTTGCGCGGGCAAAACAATGTGCAAGGCGCGAGCGATATGGGGGCGATGCCGTTCTTTTATCCCGGCTATCAGCGCGTGGATAATGAGGAACTCGCGGCGAAATGGGAAAAATTATGGAATATCGAACCCAATGGGCTTTCGCGCAAGCTTGGGCTCACCACCACCGAGATTTTGAGTCACGCGCATGAAGGCGGCGTGCGCGCGCTCTTCATCATGGGCGAGAACCCGATGATGTCTGAGCCGAATCTCAACGAGACGCGCAGACACATGCAAGAGTTGGAATTCCTCGTCTCGCAGGATATTTTCATCAACGAGTCCGGCGCGTTTGCCGACGTCTTCCTGCCTGCGACTCCGTTCGCCGAAAAAGATGGAACATTCTCCAACACAGACCGTCGCGTGCAACGCGTGCGTACGGCTCAACCTCCGCGCGGAGATTCGCGCCCTGATTGGAAAATTCTCTGCGACTTGGCGCTTCGCCTCGAATCTCGACTGGGGGTTGCTACAAGCCATTGGGCATATTCCCATCCCGAGGAGATCCTGCGCGAGGTTGCCTCTTTGAGCAAAGATTATGCCGGCATTACCTACGAACGCATCGAGAAAGTCGGCTTGATCTATCCCGTGCCGACGCTCGACCACCCCGGCACCCCGACGCTGTTCAAAGAAACCTTCCCGCGCGGCAAGGGTAAATTCATCGGCGTGGATTATGTGCCGGTAAAGGAACCTGTGGATGACGAATATCCGTTCATCCTCACCACTGGTCGCCTGCTCGAGCATTGGCACGGCGGCACAATGACGCGCCATTCGGCGATCGACGAGGTGTACCCGGAGGCGCGAGTCGAAATCCATCCTGCGGACGCGGAGATGCATGGCATTGCGAATAACATGCCTGTGCGTGTCACCTCGCGCCGCGGCGAGGTGGTCGCTCGCGCCACCGTCACCGAAAAGACCACAGTGGGCGTGGTGTTTATTCCCTGGCATTTCCACGAAGCCGCCGCGAACCTGCTGACGAATGACGCGCTCGATCCGCAGGCAAAGATTCCTGAATTCAAAGCGTGCGCCGTGCAGGTATTCCCGGCGCGGGAGAGCGAGTTGGCGAATCCGGAGAATGTTTTGGCTAGAGGGAGATATTAGGGTTCGTAAAAATATAAATTCCCCGGTGAGGATGCAGTTCGATTTGCTTGGCAAATCGTGCATCCCGCTCGTAGTGCAACTGCGAGCGAACAAACATAGGGGACGTTATGAATTTATCGACCCTTAGCTTGGCGTCCAAAAATCAAACTGTCAAACGGCGGGTAAAATCAAAACTCGGAGATTTTGAAAATCTCCGAGTTTTTTCGCTACTCCTTCCTCCCGTCTAACATAGACCAAATCCTTCCATCCCGCGCCAGCAACGCGTCCGCTTTGGCGGGACCCCACGAGCCGACATCGTACGCGGCGAGGGGTTGACTTGTGGACTTCCACGCTTCGAGGATCGGGTCAATGAGTCCCCAGGCGGTTTCCACTTCGTCGGCGCGCGTGAATAAAGAGGCGTCACCAGTGATCGTGTCGAGTAAGAGGCGTTCGTAAGCTTCGGGGATTGCCGCCTTGCCGAACGAGTCCGCGTAGTGGAATTCCATATCCACTGGGCGCGTCTCTGAAATTGTATCGGGGACTTTCGCCTCGAAGCGCCAATGCACGCCTTCATCGGGTTGCAAAAAGAGGACGAGCATGTTTGGGTTGAGACCGCCATCGGATGCGTTGAACAACAAATGCGGCGGCTCTTTGAACTGGATGGTGACCTGACTCGTCTTCTCTTTCAACGCTTTGCCCGACCGCAAATAGAACGGGACCCCCTGCCAGCGCCAATTGTCCACTTGCAGTTTGAGCGCGGCAAACGTGGGGGTTTTCGACTCGGGGTTCACGCCGTCCTCCTTCAAATATCCTTTGTATTGCGCGCGGACGGCATTCTGCGCCACCGCCTCCGAGTTCATCGGGCGGATCGAACATAGCACTTTGACTTTTTCGTTACGTAGCGCGTTCGCTTCGAATGACGAGGGCGGCTCCATTGCCACGAGCGACATCAATTGCAACAGATGGTTTTGGAACATGTCGCGCATCACGCCGACGCCGTCGTAAAAACGTCCGCGATGCTCCACGCCGACTTTCTCCGCGACGGTGATCTCGACGTGGTCAATGTAGTTGCGGTTCCACAATGGCTCGAAGATGGTGTTGGCAAAGCGCGTGACCAAAATATTTTGCACGGTTTCTTTGCCGAGGTAATGGTCAATGCGATAGATCTGATTCTCGTTCAGCGTTTTGTGAATTTGCTCGTTGAGTTTACGCGCCGAGTCGAGGTCGATACCGAAGGGTTTTTCGATAACGACACGCCGCCAGCCGTCGCGTTCGGTCAGTTGTTCGGTGAGACCAAGCAGGTCAATGATGTTGGGGAAAATGCCCGGCGGTGTTGCCATGTAATAGACGCGATTTGCCGCGCCGCCTTCCCACTTGCTCATGGCTTCGCTGAGTTTTTCGAAGCCGGCAAGTTGATCGTATTTGCCTTGCAGGTAAAAAAGATGCGGCGCGAAATCTTCCCATTGTTCGGGTTTGAACTCGAACGAAGCGAACTTTTTGACGCCCTCTTCAAGATGCGCGCGAAATGCTTCGTCGGTAAATGAAGTCCCGCCGTAGCCGATGATGCGGAATTGTTTGGGCAGCCGTCCCTTGCGACAGACGTTGAACAGCGAGGGGATGAGTTTGCGCTGGGTGAGGTCGCCCGACGCGCCGAAGATGATGATGGAAGTGGGGAGTCCGTTGGTCATTGAATCCTCGTTTTGCCACAGAGACACAGAGTCGCGGAGAAATTATTTTTTCTCTGTGTCTCAGCGACTCTGTGGCAGATCACTCTGCTTTCTTAATTGCATGCCCGCCGAATTGATTGCGCAACGCGGACAACATACGCGCGGTGTAGTTCTCTTCATCGCGGCTGGCGAGTCGCATTTGCAGCGCCAGAGTCAACACGGGCGCAGGCACATTGAGGTCAATTGATTCGAACACCGTCCAGCGTCCCTCGCCCGAATCAGCCACCCACGGTTTGATCTCTGAAAGGCTCGCGTCCTCGTCCAATGCGCGCGCGGCGAGATCGAGCAACCACGAGCGGACAACGCTCCCATATTGCCAGATGTGCGAGATCTGCGCGAGGTCCAAGCCAAACTCCTCTTTTGCTTTCATCACGCTGAACCCTTCCGCATATGCCTGCATCATGCCGTATTCGATTCCGTTGTGAACCATTTTGACGAAATGACCCGCGCCATGTGGACCGACTCGTCCCCAGCCTTGATCGGCGGCGGGAGCCAACGTCTCGAAGATGGGACGCATCTTTTCCACGACTTCGGGCTTGCCTCCAACCATCAGGCTGTATCCCTCCTTCAAGCCCCACACCCCGCCGCTTGTGCCGCTGTCAATGAATTCGATTCCCTTCGCTTCGAGCAACTCCGCGTGACGGATCGAATCTTTGTAATTGGAGTTCCCGCCGTCAATGACGACATCGCCTTTTGAAAGGAGTTCTGACAATTCTTGAATCGTGTCGTCGGTCGGTTTCCCTGCGGGGATCATCGTCCACACTACACGTGGGGCTTTCAATTTCCCTACTGCTTCCTTCAATGAACTTGCGCCTTCCGCACCAATTTTTTTCGCCTCCTCCACATTCGCGGCTGTGCGGTCATATCCCACCACGCGATGCCCTCCTCCGATGAGACGTGTCGTCATATTCAACCCCATCTTCCCCAGTCCGATCATTGCGAGTTCCATTTTTTCTCCTCTTTTCAGACCTCACAGGTCTTAAAGACCTGTGAGGTCTTTTATATCAACCTTCACAAATCTTCAATCCCTTTAACTTCCTCGGCAACTTGCTCGCCGCGGATTCGTCCACTAACCAAATCAATTGACCATCCTTCGGGTCAATGCGCTGTGCGGGATATACCTCGGGATTATATCTTTCGCTCAACACATGCGCCAACGTTTCAGCCTTCTTCTCGCCTGTCGCCATGAAGACGATCATCCGCGCTTGGTTGAAGACGAGTTGAGTCATTGTCACGCGGTTGGCGGGGCGGTCTTGGTAATTCGCAGTAACAGCGATCACAGGCTCGCTCACTTGCACAGGCGAGTTCGGGAACAGCGATGCCGTGTGTCCATCTTCACCCATGCCGAGATAGACGAGATCGAAGCGCGGGAAATCTAAATTTGATTCAGTAAATGTTTTCAACACTTCAGCATATTTCTTCGAGGCAGAGACTGGATCAAGTTCGCCCAATACGCGATGGATGTTTGATTCAGGGATCGCCACGTTTCTCAACAAAAGTTCATCCGCTTGACGAAAGTTGCTCCCTGCATCATCGGGCGGAACACAACGCTCGTCGCCCCAAAAGACATGAACCTTGTTCCAATCAACTTGATCGCGATAGTCGGAGGCGAGAAGTTGAAAGAGGCGTGTTGGCGTGTTGCCTCCGTTTAATGCGACGAGGAAACGAGTCTGTTCGAGGAGGGCGCGATGACTTTGCTCAACGAACAGATTCGCGGCGTGGCGGCTGAGTCGTTCGGAATCGTGGAAGATGCGGAGTTCGGGTTTCATTTTTTTTCTTACCGCTAAGAACGCGAAGAGCGCAAAAGTTATAGGTTTTCTTGGCGAACTTCGCGTGCTTTGCGGTTGATAAAGTTGTATCGAGTAGAAGTCACTAAAAGCGTGACCTACATAAGACTGGTAAGGAAAAGCGAATTTCGCGGTTCAAAGAGGAGAAAAAGGACGAGGGGGAGAAAATGTTGATCGAAGCGTGAACAGGCAGAGGCGGCGAGAGATGCGATGCACTTCATCCTGCTTTGACAATTCAATTGAGTTTGTTTACAATCATGCGACTTGCATCACATCCCATCTGCATAGGAAGGGCTTTTCGATGAAAGAGTATACCACCGAGTTTTTACGTAACGTTGCGCTGGTGTCGCATGGCGGCGCGGGGAAAACCATGTTGGCGGAATCGTTTTTGCATGTAACGGGGGGGACCACACGGCTTGGAAAAGTGGAAGACGGCGCGACAGTCTCCGATTATGACGATGAGGAACATCGTCGAAAAATTTCAATTTATTCCAGCGTTATCCCAATCGAACATCGCGATCACAAGATCAATATCATCGACGCGCCGGGCTACACCGACTTTGTGGGCGAGGCAATTTCCGCGTTGAGTGTTGCCGACGGCGCGATCATTGTCGTGGACGCGGTTGCCGGCATCGAGGTCGGCACCGAGTTGGCGTGGCGTTATTGCGATGAGTTCAACCTGCCGCGCTTTTTTGTGATCAACAAGATGGATCGCGATAACGCGGACTTTCAAAAGACATACGATGCCATCAAAGAATTTGTGGAAGCGCATGAGAAGCGCGTGGTGCAGGTTCACATTCCCATCGGCGAGAAGCAAAACTTTAAAGGTGTTGTGGACGTCATCGGCATGAAGGCGTATATCGGTGATGGCAAGACAATCGAAGATATCCCCGCTGAATTAAAAGAAGCGGCGGACGCGGCGCACTTTGCGATGGTGGAAGACGCGGCGGAGGGGGAAGATGAATTGATGGAGAAATATTTAGAGAACGGTTCTCTCTCGGACGGGGAGATGGTGCGCGGCTTGGAGGACGTTGTCTACAATGGAAGTTTTGTCCCGGTCTTCTGCGCGGCAGGCGCGCGCGAGATCGGCACGATCGCCTTACTCAACGACATCATTGACTTGATGCCGCCTCCCGCACACGGACCGAAACGAGTCGCGCAAGGGAAGGATGGCGAGGAAGAATTGAAACCGTCTGATTCTGAACCGCTCGCCGCGTATGTGTGGAAGACGACTGCTGATCCGTTCGTTGGGAAGATGACGTACTTCCGCGTTCTGCAAGGTTCGATCCAAGCCGACGCGCATGTGTGGAATCAAAACAAAGGCGCGGATGAACGTATGTCGGGTTTGCATTTTCAGCGCGGCAAGGAAGTTATCCCTGCGAAGGTTGTCCATGCGGGAGACATCGCCGCCGTTTCAAAGTTGAGCGTCACCGCAACAGGCGACACGTTCTGCGATAAGGGACATCCGCTCACGGTTGCCAAGCCGCATTTCCCCGCCGCGTTGTATCGCGTGGCAGTGACTCCCAAGACGCAAGCCGACGCCGCGAAGATCTCGCCAACGCTCACCAAGTTGTGTGAAGAAGATTTGACGTTGACCTGGCAGAATGATCCCATCACTCACGAAACCGTGTTGCAAGGCATGGGCGACCAGCACATTGATGTGGCGATCAACCGCGCGCAGACGAAATTCCAAGTGGGGTTGGGAACGCATCAACCAAAGATTCCATATCGCGAGGGAATCACGCGCAAAGCATCCGCGCAATATCGCCACAAAAAGCAGACAGGCGGCGCGGGTCAGTTTGGCGAAGTGCATCTGCGCATCGAGCCTCTGCCCTCCGCCGATTTTGAATTCGACGATGAACTCGTGGGCATGAATCTTTCCAAGTCGTATTTGCCGCCCATCGAAAAGGGAATCAAAGCCACGATGGAGCGCGGCGCGTTCGCAGGTTACCCGATGAGCAATGTGAAAGTCATCGTGTTCGACGGCAAGGAACACGAAGTGGATTCAAAACCCGTCGCGTTCGAGATCGCGGGACGCGAAGCGTTCAAGCTCGCCGTGCAGGACGCGGGTCCCGTATTGTTCGAGCCGATCATGAACGTCCGTGTCACCATCCCTGATGCAAACATGGGCGATGTGATGAGCGACCTCAACACCCGCCGTGGGCGCGTCCAAGGCACCGATTCGGAACGCGGCAACACGGTCATCGTGGCGCACGTCCCAATGGCGGAGATGACGCGCTACACCACGCAGCTCCGCTCGATCACGGGCGGACGCGGCTACTTCACGATGGAACTCGATCATTACGATGTTGTCCCGACCCATGTGGCAGGCGCGATCATCGAGGCGCATAAGAAGGAGATGGAGGGGAAGAAGGAGGAGTAAGAGCAGAGATTAGAGATTAGAATGCCCTGAAGCAATTATTTCAGGGCATTTTGTTTACGTGTCTACTTGTGTACTTGTTTACTTATTACTTCGGATTGAAAAGAATATCCTCAGGCGGCGTCTTCAACTGGATCCTCCGTCCGCTGATTCTCATCAAGTCTGCCAGCGAATCTTTCTTTGTCCCATCCCAGAGTTCGAGTTTGTCCTTTTGCCGTTTCATGTAATCGCTCAACATTCCAAAATCGGAATTGTTATCGAAGAATTTCACGAGTCTGCGGAACAGCTTGGGCAGAATCAGAATATCTTCCTGCAATGTGCGGATGTCGTAAAGCAATCAATATGGTTACAAAAACGCCCTTACGAAAAGGGCGTTTTTTATCATAATGTTTTGCGTTATCGTTATCGCCAGATGGGCGAGCTTGGACATTACTTTGATGTGCTGGGGCATCGAAGCCGTCCACCTGGAGATGTGTACTTGGTCTATGGGTTGCTTTCGTACGCACCAATGTCGATCCTACCTCCAACGATACGCGGGAAACTGTTACCGCGCTGGTCGAAGTCAGGTGGCGGTGCAAAGCCCGGATCGCCAGCGTTGATCGCCACACTGCCTGCTCCAAGAGATATGGTTTGAGTCGGGCCACCATTATCTTGTAGAGAGCCAAGATTGAGTGGCACAGCAGACGCATCAGTCAGGTTACCGGAAGTGTCACCTATGATGATCGCGTCACTGGTGTTGCTGATAATGTTGTAGCCCAATGAGGTGATCGAGCCAAATACATCTGGGCCAGAAGTGGCGGTGTTAGCGGCTACAATAGTGCTTCCCAGATTGATTATGCCTCCGTCGTTAAATACTCCTCCACCCTCATGTTCCGATATATTGCCTGTGATCGTGGTGTGAGTTACCGTAAGTGTGCCTGCATTGAAAATGCCACCCACCCGATATATACCTTGATTG